>Ga0115549_1000059_pt1 | contig 80144 bp, 76 predicted proteins | sample COGITO_mtgs_1004_2_FD_87176 | JGI IMG/M metagenome (GOLD analysis project Ga0115549, IMG submission 87176) | Pelagic marine microbial communities from North Sea - COGITO_mtgs_100430 | ecosystem: Environmental > Aquatic > Marine > Epipelagic | place: Germany:Helgoland, sampling site Kabeltonne...
AATGATGCGGCGACAGTGTTCTCTTCTTGAGAGGCGTCGATGCGATGAATGCGTTCAGGATAAAGTCGCGCGATGGTGCGGTAGCCTTCAACCAACTGCTCTTGGAATTCGCGCTGACGAGATTCGAAGTAGTCCTTCGCCTGACCGCGCGAGGCTTGGCGAGCCAAAGATGTCTCCACGTCGATGTCGAGAAAGAACGTGGCGTGAGGAAGCGTGTTCAAGGGAGCGAACTGGTGCAGGGCCCAGATCATTTCAAGTGGACGCTTCTGCGCGAGACCCTGGTAGACGAGCGTGCTATCGACGTAGCGATCGAGCAGAACGACTGCTTTCGGTTGTTGCAAGAACGGCAGAATTTTTTCTTTTAAAAGCTGTGCACGGGACGCGAGAAAAACGAAGGTCTCGCTCAGCGGATCGATGGCATCATCGAGGCCTAGGATTGTGCTGCGGAGCTTTTCTCCGAAGGCCGTGCCGCCGGGCTCACGCAAGAGGAGCACCTGGTGGCCAAGGGTCTTAAAGTGCTGTTCGAGGAGAGAGATTTGCGTACTTTTGCCGGAACCCTCAACACCTTCAAAACTCAAAAAGAGTCCCTGCGGTGGTGGTCCGAAGACGGCACTGAAATTGGTGAGACCGGGTTCTAAATTCACCGAGAAAGCGTAACAAAGGGGGACTTAAAAGTCCCCAACTTCTTCAACCACCGGACCGGTTTCACCTGGAACTGGCTCTTCTAAGCGATAGCCATCATCAGGTGCAGCAGGAGAGCGTGCCGCCGTATCCGAGTTGCCCAAGTTTTCTTGCGCGATTTGGCTATCAGCACCATAGGGATCGACGTCCATAGGCTCCGCCGGTTCTGGAATCTCGCGATCTGAATCATGAGTGTCGCGATAGTCCATCAACGCCTGGCGTGAGTTCACGCGAGAAACGGGAGGAATAATGCGCGCAGGACGAGTGCTGGCCGGTTGGCGCACACGGCGAGCGGGAGAATTATTGTTGAGCAGTGATTCGCCTTCGTTAACCAGCGCTTCTTCCGTCTCAACCACAGCGAGTTCGACGGGAGCGGGGGCTTGCGACCACCAGATCATCACCGCTAACACGGCCGTGGCCGCACTGGCACCGGCCCACCAAGAACGTGCCGGGCGAGAGTTCATCACGGGTGCACTCACTTTCAGGGCCGTGAGTTCTTCCAAATTCAATGTGGTGCTGGCCTTGCGATGACCGTAGTGGGCCAGTGACACGAGGCCCTCTTTCACGGGGTTTTCTTCGGTCAAAAGAGACCGAATGGCCTCATCATGGGCACGAGAAAACGAATCTTCCGATGGCGCATGCGGCAGTGATTCCACTTGGTGCGGGCGCGCTTCGAAGGCTTTCATCTGGTACACCTTATGCCACGTGAATCCGTCGTCATCCGAGATGAGATCCGTCGGAAGAAGCTCACCCGTCTTAACCAACTCAGCGATGTGATCGTGGGTGTGCGGACCGTGGCGATGGCCATGGCGTTCGATGTGGTAGCTGTTGTGAGTTTGCAGAGTAGACGCCGAAACTAATTGCGGAGCTGACTTGCGCTTCGGTGTGCGCATGGGAGATTGAAGGAACATGAGCCAGTTCTGCTCGGCCATGTTGCAAACATCCGCATCGGCGAAGGTCTCTTCATTCATGGCGGCGTACTCTTTGAGCGCCTCACCGTGGTAGGGGCCAAAGACTTCATCGTTGATTCGCACCATCCAAAGCTCTGTGAGCTCAATGCTGGCGGCTGCGATCTCTTCTTCACTCATGACTTGCAGGTCAATCATAGGGATATCCTCTTAGAGATGTTTTCGGTCTAATGAAGAGCAAGCTTTAAGCAGTGGGTCATTGGCTTGCCAGAGAGAGGGGCCGGGCGGCATAATGCATAGGATTGCGAGGGGATATGGCACACATGAACGAGCGGATCGCTCAGATACAAACGCGTTTCACGGCCTTTTCCGACTGGGAAGATCGGTATAAAGAACTGATCCAAGTCGGCAAAGAGATGCCGTCTTTTCCGGAGGAACAGCGCCTCGAAAAATTCAAAGTGAAGGGCTGTCAGTCACAGGTGTGGCTCTATCCCCAATTTATTGAGGGTCGCGTGCGTTTTGTTGCCGACTCCGATGCACTCCTGGTGAAGGGCATCGTGGGACTGCTCGTGCACGTCTATGACGGAGCGACTCCGACGGAAATCTTATCTGACAAAGGTGATTTCCTAAAAGCCATCGGCATCACCGAGCACTTATCCATGAACCGCACGAACGGTTTAGCGAGTATGATGAAGCAAATCCAAATGTACGCTCTGGTTTATAAAAGTATGGGTGGCCCATGAATATTCCTCAACGACCTCGCCGTAACCGTTCCTCGGAAGCTCTGCGCGCGATGGTGCGAGAGAGCCAACTCTCTGCCAATGATTTCATCGCACCGCTGTTCGTGCGGGAAGGAAAAGCGGAGCGCACGGCGATTACTTCCATGCCGGGCCATGCGCGCTTGAGCATTGATGAACTCATCAAAGAAGCTCGCGAATTATTTTCTCTCGGAGTGCGCACGGTCGCGCTTTTTCCGGCGATCGATGACGCAAAAAAAACCAGCGATGCGCGTGAAGCGTGGAACCCTGAGAATCTCAATCTGCGTGCCGCTCGCGCGCTCAAAGAAGCCTTGCCTGACTTGCTCTTGATGGGTGATATCGCCCTTGATCCGTACTCGAGCGATGGCCATGATGGCATCGTGGATCCCAAGTCGGGCGAAATTCTCAACGACGCCAGTATCGAAGCGCTCATCAAGCAATCCCTCGCGTCTGCGAAAGCAGGCTTTGATATCTTGGGCCCCTCCGACATGATGGATGGCCGCGTGGGGGCCATGCGCTCAGCTCTCGATGCAGACGGTTTCGAGCGCACTCTCATCATGAGTTACACTGCTAAATACGCTTCGGCGTTTTACGGGCCCTTCCGTGATGCGCTCGCGAGCGCGCCCAAGAAAGGCGATAAAAAAACCTACCAGATGGACCCAGCTAATGGCCGCGAAGCACTCCGCGAAGCCGCTTTGGATGAAGCCGAAGGCGCGGACATCTTGATGGTGAAACCAGGCCTTCCCTATCTCGATGTGATCTATCGTTTGCGTCAGGCGAGCACTTTGCCCATCGCCGCGTACAACGTGTCAGGTGAGTATGCCATGGTGAAGGCCGCCGCAGAGAAGGGCTGGATCGATGGCGATAAAGTAATGATGGAAGTGCTGACGTCTTTTAAACGCGCCGGCGCTGATATTGTGCTCACGTATTTTGCCAAAGACGCGGCAAGGCTTCTGCGCGGATGAGCTCACCGCTTCATTTCGTGATCATTCGCTTTTCAAGTTTGGGGGACGTGGTCCTGCAGACTTCCGTGATCACGTGGTTGAAGCAGACGTACTCTCGCGAATTGAAAGTTACGTTCGTGACATCCCATGAATTCAAAGATCTCGTCACTGGTCATCCCGACATTCAGCGCGTGCTGACCTTTGATCGCCGCTCCGGTGAAAAACTCGCGGGCCTGGCACGCAAGATTCGTGAACTGCACGCAAAAGAACCCATCACACTCTTGCTCGATCTTCATTCTACCACGCGCTCCATGCTGTTGCGTATCCTGCTGCCCACAATGCCACGCCTGGTGGTGGACAAACGGCGCATCGAGAGATTTTTCCTCGTGAGGCTTCCTGGATGGAAAGGGTGGACGCGCTGGCCGTTTTTAGGCCTCGAAGCGCAAGTGGAGCGCACGCCGAGAGATTGGCAGGGGATCCTCATGGCGCCGTTCAAGCGCGGTTCAAGACCGTTAACAGAAATGCCGCTGGTGGATCGCATTCATCATAAAAAGCCCTACGTCGTTTTCGCTCCGGTCGCCTCCTTCGAGTCGAAGCGCTGGCCCATGGATTACTTCGTGACTCTGGCGCAGAAATTTTTAAGTGACGAGCGCTGGAAAAGTTATGATCTCGTGATTGTCGCGGGGCCCACAGACAAGCACTGTGAAGCGTTGAACGTCATTCAAGATCCGCGGCTCTTGAATCTGCAAGGCAAAACGAAACTGAAAGAATCCATCGCGTGGATGCAAGAAGCGCGGGTGGTGGTCGGAAACGATTCCGGCATGAATCACATCGCCGAGGCCGGCAACGTGCCGGTGATCACTCTCTTTGGGCCGACCCACGAAGGATTTGGTTTCGTTCCGCACTTACCGACATCCACGGCCTTGTCTGTCGATGTGTGGTGCCGTCCCTGTTCCGCCACCGGAGCTCGTAAGTGTTTTCGTTCAGAGCAAGTGTGCATGACCGCATTGAAGCCGGACCTCGTCTGGCATGTGTTACAGCAAAAGTTGGTGAGTGCATGATTTGGCGAATCGTCGATCTGCTCCATGCGCTGCTTTCCGTGCTGTGTTTCCCCCTGCGGTTCACGAAGTGGGGGCGCGAGCGCGTGCGATTTGAATCAGCCCGTGGCCCGCGCATTCAGGCGCAGTGGACGTTTGAGGTTTCGAGTGAGGGAGAGTTTGAACAGGTGCGTGCCTGGGTGCAGATGCTGCTTGATCGCGGAGAAAAGATCGAGCTGGTCTACGCCTCACCGAGCGTGGAAAAAACCGTCACCTTCTTGGCGAGCCACTATCCCAGTCAGATCCGACTTTTCCCGCTGCCACTCTTAACCCACACCCCGTGGGTGATGGTGCGCGAACTGACTGCACCTCGTTTGGTGATGTGCCGCTATGATTTTTTTCCGTCGCTGATGGCACGGGCCTCGGTCGCCGGCGTGCGAGCTGGCATCGTGTGGGCGAGCTTCGCGAATAAGCGCCACCGGTTTGAGTCTGGTCCTTGGAGAATGTTTTATCGCTTCCTCTATGGCGTGTTTCACTGGAGTGTTCCGGCGACACCCACGGACTTCGATCTTCTGAACCGCCTCGGGAACTTTCACGTTCTGCCGTACAGCGAGATGCGCGTTCCGCAGATCATTAAGCGGCTCGCGCGTAGGCAAGACACGCTGAAGAGTCGCTTTCCTCACTGGGACAAGTTCCAAGATCTGCTACAGCGTGCGCCCTGTGAGCAGCGCTGGATCATGGGGAGCTGCTGGCCCGCGGATCTGCCTTTTCTCAACAATGAACAGCTACAGGCAGACGTCAATTCCGGGCAGGCCATCGTCATGATCGTGCCCCATAAGCTAGACGGGGATTGGAAAGCATTGCTCGCTCCCTACCAGATGCCCGTGCACGTCATCGATGAACATTGGGACGGAAGCCATCCGGGCCGAGGCCTCTTGGTCCTGAAACTTAAAGGCGTGCTGTGTGAGCTTTATCCAGAGGCCACGTTCGCTTATGTCGGTGGCGGCTTCGGCCGTTCGGTGCATTCGGTGATGGAGCCTTTTGTGGGTGGTGCACGCGTAGTGTGCGGGCCGAAAGTCACGCGCTCCACGGAGGTCGAGCTGATCTCGAAAGTTTCGCCCCACGGAATCATGGTCGTACACGAAGAGGCCGAGCTCAAGAGGGCGTACTCCGAAGTCCGTCGCGAATCTCCCGACTATCAGCGCCGCCAAGAATGGTTAGAGAATCAAGAAGCGCGTCTCGTGCTTAATCTCGCAGAGGTAGAAAAATGTTAAAGAGCCGCTACCACGCCGTGTTCTGGGGGAAGACCCCGTGGAGTCTGTTGCACGCACTGTTGTGGCGGCTGAAAGGTCGCGAAGTGTTGGTGATCGATGACCAGGCCTTGTCGACGGCGTCGGGCGGCCATCGTTGGCTCACCACACTTGAAATGGGAGCCCTCCAGGATCTCGGTGAGAAGTTTCAGATCGAGCCGCTCATGGCGCTGGATTCTTTCTTGCGTCCCGCGCGTCTGAAGATTCAAACGCCCCAGTACCAGTGGGTCACAGGTCTCAATGCGCGCGACAATCTGCGCGAGTTCATCCGCAAGTTCCCCGTCTTCCAAACGCCCGTCCTGCTGCAGGCCCTCGAGCAGCACGACATCACGGCCGATCTGCTGAAGGTGCAGAAATCATTTCTCGATTGGTTTCGCTCCCAGCAAGTTCGCCATCGCACGACGCCGCCGTTTGCCTCCGCGGGCGTGCCGTGGTTCGTGGAGTTTCAAAAAGTTCTCACTGACGAGCTGACTCGTCCCTACAAGGATCCGCAAGACGGCGCACTGGCGCAGTTGGTGGCCGGCTTCAGCACCGCCACCGGGCAAGTGGTGAAATACACCTTTGCTCCTCATGAAGCGGCCTACATGGCGATCCGTCTACTCTCGCCGCTGTGGGAATTAGACGTGCGCTGGTTCGAGCGTGAAATTTTGCGAGAACTCCAGTCCCAGGGAGCGCACTTCAAGCGTGCGGGCATCCAGTCCTGGCAGCTCGGCGAAGGACGCGTAGAAGCCGCCCTGCTCGATAGCTACGAAGGCGTCATCGGCTACGAGCGCTTGCTCATGTACGGGTTCCCACCGGCGACGGGCACCTTGCAGTGTGTGTTCCAAGAGAAAGTTTTCCGAGGCCTTGAAACCATCTGGCCTCACATTGAAACGGCGGTCCTCGAAGAGCCGCGCGCCGAACTAACATGCCTTACAGGTGCGCGTTTGATGGGCACGGATGTGCCGATGATGATTCTCGAAGATGGGCCCCGTGCCACACGTCTGCAGGTCTTGGTCGAGGAGCGTCCGGGTGCGAAGCCGGAGTTTTATCGCCAAGAAACCGCCGAGGTGGCCTTGCCGTTTGTCAGCGAGGCTTTGCATCACACACCCGCTTGGTGGGACGGGGCCAAGAATGGCGCCTCGTGGGACGTCTGGGTCGAGGAGACACTGCTGAACGCGTCTCTTAAGGGTCCGTTGATGTTGCATGAAAAACGCCAGATCAAGATCGTCGATCGGGAGCGCCAGGAGACCTTGAGTGGTGTGCAGTACTGGGGGCCGTTGATGAATCAACGTTTTGGCGTGCTGGGATACCTGACTGAGCTACGGTGGGATTTGGTCTGATTTACCGGGTCTTTTTCTGGCGCTGACCTACGATATACTAGGTCTGTGAAGAAAAACGAAAAAGGCCAAACCTCCGTCGAATACATCCTGCTGCTGGCAGTGATGATTCCGTTGAGTATTACTTTCTTCACCAAGGTCACCGACTTCGTGGTCGATAACCCTGACAGCCTCGTGAACCGTTACTTGGGTGGCTTCACCAAAGTGCTGGGTTCAACCTCTGGCGGCACCACTGGCGTCGATGGTAAGTACAAAGTCTTCAGACTTCCGCGCTGAACGTCTCTTTCATGATCTCTCGAAATTCTGGCACGCCGATCGCTCCTGAGTGGCCACCCCACGGGACAATGATGAGCTCTTCATCTTTAATGCCGTAGGTTTTCTGGAAGCTCGCCCAGTCTAATCCCACGTTAAGAAAATCATCACTCGACGTCATAATGCGAATAGGGAAGCTCTTGTCGGCCTTGAGAGCGCTCATCCAGTGACTCAGCGAGAGACGCTCGTCCTTATTTTCAATGAGCTTCCACAGCTCTGGCCGGTACTGACGGAAGAAAGGCCCGAAGCCTTCTGGGTCCTGGCCCTGCGCCTTTGTCGCCTTCACATGCGCCTGCCAAGATTTCTTCGCTGCGTTCACGAAGCCGTCGACGAGCACCACGGCCGCAAGACACTCCTTACCCTTCTTACTCACGGGCCCGGGATACTCGCTGAACACAAAATTCTGCAGCATGGTCCAAAGCTTGAAAGCGGATTTGCAGCGCTTGGCCGCGGGACGATGCTCGTCGATGATCTTATCGAAGTTCACCATCGCCAACGGGAGCTCGAGCGGCGGCGAGAAGAGCGTGAGGTCGTAGAGGCGACGCTCATGCGAGCGATCGTACGCCGCCCACGCCGAGCCGATCGCCGTGCCGAGGCTCTCGGCAATCACGTGCACGCGCCCGAGCCGCTTGCCCAGTCGCTTCGTCATGTAGTTCAACGCCTCTTCCATGACCTGGATCTCCAGCGCGATGGGATCTTCGCCATACTGAGGATGGGCCAAGACATAAGGAGGTGAGAGGAGATTCGGAACCACCAGGACATGGCCACCGATGGCCTCGAGATGATCGATCATTTCCGGAGTGAGGCCACGAGAGGGCTGACCGAAGATTCCCGGCATAAAGATAAAGAGGGGCGCCTTGGTCTTTTTCTCAGAGACGTAGATATCGATGCGGCCCTTGGCAAAATTCTTTGAAGGCATGGACTCAAGACCACCGTCGTTATGTGTGACGGGCAGATACCTGCGGAAGCCGCCCCAAAAAGTCCCGAGTCCTGGGGTGTCGAGATGGGTCGCTTTGGAGGTTTGGGCCTTCATGGTCGCGATCGTCGTGGGCCGCCACTGCCCATGGGCCGAGGAAACGGTGGTGAGGGCCAAAAAGATAACTGCGAGTAACTTCGTCATGCGGTCCGTTTCCAAATGAAAAAATCGCGAGATAAATCCCAAAATCCTGTCAATTTTACACGTCAGGGCGGTTTTTCGCCACCTGAAGACGAAACTGACTATTATGTGGCGCAAAGCGTAAGCCCGTCTTAAGAAATTAAGTGTCTCTCTCAGGAGGAAGTATGAATCTCTCAAAACAGACCCTCGCACTCGCCGTGCTCGTAGGTCTCAACTTCGGTTCTGTGTACGCACAGGACGACCAGGTGTTGAACTCTGATCCGATCAATGTCGACGGTTATCTCCATGAGAAGCCAGCGACGGACGGTGAACTCGAAGGCATCAAGTCAGAATTGGGCAAACAAAAGACCATGACTGGCCTGAACAAAGACAAGGCCAAAGAACTTGGCAAATTGTCGGGCCAAACGGAAAAGCTCCTCGAAAGCCAAGACGAGTACATCGATTCAAAAATCGAGTCTCAGAAGGCCATCAAAGAGTTTAACCGTAAGTCAGCTGAAAACGAAAAGAAGCTGAAGTGCTTGTTGGAGGAATCAACTTCTCCAGACTGCGCAAAATACGTAAAGTCCCGTCGCGCTGAGCCGGAAGTGCGCGAGGAAATCAACACCGTGCAAGCGGCTCCGGCAAGAACCACGATCGTTGAAGCGGCCGCTCCTGTAGCGAACGCTCCGTTGAAGCCGTTTGAAGAAATCAAGTTGCTCCCGTATGCGGGTGTGACGAATTTCCAAGGTGACGCCGAGAAACTCGAGACGGAGTTCGCTGGTGGTTTGCGCATCGAAAGTAACGTCAATGACCGTTTGAGCATCGGTGTGGGCTTCAACTACGGCCAGTTCAACACGGAAGACTTCGGCGGAAATTACAACAACCAAGGCTTCGGCAATAACTACTTCAACACCTTCGGCGAAGGCCGTAACATCCGCTTCCGCGGCATGGGTGTGGACGCCTACGGCAAGTTCTTCATCACCAAGGGTGAGCGCTTCCGTCCCTACGTTGGTGCAGGTCTCGGCTACAACCGTATGACTTTGACGTACACGGACAACAACGAGTTCCAGGGCAACTCTTTCGGTAACAACTTCGGTGACGAAGAGACGACCACGGGCTACATCAACGCGACCTTGTCTGGCGGTACGGAGATCTTGATCACTCGCGGCTTCGGCCTTAACGTAGAGTTCCAATACTCACGTGGCTTCAGCGCGGGAAGCACCGACAACGGTGTCGATCCGTTCAACGCTCCCGACCAACGCCGCTTGGAAGACTTGAGCGAAGACATCATGGGTGCTAACGCTCTCTCGATCTTCGCCGGCGCGATCGTCATCTTCTAAGGCTTGTCGAAATTCAGCAATGAGAGGGCCCTTTCGGGGGCCCTTTTTTATTTCTGACCAAATTGCTTTATGTTTTCCAGGATTCGAGTGGCCGCGTAGAATCAAAGCATCCACTTTTCAAGGAAAACTCCCTATGAAACCAGTCTACCTCGTTGAAGGCAAACGCACTCCCCAAGTTAAATCCGGCGCCGATCTGCAAGACGTCGCCGCTCCTTATCTGGCGCACTATTTGATTCGTCATCTCGCCGACAAGCACGGCATCCCCTCGGACGCCGTCGACGAAGTCATCATCGGAAACACCGGAACTCCGGCGAAGTATCCTAACGTCGGTCGCGTGATCGCGCTGGAAGCGGGGCTCGACAAAAAAACGTCGGGCTACACGGTTCATCGCAATTGCGCAGCAGGGATGGAAGCGCTCTCACAAGGTTTCATTAAAATTGCCTCGGGCCGTGCAGACATCATCTTTGCCGGTGGTGCTGAGAGCATGAGCCAGATGCCGCTCTTGTTCAGTAAAAAAATGACCGCACTTTTTGTGGACCTGATGAAAGCAAAAAGCGGCATGCAGAAGCTTGCGTTGCTCTCGCAGTTCCGTCCGGACTACTTGAAGCCCATCATCGCCATTGAGCAGGGCCTCACAGATCCCTTTTGTGGATTGAACATGGGTCTCACGGCGGAAAAACTCGCTCGTGAGTTAGGCATCACTCGCCAGGAGCAAGACGAGTTCGCCAACCGCTCTCACCAGCGCGCCGTCGCCGCTCAAATAGAAGGTCGCTTCGCTGAAGAGATCTTGCCCATCACCATGGGTGCGAAGCTCGACAAGGTGCTCACCGAAGACGTGGGCCCGCGCGCGAACTCGACGGTTGAAGGTCTCGGCAAGATGAAGCCGTACTTCGAGAAAGGCACCGGCACAGTGACTGTCGGCAACGCTTGTCCGATCACGGACGGTGGATCGGTGTGGCTGATGTGCTCAGAAGAAGCCGTGAAGAAATACAATCTCAAACCCATGGCCCGCATGGTGGACTACCACTTCCACGGTCTGGAGCCGGAGCGCATGGGTTTGGGCCCTGTGCTCGCCACCGCTGGTGTGTTGAAGCGCACGGGAATGACGTTGGATCAGATGGATCTCGTGGAATTGAACGAAGCGTTCGCGGCACAGGTCATCGCCTGCCAGCGCGTGATGAAAGATAAAACACTCGCTGCGAAGTGGGGGCTCGAAAATGCCATCGGCGAAATCACCGCCGACAAGTTGAACGTCAATGGGGGCGGGATCGCACTCGGTCACCCGGTGGGGTCGACCGGCAGTCGCCTTGTGGTCACTCTTGCCCATGAGCTCCGTCGCCGCAAGAAGAAGTATGGCCTGGCCACCTTGTGTATCGGCGGCGGCCAGGGCGGCGCCACCATCATCGAAAATTTGCAGAATTAAGGGACACGTATGCAGCTCACGCAACTCACGTTTGAAGTTAAAGATGCCATCGCCTACGTCGGCTTTGGGAAACACGAAAAGAAATCCATGACCACGCTCTCGCGCGATGCCATGGAAGAGCTGCGCCAGATCGTGACCGAGATCGGCGTGCGCGAAAAGAAGAAAGAACTCAAAGGGGTGATCTTCTTTTCCCACAAGCCGGGCGTGTTTCTGGCCGGCGTGGATGTGAACCTCATCAACTCCATGAAGTCGGAGGCCGAAGCCGCTCGCGGAGCGGAGCAGGGCCAGTTCTTGTACAACATGATCGAAGATCTGCGCATTCCCACTGCCGCCGTGGTGGATGGCGTGTGCCTAGGTGGCGGGCTTGAAATGTCGCTCGCCTGTGATCGCATCTACGCTTCGGACAATCCAAAGACAGCTTTGGGTCTTCCGGAGGTCATGCTCGGTGTTCTCCCAGGCTTCGGTGGAACCTACCGGTTGCCGAAGAAAGTCGGTCTGCCCAACGCTCTGGATATGATCCTCACGGGTCGCCAAGTGAAAAGCAAAGCGGCATTCAAGATGGGTCTGGTGGAAGCCATTCTCCCCACAGAACGGATGTTGGAATTGGTTCCCGCGTTACTCGTTAAACCTGTTCCTTCGAAGAAGGGCGGCTTTGAGAAAACCCTCGAGCGCGTGGCGACGGAAAACTTCCTCACACGTAAAATTATCTTCCAAAAGGCTCGCGAGAAAGTCTTGGAGCAATCCAAAGGTTTCTATCCAGCTCCTTTGAAAATTCTCGAAGTGCTCGAGGCCGGTGCTGGTCGCGGTCGCGATGCTTACTTAGCGATGGAAGCTCAGGCGTTTGGTGATCTCTCGCAAACTGTGGTTTCAAAAAATCTTCAGCATCTTTTTTTTCTGACGGATAAATCGAAGAAGCTTGATAACAAAGACGAGCTCCCGTCGGTGAAGCGCGGTGGAGTTCTGGGGGCCGGTGTCATGGGCGGCGGGATCGCGTGGCTCTTCGCCAACAGCGAACAAGCACCGATCATGAAGGACTTGAACCAAGCGGCGCTCGAACTTGGCCTTAAGCAGGCCTCCGGCAATTTTGCTTCGGCCCTTCGCAAACGTCGTTTGAGTGAAGACGACTTCAATCGTAAAATGCGCTCGATCACGCCCACCACAAGCTTCGATGGGTTCAAAGGCATCGATCTCGTCGTCGAAGCGGTGGTTGAAAACATGGACGTGAAGAAAAAAGTTTTCGCCGAACTCGAAACGAAAGTGCGTCCGGATTGTTTGCTGACGTCGAACACGTCATCCCTCTCCGTGACGGAGATGGCGACAGCACTCAAAGATCCATCTCGCTTCGCTGGTTTGCACTTCTTCAATCCGGTGAACAAGATGCCACTGGTGGAGATCATCGCTCATCCTGGCGCGAGCCAGAAGACTCTTCAGACGCTCTATAAGTGGGCGCTCGACGTGAAGAAGACGCCGGTGATCGTCAATGATGGCCCGGGCTTCTTGGTGAATCGCATCCTCGCACCTTATTTGAACGAAGCGGCTTACTTGCTCGAAGCAGGTGTGAGCATCGCGGACCTCGATCAAGCGGCGCTCAACTTTGGTATGCCCATGGGGCCTTGCCGTTTGATGGACGAAGTCGGTTTGGATGTCTGTGAGAAAGTCGGCAAGATCATGCAGGATGGCCTCGGCGTGCGGGCGGTGGCGAGCGGACTCTCGCACAAGCTCACGCAGACCGGTGCTCTTGGCCGCAAGAACAACAAAGGATTCTACCTCTACGACGAGAAAGGCAAGGTCACCGGAAAGAACCCGGCGATCGAAGCACTCCTGCCGTCGAAAACTATTTCCATGGATGAGACACAGTTACAGATGCGCTTGTTCCTTCCGATGGTCAATGAAGCGGCCTACTGTCTGATGGATAAGATCGTCGATAAGGCCGCCACGGTGGATATGGGTATGATCTACGGCACGGGCTTTCCGCCGTTTAAAGGCGGACTCATGAGCTGGGCGGATACCGAAGGAGCAGATCGCATGCTCGCGATGATGCAGCAGTTCGCTGCGGAAATTTCTCCTGAGCGTTACGCCCCGGCCCCGCTGCTGGTCGAACTGGCGCAGTCACGCCGTAAGTTCTACGAGCTGTAATGGGAGCGTTTCAGCGCTATTTCCTCGCTTACCTTTTTAACGCCCGCACGCGCCAGGGCCTCTTGTTCTTGGCGCTGGCCGGACTCTTTCTCTCCTCGTCGGCGTTGATGATCATCCAAGGCATCATGGGAGGCCTGCAGCGTGGTTTGGTCGCGCGCTCGCAGTCCTATCACGGTGTGGGCGTGGTGCGCTTCGTAGACGAGTCTCTCGAGCCGCAGCTCTGGGCGAAGGCCCGCTCCAATGAGTGGAGCATGTCCCGCGAGCGCCAGACCGAAGTCCTGATCCGCAACGGTGGGCAAGTCGCACCGGTGGTGCTCCACGGTGTGGACTTCAGTGGCCAGCGTCCGCCGTTTCTCGCAGACAAAGACGTCACTGGAATTATCCTCGGCGCGGATCTGGCGCAAAAATTACGCACAACATTTTTTGCGGATCTACTCCTTATCGCACCAGGCACGACGGAGGCGTTGATGGGGGAGATCCCTCGTCAACTCGCGACGTCCGTCAGTGATTACTTACTCACGGATGTGCCGGAACTCGACAGCATGCACGGCTGGACTCGGCTGGCGCTGGTGCAGAATCTCGTGCGGCAACGAGGTGCCGAGCGCTGGCGATTCTTTGATCGCGAAGACTGGCTAAAGGCAATGGAGTTTTTACGAGACGAAGATGGGCTGCGCTTTGAAACCTGGGAAGAGCAGCATCAGACCTTAGTGTGGGCGTTGAATCTTGAAACGCGAGTCATGCTGGCGCTCTTCACGGCGATGGCGCTCCTGGTGGCCCTCGCCATCACGACCGGATTGTTCTTATTCTTCACGAAGATTCGTCCTGATCTCGCGAGTTTTTGGTTGCTGGGACTCTCGCTTCCGAAGATCGAACGCCTGGTGTTTACCTTCGTCTTACAGCTCGCGGGTGTGAGCTGTTTTCTCGGTGTGGCCGTGGGCACAATGTTTCTTATTGTACTTGAACGATTCGGTCACAATCTTATGCCAGATATTTTTGTCGAACGCAGTCTTCCGGTGCACATCGACGCTCTCGGGCTAAGTATTGCATTTTTCGTTCCGTTCCTCGTCTCACTCGTGTTTTCAACCTTTTCATTTCTTCAATTTCGCCGAGACAACCCTAGTTTTATCCAGTTAGTACGAGGAGCGGGTGAGAGTTCCTAGAGGAAAAAATAGCGTTCTTGTAATTTATCCAACCTGATTTACACTCATCTGATGCGGAATTTGAACTTACCCACGCAAAAGAACCTCTCGCAAACTCTTCTTCGCTCAGGCTGGGACGGCCTGAATGAAACCGTGGTGCTTAATCCCCGCGGGCCTGTGAGTTTTCAGTGGACCGATTTCCATGAGACTTGCCAGCGCAATCAAGAGCGCTTGATCAGTGATAAGCTCTTTAAAGCCGAGTTCGAACTCAAGGTCACCGAGCTACAGAAGCTGCGTGGCATGGCCGTGTGGCTGCGCACTCCGAGCAACCAGATCATTCAGACAACCCTCTTTGAACTTTACCAAGATGCGATCTTTGAGCGCCACTGGTGCGGCCAAGAAAGCCATGCACCGTGCGAAGTGTCCTTCATCGCTCCGTCGGGCCCCTATAAAAAATTTGCTGTCGTCGATTGCCTGAACACGCAGACCTATGAAGATTTCGTGCAGTACTTTCTGCTCGAGGGGAAATTGCCCCAGAGGGACTTTCGTCTTCGCGTGCCGGGACGCTTGCTCATGGAGTTTGGTCCGGGGCTCTCCGACGCGGCTTTGATCGATCTTCAGCAGATCACCGCCACGGGACTCCTCTTCAAGTGCCCCGCGAGTCTGTTCTTCAACCAAGTGCGTCCCCATGGGAAGCTTCGCTTGCTCATTAAGACCTCTTCTCTCGAAGGCGCCAACAAGAGCAGGGACTGGGAAGAGTTCCAGCAGGCGATTGGTGAGTGGGAACTAAACCCGTTCTACACGCAAAATAAGATGGAAGCTTTCATGCTTTCCTGCACGGATTTCCAAGTGGCGTCGCGCTTCGATTTCGGACAGACCCAAGACGTCTACCTCTTCGTGGAATACAAAGCGCTCGAGGGCTCGCACCAACTAATGGCGCAGCACTTTGCCCGCTTCGTGAAAACGGGTCGCTCCCACATGAAGCAGCTGCTGTTAAATAAATCGGCTTAGGCTTTCTTTTTTTCCAACTCAAAATCGACCGCGTAGGCGGCACTCTTCTCGAGATTGAGGCGCCGCTTGTCGTAGCGCTCTGTGGTAGTCACATTCGCATGCCCCGCAAATATCGCCACGTCACGGATCGGCGCTGACTGCGTGTCGAGTAAGTGCGAGATGACGGTGGCACGGCAGGAGTGCGGAGAGACCTTCTTGTTAATTCCCAGTTCAAGGGCGTATTTTTCGATGATGCGGTAAACGGTTGACCCGTCGACCCGCTGACCGCGGCGTCTCACCGGGTCCGTCTGCAGGAGCCACTCGGCGGGGTCGAGCTTCACGCCCAGCCTGAGGAGTCGCGCGTAGTAGGCATGCAGCTCGTGGCGAACGGTTTCAGTCACGGGCACCAGGCGAACCTTGTCGCCCTTCCCGTGCACACGTACGACGAAGTGTCCGCGCTGCTCTTGGAAATCCATCATCCGCAGGCCCGTGAGCTCAGCGCGACGAAGACCTAGATGAAAAAGCAGGACCATCGAGAGGCGATGGAGATTGCCACTCAACGTCGAGAGATCGGGGGCTTCGAGCATCCGCGTGACTTCTTCGTCATCGAAGGCCTGGGTCGGTGATTCCGTTTGCACTTTAGGCAGTTTCACCACATCCAAAGGGTTGTGATCGGCGAGCTTGGCGGCGACGGCCCACTTCATGAAGGAGCGCACGGCCACGAGACGGCGATTGATGGTTGCCGAGGCCTTGCGCTCGGCTATCAATTTGTCGCGGTAGAGCTGGAAGTGGAAGGCCTTGAGATCCGACGGGTGGCGCAGCACCTCACCGCCGCTTTTGAGGAAGGCGAAGAACGCGTCGAGATCGCCCTGGTAAGCGCGTTTGGTATCGGCGGAGAGGAAGCGCTCAAGGAAGTCTTTGATGAAGTCCTCGATGTGAATACCGCGTTCCCGGGCCTCTCTGAATTGGCGCGCGAGTTTTTCATCCACACCCGTTGAGGGCAGATTTGAATCCGTGACGATGGTGAGGGACTTGGAGCGGGCCATGCTTACATTATCGTGCGGACCGACGTATCGGGGCCAGGTAGGTAAGATTGGCTCGAACTAAATTACTCAAGTGATATGGGATTTGCCCTTGATGGTTAATCCGGAATTCAGAGCTGATCTAATGTTGCAGTTTCGGCAGAGGAGTCGAATATTCTCAATTTTGGTTTGCCCACCTCTTGCCCATGGAACCCGGTGGTCATACTGAAGAGCATGTCTAGATCCACAGTTTTGGCATTTGTATTCAGCTCTTTTAGCGAGGGCCCTCTTAATGGCAAAAGTTGGTGTCCGAGATTTAGTTTTGTTTGCCATTGTTGTGGGTCTATCTGTGAGTTTGAATTTTTCCTTTTTTGCTTTAGCAATTGCGACTTTAAGTGCTCCTTTAATGGGGTCAATGCCTGGCTTAAGGCTTTTAAGTTCTCTGATAAGCTGCAAGGTTTCCTCATCGACTTCGATCGAATGCTTCTTTTCTACCAATGGGCTTTGCTTGAGAATTTCTAAAACTTGATTTTGAGTTTTAAATTCAATTTCTTCAAATGCTTTTCTCTTTTCATCAACAGTCGCATTTTTTAAAACTCTCTGGACTAGTCCAACGGTAGATAAATTCAAAGCTCCTGATTCGATCTTTTTTTCAATCTCAGGCATTGAACGCAAGGCTCTAGCTGCGACGATTCTCCTTTGCGCCGAACCTTCTGAGTAACCAAGCTCGCGCGTGCAATACTCAAAAAGGCTACTATATTTTAGATCACTGAAAAGCCTGCGCGTCTCTATCTCTTTCAAATGCCATAACAACTCGAGGGTGACTTTTCTTTCCCGCTGAGTAAGAAATTTTGTGTCATTGAGGAGTGTGGTGTCAGTTAGGTGAGTAAGTTTCATGTGCCGCCTTTTGAAAGCAGGTAACACAAGAGAAAGCTTTGCTTGAAGAAGTAAAACTAGATTCTGAATAACAATTCAAAAATGAACTAGTACTATAACGCGAAGTTTCTTCGCAGCGGCGGTGAAAAGAGAATCTGATGAGAGAGATTCTCACCAGACTCGAATTGACTACTTAACCTTCAGCCCCGAGAGTCCCGCAAAAGCGTTGTTCTTAAACGCCGGCTGCGCAGGCATCTTCGGCATCGGGCGCGAGCCACCGCTACCGCTCGGAGTTCCTTCCGGGCGAGCATCGGCTTTGCAAGACAGTGAGACGCGCTTGCGTTCCATGTCCACACCAATGACCTTCACCTTGAGTTCCATGCCGACTTTAAGTTTATCGGTGGCGTTCTCAACGAACGTGTCTGAAATTTGTGATATGTGCAGCAGTCCATTCTCTTTAATCCCGATATCCACGAACGCACCGAACATAGTGATGTTGGTGACGACACCTTGATACCATTCGCCCATCTTGAGATCTTTTAGATCAGAGATGCCTTTAGCAAACTCGACACTCTTAAAGACGGTCCGGGGATCTTGCGTAGGAGCGCGCAAACTCTTCGCGATATCCGTGAGGGTCATCTCACCGATTTCTTTTTTGAGTTCAGGGTCCTTCTCTAGAGCATTTTGCAATTCGCGATCATTGACCAAATCAGCAATCGCTTTCCCTTTTTTTGTCGCCCACGTCTCAAGAATAGCGTAGCGCTCTGGATGGATGAACGTCGCATCCAGTGGGTTGGTTGAAGTGTACAAGCGCAAGAAGCCCGCGCACTGCTCGAACACTTTTTGTGAGAAGCGTGGAACTTTCAAGAGGTCTTGGCGTGTTTGGAAAGCGCCTTTCTCTTGGCGATAGGTCACGATGTTTTTCGCTACCGTCGGGCCGATGCCCGACACGAACGCCAGTAACGGAGCGGAAGCGGTGTTCAAGTCAACGCCCACGAAGTTCACGCAGGACTCGACGACGCCCTCGAGCGAGTTCTTGAGCTGGATCTGATTCACGTCGTGTTGGTACTGGCCCACGCCGATGGACTTCGCATCAATCTTCACGAGCTCTGCGAGGGGATCTTGGAAGCGACGAGCGATGGAGATGGCGCCGCGAACGGTGACGTCCTTGTCCGGGAATTCTTCCCGAGCGATGTCAGACGCAGAATAGATAGAAGCGCCGGATTCAGAAATCAACGTCGCCTTGGTGGCGCCACTCTTGATCTGCGGGACGTGTTCTTCCATGAAGGCCAGCGTCTCACGGCCATAGGTGCCGCTGCCGACACAGACGTATTCGATCTTGAAGGCGTCGATCATCTTGGTGAGGATCTGAGCGGAGCCTTTCACGTCGTTTTTCGGAGCGAACGGGTAGACCACGTGATCCCCGAGGAACTTCCCGGTGGCGTCGATGATGACGACCTTGCAGCCCGTGCGCACACCTGGGTCGATCCCTAAGACCGCGCGAGAACCTAAATACGGCTGCAAGAGCAGGTCTTTGAGGTTCACACCGAAAATATTGATGGCCGCGGTGTCGGCGGCTTTTTTCAGATCGTTTTTCACTTCCAGATCAAGGCTTGGCTGGATGACTTGGTCATAGGCCTTCTGGGCGCATTTTTTAAGATGGTCGTAGCAACCTAAAGTGGCGCGTTGAGAGAAGAATTGTTCTTCAATCAGGCCGTACGCCAGTAAGGGATCGATCTCGACGTCGACCTTGAGCACTTTCAGCATCATCCCGCGGCGAAGGGCGAGGTACCGGTGCGAGGCCTTGGGTTCTTTGATTTTTGAGAGCGGCTCGGAGAATTCGAAGAAGTCGCGGAACTTGGCGTGCTCTTCGATGCTCTCGGCGTCTTTGCGCTTAACGGTTTTGATCTGGCCCTGGCGCCAGAACTCGTGGCGCAGTTTTTCCTTGAGCGTGAGATCGTGGGAGAACGTTTCGATGATGATGTCGGAGGCACCGACCAGCGCCTCGGCGACGTCTTTCAACTTGCCGCCGGATTTGGCCACGATGTCTTCAAGCGCGGCCTTGTGCGATTCGAGACCGCCTTTGCCGGTGAGGATCAACTGCGCAACAGGTTCGAGGCCGAATTCTTTGGCGATCATCGCCTTGGTTTTTTTCTTGGACTTGTAGGGAGCGTAGAGGTCTTCGAGCTGGTTCAGCGTGGTGGCCGCCTTAATCTGTTTTTCCAAGACGGGAGTCATGGCTTCCATTTTCTTCACGGCATCGAGGATGAAGGCCCGGCGCTTTTCGATTTCGATGTGCTCCTCGTAGGCCTCATGGATGGCGCGGATCTGGACTTCGTCGAGACCACCGGTGACTTCTTTGCGATAGCGGGCGATGAAGGGAACGGTACATTGCTCAGTGATCAGCAACGTCGCGGTCGCTAGAACCTTTGCCGGCGGCAATTGGAGTTTTTGAGTGGCATAAATGAGGGCGGCAGAGTCTAAGGCCATGAGTTCTCCTAGAGCATTTTTACGAGAGAAAAAGGTTATCGGGCCCCCCGTGCCAATGGCAAGCAGTTGTGAGAGGATGAGAGTAGAATTAAATAACAGGGATTGAGCAGCATGGCGCGTTTAGTGGTGATCGGTGAGGGAGTGGCCGCGACGGCGTTTCTTTTCGCTCTCACGCAGAAGGCCAATGTTGACAAATTCTCTTCGATTATCCAAATCGCAAATGATGATTTAGCTCCGGCGACGTCATTTCGTTCCACCGCCATCGCTGCTCTTCGAGGAACCCGTCCAGGATTGAGCCCACTGGGTGACGAGATCGTTGAGATGTGGAACTACACACGGCCACTTTTTGCGCGCGAGCCGTGGAGTGGTTTGAAAGAAACGGCGGTGCACTCGTGGGTGTATTCCGACAAAGCCGAGCGCCGCTATGGCCATCTCGAAAAAACTTCGGCGTCCCACTTTTCTGCGAAAAAATCTCCGCGCTTCATCACCACCGAGCCCGGCTGGATCATCGAGCCGGCGACATTGTTGGCGAGTGTTCCACGGCCCAAGCTCGAAAAATTAAAAACCGTCATGACCTCCCTCGAGCGAGTCGGTGACCTGTGGCAAGTGGGCATCACCGGCGGCATCAAGATCGAAGCCGACGTGGTGGTCCTGGCGACCGGTCCCTGGAGTGAGTGGACGCGCGAACTTTTTGTGGGCTCTCCCTTGGAGAGCATGAAGAGCACGCAGGGCTCATTCTTTCAGTGGGACACCGCCGACTTCGGCGCTAAAGACTTTGTCATCGGACTCGAAGGCATGGTGTGTGTGTATCACGCCGATCTGCAGCGTCTCATCTTAGGGGCGACCAGTGTGAGTGGCGACGCGACGTTCATCCCGCACATGACTGAGCTCGACGCCATTCGTGAAGCCTTCGCTGCTCATGTAGATATCAATTTTCCCTCTGGAAAACCCGCGATTATCACCGGTCTGCGCGCCCAGACCAAAGGTCGCCGGCCCTGGGCGGGACCCATTGGGTCGAACCTCTACGCGGTGGGTGGGTTGTATAAAACGGGTTGGGTTACGGCCTGGCCGCTGGGTGATCGTCTCGCAGCGATGCTCTAGAAGGCCCTGCGCCAGCGATCAAGAAATTCCTTCTCACAGCTTTCCACGGGGCCCCGTAGCAGCGCGCGCACGTCATCGCGCGCGTCGGGTAAACGAACGTCATTGAACTCCAGGGGCCAGTCGATGGTCGACGTCAGAGAGGCACGCGTGTCGAGCTGGATGCCGATCATCTTCGTGATGAGTGCCACCGAGCGCGAGGTGATGTCGGGAGTCTTCTTCTCGCAGCTGATGTTCGGCACGTGGATGAAGCCGTACATCTGGTCGGGATGTTTTTCGGTGAATCGGAAGGCGGTGTTGTTGCAGACAAAATTATCCGGCGATGTCGAAACCCAGGTGAGGCGTTTTTCTTCGGGCGTGAGCTCGCACCACATGGCGCCGTAGTTTAAGCGCAGGCCAATATCACTGGGACCCCCGGGCGTGATGACTTGGCGCTTGCGACTGACACCATCGTTATCTGGGCCATGGTCGTTGTCCCGGTTGTGCGCACGAGTTTCCCATTTTACGTTGCACGGGCCTGCCCCGAGAGAGATTACGAGCGTAGGTTTTTCCGGCAAATCAGCGAGACATTTCTCCAGAGTAGGAATGGCGCGATTGTAGCTGGTGGGTAGTAGGCACGTGGCGACTTCCACATCAGATCGGGTGTTCATAAGTTGTGTTTTGACTTGCTGAGCAATCACCCAAGAGTTGTTGATAGAAAGTTTGCCAAAGGGATCAAAGCCCGACAGTAATACGATGTCTTTAGCGGCTGACATGCCACTGAGACTCACAGCAATAATGATAATAAGCCAACGATTCATAGGGGTTGGTTATAGCTATAAAATTACTCAACGTGTCACAAAAGGTAATATTTACCCGCTCTTAGTCTCTATGGCCCTCCATGCCAAAATGTAAGAAATGACTTTGTTTGATCCCCAACGTGCCATGGATGGCACAAGGAGTTGGACCCATGCTGAAACGGACTTTGGCGGCCCTGGCACTCATCTCAACCCAGGCCCAGGCAGCTCAGCCAGCTCACACCGGGGAACTTCTCTACCAATTTAAAGACACCAAAAGCGCTACCAGCGGACTGCTCAAGCAGTTCGAACTCAAAGCATCCTCGGGCAGCATAGCCGAGGTCCTGAAGCCCTCTGACAAGCAGACCCGTGGTGGCAGTCTTGAAAAGCTGCGCGCGGAGATGCTCAAAACCGGTGCCTTCAAATTCGTCGAATTCAACACCGTCGAAACGGAAGCCGGCTTTCCCGCCGCAGACGCAGAAAAGCAGTGGCACCACCGCACCATCTCGTCCGATCTCGCTTGGGACACGACCGTGGGCACGGAAGACGTCGTGGTCGCCGTCTGTGATTCGGGCGTGCAAAAAAATCACGAAGACATGGAGGGTCGCATTCTTCCGGGCTGGAGCCTGATCGAGAACCGTGCTGACAACACCACCACCACTGCGCACGGAACCTTCGTGGGTGGATTGATCGCGGCCCATGTGGGCAACGATCTGGGCGGCGCAGGCGTGGCCTCCGGCGTTCGCATCCTTCCTCTGCGCATCTCGAACAGCAAAGGCGCGACGAGCATGAAGCTCATCACCGATTGCATCAAGATGGGTGCGGATCGTGGGGCGAAAGTCATCAACGTGAGCTTCACGGGCATCGAAAGTAAAGTGGTGCAAGAAGCGGGCAAGTACGCGGCTGATAAAGGCGCACTCCTGGTGTACGCAGCTGGTAACCAAGGTAAAAATCGCTCGGTGAAAAGCTATCCTGATTACACGAATGTCTTTGCGGTCGGCGCAACCAATGCATCAGATAAGCGCTGGACCTATCGCACAGGCTGGTTCTCGTCGGGTGGCTCGAACTACGGCCAGTTCATTGACGTGGTGGCGCCAGGACATAATCTCTACTCAACCAACGTCTATTCGAAACCAACCACGGAGCGCTACCGCACGGGCAGTGGCACATCCTACGCGGCCCCCGTGGCTTCGGGTGTGGCCGCTCTTGTGTATTCGGTAAATCCGAAGTTCACGCCGAAAGAAGTCGAACGCATCATCGTTGATTCGTGCGACAAGATCGGTGACTCGAATGTCTATGGGGCCGGCAGAGTGAACGCCTTGGCCGCCGTGAGACTGGCCAAGGAACGTTCGCGCTAAGATCTACTCAGCAGAGAGTTCGAACAATTTATTGACGATGACAGCGAGGGGCTGTGCCGCTGCCGATGCTTGCAGGGCAGCGGCTTGCAGCGCGGGAGTAACTCCACGGCTTTCATCGAAGCTCAAGCGTGTGCGAGTTTCCGCGACAGAGAGCGGACGACTATCTTCGCGAGGGGCCCAAATAAAGTCCGGGCCATTTTTCTTCAACCACTCGCCGCCGATGACTTTCCCTTGCGCATCGATCTCGAGATCGTAGTTCCACGTCAAATCCTTCACCTTGTCTTGAGCAGCGTCGTCGTAGGCGAGCAGGTTCGCGTCCCGCATGTCCATGATTTGAACTTTCGCCATGACACTCACGACCCACACGGTGGCCTTGCTGCGTTTCTTACCTTTCACCAGATTTTCTTCGTTGCCGACCAGAGGAACACGCGCGCTCTTCCAGTTTGCGCTGGCCATGCCCGTCAACGGGTTCAGGTACGTGAACTCGTATTTTGAAACAGGGTAGTTCCACACTTCTTTGCCGGGAGACGCATCCACCACGAAGCTCTTGCCTTCAGCTCCGACGCGGTTCGCGAGGGCGAGGTGCAACGCGGCCGGGTTGGTTTCGTCACAGGCCCCAGTGATGTGGCCGGTCGATCCATTACAGCGACGACCTAAGAACGTTACTTTTTTAATGCCCTTCGCATGCAGCTGAGACCCGAGGGCCTTGATGTCTTCCGGGTAGAAAGTCACGGCGGCGCCATTGGCCGCTGTGAGCGTCACGGCCTTCACGGGACGAGGCCAGGTCATCACGGCCGCGGCCCAGCCGTCGCAGATCCCGCGCCAAGTGGGAACGCCGCCGAAGCCGCCGTTGTCTTTCCCGTTTTTCCACTGAGTGGCGGTGAAAGTCTTGAGCGCGTCGCCGATCAGCAGGTCGTACTTTTCGGCCGGGGAGAGTTCGTCGGCTGCAACGAAACCCGCATGGGCTTCGACGTAGTTTTCGTATTTCGTGGTGTTCTCAGAGAGCGTGCGAATGGCAGCGTTGCGGTAGCGGATCGCGAGAGAGCCTTGGTACATGGGCCAGTAGGAGCCTGACCAGAGATCAATCTTCGTTTCGCCGGCGTTCAGGCCGCGTGCTGCGACCTGGTCCAAGGTGTTGGCCGCGGGAAGGGAGAGGAGCCGCGTGTAGTCCTCGTCTTTTGGGATCTCTTTGACCGGCGCTGCCACGGCAGCAAAGCTCACGAGCGAGAGAAGGGCGAGGTATTTCACGGTAGACTCCTGGGACAAAAAAAGAGGGCCCCTAGAGGCCCTCTGACTTAAAAATTCGTTTAGCGCTTCGACATCTGCAAGAGCTGGTTCACCACGTTGATCAACGGCTGGGGACGTGGGTACTTGAACTCGCACGGAACTTCTTTCGTCTGCTTGCCTTCTTCAGGAATCACGGTGCACTTCTCGTTGAAGCCGAACTCGCGAGTCACGTTGTAGATGAACCCGTGGGCCGCTTTCGCTGGAGCAGACCAGCTCTGTGGAGTTTGACCCTTGCCATTCCACGGCTCAAGCGCCAACGGCTTGAAGTACATGGCGAAGTTCTTCGGGAGTGCCCAGAAGAAGTCCGGCTGAAGGATGCGGTCCGGCTGTTCTTGCTGATCGTTGCCGAAGCTGCGACCGCCTCTCGCTGCGATGACTTTGTCAGCGCGCCACTGGCCGCCAACGATGTTGTCGTTCGCATCAAGCTCGAGGTCGTACATGAACTTCTTCGACTTGAACTTGTCGTCTTCATTAGAGTTCGTTTCGTTCTCTTTCGGGTTCGTCCAGTCGGTGTAGATCATTTCCATCTCAACACCCACGAGCTTTACCGCAAGTGGGCTGCGTGCTGAGGCGTAAGCATCTTTGAAGCCTGCCAAGTCGATGGTGGCTTCTTGGACGTTGCCTTTCTTGCCGTTCTTCGGGTTGAACCACTTGTACTTGTAGCCCGAGAGAGGATGGTTGTTCACTGTCGCGTGGTAATCCACTTCGACCACAAACGCGCGGCCTTGAAGACCTGTCAAGTTAACCACCGAAGCGTGCCACACGGCCGGGTGAACGTCTGCGCAACGAGGCAAGACTTCTTCGCCGTCTTTCTTCGGCATGCGGTCGACGTTACGGCCGAACTCATCGGTCTCCACGTTCTTATCTAAGCAACGCAGGCCTTCGACTACGACGTTGTCTTGGACGGTCGAGTTTGCGAACAACAAAGACACGAGGGCCTTGATGTCATCCGGGTAGAACGGCATGCGCTTGCCGTTTGGAAGTGTGATGGTGACGGTGTTTTCCGCACGTGGGTAACCGGTGGCCGCGAGGGCCCACCCGTGGCAGATGCCTTCCCAGAGTGCCATGAGCTTCGTTGATTTCGGCAAACGGTAGCCGGCCGGAATATCGATTGAGCTCAAGAAGCCCCATTTTTTCGAGTTGCCCCAGCCTTCCACGAACTGCCACACGCGAGATGTGAGATCGAAGTTGGTGTCGCCCATGAGGAGGTCGTATTTTTCAGACGGAGCGAGTTCCGCGAGATCTTTCTCCGGAAGCTCCATCACGTTGTTCAGCACTTCCACACGACGCTTCTTCCAGCGCTTGACGTTGCCTTCCCAGCCGAGCATTTCCCAGAACGTGAAGTAGCTCTTGTCTTGGTACGTGTTCGCGATCTGGCCCTGGATCAACGCCCAGAAGTAGCCGCCCCACGGAACCGCTTTCGCGTTCACTTCCATGAGTCCACGGCGCTCCATTTCGATCACGTTCATGAGTGGGCGTGGGTCTTCGGTCATTTTTATGACCTTGCCGCGTACTTCCTCAATTGAGTAAGGCTTGTAGGGATAGATTTCGCGCAACGGGTCCTGCGCCAGTGCAGCGGTCGTCGACAGGCACGAAGCCAGCACTAAAAGTTTTAACGAGCGGTTCATAGAGTCTCCTCTAAGGGTGAATGAATCATTTTGATGCATTGCGTTTATAGCAAGATTTGGCGCAGCAATGGTGTGAGTTTTCAATAACATATACTTTTTTCACGGTTACGCGGTGTGTCCAAGTGGCTGTTTTCACATTTTTATGTCGCCAAGCAGTAGCTAGCCACGTTATAAGGCCCCCGAACTGACTAACCTTTGTAAGGAGTACCCTGTGAAAAAGATGCTTATTGCGTCCCTGGCCCTCGTATTGGCGGCCCCTGCTGTGTTCGCCGCTGAACTCACCACACGTCTGGTAGATGTGGGACAGCCCCAGGCCGGCGAGACAGAAGTACCAGTGATGGCAGAAGGTGAAGGCCGTGTGTTGTGGGTCGACGCCCGCGATACTGCGTTGCTCGCTGCCCTTACTAGCGCGCAGCTTGCAGACCGTACAGTTCGTATCGATTTCAATGAAGCTGATGGCCGCTTGAATGGCGTCGTGCTTTTGGACGTGGTCGCTGACGTTGAAGAGACCGGTGAGTTTGGTTACGAGAAAGAAAACTTCAACCCAAGCGTGCTCAACCTCGCTTCGGCACAGTCGATCTTCGATGCCATGGACGGACGCACGAAGCGCAACTCTCAGTGCTTCAACAGAGCGCACGGCTGGGCCTACGACATGAAGACCCGCTACAACGTAGACTCGATGAAGATCTTCATTTTCTTCACCTCACGCTACATCCGTGAGTACCGCTACAAGTGGTGGTTCCACGTCGCACCGATGGTCTTGGTTGCTGACAACAACATGAGCGTTGAGCACGTCATGGATGTGAGTTTCACGAACGGTCCGACCTTGATGCGCAACTGGACCGACTACTTCATGCAAAACAACGCGGCTTGCCCGAGCGTCAACACGTACTCAGAATACCGCTTGAATCAACAGGCGCAGCACTGCTACCTGATCCGTGCGAACATGTTCTACCGTTCGCCGCGGGACCTCGAGTTGCTGGAAACTCAGGGCCGCCAAGAGGTGGGTTGGAACATGAGTGAATTGGCGGAAGCTCGCCGTCAGGCCTTCAAGAACTGGCGTAACTACAATCCGTAATGAGATCTACAAAAAGAAAAAGCCCCGAAAGGGGCTTTTTCTTTGCTATTTTTTTGGCGTCTCACACAGCGCCGCTGTCGCGCCCACACAAGGCGTATGGTTCACAGGCTCCAGCACCGTCGTGCGGTTGCCATCGTGGCGCATCCGCGAAATCTCTCGATAGATCAGAGCACGCATCCGGTTGATCTGACCCAGCGGTCGGGTCTGGGAGTTGGTGTGCCACGGGTCCATGCTTAAGTTTTCGCAGAAGTTGGTCTGCGCCTGAGACGTGATGTCCTTTTGCTGCGGGATCTTGAGCGTGGCGACTTTAATGTACGGAGATTTTTTCTCATCCCACACTACGCGGGGGTCTTCCACGGGATTGCGTTGTGGATCGAGGTTCGGCTGCACGTAGAAGTGGTAGCAGGCCTCACCAGCGGCCAGCGTCTTCACGAGGCGCTCTTGCAGATAGCCTGCTCCCGGATTCTGCGGCAAAGCTTCATTGGTAGCGACGCAGGGTTCGGCCTTGAAGCGCATCGAGCGGGTTCCCAGTTTATACGGCACCGAGCTGAAGTACTTCGCCTGCACGGGATTGGCGATCTTCACGCGAGCGCCTAAGAGGCGCTTCGCACTCAAGGGATGAGTGATGCCGTAGAGGGCCAGGCGAGCGGTGCCACCCGTGAGAGCGTTGAAGAGTTTGAGGTAGTCATCGCCATCTTTCGAAAAGAATTCTTTCGAGGTGATCATGAGAAAATCTTGGCTGCCACTCTCGCTGCCCTCGACGTTCATCAGTTTCACGGCCATGCCGCGTACATCTTTCTCAATGTCAGCCTTCTTCGCGCCATCGGGGTCACCGTTCGAGTAGCGCACCCACGCAGTGAAGGTTTTTGAGTCCTGGGCAAATACACCCACACGTTGTGCGGCCGGAAGATTTTTATTGTCGATGGTCATGCTTGCCTGCACGCAGCCGTGCGCCTTCGGATGCGCGTCGCGATTCATCACGCCCGTCTCGGCGGCTCGCTCGTTCACGATGTCACGGGTGTGCGCCAAGATGCTGTTGGCCTGGTCGTCATTTTTACTAGTCCAGCTTTCTCCTAGCTCCGGTGGAGGAAGCTCGTGGAGATTCGCCGTCGAGCGCTCAGGAGCATTGTCCTGACAGGCGGTGAGGGTCAAAACGAGAAGGGGCCAAATGAGTTTTTTCATTCCTAGATTTTAAGGTGCGGGAGCGTCTGTCACTAGGTAGGCAAACAAGTACCCGAGCAAGATGTTTTTAGAATTTGAGGGAGAAATCGAAGCCCACGATGGTGGTGTCTAGGGTGGGTTTGGTGAGCGCCTGCGTGTAAACACCCACATGGGTGAACGGGGCGGTCTGAAAAAAATAGTTCAAGGCCAAACGGGCGCGGTCGGGAAGGTTGTTGTTGAGCTCGGTGGTGTCGGTCTCGTTGCCGCGTTGGTCCCAATCAAACGATACCACAGACGCGATCTGCCACTGGGGTGCCAGTTGGAAATTGGCGTAAGGGCCCATGGTGATAAGGGTCGTCTGAAGCGGGGTCGGCAGGCCACCCACAAACGGTGGCGGGAGAGTCGCCCGGGCGTAACGGTAGCGAATGAACTGCGTGGTCCACCCGGCGGTGAAGCGCGAGGGAGGAAGGGCGAAAACGAGGGACTGAGAAATCACCGCACCGAACTTCAGCTCATCGTTTCGAGAACCGGGCGTGGTGGGCAGCTCGATGGCGAAGGTGTGGAAGGCGCGGGCAAAACCCACGTCGATCCCCGGAGTCGCGAGATAGATGCGCGCGTTGAAGAGCTCGGCGGTATTGTCGTTGGTGAAGCCTTCGTCGGTTTCCACGGGACCAGTGAAGTGGTGGATACCTGAAAGTGTGGCGCCCATCGCCCAATCGGGATTGAACTGCCAGCGCAGGTTGAAAGCGTGGAAGGTCTGCAGCGGCGAGTTTCCTTCGAGGAACACGTTGTAGGTTTGATCAGACGGCAAACCCGGTGAAGGGCCCATGAGAGAAAAGTAGTAGGCGAGAGAAAGCTTCTCGGCGAGTGTTTTCCAGAGGGCGGTGTCACCGATGGGGGCCTGATTGGCGTTGAAGGCGGCGAAGGAACTGGGGCCTTGGTCACGACCGCCGTCGCGTTGAGCGTGGGCGGTGGTCGCTCCAAAAAAAAGAGCGACCAGCAGGAAAGCAAATTTCATCGGCCGGCCTGGGCCTGCGCGTTCGCGTTGAGTTGGTTAAACAGTTTCGCACGATCCATGAGCGACTCTTTCAAGTTTTCAACCACCACGCGACGCTGGACGGTTTCGATGTCCTTAGCGAGTTTGGCGCCGATCTCTTCTTTCACGCCAACCCATTCCAGGGTGAGATTATGGAAAAGGGTCTCTTGTAGCATCTCAGTTTTTGCGAGATCTGCAAGTCCCATCCCATCAAGCACGCCATTGTTCACATCACGTTCGACCAGCAACTCCAACTCTTGGCGCTTGGCCGAGTAAAGTGATTGCAAAACCCACACAGTATTCCGGATGCTCCAGATGTACATGTTGAGGCCGTTGTTTGAGGCTTCTTCTGCTTTCGCGTTTTGCAGGTAGAGGATCTCCCACTGACGCTTCATGGTTGAACGGAACTCCGCCGTCGAGTACGGATCTTTCTGACGGAACAGATCCGAGTTGGCTTTGAGGTTGGTCATGATGCTGCCGGTCTCTTTGCGCTCTGATTTGTACTTCGAAGCAGCACGCACGATCTTCTCGTAGCCGTGGGGCTTCTTGAAGTCCGGGTAGCGCCAGCCGAGGACCTGAGTCATCTCTTCCATGAACACGAACGAGCGGCCGATGTAGTAGTCGTTGCGCTTCTGTTCGTTGTCTTGATCGAGCATCACAAACGGCTGATCAAGGATGAAGCGCGCGAGGCGATCCCACAGGTAGAGCTCGAGCTGCTGCGTGCGGTTGACTTCGTTCGTAAGGAACTGCTTCAGCTTCGGGCTCAGGTTTGGGTTCTTCTGGCGGAGCTTGAAGATCCGGTTGTTGTAGCGCTCCATCTCTTCCCACGCGCTCTCGACGACCATCGGGAAGTTGTACTGCGTTTCGAGCTGCTCGATGCGGCCCATGCGCGGAGAGAATTCTAAGGCTTCTTCGTAAGCGATCTGCATCTGCTTGAAGTTACCCATGCGCTCGTTCCACGAGGTCTCGTCAACTGGTGGCACGTCGGCCGACATGAGAAGATTCATGTGAGCAGGGATGAAGTTCGTGGTGTTACCAGCGATCGTGATCGGGTAGTTCACATTCGCACCCAAGGAAATCTGCGAGACACCAATGATGTTCGGATTCGCCAACGCCGGAGCACTGCCCGCCGTCGGGGCCTGGATCATAGGAGTCGTCGAGGTCACGGCCGTGGCCGTCGCTGCCGTTGTTACGACTGCAGGAGTAGGCGTCATGGCACTCTTCACGTCAAGGTAAGCGGCGCGCACGCGTCCCACGGCTTGCATGGCGTGCGGGTTCATCGGCATGGTGATGAAGTAGTAGGTGAACGGGCCATAAACGGCCAAGGCCACAGAGTAGCCTAAGTTACTTTTCACTGTGGTCACGAACCAGATAATCTTCGCGATGGTGTAGCGGTAGATGAGCCCTAACATGTTGTCGATCGGACGAGCCTTGAAGCGACGAGCAAACGCCGCCCAACGGAACCGCAACATTTCAAAGTTCTGTGACAGGACGCCGCGGCCATGGGCGCGACGCTTAATCAGCATCACGCGTTTGAGCTTGTCCGTGAGATTCGTGTAAACGGTTTGGCGTTCTTCCCAGTTCAAGACGGGGTCAGCTTCAATGATGAGTTGCTTGTGAAACGTGTGGCGGATCAACGGATCGCGGCGACGCTCAGAGTTGTGGCCTTTGTAGTGGAGGCGCAAGAAGCGCTCAACGGCGTGCACCTGCTGAGAGCGCACAACTGAGGTGCCGGCCTTGTCGTATTCAGTTCCGAGGAAATTGTAAAGGATGTCGAGGATCGGGCACGTGAGGTCCATCTCCATCATGTCGCCGGCAGGGATGGTCGCAGGAGCTTCAAAGTGAGTTTGGGTGAGTTCACCCTTGTCATCAAAAAGATCCCATTTCTCGGCGATGAAGCCGTCTTGCGCGAGTGCGGTGTGGAGAACAAAGCCACCCTTCGGAAGCAGCGACAAAAGCATATGGCCTTGGATCCAGCCCTCAGAAGAATACTGGAAGCCCGCCGCGTGCCCTTCGGCACGCATGACTTTCACGTTCTCTTTGACTCCTACGCGCGCGACGCCGCCATCAGCGATGACCTCTTCGAGCAGAGCGAAGAGCGCCGTGTGACTTTGGCCCAAGAGGAATTTGAGTCCCTCTGAGACTGCAGGAGCTTGGTCGATAGTTGTTTCCATAAGACTTAGGGTACCCTTATTGCTGCTGCTGCTGAGTCTGGTTGTAACTATTACCTAAAGAAACCACGCCTAAGATCGGGCGAAGTTTGAGCGTCTCTTTTGCTGGAATCTTGTACCCAAAGGCCACACCGTAGAACTGGTGATTACCGATGGCGATCAACGCTTCGTAATCAACGGCAGCCGTCTTGATGGCGCGCTCGATCTTCGGAGTCGCGGCCTTCACTTGAGCGTTGTTCGCTGAAGGAAGGGCCGAGCGAATCTCATCCCAGCGCACATCGAGACCCAGCTCTTTAGCGAAACGGATGTTTTTAGCGTTCTCCAGAGCTGGCAAGATTTCTTGCAAAGCTTTCACGCGGACTTGGCTCGAGTTCGGCATCATGTAGCCAAACAATGAACCGTACTTATCGAGCATCTTGTCGTGAGCTTCACGGCTGGTGTTGATCGACTGGCGCACTTCTGTCACAACTCCAGAGAAAAAGTGAGGAACCATGCGGTCAGCAAGACCGTAGAGCGGTTGGCGCTCAACGGCGATATCCAGCGACAGGCCTTCCAAAGAGGCATTCGAGATGCCGAGGAAGTTACCGTAGAAGTTCAAGAAGTAAGCCTGGGCGATGGCACCGTTGGAAAGCGCGTTGGCTTCCATACGAGTGGTTTCTTCGATCTGGTGATAGTGAATCACTTCGTGGCCAGCGGTGTAGATCTGGGTCAAAGGATCGAGCTCTTTGCGGATCCAGATGAAGATATCTGAGTCTGAAAAAAGGCCGTGGGATTTCCGTTTCTTCGCGAAGCATTCGCCGGCGTGTTCTTTGGCCGACAAGTGGTTGTCGCGGATCTCTTTGCTGCTCAAGATCGAGATCTTGTTCGGCGTCAGGGTGTTCGCAAACATTGCTTCGATCGAGAGACCTTGTTTCTTGGCGAATTGGTCCAAGTTGTAGTGAGCGTACGGCATGACCGGCATGAGCTCGATCAATTCTTCGAGGCTCGCCGACGGACGCTCCATCAATTCTTGGTAGCGCGCGAGCATCGGGAAATTCTTAAAGTGAGCTGTGCGCTTGCGGTTCAAGAACTTCTGACGCTCTTTCAAGTCTTTAATAGCGTTAGCTTCAGCAATCACTGGCAACCAGGCCGCGCGTGCTGCTTTCAGGTCCGTTGAAACGAACTCCGTCTCCGTCAACAATTCGCCGGTAGCGAACTCGCGCTGAGACGCGGTCAGCATCTGTGTGCTGACAGAGTCTTTCAAGCCGAAAGTTTCGAACGCCAGCTCTGGGTGGGCGGTATCGAGGTTAAAGAGTTTTGCGAACTCGATGGCTTTTTCAGAGTTTTGCAAACGTTCACGGACGATCTGCATGAAGCCTTCGATCATTTTCAGCATGTTCGCTGCGGTCTTGCCGCCCAAGGATTCGTGCGGGAATCGAGCGTTGATGCTCGAGACCAAAAGTGCCATGACGAGTTTTGCGTCGGACACGAATTTCTTCTGAGTGCCGATCTTGCTCATGAGCATTTCGCGGACAACCTTCAAGGCTTTTTTATCAGCTTTGCGGTGCTCGTCAGAATAATGCTGAGAGACGATGTCGTCGTTCAGGATGTTCAACTGGTCAAGCGCGTCGCGGAAGCCTTTCGGCAATTTGCCGCCAACTTCAAGACGCTGAAGAACGGAAACCATCTTGATGTGGTTACCGTGCACGAGTTGGAAGTACGCTGCGATTTCTTTCTTCGCTTGCTTGGCTTCGAGCGTGTCGATCAACTTATACACCGGCTCGATCGCACGTGGGTTGAGGAAGCTCATGATCTCGCGGCACTGAAGCTTCAAAGACAAAGTGATGCCCAAGAGCTCGTAGCTATCGGCTGTGCCCGTGACGAGTTGCTTGCGGATCTCGAGCGCCAAGCGTGAAACTTGGATCAATTGAGCGGCCACGAACATCGGCAAGTGGGTCATCAACGGAGCTGGGTACTTCGGGCGAACCAACTCAGCAGCAGTGACTGATTCTGGGTGGTTCATGTCGTCGACAACGACGAAAGGAGCGTAGCCGCCGCCTTTAGAGGTGTTCACGATTGAGCTCATCGGGCCGCGCTCTTGAGGAGCGTAGCGCACGAGAGCGTTATGGGTCATTTTGGGAAGAGCTTTAGCGCCGCCGCCGTAGAACACCCACAAGCGGATGTCCGCTGCGAGATTCGCAAAGCGTGTGCCTTCTTTACCGTTTTGAGTCGTCACCGGAATACGCGCGATCTTCACCAACTTTTGGTAAGCGAAACTCTGTGGGGCCTTGCGTGCCATCTCGAGCACTTCTTCTTTCTTGTCTTTCGGCATGGTCTTCATGATGTAGACGCCAGTACCGCCCGACAAGTTCGGCGCTTTGATAACCCATTCTTCCGGGTTCTGCTCGATGATCGCGACCGATGCCGCGCATGAAGGCAAAGTTTCTGGTGGTGTGATGCGTGCGCCGGCCGGCTCAAGGCCCAATTCGCGTAAACGCTTCTCGAAGAACTTCGGCGCGTAGGTGGTCAACGCTGCGAGGATGATCTTGTTATCGAGGATTCGGTTCAAACCGCCCATGTAAATGCGGCGTTCGATAATCGCGTTCAAGAGATTAGGAATGGCGTAGTCCGACTGCAAGGGAATCGGGTTGCCATCAACATCAAGCACCAATGGTGCTTTACCGTCTTTGCCGAGCTTCAATGAGTCGCGCAAGTAGATCGGCTCGCCTGAGTCCGCATCGCGCAGGATGAGGCCCTTATCAGGATCAAACAACGCTGAGTCAGCATTGATACGAGAGTAGATGGCGGTCACGATCGGGTTCGAACCGTTGATGGTACGAAGGCGAATGTGGCCTTTGTCATCGCAGAACAACTGGACTGGGTCAGCGTAGACCATGCCCGAGTAAGCCGCGAGGTTGTGAATTTCTGGAGCAGCACCGTTCAAACCGCCCGGAGGCAAGATGACTTGGATGCCGTCTTTAATGCCGGTCCAGTCTTCTCCGAGGGTCTTGTAGGTTTCAGCGAGTACTTTAAAATGGTCGTTGGGCATCAACTTGCCAAGACCTTCAAGAGTTGCCGGTGATTGTTCGTAGAGACCTTCGAGCACGTTCATATTGTTTGAAGCGCCGGATGGTGAACCAGCATTCAATTCAAGGATACGGAAAGGCAATGGAAGCTCATCAATTTTGCCGGCCTTCAAGAGCTTCTCGAAGCTGCCTGACTCATTGATGTAGTCTTCAACCAAAACCAAATCCAAACCGACGTTATCGAAGAAAGGGTATTTCTTCATGTTCGGGTGGTGAAGCTGTTGGAAGTAGTTCGGTGATGATTCGACGGCGTCGATGAAAATTGCACGCACGTCTTTCGGAAGTGATTTTACGAACGCCGAGTCTTTGACAGACTTCGAGCCGTAGATGTCTTGGATCACAGCACGCAAAGACACGATTAAAGTTTGCGCCGCGCGCTCGATGTTATTGAACATGGTCTTCTGCAACGGCACCACGGTGGTCGTGCACGGAACAGTGAAGATACGGTATGAGCCGTCTTTCGTAGATTTTTGGAATGTGAGGTCGCGCTTACGGATGAACTTCGTGAGTTTCTGGGACTCAGAGTGATGGTCGTTGATGTCACGATTCAACAAGTCTCGCACGAGAAGGCGAGTGTGCGCATAAGAGCTGCGCTTACGGTGAGAACTAAAAATGTAGTTAGAGACATCCACCTTGACTTGGCCGATAAAGCCCAAGTTGGGGTCATAGCTCAGACGACGTTGGTTTTTAGCTTTAGACACGTTGAACCTCTTTGTATGGACCGTTTCCGAAATTCTAGCCTGTTAAGTTGTGCGTAGCGTAATTCAAGCCCTCACCATGTAATTCTTTCAAGGCCACAGACCTTGGTTCACACGCTTTGGGTTTGCCCTTACCTAGCAAGAGGCGCGCCTATCTGGAGTGTGAATGTTTAGTGAATTTCCGAGGGGTTAGTCAACGGATTTCTTACAAAATCTTACAATGGTGTCGAAATTTTCGACATATGTAAAAAAGACTCACGCAGCGCATCGTAGGCCTTATTTAGGGTAATCTTGCACCGTACCAATCAAGGAGTTAACCGTGCGTCTATTGATCGCTTTATGCTTTCTCGCTCTAACGCTGCCCGCATGGGCCCAGCTTTACCCAAGTACCTCACAGGAGATCACCGAAGATGAGGCGCAAGAGCTCTTCCGCGACCTCAAGAATGAGGACGCGAAAATGGATAAATACTCTGAGTGCTTTGAGCGCGCTCATATGTGGGCCTTACGTGCTGAGCGCGTTCATCAGGTCACCATGGAAAAGGTTTACCTGTTTTTTACCTACAAATTTAATATGAAGCACCGGGTGACCTCTAAGTGGGGCACGGCCTTCACTTGGTGGTTCCACGTCGCTCCGGCGGTGCGTGTGAATGGTGAGTTGTGGGTGATGGATGCTACTTTCACCGACAAAGCCATGCCGTTGCAAGAGTGGACCAGCTCACTCATGAAGACTCCTGAGACGTGTGAAGAATTGACTGAGCCCAATGAATACGTGATGGATCGCAACTCAACCCAGGGCTACCGCAACGTCGGCAACGCGAAGTCTCAGTGCTACTTCACCACAGCACCGAAGTACTTCTACCAGCCGCTTGAAATTGGTTTCCGCGAAGGCAACAAAGCGATCATGGAGTACAACACTCCGTTCATGACGCCGACCGACTGGCGTCCGCAGACTTTGAACTGGGCGCTCAAGGCCTACAAAGGGAGCCGCAATCAGAAAGAGGCCCGTCAGGCGCTAGGATTCTGAGGAAAAGTCACTCTGAAGAGCGCTCCGGTCTGGGGCGCTCTTTCTAAAATCTCAATATTGCTTCCGTGGTACTCCGCAATCTTCGACACCAGATACAGCCCCAACCCAGAGCCACTGATGTTCGCCGTGTGTTCACCTCGGAAGAATCGCTCGGAGCGCTGCAGGCGCTGGCGAACCTCCAGCGGTACGCCCGGTCCTTGGTCGCTGACCTCAAACCACACACCGTCCGGCGATTGTCCCAACTTCACTTGGACGTCGGAGTTCGACGGTGAGTACTTAATGGCGTTTTCGATCAAGTTCTCACACAAGCATGTCAGCAGTTGGCGCTCGCCGGTGATGGCGAGAATTTCATCCGCGAGGTCGAGCTTGAGAGCGATGCTCTTCGCCTTCGCTCGAGGGGCGAGTCGTGCCACCGTTTCAGTCACGACTTCATCCAAGCGGATAGACGCAAATCGAAAGTGCGCCTTGCCGGCTTCGACGCGCGAGACGAGCAGCATGTCGCGCACCAGCTGCCCCATGCGCTCGAGTTCTTGTGCCAGGCTCTGGTGGAAGCGCTGGGTTTCCTCTGGACCACGAGGTTTCGAAAGCAGGACTTCCAATTCTCCGCGCATGATCGCCAAGGGGGTGTTGAGCTGGTGGGAGGCATGAGCGACGAATTGATCTTGTGCCTCAAGCGTTTTTTTCACTCGTGCCAGCATGTTGTTATAGGTGCGCGTGAGGTCGGCGATTTCGTCGTGCGTGTCCGGCACAGGGAGAGAGCGGTAGGACTCGGTTTGCAGCAGCTCTTCCATTCGTTGAATGGTCGCGCGAATGGGGTCCAGCGCCTTCCCGGCCACCAGTGTCGAGGTGAACGCGGTCACCAGGATCGAGAGGGGGATGATCATGAGTAAGAAAAACAGATGGCGGTCTTGTTGCTTCGTGAGGTTTTCCACGGAGCTGGCGACCTGGATGATGAACGGCGAGTCCCTCTGCGGAATCTTGATGTTCACCCCGCGCATCTTGGTCCCGTCGACTTGCTGGAAATCCATGTGCTCATGGGCGTAGTCTCTCTTCTGCGCCATCTTGGCATCGTAGGGAACGGTGATGTCCGCGCGATTGGTGTAGATGACGTGGCCATCGAGCTTGCGCACGGTCACGACCGTGTTCTGGATCACGAACGGGAAGTACTTGATCTCTTCGGAGAGAGGAACGTCCAGCGACACGCTTTGATTGTTGGGGCCTGGTTTGGCGAACTGAGAAAGATCGATGGCGAAGTTCCGGAGGAACTGGTCGTGCTCGTCGCGGGCGAAGTCGAGGGACTCGCCGGTGACGAACAAGGAGAGCAGCACGAGGCAAACGCCAAAGAGCGCAGAATACACCATCGATAAACGAAAGCGGATCCCGCGGGTATACTTACTGGTTTTTTGAAAGAATGTAGCCATGACCCACGATAGTCCTTAAAAGCTTGCGCGAGAAGGCGTGGTCCATCTTTTTGCGCAGGTGATTCACGTACACGTCGATGACGTTTGAATCGGGATCGAACTCCGTGCTCCAGACTTGCTTGGCGATGGTGTTCCGGTCGAGTACCTTATCTACGTTGCGCATAAAAAGCTCGAGCAGACTGAACTCCTTGGAGGTCAGATCCACCACTTTGCCTTCCCGTGAGACGGTGCGCTTGATGAGGTCCATCACCATGTCACCGTTCGTAAGCGTCGTCGTCACTTCGCCCCGGCGGCGCAGGAGGGCGCGGACACGCGCCAGCAGTTCGTTGAAGTCGAAGGGCTTAGTGAGGTAGTCGTCGGCTCCGGCGTCAAGGCCCGCCACTTTGTCGCGGGTGGTGTTCAAGGCAGTCAGCATGAGAACGAGGCCAGTGTAGCCCGTCTCACGGATGCGCCGAGAGAGCTCGAGGCCGTCGATCTCCGGGAGCATGACATCGAGAATGAGCAAATCATAGGACACGTTGTGGACGAGTTCTTGCGCCTGGCGAGGGTGATCGGCGACGTCCACCAGGTAGCCTTGCTCCAGCAGACCCTGCTGAATAAAGCCCGACATTTTCTTTTCATCTTCCACCACGAGGATTCGGTTCATAGAGAACTCCTTAGATGTCCCTATTGTCGTCTTCCCATGTCAGCTGGATAGCATAATCTTGTTAAATAAATTTAAAGAATGGAATTAAGAAGAGTGGTAGCAGTGGGCAGGATCGAACTGCCGACCTTAGCGTTATGAATGCTACGCTCTAACCATCTGAGCTACACTGCCACAAATCTTGAGGGGCATCTTAACGGGCACCCGGGGGCCTGTCAACGCCAAGTCTCAGGGATTACGGGACAACTCGTGGATTCTTGGCTATCTTCCTGCATGGCCATTTCATCTTCTCGCTTCTTTCGACATGTTCAAAGCTTTTGGCGCTCTCATACTGGCGGAAAACCCCGCGCGGTGGTGGTGGGTGTATCGGGCGGCGTGGACTCCCGACTCTTGATGGAGTTTGCGGTCTGGTCCCTCGAGCAAGGCGACATTTCCGAGGTGCGTGCGATCGGCGTCCACCATCATACGCGCATCGGACAGAGCGAAGAATTGGCCGTGGCGGAAGCCGCCGCCTTGCGCTTGGAGCTCTCCTTTACCACGCTCCATCGCACCGGCGACGTTCCCACTGCGAACGCGGAAGAAATTCTCAGAGAAGCAAGAATAGGGCTGCTGACAGCGGCCCTCCAGCCGAACGAAGAGCTGTGGCTCGGTCACCACTTAGATGATTCCTGGGAATGGTCGCAGCTGCAGCAAGCACGCTCGAGCGAAGTCACGTCTTCGCTCGGGATCCCCTTGAAGAACGATCGCATCCTCCGTCCTTTTTTATGCGTGTCTCGTGCGCAGATTGTGAAAGAAGCCATCGCTCGTAAGTTGGCGTGGCTGGAAGATCCGACCAATCTCACGCCGGACTATGCGCGCGCGCTTTTCCGTCAAAAGATTCATCCTACGCTCAAGACCTCCCATCCGCAGTTTTTGAAGCACTACGCCCGCCGTTCGCAGCGTTTGGCCGAGGAGCTGGGAGTCGCCTTAAAAAAAAAGTCTCTGACACACCGTCACCAAAACGATGAAGCGATTTTATTGAGCGGAGTTTTAACTGAAACGGCACTCATCGACGCCGTGAAGACTCTCAGTGTCACAACTCGCGGCACGCTTAACCAAGAAGTTCCTAAAGTCCTCAAGGCCCACGCTGCTGGCAAAAAAGGGCCCTTTGATTTGTCGGGGGGAGTGCGGGCCATCAGCTACGGTGAGTGGTTGCTGGTCATGAAGAAAAATTTCCAGGCGAACGACGTGGCCCCGTCTCAAGTCGAGGTGCGCGCCTGGACCCGCGAGCAGTTTCAAACGCTCATTCAAGAGAGCTTGCAGCAAGGACTCTTACAGCACGCACCGTTTTGGGTGGGCTTTGATCCTGATCAAAAACATCGGAATGTCCTCGTCTCAAGTGGGCATGATCCCCTCTGGCCCACTCTCACAGGGCAGCGCGCAGTGCCTGTGATTCATGCGCAAAAGTTGCTGCAACGCTGGACGGATCCTCAACAAGTCTTGTGGTTGCAACCTCTTTGGCCAACCTCTCTCTAAGCATCGGCCCTTGCGGCGGAGCCAGGAGCGGGTCTAAAATGAGGGGACAGTTTTTCGGGGACGGATCCCTGTCACTCTTTATTGCCACAAAAGGCCCTGCCTATGAAACGCCAACAAAAAACACTTCTTCTTTGGGTCGTCGTGATCCTGCTCATGGCCTTCATCATGAAGACCATCGAACAAGGTCAAAAGCCTGCCCGCAACATTACCTACTCGCAGTTCATTCAAGCGGTAGAGAATAAAAACATCCAGGAAGTCAGCCTGCAAGGTGAGTACACCATTCAGGGCCGCTTCAAGGAAGGCTACGAGAACGGTACGTTCTTCGAGCTCACCGGAAACACCGGTGCAGAGACCTTCAACATCTTGCGCACCAACGGCATCATCCCGAACTACAAGCGCGAAGATAAGCCGGGTTTCATGAGCACTTTGCTGATGAACTGGTTCCCGATGATCATCCTCTTCGGTGTGTTCTACTTCTTCCTCCGTCAGTTGCAATCCGGCGGCGGCAAGGCGATGAGCTTCGGCAAGGCGCGCACCAAGATGCTCACGGAGAACGATAAGAAAGTGACGTTCAACGACGTCGCCGGTGTGGAAGAAGCCAAAGAAGAATTGGTTGAGATCGTCGACTTCTTGAAAGATCCAAAGAAATACACCGTGCTTGGCGGTAAGATTCCGAAGGGCTGTTTGCTCGTCGGTCCTCCCGGCACCGGTAAGACATTGCTCGCGCGCGCCGTCGCTGGTGAAGCCGGCGTGCCGTTCTTCTCGATTTCTGGTTCGGATTTCGTGGAAATGTTCGTGGGTGTGGGGGCGAGCCGCGTCCGCGATCTCTTTGAACAGGGTAAGAAGCACGCTCCATGTATCATCTTCATCGACGAGATCGATGCCGTCGGTCGCCACCGTGGTGCCGGCATGGGCGGCGGTCACGACGAGCGCGAACAAACCTTGAACCAACTCCTCGTAGAAATGGACGGCTTCGAAGGTAACGATGGCGTTATCATCATGGCAGCGACTAACCGCATTGACGTGCTCGATCCCGCTCTCTTGCGCCCCGGTCGCTTCGACCGTCGCGTGACCGTGGGTCGCCCGGACGTGCGCGGCCGCTTGCAGATCCTCAAAGTGCACACGAAGAAAACTCCGCTCGAGCCGAACATCGATCTCGAAGTCATCGCCAAAGGAACCCCCGGGTTCACCGGTGCCGATCTCGCGAACCTCGTGAACGAAGCGGCCTTGCTGGCCGCTCGCGACGGGAAGAAGTTCCTCATGTCGGTGGATTTCGAAAACGCCAAAGACAAAGTCTTGATGGGCGTGGCCCGGAAGTCGATGATGATCTCTGATAAAGAGAAGCGCATCACCGCCTACCACGAAGCAGGCCACACACTCGTGGGCCTCAATCTTCCGCAGACGGATCCTATTCACAAAGTATCGATCATTCCTCGTGGCCAAGCCTTGGGTGTTACGCAAACGCTTCCGAACGAAGACATGCTGAACCTCACCAAAGAGAAAGCCGAAAACTGGATCTCGTTCTTGATGGGCGGCCGTTGTGCGGAAGAAGTCGTTTTCCAAGAAGTCACCAACGGTGCCTCGAATGATATTGAGCGCGCGACTGATCTGGCCCGCAACATGGTTTGTAACTGGGGTATGTCGAAACTTGGGCCGATCAACTTCGCTGGCAAAACCCAGACGAATGTCTACGGTGGCTCAGAAGGTTCGGCTTTCTCAGACGAGACCAGCAAAAAAATTGATTCTGAGATCGCCAACTTTGTGCAATCAAACTACGAGCGCGCGAAGTCGATCTTGCAAGAGCGCTCGGATGATCTGAAGCGTGTCGCTGAAGCGTTGATCGTTTGGGAAACTTTGGATGCCGATCAAATCAAGCGCATCATCGCCGGGGAAGACATCGGTCAGCCGATCATCTCCAAGAAACCGACTCCGTCTGAAACGATGAGTTCTCCGCTCATCGGAGGCAAAGTCGCTCCGGCATGAGCCTGACCTACAAGCAACAACGAATTCAAGTCTGGGGGGTGGTGAATGCCACCCCCAATTCGTTTAGCGACGGGGGAGAGATCTCCACCGCGCAAGAGTTCGCGCGCCGCCTGAACGACTGGAAGCATCTCGATGGCCTGGACGTGGGCGCCGAATCCACCGCTCCAAAAAACACCGCCATCACCCACCTCGAAGAACGCCGCCGCCTCGAAGAGACCTTGGTGCCGCACCTTAAAGACTGGCCGCGGACGTTGACGCTGAGCCTCGACACCTACCATCTCGAGACCGCCGACTGGCTCTTGGCCCAGGTGCCCAACGACGTGCCAGTGGTGTGGAACGATGTCGCGGGGAAAGTCGACCCGGCCGTGATCGAACTCCTCAAAAAATACCCTTCGCTCAAATACGTGCTGTGTTTCAATCCGGTGCCCACGCGTGCGCAGACCAGTGAGCACATGGATTTCGTAACCCCGGGCCCGATCATCCCGGCCGCCCGCAAGTTCTTCCTGGAAAACTTCGAGACGTTTTTGCGCGTTGATCTGTTCTCGCGCGTGATCGCTGATCCGTGCTTTGGCTTTGGCAAAAATCGCGAGCAGAACCACGCGCTCCTGCAGCAGCTTCCGGGTTTGATGGACGAGCTCGCGTGCCCGGTGTGGATGTGGGGCATCTCCAGAAAATCCTTTCTGCGCTTTCCGGATGAGACCAGCGAGCTGGCCGCACTGGATGGGCTGGGGCTCCTGTGGTTTAACATGGCCCTCGACAAGCTCACGCACCCGCATACAATTGTCTTAAGGACCCATGCACCGCTTTTAGCGCGCGCTTTAGGGAACTGGCAGCAATTGCGGGATCAATGGAAACCCAACTCCTAAATTTTGAGTACCGCACGGAGCACCCCGAGGAGCTCGAAAACTTCCTCAGCGAAGTGCTGCAGCTCGACATCCGCCCCTCTCAAACCGGTCTTTTTTCTGTGCAGTTTGGCAACATCCAGATGGACGTGATGCAGGGGAGCGGCGGCGGTGGCACCCTGCAGGTGGCGCTGGCCCGGGAGAACTTCGATGATCTGCCCGCCCGCTGGGAGTTCTTTACCTTCCGCCATAATGAGCATCCCACTGTGAACTTTGTGAAGTCTCTGGCCGTTTTCGAGATGAGAGACGGCTTCACTTGGAAAATCACGGCCGCCCCTATGTCTTTTCGGCATGAAAATAGCGACATTCCTGTAAGAATCTTTTAGTTGTCGAATGTTTGACTAAAAAGTCACACTATATTCCTTGGTCCACTACCTTTTATGGAAAAGGATTTCCCCTCATGAAATTTTCTTTTGTAGCTTTGGCAGTTTTCTCAATGACTTTGACTGCTATCGCTTCTGACAAACAGCTCAAAGTGATCTACGGCGACGACAACCGTCTCGACGTTTTTGAATCACCGAACGAAGCTTACGTCACACTTTCACGCTCTACAGCGGCCATGGTTCCGAACTCGAACGTTCGCGTCCAAGGCAACGAAAGCGTCCTCAATGGCCCGACGATGGTTTCTCGCGGCTTCTGCGCTGATGAGCGCTTCAGTCACCAGATCACAGCGGCGATGTGCTCCGGCTTCTTGGTCGGTGATAAGTACCTCGTGACGGCTGGCCACTGCATCACATCAGAATCTGACTGCGCTTCAAACAAATGGGTCTTCGACTACAAGGTTGACGATGCCGGCCAAAGCGGTGTGACTGTTGCTAACTCAAGTGTTTACTCGTGCAAACGCATCATCAGCCGCTCACTCGACCGTCTCTCGCAAGATGACTACGCGTACATCGAACTCGATCGCGCTGTGACTGACCGCGCACCACTGACTTTCCGTAAAACCGGCTCGATCCGTGCGGGAGATGAAATCCTCGTCATCGGTCACCCCACAGGTCTTCCGACTAAGATCACTGACGGTGCTAAGGTTCGTGCTCTGAAAGGCAAGTTCTTCACAGCTAACCTCGACACGTACGGCGGCAACTCAGGTTCAGCTGTCTTCAACGCGACGACAGGTGTTGTGGAAGGCATTTTGGTACGTGGCGAAAACGACTACATCAGCGATTCACGTGGATGCCGCGCATCGAACATTTGCCCTGAGAACGGCTGCCGTGGCGAAGACGTCACTTACATCACGAACATCAAAGAATTGATGGTTCAACAGTAAGCTCGAATCTAACAAATCATATCAGTTCGCGAAGGCCCCTCTCCGGAGGGGCCTTTTCGTTTAGACTGAGAGGAGTTTAAAACAAGGAGAGTTTTATGAAAAAAATCGCCCTGGCGCTTTTCGCCTGCACCATGACCGCTCAAGCCGCCACCATCGCGGTGATTGATTCGGGTCTCGATACACAACACACCGGCCTCGCTGGCAACATCTGGAGCAACCCAAAAGAAATCGCGGACGCCCGCGACAACGATGGCAACGGTTACCCGGACGACATCCACGGCTGGAACTTCGCGGAAACCAACAACAAGCTCATCGACTACAAGTACGAAAGTACCTACACCGCTGACGCCTTCAAGTTTTTCGAAATCCAGGGCCGCCAGTTGCTCGGTCAAGCGACAGAGGCAGATCGCGCCTGGGTTGCAGCTGCTCGCCAAGACAAAGAGATCATGGCGAACTTGCAGAAGTTCGGTAACTTCGTGCACGGCACGCACGTCGCGGGCATCTCGGTTCGCGGCTCTAGCAACGAAGCGATGGGCCTGAAGCTCATTCCTACCGAAGTGAAACCGTTCCTCCATGGCCTTGAGATGGAAGTATCGAACAAGAGCATGACGGAAGACGTCCGCATGAAGCTCCTCAAGAGCACACTCGGGGCATTGGCCCAACAGCAGATGATTCTCCTGGAAGAGATCGCGCGCTACGCGGGCGATCAGAAAGCTGACGTCGCCAACGGTTCATTCGGCACCGGCTACAACCAAGCCAAGATGATCACGGGCGCAGCGTTTAAGATCCTCTTCTTCCGTGACGCAAAACCGGAAGAGCTCGAAGAAGTCACCATGCACTTCATGAACTCGCTCATCTCTGAGGGCCAGCGCATGGCCAAGGCCGCTCCGAACACCTTGTTCGTGTTCGCTGCCGGTAACGACGGTTCAGATAACGACAAGTACCCCACCAGCCCAACCAACATCAAAGCTGACAACGTCATTAGCGTTGCGGCGACTTACGATGTGCAGTTCTTGGCCGGCTTCTCGAACTACGGCATCAAGATGGTGGACGTGGCCGCTCCGGGCATGTTGATCAACTCTGAGATCCCTCGCAACCGCATGTTGCAGGTTTCTGGTACATCTCAGGCCGCTCCGTTCGTTGCGAACGTCGCTGCGCAGATTAAAGACTCGAACCCAGCACTCACTCCACTTGAGATCAAAAAGATCTTGATCGGCACCGTGGACTACAAAGAGTTCTTGAAAGAGAAAGTCCTTGCCCGCGGTATCGTCAACACCGGCCGTGCTGTCATGGCCGCCGAGCTTTCGAAGTCGGTCGGCGTGACGGAAGCGATTTCTCGCTCACGCTCATCGGTTCGCGATGTGGAGCCAAGTCGCGAGATCGTGAATCCGAGTGTGAATGTGATGCCATTGCCATTGGCACCATTGTTTCAGTAGATTTTAAGGGCCCCTCGGGGCCCTTTTTTTGGTCTTAGTTCAAGAAACCCTGTGTCTCCAGTTTCTTCGCTAGATCTCTCATGATGTAGCCAACTGCGTAGGGTACAGAATCATGATCGGCGGCCGAGCCGTGATAAAACCCACAAAGATGCAGCCACTCGTGAGTGACGTTGCTACTGATTTCGACGGGAGAAAATTTCTTATAGAATTTTCCGTGGACGTACATGGTGTTGCTCTTGCCAGGCTCCGTGTAGCCAATGACCTTTGACCAGAATTTCATGTAGCGTGTGACGTCAAAATTCATTTCACCGGGAGTTTGCGCCCCGCCGATGAGTTCTTTCCCGGCCATGATGGCCTCGTAGACCTGTTCATTGGTAAGGCCGTTATTTCGTATGTAACTCCGTTGGCCATTCTTCCCTACAAAGTTAATAACCTTCTCTTTAAATTCATCGGAGTTGACCACTCTTTCGATGATCGCAAAGGCGGCCTTCATTTTTTCAAGTTCGTTTTGATACTTCGTAAATCCGCTGATCTTACCAGGTCGCACATCGAGGAACTGAGTGGGGACCGAGTCAGCGAATCCGAGCTCGCGATCCGCAAACCGCATCTTCGGAATGGGGGCCCCGTCCGTGTTCACATCAGCGTAGGCATTCAGTGAGGCGACACAAGCGAGAGCGAGGAAGAGCAGCTTCATGGAGCAACCTTTGAGAGGTATGTTGTTCCATGTCTAATCGGAAGGGGGATGTTGGACGATTAAAGTGCGGGGAGGCAGGGGCAAAAATGACCAACCTGGCCCTCACAAGTGAAGGCCAGATCGAATAAAAGCAAGTCTGAGTCTAGGCCTTAAGCTTTCTAATTTTCCATCCGAGGTTCGCAATCACGATCGCCACGATCGGGTTCAAGAGATTGAAGAACGCCCACGGCGCGTAGGCAAAGGTCGAGACGCCCAGGACACCCGCGAAATAGGCACCGCAGGTATTCCACGGCACGAGCACCGAGGTCAGCGTTCCGGCGTCTTCCAAGGTGCGCGAGAGGTTCTCTGGTGCAAGGCCTGCTTTCTGGTAAGCGCCGCGGAACATGCGCCCGGGCACCACGATGGCGAGATACTGGTCGGCGGCCGTGACGTTGATGGTGATGCAGCTGGCGATGGTGGCGGTAATGAGCGAGGCCGTGCCGCGCACCATTTTCAAAATTGCTTCAGCGATGCGACCGAGCATGCCGGTCATTTCCATGATGCCCCCGAAGGTCATCGCCATGAGGATCAACCAAACCGTATTGAGCATGCTCGCCATGCCACCGCGAGAGAGAAGCGAGTCGATGGTCGCGACGCCGGTTTCGATTTTAAATCCGCCGTAGCCGATCTCGATGGTTTTCTTCCAGGCACCGAGCAACGTGAAACTTTCTCCCGTGAGACGTGCGAAGAGGTCCTGCTGAGTCACAAACGCCAGCAAAGCTCCGGCGATAGCACCCAAGAAGAGTGCGGGCAGAGCGGAAACTTTTTTTGCCACAAGAAAGATCACCAACGCTGGCAGCAAGAAAGAGAGGGGAGAAATCCAGAAATTCTTATCCAAGGCATCTGTGAGGATCGTGATCTGGGCGGTATCAAGTGCACCGGCCGAGTAGTTAAACCCAACGATGGTGAACAGGATCAACGAGATGATGATCGACGGGATCGTCGTGTAGAGCATGTAACGCACGTGCGTGAACAGGTCGGTCCCTGCCATCGCTGGAGCGAGGTTGGTGGTATCTGAGAGTGGCGAGAGCTTGTCTCCGAAGTACGCACCCGAGATGACCGCACCGGCGACCATTTCTTTGGGCATGCCGATGGCTTCGCCGATCCCCATGAGCGCGATGCCCACGGTGCCGCCCGTCGACCAGCTCGAGCCGGTGGCGATGGAGACCAAGCAGCAGATGAGGGTCGTGACGGGCAGGAACCAGGCCGGGTTCACGATCTGGATGCCGTAGTAGATCATCGACGGAACAACGCCTGAAAGAATCCAGAAGCCGATCAGCATGCCGACCACGAGAAGAATCAAGACCGCCTGAAGTGAGAGGCCAATGGCCTGGATCATCTTCTCTTCCATCTGCTTGTAGTCAATTTTCAGAACCGTGAGACCAATGATCGCCGCGAGCGCTGCCGCTGCGGCCAGCGCCAGTTGGTTCGGTCCGGCGGTCGCCCCATCTTTGAAGAGGTAAATGTTCAAGGCCAGAAGCCCAATCAAAAAGAGAAGGGGGATCAAGGATAGCAAGAGCCCCGGTTGGCGCTGTGGCGATGTCATCTGAGTCTCCTAGGAAAAGGGCGAAGGCCCCTACTTTTTAGTAGGGGCGATTTCACCTGAAGCGAGTTTCTTCTTGTAGTCGTCGAGCAGGGCCTTCACTTTCGGCAACAACATGTAGCACGCGATCATGTTCGGGATCGCGAGGAGTCCGTAGACCGCGTCTGAAAGATTCAAGACGATGTTGAGCTGGGCGATGGCGCCGATGAAAATAAATGCGATGAAGACGTAGCGGTAGGCCGGGATCCATTTTTCGCCGAAGACGAAGGTGATGCCTTGCTCACCGTAGTAGCTCCACGAAATTAAGGTTGAGAACGCAAACAGGGTCACGGTTGCAGTGACGATCCAGCGACCGGTTGGGCCCATGACACTTTCGAATGCGTAGGCGGTCATTTCCGAACCGACGCCCACACCTTCCGCTTGCCACGCACCCGTCAAAAGAAGGGCGATCGCCGTGATGGTACAAACGACGATCGTGTCGATGAACGGCTCAAGCAAAGAGACTAAGCCTTCTTGGATCGGCGTCGATTTCGCCGCCGAGTGCGCCATGGCGGCTGAGCCCATGCCGGCTTCGTTGGAGAATGTCGCGCGACGGATACCCATGATGATCACGTCTTTGAACGCGGCACCAGCGAAACCACCGACAGCGGCCGTTCCAGCGAAGGCACCAGAGAAGATCAGACCGAACATGCTCGGGATGTTTTCGAAGTGAGCACCGATGATGAAGAGCGCACCCACGATGTAGAGACCGACCATGGCCGGAACCATTTTTTCGGTCACTTTGCCAATGCGCTTAATGCCGCCGATCAAAATCATGAACGCACCGATGCAGAAGACGATACCCGACACCCATTCAGGAATCCCCGCCGAGGTCTTAATAACGGCCGCCATTTGGTTGGCCTGGAACATGTTGCCCGCACCAAAAGATGAAAGGATGACGAAGAAGGCGTAGAGCCACGCCAGAGGATAGAACTTTTTCGAGAGGGCGTTCTTGATCACGAACATCGGACCGCCGTGGACGGTGCCGTTTGGCATGACGTCACGGTACGACATCGAGAGAGTCACTTCGGTGAACTTCGTGCACATACCGATAAAGCCCGCGACCCAAAGCCAGAAGACCGCACCCGGGCCACCGAGAGAAATGGCAACGGCCACACCCGCGATGTTGCCCAAACCCACTGTGGCAGACAAAGCCGCGCACAGTGCTTGGAAGTGAGAGATCTCACCTTTGTCTTCGGCCTTGTCGTACTTGCCGAAAATGATATCGATAGCGTGTTTGAAGAAGCGCAGTTGCGGGAAACCGAAGTAGACAGTGAACAAGATACCCGATCCCACTAGCAAGACGACGAGGGGCACACCCCACACCAGACCCACGAAATCACCCGTGAGTTGCTCTAATTGTTGCAACATGCGTTCTCCTTAAAGTTAGTATTCCGTTAAGGAGAGCACTTTGTTCACGACTCCGTAAATCAAGAATTCCTGACTTTCATGAGAAGAATCTAATCACCAAATTTTTGACACAGTTCTTAAGTAGGGCCAAAGCGGCACTACTTATTTCGTTTTTCTCATCTCTCCACTGCGCAGTTTGGTTTGGTAGCTCACCAGTTCTTCTTTCACTTTCGGGAGCAAGAAGTAACAGGCAATCAAGTTCGGAATGGCCAGGAGTCCGTAGACCGCATCCGAGATGTTCAGCACCAAGCCAAGCTGGGCAATGGAGCCGATGAAGATGAACCCGATGAACACCCAGCGATAGGCCGGGATGCCTTTTTCACCAAAGATGAAAGTGATACCTTGTTCGCCGTAGTAGCTCCAAGAAATGATGGTGGAGAATGCGAACAAAGTGACGGTCGCGGTGACGATCCAACGGCCCGCGGGGCCCATGACACTTTGGAAGGCCTGCGCCGTGAGTTCTGAACCGGTGGCGCCGCCTTCCGTCCAAACACCTGTTGCGAGCAATGCCAGCGCAGTAATCGAGCACACGATGATGGTGTCGATGAAAGGTTCGAGCAAAGAGACCAGGCCCTCTTGGATGGGAGTCGACTTCGCTGCTGAGTGGGCCATGGCCGCAGAGCCCATGCCCGCTTCATTGGAGAAGGTCGCGCGACGAATGCCCATGATGATGACTTCTTTCACCGCCACACCGGCAAACCCACCCACAGCGGCCGTTCCCGTGAAGGCGTCCGTGAAGATCTGTGCAAAGATCGACGGAATGGCCGCGTAGTGGGCGACAAGAATCACCAGCGCACCCAGTAAATAAACGCTCACCATGATAGGAACAAGTTTCTCTGTGACTTTACCAATGCGCTTAATGCCGCCCACGAGAATGAGCGCTGCTCCTGCACAGAAGATCAGACCGGAAACCCACACTGGAAGGCCAAGTGAGGAGTTCAACACGGCCGCCATCTGGTTCGACTGGAACATGTTGCCCGCGCCGAATGACGAGAGCACGACGAAGAAAGCATACAGCCAGGCGAGGATCTTAAACGGCTTAGCTGTGAAGGCGTTTTTCAACACGAACATTGGCCCACCGTGGACGGTGCCGTTAGGCATCACGTCGCGGTACTTAAGAGAGAGGGTGACTTCGGTGAACTTGGTGCACATGCCGATGAAACCGGCGACCCACAACCAAAACACTGCGCCCGGGCCACCGGCGCCGATGGCGATGGCCACACCGGCGATGTTGCCCAAACCCACCGTGGCAGACAACGCTGCTGTGAGGGCCTGAAAGTGTGAGATCTCGCCTTTGTCTTCAGGCTTATCGTACTTGCCGAACACGATATCGAGGGCGTGCTTGAATAGACGAATTTGTGGGAAACCGAAGTAGACGGTGAAAAACAGACCGGAGAAAACTAAGGTGAGAACAAGGGGTACACCCCATACGAGACCGACGAATTGGCCGGTGAGGGCTTCCAGTTGTTGCAGCATGTCGCCTCCTGAATCTGATTAAAATTAATTAATACAGACCCCAGGCTTCATTGCCAACAATTAATAGAGCAAAATTTCTGCTCGCTGGGCCTGGTACTCCGCCTGGCCGAACTTCATGAGCTCATTATATTCCGCGCGCGAGCCATTTTTCTCCACCCATAAGCGCAGCTGATCCGTGCCGTTGATGAGATCGATGGGCATGCGGTCGTATTCGTACTCATACGGTGGCTGCTTCCACTTAAACTCGGATCCTAAGTCTTTGTAGAATTCACGGCAGAGCGTTTGGCACAGGCGCCACGGCTCGAATCTTTTGCGATCGGTGACGTGGATCTGGAATCCGCCCGTCGGAATGCCTTGGTGTTTTTGGAACGTGGGCAAGAACACCAACGGACGCAAGACCTGCCCGTGGAGTTCTTCAAGCTCTAGAACTTTTTTGAGTTTGTCGTGGTAGCTGAAGGCTTCGATTTTAGGATGGCCGATGATCTCGAGACTGCGCGTGCTGCCACGGCCCTCGGAAATGTTGGTGCCTTCCCAAAGCACGGTGCCGACGAACGTGTAGGCCGCCTCAACAGTGGCGAGGTTGGGCGAGGGAAGAACCCACGGCAAGCCGGTGTCCTCATAGCTCATGTCGCGCGTCCAACCCTGCATCTCGATGATCGCAAGATTGCAGTCGGGCGCATTCCAAAACTTTTGATTCATCAGCGCAACTTCCGCCATGGTGAGCGCGTGGCGCACCGGCAGGGGATGGCGGCCCACGAAAGAATCAAACTTCATGTCCAGCACGTTGCCTTCCATGGTGACACCATCGATCGGATTCGGGCGATCGAGGATCACCACCTGAACGCCAGCTTTTTGACACGCTTCCATCATGTAGGTCATGGTGTAGATATATGTGTAGATGCGCGTGCCCACGTCTTGTAGATCGACGAAGACGTGATCCAAACCCTTGAGCATTTCTTGCGTTGGAATGCGGGTCTCTGAATATAAAGAGTAAACCTGCAGATTGAAATACGGGTGAATGCCGTGGCGCGATTCCACCATGTTGTCTTGCACGTCCGTCACAAAACCATGTTGCGGACCGAAAACTTTCACCAAGCGATCACCGAAGACACGCTTCAATGCGAGGAGGCCATGCTCGATCTCTGGGGTGATGGAAGCAGCGTGGCAAAGGTAGCCAATCTTTCCAGGGAATTTTTTCTGGAGTTGGGGATCCTCTAAGAGGCGTTGCAGTCCCGTGACAACTTTGGCTTTCATTACATGGCCCTTTCAAAATCTGGTCGATAAGATAGTTCAATCTTATCCTTTAATTCGGAGTTAAGTCCATGGTTCAAACTCGCGCACTGGGGCTACTTTCCTTCCTCTTTTTCACCTTCGGTTTCATCACTTGCTTGAACGACCTACTGGTTCCCCATCTAAAAAATTCTTTCGAGCTGAGCTACACCGGCTCAATTCTCGTGCAGTTCTGTTTCTTCACCGCGTATTTCGTGATCTCTCCCCCGTCTGGAAAAATCGTGGAGAAGATCGGCTACAAGCGCGGCATGATCGTCGCCCTCCTGATCATCGCCGTCGGCTGCCTGCTCTTCGTCCCTGCGGCGAAGGTCCACTCGTTTAACCTGTTCCTCTTCGCACTGTTCGTGCTCGCGGGCGGCATCGCACTTTTGCAAGTGGCGGCCAATCCCTACATCGCACGTCTGGGCGCACCGGAAACGGCGTCTCGTCGCTTGACGCTCGTGCAAGCGTTCAACTCGCTCGGCACGGCGGTGGCACCGCTCATCGGCGCGGCGCTGATTTTCCGCGCGGGCTTCAGCGGCGCGGAATCGGTCGTGGGCCCCTACACCGGCCTCGCTCTCTTGTTGGTGCTGCTCGCCGTCGGCGTGCACTTCACGCACTTGCCGGACATCGAAGAAGAAAAAGTTGAGGCGGGAGCGCCCGCCGGCAAGATCAGCGATCACCCGCAGCTCGTGCTCGGTATCATCGGGATCTTCTTCTACGTCGGTTCGGAAGTCGCCATCGGCAGTTTCTTGGTGAGCTTGATGAATCTGCCGGAGATGGGCAGCATGCAGGAAGTGGAAGCCGCCAAATACGTGGCACTCTACTGGACGGGAGCGATGATCGGTCGCTTCGCCGGTTCGGCGTACATGCAAAAACTCGGGCCCGCCCGCACGCTCTTCTACCATGCCATCGTGGCGGTAGGGTTGATCGCGTCGAGCTTCTTCCTCACGGGGCTGAACGCGCTGGCGTGCTTGCTGTTGGTGGGTTACTGCAACTCGATCATGTTCCCAACCATCTTCACGCAGGCGCTCGACGGAGTGGGCTCGCTCACGAAAAAAGGCTCGGCGCTTCTCTGCATGGCGATCGTCGGCGGAGCGCTGGTGCCGCTGCTGCAAGGTGCCGTCGCGGATAGCAGTGTCGGTCTTCGTAATTCTTATTTGATTCCGCTCTTGGGCTACGTCTACATCGCCTACTTCGGCTGGTTCCGTGCAAGGAAGGTTAAGTAATGAAAGCTCGCGTCGCCATAGGCATCGACATCGGTGGAACGAACACCAAACTCGCGCTGGTCACGAACGATGGTGCCATTCGTGGAGCGAAGAACTTCAAGACTCAGGATTATCCGGATTTTCCGGCGTACTTAAAAGAACTCTCGCGCCAAATTCAAGAACTGATCGAATTGAAAAAAACCACCTCACTCGCCGAAATTCCCATCGCCGGGATCGGCGTCGGTGCGCCGAATGCGAATTGGAACAATGGCCAGATCGTGTCTCCCGTGAACTTGAAGTGGGGTAAGGTCGATCTCGCGCACCAACTCGAGGCGGCGGTTGGGCTGCCGGTGGAGCTCGACAACGACGCGAACACCGCGGCCATCGGCGAGGCCCTCTTCGGTGTCGCCAAGGGCGAGCGGGACTTCATCATGGTGACCTTGGGCACCGGTGTCGGTACCGGCATCTACGCCGAAGGACAGATCATTCGCTCAGCGAACGGCAAGGCCGGGGAAGGTGGCCATATCGTCATCGAGAAAGACGGCCGTCAGTGCGCCTGTGGCGGGAAAGGTCATCTCGAAGCGTACGCGTCTTCTCCCGGTGTGGAGCAGACGGCGCAGAAAATCTTTGGCCGCAAAATGACCGCCAAAGAAGTTTCGGATCTTTGCACGCAAGGCGATGCGCTGGCGAACAAGACCGTTGATGAGACGGCGGAGTGGCTGGGCCTAGGGCTGTCCACCATGGCGGCAGTGTTGAACCCCACCATGTTCGTGCTGGCCGGTGGCGTGTCGCAGATTTCCGAAGACTTCGATAAGCGCGTCCAACACTGGCTCGACGTCTACGCCTTCAAGGCGATTCGTCACGAGGCGCGGGTGCGGACCACGTCAACCAACCAGGAAAACGGTTCGGTGCTAGGGGCCGCAGCGCTGATTCTTCACGGCAGTAAGTAAGTTTTACCCGCGCGAGCTAGAGGCCCTCGAAGAGGCCTTATACTGGCGGGATGCTCGCATTTATTTTCACATTGCTTTGGGGCCAGCCGGTCTTTGCGAAGGGCGCTCCGAAGAGCTGTCCCAACGCCATCACGCTCGAGGCCGCGGAAGCCATCGTGCTGCAAATGCGTGATCGCTATTTTCCCGAGCTTGCGCAGACTCCCATTCGCACCTTGCCGTGTGTGGGGGAGGCGTATTTCCTCCAGGCCCAGCCTTTCGTCAAGAGTTTGACAAAAAAGCGAGCTCGCAGAAGCTACAAAGTGGAAGTGAATGTTGAGTTGTTGGCCTGTCCACCTGCGATTGAAGCGCTCGAAGCCATCATTGTCCACGAACTCGAGCATGTGAAGGATTACACCCAGTGGAGCACAGGCCGACTTCTGCGCCATGGCATTGATTATTCCCTCTCATTTAAACAAAAAGTTGATTACGAACGCGCCACTGACCATAAGGTTTTGTCTAAGGGGCTATACGAGGGGCTCGCGTTGTATCGTGAATGGGTTTACCAGCGCCTGACCCCGAAGGACCTTCTCACGAAGCGGCGAATCTATCTGACGCCAGAGGAAATCCGCGCTTCTCCCTAGTTTGCAACCCTCTCCGTGCATGTTAGCGTTTAAGCAACGGAGGTCTTATGCAGCAATACCACCAGCTCCTACGCCGTGTTCTCGACGAAGGCGTGAAGAAAGAAGACCGCACCGGCACGGGGACTCTGTCCGTGTTTGGCCATCAGATGAGATTCAACCTCAGTGATGGCTTCCCGATGATCACCACCAAAAAAATTCACATGAAGTCCATCGTGCACGAACTGTTGTGGTTCCTGCAGGGGGATTCGAACATCAAGTACCTCAAAGACAACGGCGTTTCCATCTGGAACGAGTGGGCCGACGAGAACGGCGAGCTCGGGCCGGTGTACGGCGTGCAGTGGCGCTCGTGGAAAACCCACGACGGCCGCACCATCGATCAGATCAAAAACCTCATCGACATGATCAAGAAGAATCCCGATTCGCGCCGCTTGATCGTGAGTGCCTGGAACGTGTCGGACGTGGACAAGATGGCGCTGCCGCCGTGCCACACGCTCTTCCAGTTCTACGTCGCCAACGGCAAGCTCTCGTGCCAGCTCTACCAGCGCTCGGCGGACATTTTCCTGGGCGTGCCGTTTAATATTGCTTCGTATGCGCTTTTGACTTTAATGGTGGCGCAGGTGTGCGGATTGCAGCCTGGGGACTTCGTGCACACCATGGGCGATGCGCATTTGTACTCGAACCACCTCGAGCAAGCGCAGCTCCAGTTGACTCGTACTCCGTACGCATTACCAACTTTAAGAGTGAATCCAGACGTAAAAGACATCTTCAGCTTTAAGTTTGAAGACTTCACGCTCGAGAATTACCAAGCACATCCTCACATCAAAGCAGCAGTGGCGGTTTAATATGCGTATTTCCATGATCGTAGCGAAGAGTTTGAACGACGTGATCGGCATCGGCGGGAAGCTTCCGTGGTCGCTCAAGTCCGATCTTCAGCACTTTAAGAAAACCACCACTGGCCACCACGTGATCTTGGGTCGCAAGACTTTTGATTCCTTGGGCGGCAAGCCGCTACCGGGCCGCATGCACTTGGTGATCTCCAACGATGCGAAGACGGCGAGCGAAAACGTGCTGTGGTTCAACTCGGTCTTCCGCGCCCTCAAGCACGCCGAACGCCAGGGTGAGACCGAAGTCTTCATCATCGGCGGCGCGCAGATCTACAAGGCGTGCATGACGTTGATCGACCGATTGTATCTCACGGAAGTGCAGACCGAAGTGAAAGGGGACACATTCTTTCCGCCACTGTCCCACAAGAACTGGAACCTCGTGAGTGAAGTGGTGGTTCCCGCCGACGAGAATAACCAGTATCCATTCACCATTCGCGTGCTCGATCGGAAAAAATTCTAATGTGGGCCTTGCTTCTCATCCCCATGGCCTTCGCGCAGATCGAGGGCCGCTGGCTTTCGGAAGACAAGGACGGCGAAGTCTTGGTCTATAAAGAGGGAAGCAAGTGGTACGGGCGCCTGGTGCGCATCAAGCTTACCCCTGAAGCAGACCCGAAAGTGGTGGGCTCGATCATCGTCAAAGACATGAAGAAAGACGGCGACGAGTGGAACGGCGGCACGGTCTACGACCCGAAGTCCAAAAAGACCTACAAAGGTAAAATGTGGCGCGACGGGGAGAATCTGCGCCTGCGTGGCTACATCGGCATCTCACTTCTAGGGCGAAGCTCCACCTGGACCCCGCTCAAAGAGGGCGAGGTCGGTGTCCAGGGCGAAGCACTCGGCGAGTAACGGCCGTCTAAAGTCTAAACACTCAAATGGCCTTGGTTTTGAGCTGAGTCGGCATGGGACTTGCTTCTAAATGACCAAAGAGGTCTCTATGAACAACGACATCCAAACCACCAATACCAGCACAAACCCACTTCCGGCCTTTATGGTGGATGGGCCTCAATTTAGTGATGATGATTTGGAGAGCATGCTCGCTACGTTCAAGAGCCACGATCGTCCCCTCACCACCGAAAAACCCGTCACTCTGTGGATCGCCCTCATCGTCGTGGCATTCATGGCGATGATCTTCGGCGCGGGTCTCGTTTACGTCCCGAACTTCATCACGCTCAAAGCGTTCCATTCGTTGGCCTTAGGAACTGGGGCCATGACGTGCGTGGCCTTGGCCGTGATTCACGTCCTCGGCGCACGCATCCGTCAGATCTAGCTCTAGCGAAGTTCTTTCAACGTTTTGATGTGTCTCTCTTGCGCCGGCAACATGCTGGTGCGAATTTCATTCTTCAATTCATTGCCGATGGTTGAATCCTCAAGGGCTTCCTTGTATTCATCCACGCCGTGCTCTTCGCCCTGCTTGAGCGCCGTGAGAGCGGTGTTGTTGCTGATCAACGTCGCGCCTTTGACCCACGCCTTGGCGAACGTGCCCCAGGGGCCCACGGTCTTCACGTCTTCTTGCACTTCGGGTTTATTCACGGCGTATTTCTTGAGCTTCGTGACGGCGGCCTGGTGACCTTCGCGGATGCGCACCAAGGTCCTGCGCTCGCTGCCGTTCTTGAGGTCCTGAATGGCGACGTCGTAGGCCTTCACCGCTGACATTTCACCGCGGATCAAGTCATCGAGCTGGGTGGGAGGAGTGATCGCCATGGCGGCAGTGGTGACGAGGATGACCACGAGCAAAGCAAATAATCTCATAAAGGTCCTTTTGTTGGAGTGAGAAATCCTCGGCAATATGACACCGCGGACTCGCGGCGACTGCGCACTGATGTGCAATCTATGTGAAGAGGTCTAAACAACTTCGCGCCTGGTTTAGATGTAAGCTGGGGGGCATAACAAAGGAGCCTCCATGAAACTGCTTATTTTCCTTATCGCCATCGCAGGCTGTAGTCATACAAAAGAGTACGGCAGCAACGCCACGGCGATGCTGTCCTCGGAGACGCAGAGAAATCTCACGGGTTCAGTGAAATTCACGAATACGAAAGCCGGCCTAGAAGTAGAGGCGCACGTCGCCGGACTTAAGCCGAACTCTTTCCATGGTCTGCACGTCCACCAACAAGGACGCTGTGATGGCCCGGACTATGAATCGGCAGGAGATCATTACAATCCGGAGAAGCATCAGCACGGCGCTCCCGGGAAGCAAAGTCACCTCGGTGATCTAGGGAACATCATGGCGGACGAGAAAGGACACGGGAAACTGAATCTGTTGCTGACAGATGCGGGGGCGACAGAATTCAAGTCCCTACTTGGTCGTGCGGTGCTGGTCCATGCAGCGGCCGATGATCAGAAGTCACAGCCGGCCGGGCGATCCGGCGAGCGAATTGGCTGTGGGGTGATCGTGCAATAGTCATGAGATTTTCACAATCGCTAGAAGTTTTATTTTGGTGAGTGTTGCAAACTGAGATTAAGAAAAACAAAAATAGTGTGTAACACTTGATGTTTTTCCAAAAAACGGGTTCCTTCGGGAACCCGTTTTTATTTGGAAGTCGGGTCTTAGGCGGCTTTGTTTGAATCGTCATAAAGTATTTCATATAACTCGCAAACGACGGAAAAATGATTCTCCACATGCTGGGCATATTTTCGAATATAGTGCTGGGCCGCCATGTCCTGGAGCTTGGGCATAAGATTGGGGTCGAGGACTTCGGTGTTCATTTTCTTTAAGCGTTCATTGAAATCTGCGACGAACGCCATCGTGCAATGTAACCAGAAAATGAAACTAAAGTCTGGCGAGTACTCAACATCGATTTGCTGTCCATCCTCCGCAATTTCTCTACAAGTAATCACTGCTGCATCGAAATAGGCCGCTTTGAGATTTGCGCGCTTGTGCTTAAACACATACGCGATATCTTGCAGAGGATTCTTTGTTTTCGGCGGGATAGACGCACCGTAGGATTTCCTAGAAGTAAGGTGATGTTCGCGTCTCATCGCTTGGTGACGCATGAACGAGATCTGTCGTTGGACGTGGTCTTCAAAGAGATCAATGATCTTATCGGTCTCGAAGTAGCGGTGGAAGTATTCTTCAATGTTGGTTTTATCGGGGATGCTTTTCAGGAAAGCGCTTGTTTTCATTTTTTGAGGGTTGGTGATCTCGTCGGCTACGTCAAAGTAACTCAGCAAGGATTGCGAGTCCTCTTTTCGTAAAGCGATGGCACTTAATATTCTATCGTGGTCTGTGACAAGTCCGTGCCCAAAGTGTTTGAGGATCTTGTGAAACGAACGGTAATTCACGTTTTTCGTGAATGTGGTGTTGTCCACGGACTTTGAGTCATCGGAGTATATGAGTGCTTTGAATGAGACCAGATAGAAGTAAGATTGATCTGGAAGTGTTTGCAGCTGCGAGCGATGCTCAGATGGCACGACTGCTAGATCTCGAGCGCTTTCAGCCGTGGCTTCTTGTAACCAAGTCAAGATTTCGTCGTTGTTCAGGTGCTTCCGGAGATCCTTATAAGGTACTGCGAAGTCCAGCTTATGCCACTTCTCTTGAAAGTGGTCGACCTGCTCTGCTTTTGAGAGAGAATCGTCGGGCAGGTAGCAATTGAGTAACTGTTTAGAAACAGCGGCCCAACTCTCCCAGTCCTCTTTGTCTTGACTCTTGATGAGTGTTTTCTTTGTCAAAAGATAGTTCCCGTCATCCACCGTCACCGCGGAAATTTCCTCCAACACATAAGCGACATAGTCGGATCCCCAGTGCTCGTTGAGGTATGTGCAGATGAGCTGGATCTTTATCAGATCGATACTCGCGTCCGAAAGCCCCGCATCGTAGACCGGCATTTTTTCCATGAACCGACAGAAAACGCCGAGTCCAGAGAGTGGGCACGCCTTCGCGTGTAGATCGTACATCAAGTAATCTTCGAAACGAGAGGCGTAGAGTTGGAAGAGCGGCCTTCTGTCAGGCGTGATGTCTTGGGTGAGCTTATTGTTCTCCAGGTAACTAAGGAACGAAAGCCATTTGCCACTCAGCGGGTAGCTCTTCATGTAGTAAAGCATGAGAGAAGATTTTTTATCAAATTCTTCGCGCTTTATATGGGCCTTAAACTCCGAGAGTTCATGGTGATGCTCCGCTGGCAGCGTCGTTTTTAAAAAGCTGAGATAGCCATCAATGAAAGGGTCATACTTTCTAGCCGTTGGGTCAGTGGATTGAACGCGTAGGCGCTCATAAACGTAGGTATGGGCGGCGAGTAACCGGCGAAACTGAAGCACGTGTTGCGCGCGTTTATTGGGGTCCAGTATAAGTCGAGAGACCAACTGCATGGGGTTTTTGGGCAATGAATTCATAAATTCCTATCGGACATATCTCGTTGATTCCTGAGTGAATTTATCAATCATCCTGATGGCTAAGTGATTATAACCATTGAACCCGACGGGCCTTCATTTCCAAGCTCAAGGTCAGAACGGCTAACTTTAAAAATCGTGGAATCTCTAAAATGGGGCCAGGGAACTAAACACCAGGAGGCCCCCATGATGATTTGTGCTGAACCGATGATCGAAGGTCGAATCCTTCCCGCTCTGACTTACTCCATCCACGCCCGAGAGCGCATGGACGAGAGTCAGTTGAGTCAGGGTTATCTTAATCGTGAACTCAAGGCAGGGGGCTTTAAAGTCATCCGCAAGTTTGCCACGAAGGTCTGGCGTTTGCGCCAGGGCAACATTGAGATGATCGTCGACATGGTGGCGAGAGTGATCGTCACGATCATTCTGACGACGCCGAACCGGATGGTGATATCGGAAGCGAAGCTCGGGTCCATCGTCTCAACTGAGCAGCTCGCAAAAATTCGTCTCAACTGTCTCATCCGCGAAAGGACTCGAAATCCGCAGAAGTACTCAGTGTTTTTTCAGAACATGAACGTCATCAAAAAAATTAAGGAGTAACTATGAACTTATCAACACTCGAACTGATCAAGACCTATCCTGTGGTCGATGTACCGCTAGAGTCACCGGTGTATCGTGCCTTTCAGCAGCTTTACATGAATGCAGATGCGCGCTACCGCGGCATCCTCGTGGAAAACTGCTACTGCCTTTGGCTGAGCAGGCTTCATGACAACCCGTTGTGGGTCATGGACCCTTACTCACCAGTGGACATCGAGTTACCGGACTGTTTCATCGACGTGAAGTCGACGGGGGAGGAAAAGGGCTCAAGGAGCTTTACCGCCAAGCCTCGGCAGGCGGAGTTCATTGCTCCTGCTGGTAAGCCGCTGTACTTCGTCTTGGTCACCATCGAGAAGTGGGACAACAAGAACGCCGTCATTACTCTTCGGGCGCATCATGTGTCCGTGTTGAGTGACCAGCGACTTGTGCATTTGCCCCCGCTCGAAGGAGCCACGAAGTTTATGAGTGAGTATCGAGGAGGTCGTTATGTTTGATTTGAAGCTCGAACAGTACGCACGAGCACTAAATGTTGAGATGGAGGAGAAAGAGCCCCTGGCACTCACTCCAACGGCCTGGGAGCGAATCGAGTCGATCCGATCGACGTTCGAGCTCTCTGATTTGCAGGTCGACCTTTTCGTGCTCGTGTTTCTGCTCGACGTCTATCGTCCCTTTCGCAGTATGGTGCGTGAGGTGTTGGCCGATAAATTTGGCGATCTCGGTTTGGCGCGGATCGCTCCACTTGTTCTCGGCCAGGGTCGAGATCAAGTCGTGCGAGCACTTTCAGGATCTGATGGTTTGATAGGAAAAGGGCTGATTTCAACTCGCAACTCGTGGTCCGAGGAAAAGATTCCTTTGGCGATGTTAGAGGTCATTTATGGTGAAGAGGCCGATGTCACGAAAGTACTCTTGGAACCGCTCTCTGGTACGTCAACGGAGATAGACCGCGATCTGTGGGCGGGAGAAATGCAAACACCCATCCAGCTTTTGCTGGAGAGCTTGCGCACCGTTCCCCAGCTGCGAGTCTTAGTTTGGGGCCCACCGGGTCTAGGTAAGTCGTCCCTGGTCTCGTGGCTGATTCGCGAAGCGAGCTTGGAAGGAGTGTGCGTTCCCATTATTAATAGGAATGGGGAGTCGAACATGCAGGATCGTCTGCTGTCCCTTGCGCTCGCAACACGACTTAAGGGGAAGTCGGTCATCGTATGTGATGAAGCCGACAGTGTACTGAACCAGCAGATGAATTTCATGGGGGAGAGTATCAGTGATCGATTGCAGATCAATCTCATCCTAGAACAGGCCAAGCAGCAGGTGGTGTTCATCGCCAATGACGTGAGTCGCATGCATGCGTCTACGTTGCGACGCTTTGATTTTGTGTTGCCTATGACTGCGCATCCCATGCATGTGGAGCTCATGGTTGAAAAGCTATTACAAAAACATCGGGTCTGCATTGCAGCAGAACGCAAAGTAAAGCTCGCGGGAGTCTGGACGAATTTGGCCGACATGGATAAGGCGCTGTCTCAGGCGAAACAGTTTTCCTGCGGAGATGATGCAAAAGCGTTTGAGTACGCTTATTACGTGCAGAAAACGAAGTGCAGTAAGGGGAGAGTTGGGACGGGGATTAGACTTGCATGAGTGAGATTGGAAGTGAGGGCCGGTTAATGCAGGACCGGGATCTACCCCTCACTCTATTCTTTATTTTATTTGAATCAAAAAAATTAGCGATGTCATAAAGGTGCGCAGTAAGTTTCACGCTTGAAGTATTTCACTTCGAACCGTGGTGATTTGATACGAGGAGAAAATGAGTATGGGAAAGGCTTGCCAAAAATCCCTCACGGATGTGGGGATGATTTCTGGTGAGGCCCATTGTCTGCGCAATGGGGTTTATTCCTCACCAGTTTTTTTATTCTAGAACATTTTGGAATCTGATTCCATGTCGAAGAGGTGCCAGGTAGGTCAATACCTGACAGGACTATTTGCTTAAGATTCTCCATATTCACTTCACACCCCCTTATTTTTACTTAACGCATACTGGTTTCAGGAGGAACCAACTTATGAAAACATTTATCTTCGCTCTGGCCCTATTCTGCTCGGTAACCGCCGCCATGGCCGAGGAACTATTGGCCGAAGCCCAATGCACCGGCACGGAGAATGGCAATACCATTACAGTCACATCCTACGTGAATGCCAAGAAGTTCTGCTCGGCTTCCAGCCGCAACGTGAAATCTTCCGTTGTGGTGAATGATGGCTCGTTCGGAGCGGCGTTTAGCTCGCTCGCGTCGGAGAGTCAGGGTGCTCTCAAATACATCAGTGGTTCAGGTCAGGGGAAAATGGAACTTAAGTTGAAAGTGGGTGAGGAGACGGGGACGTTCTTGCGGGATGGAACGACATCGACACTTGATTGCATCACGATTGAATATGAGATGGAATGTTAGTTTCATACGGTCAAAGAGGTGCGTGGAACCTTTTCGACAAGCCTATTTGGGTAAGTGCGAGAAATTCTGTAAAAGGAAAAGCGTTTCCACCGGTGGAAGTGGATAACAACAAAGCCTTTTTGAGCTACCTGAAGTCGAAACTTTTTTGAATGTCACTTCCGCCGGCGGAAGTGAAACGCAAGGAATCTAAAGGCTACTTTTGACATTTGGGACAGTGATAAGTCCCTCGTTGAGCCAGTACCGTTTTCTTCACCGGCGTGATCCCACACAGCTGACAGGTCTTCTGCCAAAACACCACTAAGTTACTCACGCCCAAACCTTTCTCACCGCTGGTATCGCGGTAGCCGCCTTGGAAAGTGGTGCCACCGGAGGCGATGGCGCCGGAGATGACTTTTTGGATGGCGGCGAAGATCAGTGGAAACTCGGCAGCTTTGATTTTAGCGCACAGACGCTGGGGACGAATGCGTGCATGGGCGCAGATCTCGTTGGCGATGTAATTACCCGAGCCGGCAAAATACTTTTGATCAAGTAAAGCCACCTTGAGTGCGCGGCCGGGCATTCGCTTAATGGCGGCGATCATAAAATCCAACGTAAATTCTGGAGAGGCGAGATCAGGGCCTAGCTCATTAAGCTTGAGCTGCGCTTTGGCGTCGTCGAGGTGATACATGTGCCCAAAGCGGCGCGGATCATCGTAGGTCAAATAGCGCGGTCCCAGTGGGGTCGTGCCTTCGAGGATGAGATGCGCGTGTTTGTTCGTAGGTCTTGTGGTCGTGATGAGCCAGGTGCCGGTCATGCCCAGGTGCGAGAGCAAGTGCGAACCGTCGTCGAGCCGGAAGTCGAGCATCTTGCCCTTGCGATGGGCGGCGGTGAAGGTGCGGTCCGTGAGCTTGAGTTGAGTGTGAAGGACGTCTTTGGCGAGTTCACGTGTTGACGTGAACGTTTTTACTTCGAAAGGAAGGACGGAGGAGAGTTGCGAGCGGATGGTTTCGACTTCGGGGAGTTCGGGCATAGCCTATTTAACCTCTTAAAATTCTTAAAGTGGAAAGGGCCCCGTAGGACCCTTTCCGACTTTTTCCGACTGTGATTCCGACTTTTATAGCATGAATTAGCTAATCTTAGAACGCTTGAGCTGGATGACGTTCTCAAAGTCTATCTTTGGTTGATCTGTCTGCATCTCCTTGCGGATATGCTTCATGATCATCTCAGAGAAGTCCTTTTGATCGTCTTCGGTGCACTTAGAGTAATGATCGGCAAGCTTCAGGTCTTTATGCCCTGTCATCGCCAAAACTGCGTCTAATCCACCGCCGACTTTGCGAGCGAGTTTTGCCATCCCGTGTCTTAAGATATGTGTCCCGGTATAAGGAACTCCGCTCTGTCTCTGCGCTCCTCGATAATTAATCTGGATGGTGCAGTAATTGAGTGGTGCTCCTTCAACGTGGAAAACATACTGATTCCCTGGAATTCGAAAGGCCTCACGCCGCTTTAAGATTTCCATAATCTCATCGGTGATGAAAACCGCTCTGGCCTCTCGATTTTTTGGAAAAGGCTTCAATTCAATAAACATCTTCGTGCTCATATCCCAGACGCATGTGTGCTTGATCAGCATCCGGCGATTTTTCAAGTCGATGTTTGACCACTGAAGGCCCGCCACCTCACCAATCCGGCCAGCGGTGAAGAACTGCATCTTCGCCAGGTCTTGGTAGAGTGGTTTTAAAAAATCAAAGAAGAGAAAGGCGTGCTCTAGGTTGATCTGCTTGAGCTTGTCTGGAAGTGGTTTGATAAAACCCATCTTTCGATGCTTAAGTTTCACCGGGCAGGTGAGTGAGACAGCTTCCTGCTCAAAATCCTCGCTCTGTTTGTACCAATTAAAAATAGAGACAAACATATTGAGTTCATTGTTCAGGTTACAGCGTCCCGCTTTTCCTCGTCCTGAGGTTTGATAGTCCTCAGAATTAAAGTGAGTCACCTTATCAATCACCCAATCAGTGATCTTTGCCGGTGTGATTCTATTCATCGGAAGATGTTCCAGGTCTTTTAAAAGCTCATAGCGTCTGCGCCACACGGCTTTGGTAGAAGTCGCAAGAGTCGGGAAGTGCTTTTGTTGCATTCGCTCCCAAACCTCTTTGAGTGTGGTGTAGTCGTTTGCTTCATCAGGGCCAGGAGATAACTCCTGGCCATCAAACTGTTTCTGCCACTGCTTAGCTTCAAAAAGAGAGACAAAGGTCTTTGAAAAAAGTTTTCCTTTGATTCTTTTCTCCACCATGTACTGACAAGTTTGCTTGTGCTGATAAATACCTTTAGTGTTTCTAATCTTCTTGTAATGGTCTGATCTGCTCATGTTCATTCTCCTTTAAACCAGGCCATAACCTCGCTTGGAATGAACACTAATCTCCCTTTCCTGCCACGCCGACGAACTGGAATTTGTCCCTCGCTTACAAGGTTGTAAACAGTTCCTCTGGCATAACGGGTAAAGGCGCAAACCTCATCAATCCCCCATATTAACTTGTCAAAGAGCGCCTCGGAGGAGCTGGTCCCACGAGTTGCTTGATCGTATCGAAGATGACCAAGATTGTAATTATGTTTGTAATTCATCTGGCTCCTTTTTTCCTCCTAAATGTTGAGTTTTTCGTTGAAAAAATTCCATCACTTCATGAAGGAGAAAGCGGTTATGCTTTCCCATTTTGGTGTAGGGGATCTTCTTCTGGCTCACCCAGTAATAGATGGTGTTCTCTGGCACATTGAGCTTCTTGGCGATCTCCTTCGTCCCTAAATAATTATGCTCGCTCATAGAGACACTCCTTTCACCCACTGAGGGTTTGAAAAGCGGCTGCCATCAAAATCCATCAGCACCTTCGCCTCAAAATCCGGCATGCTCGTGTCTTGAAATTGCATCCGATCTTTCCAGGTGATGTTTTGAGCAGTCGCATCTGGCAGATATTTTGCCTTCACATGGTTTGCAAAGTTTTCAAAGTTGTTTGTGGTGGAGACCCCTTTGTAATCAGCAACATCAGGTTTACAAAGCACCACTTCGAACTTCTCACTTCCTGCGTTATAGATTTCGACACCACAAACGGCTTTGCTCAAATTCCCTTCCACCTCAATTATTCTCTTCTCTCTTAGCTTTCTATTTTTATTCATACTTCTCCTTTTATTCGCGGTTATAGGCCCCATTCCTGACCTCCTTCTCTTCAGTTTACGTAGAGAGAGGGAGGTCAGGGATGAGGGGCCGAAAAAGCGTCTTATTCCCTCATATTAGTGACTGCCTTTTAAAACATGTGGAGCGCATTCGCCCCGCTTTACCCTGGCAGTGGAAGGGTTTTATATTTTTAGTAAGTCATGCAGTGTGGTTTCACCTCCTTTGAATAGTGCTTTAGATTTTGTGAGATCGATCACTTTTAAATTTAGGTTCTTCTCAAAAATATAAATGAAGCGAGCGGGATTTAATCCTGGATCAGCTTCATTAATTAATTGAGCGTAGCATTCAAAAATCGATTTCTTGTCAGTGATATAAATGACGTTGTTGATCACTTTAGAAGCTGAGTAGCTTCTAAAGATTTCATTCAAACGAGTCTTTGATTTCTGGGTCAGCTCAATTTCAACGGCGATTCTAAAGGGTTGAGGATGAAGGCCTGTGACCAAAATATCTGGGGTCTTCTCCATTAAAGGGAAGCTCTTAGGGATATTATGATCTAGATAGATTTCGCTGAATTTCGGGATGAGACTTAAACTTAGGGCGACCTTGGTCACAATTGAATCATGAAAGCGCTGATCTAGATTGATGGGAAGAATCGCCCTTTCATCCCCAAGTAGCTTTAAGCCATCTGGGAGAAGATAAATGAATTTCTCGTTACTCCAGACATTTTGAAAGCTCTCAACGATCTTATTTTTCTCAAGTTTAGTCACAATCTTGTAGAATGCAGACTGGCTTCTGGAGTGACCCGAAAGTCTTTTTAGATCACTAACACTTAATATCCGCCAGGTTTTAAGTGGCAGCAAAATATCGAAGTACCCAGGTGAAATGTGTTCTAGATAATTCATAAACGTAATTCCTTAAAAGATTGTTTGCGCTTCACAGTGGTCTTTGGTTTGAAGGCTCAAATCTTTTGGGGGAGTCCAGAGGCGGATATTTAATAGATCAATCCTCTTTGGAACTCGCTGAAGCAGCACGCACTGACCGACCTTGAGATTTCTAAGAATGTTCCCGTGAACGAGGAATTCCTCAACCTCTCTGACTGATCCACGCTCCTGCTTTTGATCGTTATCAATCACATGAGTCTTTTTCTCTGAGTTAATGGTTCCAAACATACGGGCGAAGAATTCGGTATGGGCCGGAACCATCTGGTTAAAGATGAAGATGTTATTGGTATTTTCAAAAATCTGAGCGGTTAGAGTTGGATCAATCCGGTCGATATCCGCTGGCCCTTGGGTGGCATAAGTGATCTCCATACCCGCTTGGCGGCATTTGTTTTGAAGATCAATAAATCCTGCATGGATGGTGCTGGATAATTCATCAAAGAAAATAGCGATGGGTTTATCTAAGGGGTGAGTAAGACCCGGGACTTTGCCAATAAGTGCTTCCTTGGCGTGAGTGAGAAGCCCTCCAAAGAAAATTTTATTTAAGATAGATCCGCTTGAGCTGTGACCCATGGCCGAGATTCCGACGTAGAGACAGGCCTCTTCCATGCGAAGCTTATTAAAGCTTAAGCACTCATTTGATTTTGAATTAAGGAGATTTCCGTACTCAGATTGGCAGACTTTATTGAGCTGATTATAGAGACCCTTTATATTTTTAAAGTTCTTATGCTTTTTAAGTTCATTCACAATCGTCTGAAGGGTGATTGGAGTGTGGGAGAATTTTAATGCCTGGAGGACATCATCAAGAGCCTCGATGGATTCGTTTTTGTAAAAGGGTTCTGACCACTCAAGAGCATTAATAATTTTATCGCTAATATCCCCTAGATTTCCGCCGGAGAGGGGATTGAAGGGAGTGCCAAGGCTTAAGAGATCAGAGAAAACATAAAGCTTCTTGTTATTTGCATGACAAATTTTTTGAAAGGTCTCGATATTCTCTGTGCTGGCCTTCGGATCAAAATAAATTACGGGCATTCCTTTTTTGAGAGCGAGTTCAATCAAAAGATAAGTGCATACCGTTTTCCCAGAACCCGTCGAACCAATAATGGCGGTATGCTTTCCCGTATTGAGATCTGCTGCTTTGAATTGGGTTTTATGATTGATAGAAAACCCAAGGCTATCTGGACTAGAGGCCTTCTTTTGACTTGAAAGGCTTTTACTTTTAAGAGGCGAGAGAGGGTATTTATTAAAATACTTTCTATCAATAAACTGAAAAGTCTCTTTCACGAGATACTCAATCCCTGAAGCCACGACTTTCATGAGAGCCTCGATGATCTCAGTGAAGATTTCAACAAATGGCGAGAAGAGATCAAGCTCTGAACTTTTTTGTCTGTTATTATTTTTAGACATAGAAACCCCTTTGAGCGCAAAAGCTCACTTAAAATTGAGTTTGGATCAGTTGTTTAAACGCTTGAGAGTCGCTGGTATTCCAGCACTCCTTGATGAGAAGCTCGTAAGGCGATAAAGCTTCCAATCGCCATCAGAACAAAGTGTAATCCCAAATAGATGTGGTCCTGAGTCTCTGTGTAGCGATAAATTGCTGTCATAAAAGCCAGAGCTATGCAGACGATACTTGTAGCTCTGAGCACTTTAAACTGATTTAAGATTGTTTGAGCAATGAACCGTCTTTTATCCGCAAATTCAGAAAAACTGGTCGTGACATCCACATTTTCAATCTTTCTTGCCGCCGATTCATTGACCCACAAATTAATTACACCTAAAACGAAAAAGAGCCCAAGGTGGATAAGATTGAATTTGTCAGGGTTAAAGAGAGCAAGCCCTACGCAAGCGAGGATAACCCCAACAATCATCTTTTTATTACCTCTTTGCTCTTTCATCTTTTTCTGATGATGCTTTTTAAATACGGCCTCAGGATTGAGATCGATTGTTTCCCCTTCAAGAATTGAGTCGAGACTTAGTGAGATTTGATCGATGTTCCTTTTCATACGCTATCCTGTCTGAATTTTTCGTTAAGTTCTTTTTTTAAGATTGAAATTCGATTGGTGATGGTTGCAGTCTCTAGGCCCATAATTTGGGCGATATCTGCATGTGACTCCTGCATTAGATGGAGGTTCATAATTTCTTGGTCTTTGATAGAAAAATTCTTTTTGATGAATTCGGACACAATCCGTAGATCATGAACTTCCTGAGAGCTGGTCTGGCTTTGGCGATCTAGATCGAGAGATTCTTTGTCAAAAAATTGGTTTTCACGCATTTCATCTTGAACGTATTTTGAAGTCACGTTTGTTGTGATTCTTTTCACCCAAGCAATCGCTGTAACATCAGCTTGCTTAATGAAATACTTATTTGAGTCATACAGATTGTAGAGAACCTCGTTGATGAGTTCTTCTCGTTTTACACGGTCCCATTCACTGATAAGGCACTTCTTTCTTATCCACTTGAAGTTCTCCTCGATGGCCGCCGTTAATTTTGGGTGAAAATCCATATAATCCCTGCTTCAGTGCTTACCCAATCTCACTAGTGTCCTGAAGACTGAGAACATCACAAAGAAAGTGTGATTAATTCAAATTATCTCAGAAAAACGGGGTCTTAAGTGAGAGAACATTTTTTGACTTATTTGATTTTTCTAGACAAAAAACAGATACAGAAGCTCATGGGCAGAGCAGCGCATTGTGATTGAGGTCGTATAGCTGATCCAAGGTGTCAGGAAATGTGAGTTGTTAAAGAATCTCCACAAAAGAGATGATGAACTCTAATTCTAGGCATAGAAATAGCGTTTAAGCGGCAGGGCTATGTTTAAATTGAACTGGATTCGTAGAAATGTAGAGTAAAACACCCCTTTCACGATATCAAGTTTTTTATCAATGAGGATAAAGTGGAGGGATTAAATGGCTAAGTTAAGTGCAGAGAAGAGAGTGAAAAATTTTGTTGGATGGATAAAGCCTCCGACTGAAAAGAAAGCTGAAGTAATCGAATTTAAAAATCGTGTAAAAGAAAACATAAAGAATAAGGCGATTAACGATGGCTTAGTGGTTCGACAGTGCCCAGATGCTGGCTCGTTTGCCACAGACACGGGGCTGAGGCGCCACAAACTAGGAAATAGCGATGTAGATGGGCAAGACGTGGACTTGTCTTACGTTGTATCGCCGAAAGATCGTGAAGGCGAAGTTTTGACCTACTTGCTCGATAAGTTCGATAGGTACGCCAAGGCGTCGTATCCTGATACTAAACGTTCAAGATCAAAAAGTTCAATTGCGCTGGAGTTTGAAAGTCCTAAGCTTAAGACAGACTTGGTTCCACTTCTAGATATCCCTAACTCTGAAAATCAACTTCTAGTAAGAAGTGACGGAACACGACGAGAGACTAACATTTCGAAACACAAAGATTTTATCAAGCGCAGAACTAAAAGAGCTGATGACACGTCTGAGCTTGAATTTAATAACATGATTCGATTGTTTAAATGGTGGAGATGTGAGCGTCAAGCTGATAGCAGTCTAGAGATACCTTCCTTTTTACTAAATCTACTTTGTGCTCATGCTTTTGATAATCGTCATCTTAAAACGACCTACCTTGAGACTCTTGCCGATTGGTTTGGCTTTTTAGCTAATGAAATACAACTAAAGAAAAGAATCGTTTTTACAGATTTCACTAAAGGTCCGGGGCCAGATTCAAAAGCGAAATGGGAAGTAATCGACCCAGTGAATCCTTCAAATAATATTGTCGATGGCATGGCAGGGTACGAGATCGAAGAGCTCACAGAATGGTTTCAAAGTGCTAGAGACTGTATTTGTGAGGCCATCGCTCATGATGAGATAGGTAATGAATCGGAAGTGATGGAAGCGTTGGTGCAGGTTTTTGGCACAGCATTCAAGAATAATTCTGAGGAGGAAGTATGAGTACAATAACTAGATCAGAGACGAGTACTTTCACTGAGTCGCGTGCTAGGGCGTTACTCCCTAAGGTGTTCTCTGACATTGTTCAGTTGCGAAGCAGAGGTTTTTTAAGTGATGCTCGCGCAGAGGGGTGGAAAGAAATCCTTGAGTATGGTCTTATTGCAAATGGGCTCGCTAAGTTTGAGATATTGCTTACGACTCCCGAAGGGAAAAAGGAAGCCTACCACTATAGAGTAATGGATGATGGAACTCTGAGTAGTAACGACTCTTCTGGAGGTATTAATTTTTACGGTTATCCAGAAAAAACCTCCGCCTCAATTGTCCTCACTAGGCGAGAGGGGTTCGTCAATGACAAAAGATTTAATGAGTTATTGAAGCAGTATGGGTGGGGTAACGACGGAACTTATTTAGTAGGAACTGAGGTGCATGAAAAAAGTTTTTCTAAGAATGGCTACGGTATTACTCGTTCAAGGATTATACAATGAGTTTAGAGTTAAAGCTTTCAATTAAAAAACATCCTTCGAAAGATGCGGAAGCTCAGTACGATGACTTAGTAGGGATCGATGACCATAAGTCGGCACTACTGAGTTTCTTAGAGTTAACATTAAATCCTGAAAAGATAACTCAATGGTTAAAGACTCATCACTCTAAAGGATTGCCTTACTTAGATCGTTTAAATCTATCTGCTCCGCTCATAATTTTATCAGGTGAAGTAGGATGCGGGAAAACAGCACTCGCCAGTTCTATCGCAACTCCCTTGGGGAAGTTGCTCGATACGAGAATTTTGACGCTAGAGCCACCTACGAATTTGAGAGGGAGTGGTCTGGTTGGTGAGATATCCAAAAGAATTACTGATACTTTTGATAATGCTAAGGCGTCACTGTCGAGCTCGCCATCTGGTCAAGGGATTTTGATTTTAGATGAAGCAGATGACATCGCTACAGCTAGATCACAAATGCAAGCGCATCATGAGGATAGAGCGGGATTAAATGCTTTAATAAAGCAACTTGATAAATTAAAAGAGGATAAGATTAAGCTCGCTGTAATTCTAATTACTAATCGGCCTGAGGTTGTCGACCCTGCTGTACGTAGAAGAGCTTCCCTGGAGTTAGTATTTAGTCGACCCGACGTGATTCAGCTTGAGGCTTTATTCAATAGAATACTTGCTGGCACTAACCCTACGAAGAGTGAGATTTCGTCCTTAGTTGACGCTTCGAAATCAAAATCAATCCCATTTAGTTTTTCTGATTTGACTAATAAGGTAGCGAAAGCTGCGATACTTGAGTGCTTGAGGTCTGATAAGAAATTGACTGCTGGTGAGTTGTTGGCTGCTGTTCGACATGCAACTCCATCCCCTCTCTTAAGTGAATCCACAAATGGATAAAAAAAAAGAGTTAAAAATCGCAACGCCCAAAGAAATTCGACCTCCTATCCCAGAAAGCGTCAAGCTAGAGCTTTGGGCTAGGGCCGGTGGGAGATGTCAGTTCAGAGGATGTAATGTACCTATATGGCATGATAGAGTGACTCTCGCGGTTTTAAACTTATCTAACATAGCCCACATAATTTCATGGAAAGCTAGTGGCCCTCGTGGGGATGTTGTAAAATCGCCACAACTTGCGACAAATATTTCCAATTTGATGCTTACTTGCAGAGAGCATAATGGTTTAATTGATAACAGTGCATATGTCGCAAATTACCCTGTACCTTTATTGCTAGAATTCAAAAAAGAGCATGAGGATAGAATAGAATTAGTAACGGGCATAGTTCATACACATAAGACTGAAGTTTTAGTTTTTAAAGCTAATATTGGTGACAATGCAGTAGAAATAGATACGAAGCAAGCTCAGATAGCTTCACTTCCGTTTTATCCTACAAAGATTAACCCGTTTACTATTGATCTGACGACTCTACCAACAGACGCGAGTGATTACTGGGCTTCCGGATTTGATCAAATTGAGCGTAGGGTGCAATATTTTTTTGATAAATCTAATGGGATCGTGAACGCTGGCCACGTTTCTGTTTTTGCTCTAGGGCCAATTCCATTTTTAATAAAGCTTGGAAAGTGCCTCGGAGATAAGATCGCTATGAAACTGTTTCAGAGGCATAGAGATACTCAGGATTGGTGCTGGAAAAATGAGCTAGAGGTAAGATTCACTTATAATATAAACCGAACTAGAATGGGCGAGGATACTAAGGATGTGGGAATCGTTCTATCTCTTAGTGGAAAAATCCACGAAGAAGAGTATTCTGCTCACTTGTCTTCCAATTATGAAATCGTTGAAGTATCGATTGAGCAACCTAATCCTGGTTTCTTGAGACAAGAGATTAATTTATTTGAGTTTCGCAAAATATATCGAGATATACTTTCTGAAATACGTAACAATTATGGTCAAGGTGTCCGTATTCATATTTTCGCGGCAGTTCCTGCTCCAGTGGCTTTAGAGATTGGGAGGGGCTTGCTACCCAAGATTGATCCAGAGGTACTTGTGTACGATAAGAATCAAAAAATCTCTAATCATTTTGTATTGATTGGAAAAATCTAGAAGGGTTTATGACTGATGAAAAAGAAGATTTAAACAGAAACCATATCTATCCTAATACTTTAGCCCACATGATTTATATGGAATTTCGTAAAACCGGTCTTGATCATAAAGCATCTGTTATTAAGGTGGTTGACGCAATCAGTAGCCTTGAAATGCAAGGTATCGATAAAAATTTGCAAAAAATCATTAAGGATGCGTTCTTTCATGTACAAGGGAGCGTAGATGGCAAGGATCAATAAATATGAGTGAAGAGGAATCAAGCACGAGCGATTATAGATATAAGACCTACATGCTCTGGATGGGCCTTCTTGTATTAACCCTATGGATCAGTTCTCCATTCTTAATTACTTTTGCTCTTGATATTACCTCTCATAATCATTTACCGAATTTAGGGCTTGTTGGGGATTCATATGGTGCCCTTAATACTTTATTTTCAGGGCTTGCATTTGCTGGGCTTATTGGAACAATTTTTATGCAGTCTCGTGAGTTACAGCTTCAGAGGGAGGAGTTGAAACTGAGCAGGGTGGAGCAGAAGGAGGCTGTGAAACAGTTTGAATCTCAGTCATTAAGTCTGTTGAGTCAGTTAAAGACAATGGAAAAAGACCAGACATCAGTGATGTTTAATAATTTATTCGGAACTTTGAATAATTGCTTGAATAGCATTCGATCAGTTGAAGAAATAAAGAATTCCTCAGTAAGCAAAACATGGGATCTAGGATATGAATATAGGGGAGCAGATGCAATTTCAAAATTCGCCAAAAACAATCATACATACTCACTACAAAGCCAGGGGTCAGTTAAGAGAGTAGCAATATCCGAAGAGTTGGTTGTGGCTTACGCAAATGTTTTTATGGTCACATCAGATTGGGTTGCTCAATGCAAAGAAGATGAGCTTAAAACTCTTTTCAAGTCTCTTGTTCTGGGCGCTCATCTAAGTTCGGTAGAAATACTTACGAAGTCTAGCTACTTTAGCTTTATGAATAAAGACTTAAGGGAAGAAGGTTTACCAAGAAGAATTAATGGCTTACTTAAATGAATAGCTTGCGCCAATCGTGCTCAAAGTAAAATTTGTGATTCTTTGTGATATTTCATGATAATCGAAGCTAACCAGCATCTCAGATTGAAACGACTCTGGTTTTCTTAACTTTTTGACATCATTACTCATTACGGGTTTAGTTTGTTTAAAAATTCGCCTCTGGGTAGTTCCGAGGATTGGTTAGGCTGCATCCTTCAGCCGCTTAACACCCTCAGCGATTAGGAGCCTCATTAAAACCTGATAAGGTACGCCACGCTTCGAAGCGATGGCTTTAAGCTCTTTCAAAAGTTCTTCTTCAAGGGCAATACTCGTAGGCTTTCTGCGTGCACCTTTAAGGCGGCTCATGCCCTCGATGATTTCTTTGCTGTCGAACTCGATCTTGTCATAGGCCTTCAAGCGCTTTGCGGACTTCTTCATATAGCCTCCTTTCCTTTCTGCTTGCGATACGCGAGCTAATTGGTCTGACTCTTCCATCTCGAAGGGTGAAGACCACTGAAATAAACTTGCCTGAGATTGCAGGGCCGACCACACAGAGTCTCTCTTCATCAACCTCAGGGCTAACTTGCCTACCAATAGGTACGGCCATTTTTAGAGCAAACAAGGATTCAACTTCATCGACACTTACGCCATGCTTGGTAGAGCTTTTAGTCACATTAGCCGAGTCCCATTCAAAGTCGAATGTTTCATTTTGTAGGTACCAATAAGCTAACCAGACAACGAATTTGAACTGCCCCATGTACACTATAGTACACTATACTATAGTGTGCAGTCAACAAACCAATGAAGCTAATGAAACGAAGCACCATTTCTGCAGTAAATCTTTAGAATCATAATGAAAAATATGATTATAATAATAAAGAATTTCAATTTTTGGAGTTTAGATTTGAAGACGGCATTTGGTTTGTTTTATTCGGTATTCTTCCTAGTTCTAATCACGAACGAGGGTTTTGCCTCTGGCTGCCATTCAACTTATCTTGATGGCACTAAGCCAGGCTTTGGCAGGGTTCCCTTATATTCATCGGCCTTGCTGGCATCATCATCTCTGCTTTTGAAAACAGAGTCTGGGAGTGATGATAAAGACAAGCAATCTGCCTATAACGCCGGATTTATCGTATCAGGAGCTTATTTCTACGTAGCTATGCACGGTATTTGCAGATCAGTGAATAAGAAGGAATACGAGAAATTGTGGTCTGAGAGATTAAAACTTCTTGCAGAAGGAAAAAAGGAAGACGAACTTCCGTTTGAGTTACGTTGGCTTGTCCCGATGAGTTCAAAGAGTGAGCTTGATCAAGTGATTCAAGAATGGAAAAAGTACCAAAAGAAACTACTGTTTTTTGTGGGTGGCATTAATTCTGCTTTGCTTTTTGAAAATGCACAAAATGCAGATACCGATGGAGTAAAATATTTCTCGTATTTGTCGATAGCCGCTATCTTAGGGATGGCCGTTTTTGACGTAGATAATCTTTGGAATAAGAAGCCACCGTTTTGGGCAAATTTTGATGTTTTAGCTTTTAATAATAGTGGAAGTATGACTCCAGGATTCTCGTATTCATATGCTTATTAACAACGGGGGATCTGAATAGATGGCACACCAATTCTCAAACATATTTAAAATTATATTTTGTGTGTTTGTTTTTGAAGCTCATTCCTCAGATAGCTTGACCCTCAAAAATATTGAGGGTCAAAAAAACTTGTACAATCAGGGATGGTTCATTGTGACTTCTCCTGCGAAAGCTTGGGATGAGGCGATAAAAAATAATGAAAATTCTAAAGAAGCTTTTAATCGTGCGATTGAAGAAATTAAGCTCAATAGAATCTCGACAAAGAAAAGAATTTCGAGTGCATCCGAAACAGTTAATGCAATTAATCTTAAGGAAAAAGATGTTACCAAAAGACTAATGAATACTGCCACTAAACTTCAAAATGAATCATTTAGAAATTCTTCGAAGAATTTCCAAGAAGCCTGGAAGAGCTTGTCGCTTGGCTATATTAGATATTCTGAGAATAACGAAGATGACTTGAAGGCACTTAAGGAAATCAATCTTCAATTCTTTGGTAGAATAAATTCAAATTTTAAAGATATGGAGGATGCCCTTCGACCTGTTATGGGACACCTTTTAGTAAAAAGTGAAACTTCTTGGAAAAAGCATTTCAAAGAAGCTAATTACTCTTTTCAAGAGCAATATGAGAAATCAGGGTCACAAAGGAATTCGCTCCTTGGATTGTGGGATATACTTGTCGGTTACACCTCTTGGAGTTACAACGCGATTTTAAAACCTGCCGCCAAGTCAACTTATAATAATCTCAAGAGTGTCCCTTACTACACAGTAGATCTAGTTCTAAAAACTTTTATCGCCTCCTTCAATGTTGTTCATTCATTAGGCGCTAACATTTATTATCCGACTAAACTTGGCTACAAACTCATCTCTCCTTCTTTAGAGGCAGGGTATCTCTCAGGCTTAGCTTTGATGAATGCACTTAATGGTGCTGTTACTAGTAATGCCTTGAGATCTGTTGGGCTCATTAATAAGGTAGCTATTAAGGGAACATCACCAATAATAGGTGCGTCTCAGTTGGTGTTCGAAGAAACAGCCAGTAGGGCCTCGGATTCTGCCACGATCTTATTATATGGGTCACAGGCGATAGGTGAGGTTGTTTTAGAAAAAGTGGAGACAGGGGTTGTTCTAGGATACAGTGCTCTCTCGCAAATCCCCCCGCAATTACTTCTAACAGGGATGAACTCAGCAATTTTTTTAGTTTACGATGGACCTAAGCTACTCATTGCGAAGGTGACTGGAAAATTTGGTGATAAAAATCTAGATGAGTTGCCTGTAGGTACGGTGTTGGACTTAAGAAAGGCAAGAAGGAATGAGATTGAAGTCACTCCATTAACTGAGGACCCCGAAGTGATTAAAAAGGTGCTGCAAAATGTGGACTAAAGCATTGTTTATGATCCTTCTTTTTGGGTGTTCAACAAACTCAAAAGACCCGATCAAGAATTCAAAGAAACTTATAAAAGAAGGCCATGCCTCACTCTATAAAAACGGCGCATTTGCCATTCCTTCGACTAAGATCAAGCTAATCCCGCCAGGCCCAGATGCCATACAATTAGCCAAAGAGCTTTCTGGTGTGAGGGCGAAAGATTCTTTTTTTCGTTACTTAAGTGAGGTGAAAGCAACGACAGTGCAGATCTATTCTGGATCAAAGGCATCGTTTCAGTTAGCAAAAGAAGTTGATGAAGATATCAGAAAAGGGCTTTCAGACTTAGTGCCTAAGCTTAGAAAAAACTCAATTGTTGTTATGGATACTGGAGTTGCTAGAGCAAAAAAAATAATCACCCAAAGTTGGGTTGATGCAGAAGACATTCAAACTGGAGGGATTAAGCTAGGTAGAGAAATTGTTAATTCCAGCAAAGATTTTGAGATTCCACAAAGAAAATATAAGGGGCTGGATAAGTTCGTCATCGCCTATGTGGAGTTACCGTCAAAGCTAAAGGCCCGAGCTCATGATGTTGCCGATGCGACAAGTCTTGATCACTTTATAGAGGCATTCAAAAAGAGTGACGAATTTAGAAGGGAGTATTCCAAAGGTCCAGTGTATTTAATTAAGGATTCTTTCAAGGATTATTCCAAGGACGTGAATAACTCATTTACAGAGGCAAAGAAAGAGCTTGGAAAGACTGATGAGTTTGGAGTTTCATTTCCTTTAGTCAAATCTGTCGCATGGTTAGTTGATGGCATCCTTTGGCAAGGAATCATTAAGCCCTTAGGTAAGCTCTCTGCTGGGGCCATCGGTTATACATTCATAAATGGAATTGCTTATCCCACCTATTTAATCTCAAGAAATGGGGTGACAACAACCTTAGTTGTCGTTGAAGTGACGAAAGAAGCAAGTCTATCGATCTACAATATCACCGCCCCCACGGTCGCTCTGGCATTGTCTGGGATTTTTTATTCAGGAGAATATGTTTTAAAAGAATTCGCAGAAAAATCCACCAGAGGTGCGGGGCTTTTAGTTGGTAAAAGTTTGGAATACATCGGAGCACCATTGACGAAGGGAATTGTGGGTGTCGGTGGTTCTGTTTCAGGCGTTGCTGTAGGAGTCGGAGGTGGAATTCTTGCCGGATCTATTCGCACCTCTGGCGAAGTTTTGGCTATTTCCAGCAATGTTATTTCAAAAACTGCCGCGGCTGGGGTTTTGACTGGCGGAGTGGTGGCTCATACGCTCAAGGGCACTGGTGAAGTGGCGTACGAAGTTTTCAAAGCAAGCACAGTTCCACCTGGTTTAGTTTTAGGAAGTGGCCTTACACTTAGCTATGGATCTTTATCTCAGATAGCTGGACAGAGCGTGTTAGCAGTCTCTGATGCTGCTTATCTTGTGTTGTCACTTGAGGGGGCAAGCTGGGTTGTTTATGCCGTCCAAGGGAGGCTTGGCGAGGACATTCCAGCTAATACAATAATTGATCTTAAAAAGATGCAAGAAGCTGGCGAAGAAATTCGTAAGGTTCCAGTGAGTGATGAGGATATGAAAAAGTTGATTGATAATTTATAAACCCAAGGAGTGGGATTGTTAAATAAAACAGTATTGGTCGTTATTTTGCTTTTAGCGTCAGGCTGTGTGGCAGTGTCTGTTTCTTATAATATTAAGAAAGAGAAATCATCCCAAATCGAATCGATCACCTCATCAAAAGATAAAAAGATCCGCCTAGATATTAAACTTCGAACTGATGAAAGAGATGTTTTTGAAAAGGGTCACGCTAATAATAAGAGGAATCGTTTTTTTGATTCAATGATGTATGACATCCGAAAAGCAAAAACGTTAAAGTCGGTGCATGAAAAGCCTACTAAAGTAAATGAGATACTTCTGTCTCGTCTCTATCAAGACGACTATTTATTAGAGGTTATTTTTGACGAGAAAATACTTAAGGAGGATCACGCTCGCTTTCTTAGAGTGATTACTTTTGGCGTAGTCCCAGAAAGACTTGAAAAGGAATTAAAGTTTCGCGTAAATCTAACAGATCTTAAAACTGGAAAAGTTCGATCTATCACCAAAGAGTATTTGGTCGATATGACAATAAGCTCTTTAGTTCTTTTTATTCCGTATGATTTTAATATGCACCCCTTCTCTTTCAATAAGCAGATTGAATTTTATAAGAGCATCATTTTGCCTGATATTTATAAGCTCCTAAGTGTCGAGGTTCCTAATGAAGATAATTAGTTTTTTATTTTTATTAGCCTTATCCTCATGCGCGTCATTTCATGATGGTAAAAAGTATCATCAATCCTCTTTTGGTCCAAATCATCTAGAGGTGAACGGAACAGTTGAAGTGGATATTAACCATCGATATATGTACTTAAATGGAAGCTTGGAAGACACCGTTGGTCATTCCCCATATATGTGGTCTTCCCCGAAAGAAGTTAAAAGCTTTAAGCTGTGCAAGGCCAAGCCATGCAAAGAAATACCAGATAGAACGATCTTAATTGATCTTTATTACGGCAAGACCGAAAGCCTATTTACACTCCTATCATTTTTGACATTAACCGTTATTCCATCCAAAGAAGCTGAGAAGTTTGTGGCAGTTGCTGTAGTGCTAGATGAGGAGAAAAGAGTGCGAGGCAAATACATATTAAATGACCAGATTGCGACATGGTATTGACCTGGCCGGGCAAAACTGGTCCAGGTCATATGTTATGATTTGGACATAACTGAGGAGAAGTTATGGCCCGCAAAAAATACACGCCCGAGGAAATTATTCAACATTTGCGCACCCTAGA
>Ga0115549_1000065_pt1 | contig 74623 bp, 56 predicted proteins | sample COGITO_mtgs_1004_2_FD_87176 | JGI IMG/M metagenome (GOLD analysis project Ga0115549, IMG submission 87176) | Pelagic marine microbial communities from North Sea - COGITO_mtgs_100430 | ecosystem: Environmental > Aquatic > Marine > Epipelagic | place: Germany:Helgoland, sampling site Kabeltonne...
CCAGGTGAATGCATCAATTTGTGAGACCTTGCCCAACAAAACAATATCGATATCAAAACTTTGCGCGGCCTCTATTAGCTGTGCAGGCTCAAGCGAGCCGATGTTATCGGCATTTAAATCGAGACTAGCCAATTCGTCGATTGGGAAAATCAGTGGAAGCCCCCGCAATGCCGCATGCTCATGCAGTGCCTCCTTAAGCACAGGCGATGTTTCTGGCTGCACGAATTGGCGTACCCCGTTTTGCTGCTGAACCAATATTGCCCACACAACCGGTCGTTTGGCTTGCCAATAAGGTGCGCCGGCAAGCCTGAGGGCGCCGCGCACAGAGGCTTGATTGAAGGTCAGCTGCACCTGCAGTTGAGGAGGCTGCACCGCGGTATTGCCTGGCGGCTGTGAGCTCTCGCCTACCCCGCTAGAGATGGCGGCATTCGGGCTCCCCGCATCAGGCGCCGCAATACTTGTATCTTCATCAGCAATCTCGCTTGAAAGCATCCAGCCGATTGGCTCAACCACCACGACTGGCTCAAGCTGGTACTGATAGCTCGCTATGTATCGCCCAGCCTTGCTAATATAATTTTGTAACCCCGGATAATTATCAACAACGTGGGGATCACCACTAATGCGAATAAAAATATGCTTAAGAGCACTTTGTGCCTGACTATTGCGCTGAGACTCACTGCGGCTTTCAACCGGCATTACTACAGAATACAGATCAACAGACTGTACCTGCCCCGCCGAACACACAGCAGCATCTAAGGTAACAGCCACAGCGGGTAACAAGACTCGCAGCGACTTGAGCATAAATCGTCTCAGTACCCAGTATCGGATGACCAGCACGCAGCAAATGGACCGGCGCCAAACGGCTGCATTAGGTCGCACTGATTGCCTTAATTTTACCCCTATGGTCAAACTCAATCCCCTGATCCGATGAACTAATCAACATCGCTATGAAAAACTTGCAAGGCCTCTCCATACTGTAATGCGCTACGAAAGCCAAGCCCGATGCTAACAAGTTAGACGCTGATTGGCACGGCCTAGCCTCGGCATTTTCACATAAGTGAAGAATTTGCCGTAAATAAATCCGTTAGAATGCCTCGCAAGCTGGCTGCCAATAGGTAAAATGTCGCCTCGAAAATAGACACACAGTGCCCAAGCCAGCTTAGATACTGTGGAGCAATGTGCGAACGGCTAGTGTGCTATGCGGCCAGCGTAGAGGTAAACCTCTACACCTGCAAACTGCAGCGGTAATGGTTACAATGGGCGGCATGTGTTCAGTCGATATCACTTTCATCTTTCTATGGGCGCTAGCCCTCCCAACTAGGTAACTCTCTTTCATGAAAGAACAAGACTCGGTAGCGTCAGGTACCTCCCTCACTTATCGCGATGCTGGTGTAAACATAGATGCCGGTAATGAATTGGTCGAGCGCATTAAAAAAGTGTCGGCCGCGACAAGTCGACCCGGGGTGCTGGGTAATTTGGGCGGCTTTGGTGCGATGTTCAAACTACCAACCAACTATGACAGCCCTGTTCTGGTATCGGGTACCGACGGCGTTGGGACTAAATTGAAACTGGCTATCGATAGTGGCCAGCATGAAGGTATCGGTATTGATCTAGTCGCTATGTGCGTCAATGATCTTCTGGTGATTGGCGCCGAGCCGTTATTTTTCTTGGATTACTACGCCACATCGACGCTGCAGGTGGACGTTGCAGAGGCGGTCATCACAAGTATTGCTGAGGGGTGCAAGCAAGCGGGTGCTGCCTTAGTGGGCGGTGAGACTGCGGAGATGCCAGGTATGTATGCCAGTGGCGACTACGATCTTGCCGGCTTTTGCGTTGGTGTAGTAGAGGAAAAAGAAATCATTGATGGGACGGCAATCACTGCCGGCGACGTACTGTTAGGCGTTGCCTCTACCGGCCCGCATTCCAATGGCTATTCGTTAATTCGTAAAATACTCAGCGTCTCAGGCATTGCGCTGAGCAGTGAATTTGGTGACACCACCTTGGCCAGCGCTCTGCTTGAGCCCACTCGCATCTATGTGAAACCGCTTCTGGACTTGGTCGCTGAGCACAGTGTCCATGGTCTTGCACACATCACCGGCGGTGGACTCACCGAAAACATTCCACGAGTCCTACCCGATGATGTCCAGGCTGTTATCGATTTAGACTCTTGGGAATTACCCCCCATTTTTAGCTGGCTTCGTCAGCATGGCAATGTTGCTAACGTTGAAATGCTCCGCACGTTTAATTGTGGCGCCGGCATGGTTATCGCTGTGCCTGCGGATGAGGCCGATGCCTGTATCGCTGCACTGGCCGATGCGGGTGAGCATGCCTGGCCCATTGGTCAGGTGCGCGCCCGGGCAAGTGACGACGCATCCATTGTTTTTACTGGCGAGTTAGGCTGAGTCGTCGAGTTATTCATGGATCCAGCAGCAGCGAGTCTCGAGCAACACGACCCAAGAATTGTCGTCCTTTTGTCGGGCAGCGGCAGTAACTTACAAGCGCTCATAGACGCTTGTCACAATGGTGATATTCGAGCCAACATCGTTGCGGTAATCAGTAACAAGCCAGGCGCTTTCGGCTTAGAGCGTGCCAAGGCCGCTAATATTCCTGCGTTTGCTCTAGACCACACTCAATTTGACACGCGCGAGCGCTTTGATCGTGCGCTGGCAGAGATGATTGAAGAGCAGCAGCCGTCGCTTATTGTGCTTGCAGGATTCATGCGAATTTTGTCGGAATTTTTCACCCAACAATTTGCCGGTAAATTATTGAACATCCACCCGTCGCTCCTGCCTAAATATACGGGCTTGAATACGCACCAACGGGCTATTGATGCCCAAGATAGCGAAGCTGGCGCTACGGTACACTTTGTTACCGGTGAGCTCGATGGAGGCCCGCCTGTACTTCAGGCGCGAGTGCCTATACACCCGGATGACACCGCGGCCGATTTAACACAAAGGGTGCTGGTGCAAGAACACAAAATTTATCCGCAGGCGGTCGCTTGGTTTGTTGATGGGCGGCTGGCACTCGACGCGGGAGTGGCTTCGCTTGATGGCCTACCACTGCCCGAGCACGGCCAAATCTATGAACATTAAGGAGGCCATGACAGCTATGTACACACTGCAAAAGCCTTTAATTTCTCTATTGGTTATTCTGCTACTGACTACGAGCCAGATAGCTTGTACCTCGACTCCGCTGCCACCTTATGAGGCCACTTACACAACAAAATTGCGCGGCATAAAAATTAAAGGCGTGAGGAAGTTCGAAGAGGTTAGTGAAAAGCGTTATCGAATTAGCTGGCGCGCTAAAGCTCTTTGGATGAGATTACATGAATGGTCTGAGTTTGAGCTTGTTGATGGCCAAGTAAAACCCATCAGCTATCACTATACTCGCAAAGGATTAGGTACCGACCGCCCTATTCATGTCTTCTTTGATTGGAGCACTCTGCGCGCCAGCGGCAGCAAGGGCAAAGCTAACTATGAATTTGATTTAGTGCCAGGTGCGCTGGACAAACTGTCTTACCAAGTGCAAATGCAAATTGACCTTATCGCCAATCCTAAAAGCACAGAGTTTGATTACCGAGTCGCAAATTATAGTCGTTTAAGCACCTACAGTTTCGAGTATGCCGGTACTGAAGAAATCACCACTAACCTTGGGCAGCGCGAAACACTCGTTTTTAAACGCGATAAGAAAAACAAGCAGATAAAACTTTGGATAGCGCCGCGTGAGAATTACCTGCCGATTAAAATAGAGCAGCTTGAAGACGGCGACCGTAACATTGTTGAAATTAGAAACTGGGTATCAGAATCGGTTGCTCCAGCGACTCAGTTGTCGTCACTAAGTAGTGACGAAGAAGAGCCCATTAGCGCCAACCCCGCTTTACAGAAAACAGTGAATAGCGTAGAAGACGACGATTTTTAGAGCTGTATTGCTAAGCAGCGATCTCAAGCGGCCTAGCCATACAGAGAGTTCATGTAGCTAAGTCATGTAGCTAAGCCATGTAGCTAAGTCATGCAAAATCACTAAACGGCTTAAGCTTTAGGCAGTGTTACACCTCGCTGGCCCTGATATTTGCCACCGCGATCTTTATAACTGACGTCGCACACTTCATCAGATTCAAAAAATAACATTTGCGCTACGCCTTCATTGGCATAGATTTTGGCGGGTAAATTGGTGGTGTTAGAAAACTCTAAGGTAACGTGACCTTCCCATTCAGGCTCTAGCGGTGTGACATTAACAATAATGCCGCATCGAGCGTACGTTGACTTACCCAGACAAATAGTCAAAACGCTGCGAGGAATATGAAAATACTCAACCGTACTAGCCAGCGCGAATGAGTTGGGCGGAATCACACAGTAATCAGCTTCAATATCTACAAAGCTCTTTGTGTCGAAGTTTTTAGGGTCTACGGTAGTTGAGTGTATATTAGTAAACACTTTAAACTGTCGTGAACAACGCACATCATAACCGTAACTTGACGTGCCATAAGAAATAATGCGCTGACCATCATGTTCGCGCACTTGGCCCGGTTCAAACGGCTCAATCATTTTTTCGTTAGTCGCCATGCGACGAATCCAATGGTCAGATTTAATTGACATAATTAAAGTTTCTCTTCTATAAAAGTTTACGTAAGTTACCTATTTATAACGATGGTTCGTACTGCAAAGCACTAACGGGTTAAACCCCGTTGTTTTTCTATCAGTCATCTGTGCGGCCAGCACGGGTACCAAGCGTTAATCCATTCGCGACCACCGAGCTATGCCACAACACGGCGATTTTTAGTCATCACTAATAATAATGTCTGGCACAGCAACCGTTTTATCTTGCGCGGCCTGACATACGCGCAGGGCCAGTTGCTGAGCAATCCTGATGTATTGTTCAGCAATAGGTGAATCAGGCTGGGCTATAACAATCGGCTGACCTTGGTCAAGCAATTCGCGAATAATGGGCGCTAGCGGTAATGAGCCGAGCAACGGTACAGCATACTCTCCGGCAATCGATTCGCCGCCGCCGGAGCCAAAGATAAATTCTTCATGCCCACATTGAGAGCAAATATGGGTCGCCATATTTTCAACAATACCCAGACAATCAATCCCAACCTTTTGAAACATCTCAATGCCTTTGCGGGCATCCAGTAGCGCAATATTTTGCGGTGTAGTGACAATTACACAACCGGTACATGGCACTTGCTGAGCCAGTGTTAGCTGAATATCTCCCGTGCCTGGTGGCATATCAATTAACAGATAATCGAGGTCGTTCCAGCGAGTTTGCCCTATCATTTGCATGAGTGCACCACTGACCATAGGCCCACGCCAGGCCATGGGGGTTTTTTCAGTCACCATGTAGCCCATAGACATCGTTTGCAAGCCATGCGCCATGACCGGTAGGAAGTATTTTTTATCTTCGACCTCCGGCCGTGTGTCACTGGGTACACCCAGCATCGTTGGCTGGCTAGGCCCGTAAATATCAGCATCTAACAAGCCGACATTGGCACCTTGTGCCCGCAGTGCCAGCGCTAAATTAAGTGCCGTTGCCGACTTGCCCACGCCACCCTTGCCCGATGCAATGGCTATGATGTTTTTTACACCCGGTAAAGCTTGCGTCTTGCCATTACCTCTTCCGGAGGGAATATCCGACTTGATATCGATGTGCAGCTCGCAACCGGCTGTCAATGGCTTTAACACCATCACCAATGCGCTGTGCAGCTCATCGTTCAAAGTCCCAATGGGCAAACCTAAGGTTACTGCTAGCGAGATTTTGGAGCCTACGATACTGAACTTGGATTGCGCTTGAAGCTCGCCAAAACTTAGGCCCAGCGCATTAATGTGGCAGCCCTGTGCCGCTCGCTCTAAAGCGCCCAGCTGTGCAGGGTTAATGGGTGCAGATTCATTTGATGACATAGATTTAACAACGCAGAGATTAACAATAATAAAAGGACAGGCTCACTAACAACAACGCGGCAGAGCGACTCATCAGTGAAAAACACAGGTCATGTTGCAACAGAACGCCCTAAGCCTCGCTTACTGTCGCAGCATAGCGCTTGGCCAGTTCATTATAAACCGCATCGCGAAAGCCATCTTTATCACTGTCTAAGCCGGCCAGTATGTCTGACAGATGCTCGTTATCTTCACGACCCTGCCACTCTTTACGGTAACTTCCGTCTTTGTAGCCATTGTCTTGCCTAAAAAAGTTCAACACATTTTTACCGACATACGATTTAAATAAACTATCGATATCCAGATCTACCGCATCAAGTAAATGCCAAAAGATCGCTACTGAAAAGCTTTTGGTCGCTATGCAGTTTTGCGCCAGCGCTTCTGTGGCGGGTAAAACCTCGTGACCCAGTGGCTGGTGAGCCACAATAGCGTCAGTAATTTGCGCGGCCAAATCAGCCTGACTCACACCTTGCGTAAATAAAGCACTCATACCAAAGTGCCAGATGTCGATCACCTCCAGCCGAACTTGCTCAATTTCGGGGGTTTGTTTCTTCCACCACTTGTAGCCAAAATGATCCATTAACTCTCCGCATTCAACCCAGGCGGCCCGATACCAGGCAAAGTTCTGGGTAATCCAGTCGGTATGAACCTTTGTGTTCATACTGTCTTGCATCGCCAGCATGGTTTCAACTTTTTGTAATACTTGGCCTTTTGTGTTTTGCATGACTAATGGCGCTCCGTTGCGCTTAACTGGGGTCGAGTGAATCGCTAAAGCAAATAAATGAGTGTGTTAGCCCTTTAATGCTGAGGTTGTCTTGGACAAAATAAAGCCCGAGCATCATAGCAAAATCAAACCGCAAATTGCCGAAAGGCGGTGGCCAAGATCGGTCAATTTATGGTGATGAAAAATAAGATTTTATGCCCTCGAGCTATTGACATTTAAAACAGAGAATGAGCGGAAAAATCTATCCACAAATTCTGTGGATAACTGTGTGGAAAACCCCTTACCGAAGGCCTCGCAGCCCTTGTTTATAGGCACCTCCTTCAGATAGGCTGTATTTTGTACAGCCTTATTATATTAAAATCAATGACTTAGCGATATTTATTAAAAAACAAGAACGCACCGCTGTTTTTTTAGCCAATGTTACTGAAAAAGACTACTGTGTATAACGTTTTTGATTGAGCGCCAGCATTCAGTTTGCTCAGCACAATGAAAGTACTCACTAACCGCTAAAAAAACGAATGAAAAGTCAAGACTTTTGAAGGCCTTTTGACGATTTTTTTTGCTGGCAAGGCGACTCTCCGAATCGACTGAAAACACTCTATTGTTTCAGCGCCTTGGGTGCATAACAACCTTATGGACCCGCCTAAATCTGACGTTTTATTTTTACAGCTCAGCAAAAAAACAGTAAAAAAGTCCTTTATCATAGGCATTCGCTAGGTCCTGGTTGGCAAAGCTCACCTGGTGAACTACATTCTAAGGGACTAGCACTACTTAAGGATCAGTCGTGCACAGCGTGTCACCTATTACAAAGAGCTCAACTATGAACACTCACCTTTACAACAGCGGCCAACAAATTCTTGGCTACGGAGAAGATAGTCAATTTGCTTGTCGCTTACTATCTGGCTCAGCTAAAGTGCTGCGAGCTGGTGACGTAATTGGAACAATTACCTCAGGTCAATATTTTGGTGCACTCGCCGCTCTCACCGGCAACAAGCGCGCGGCAACCATTGTTGCTAGTGAGGACTGTTTAGTTGAGCACATTAACAATCAGACCTTCAAAGATATGGTGCAAAACACACCTGAGGCGCTGGACAAAATTTCCTAAGCATTGAGTACGGTTTATCGTATTCCATCAAAAAAGGCTGCAAACGCAGCCTTTTTTGATGGTTGATAGCCTCTCAAACTGCGCTATTTATAGCGCTCCGACCTCACGAATTTCAACGGCAGCAATACGCGAACCCTCTTCAGCTGCATTTACATAGCTATCCATTTCATTAAAATTCATGTAACGGAAAATGTCGCCAGACATCGCGTCGATTTTCTCAGCAAATTCCATGTACTCTGCACGAGTTGGTAACTTACCTAAAATTGCGCCTACCGAAGCAAGCTCCGCTGATGTTAAGTAAACGTTGGCGCCGTTGCCGAGACGATTAGGGAAGTTACGTGTTGACGTCGACAGCACCGTTGCCCCGTCAGCGACGCGAGCTTGGTTACCCATGCACAATGAACATCCTGGGATTTCGGTTCGTGCATTCACCGCGCCGTAAAGGCTGTAGTAACCCTCTTCAATCAGCTGCTTTTCATCCATGCGTGTTGGCGGCACGATCCACATTCGAGTGCTCAAGTTGCCAGTGTGCTGGCGAAGCATCTCACCGGCTGCCCGGAAATGACCGATATTCGTCATACAAGAGCCAATAAACACCTCATCGACTTTATCACCGGCTACATCCGATAGGGTTCGTGCATCATCAGGGTCGTTGGGCGCGCAAACTATGGGTTCGACAATATCGTTTAGATTAATTTCAATCACTGAGTTGTACTCAGCATCGGCATCAGCCTGTAGCAGCTCTGGATTAGCGAGCCACTCTTCCATTTTTTTAGCGCGACGCTCTAGTGTGCGAACATCGCCATAGTTGTCGCTTATCATCCAGCGCAACATGGTAATGTTTGAGCGCAGGTATTGCGCAATCGTTTGCTGGGAAAGCTTGATCGTACAACCCGCCGCCGAGCGCTCGGCAGAAGCGTCGGAGAGTTCAAAGGCTTGCTCGACTGTGAGGTCTTCAAGGCCCTCAATCTCGAGGATACGACCCGAAAAAATATTCTTCTTACCCTTCTTTTCAACCGTTAATAAACCTTCTTTAATCGCATATAACGGAATGGCATGCACGAGGTCGCGCAGCGTCACACCCGGCTGCATTTGACCGCTGAAGCGCACTAATACTGATTCAGGCATATCGAGTGGCATAACACCCGTAGCTGCGGCAAAAGCCACTAAGCCTGAGCCCGCAGGAAATGAAATGCCCAGCGGGAAGCGTGTATGTGAATCGCCGCCTGTGCCCACTGTGTCAGGTAATAGCATCCGATTTAACCAGCTGTGGATAATACCGTCTTTAGGTTTAAGCGAAACGCCGCCGCGGGTCATGATGAAATCAGGTAACGTGTGCTGGGTTTCAATATCGACCGGCTTAGGGTATGCCGCGGTATGACAGAACGACTGCATGACTAAATCAGAAGAAAAACCAAGGCAGGCCAAATCTTGCAACTCGTCGCGCGTCATAGGGCCCGTTGTATCCTGCGAACCTACGGTGGTCATTTTTGGCTCACAATAGGTGCCCGGACGCACGCCCTGCCCCTCGGCTAGACCACAAGCGCGCCCCACCATTTTTTGCGCTAGAGTAAAGCCACTCTTCGATTCGGCGGGCTCTTCTGGCTTGCGGAATAAATCACTCGCAGGCAAGTCTAATTCTTCGCGAGCTCGGGCCGTGAGCCCGCGGCCAATAATCAAATTAATACGGCCGCCAGCCTGAACTTCATCAAAGATAACATCGGAGCGGATCTCAAATTCGCTCAGTACTTCACCCGACTCACTTAATATTTTGCCTTCGTAGGGGCGAATTTCAATCACATCACCCATGCCTAGTTTTTCAACGGGCGCTTCAAAAACTAAGGCGCCTGCATCTTCCATCGTATTAAAAAAGATCGGGGCAACCTTGCCGCCTATGCACACGCCACCGCTGCGCTTATTGGGCACGCCGTCCATGTCATCACCAAAGTACCACAATACCGAATTAGTAGCCGATTTGCGCGAAGATCCAGTGCCAACAACATCACCAACAAAGGCTATTGGGTGACCTTTGGCATCAAGCTCTTTGATCGTCTTTAGAGGACCGATTTCACCGGGTACATCGGGAGTAATTCCATCGCGCGCAATTTTGTACATTGCCAGAGCGTGCAGCGGAATATCGGGGCGACTCCAAGCGTCAGGTGCCGGTGACAAATCATCGGTATTGGTTTCGCTGGTGACTTTAAAAACGGTCATTAACAACGACTCAGCTACTTTTTCCTGTGAGCTAAACCACTCGCCATCAGCCCACGACTGCATCACCTCTTGTGCCTTTGCATTGCCGCCAGCGGCTTTTTCAGCCACGTCATGGAATGCATCGAACATCAACAAAGTATGCTTCAATTGCTCAGCTGCCAGCGCGGCCAGAGTGGTATCGTCAAGCAGCTCAACCAAGGTGGCAATGTTGTAGCCTCCCAACATTTTGCCCAGCATGAGAACGGCTTGTTCGGCGGAAATCAGCGCACACTGCTGCTCGCCTTTAGCGACGGCTGATAAGAAACCGGCTTTGACGTAAGCAGCCTCATCGACGCCTGGCGGCACACGATTAGAGAGCAAATCCACCAAAGTCGCCTCATCGCCTGCCGCTGGATTTTGCAACTGCTCGATCAAACTGGCCACTTGCTCGGGTGAAAGTGGCTTGGCGGGTATACCTTGCGCGGCGCGCTCGGCTTCATGTTGGCGGTAGGCTTCTAACACTGTGAACTCCTAAGACAATTAAATATAAAAGAATGGACGCGTGCGCGCATGAATGGAGCAACAAATGAACGCGGTTTGCGCTCTTGGGGCACGGTTACTATGGTTTCTATTATACGCTAATTTCAGGAATTATTAGCGCCAGAACGCGCCTAGACGCTGTGAAGAATGCTGCCTTTTTGTAGGGTAGGCAGCTTGATCGAATGATTCATTGGCTTCGTCAATTAATTGGGTGTTTGTGTCAGCTGCCGACAAACATTGCGCAGCTTATCAATCACTAGACGCTGCCCATCAACCCCCACTATATGTCCCAGCTGCCGCCAATCCGGTGCGAAGTGAATGTAATCGTGTAATAGTCTCTGATCTTCTGCGTCAGGAGCTAGCGCATTCGTTGTGATGCTGTAGCGACATAGCGCCGGAAAGACTGCAGCAACATCAATTTCGCCGTTCACAAAACGCACCAGACACTGATGATCAGCGCTGCGCGGTTCAACTAACTCAGAGCTCTCACCCACTGCAACGTGCACTTCGCCAACAGGGCTGGGCCCCGTCGCTATTGGGCTTGGCTTTTTGGTGCTGTAGCTTGCCCAAAATTTTAATTGTTCAATGTCCGCCTCTTCCATTTCGGGCAGAAAGCCCGGAAACCAATATTGAATATCATCCAACAACACAGTGGCTCTGGACTCAATGGCCTCGGCAAATACATCTGATTGCAAAGCCCCAGCAAGCATTACGTTGCGCGAGCCGCTGGCCTTATCTAGGTGCATGCCCAGATACACAGGTAGCGCACCTGCTGCGGCCCAAAACTCACACACAGAGCGCTCATACCCAAAGCTGCTACTCCAATAGTCAAAGTCCGCTTCGTACCCCCATTGTTTCATGGCTTGGATGAGTTGGCTTGCTACGCGTTTACGACGCGCCGACTTTGTCACCGCTACTCGCATTATCCGCAAAGAGTTTTCCGTACACCAGCGCGGCTCACCGCTATGATTAGCCAGGCGCTGCGCTAACAAGTTGCCGCGCGGGCGCCGCCGCCCTTGGACAATCGCCGCGGTCAGAGGGTCGCCAGTTGGATAGCCTCCTTCGGCCACCGCCAATAAAACCCCAACCACCAAGCCCGCCGGATTGCGCGCAACCCACAAATGAGAAAACGGGGTGTCGAGGGTGAAGCGTAGATCATTAGGCTGTGTTTGATAATGAGCCGCGACCAATAAACCGAACACACTTTGCAGCAAGCTTTCTGATGCAAGAAGATCAATTTTTTCAATTTTTTCGATTGCCCAGCCTTGACTGGCGTGCAGCGCTGTTTGGGGCTTGCCATGATCAACAGGCGATAAGTTATCGTGCAGGCACATTAATTCATTAGTAAAAGACTCCAGAGGATCGGCTGCTGCCCAGCGGATTGGGTCAGATAGTTCTATATGCTGCATAGTGAGCTCGACTTTCCCTGGCGATTGGGACAATGACTGCTGCTGTGCTCGGTTAACCACGTGCTGCTTGAAGCGCAGCAAAAACCCTCGCCCACTGCCTTCATAACCCTGCGTGGTTGACGCCATGATTTTTAGCGGATAAACACTATCGAGCTTACTTAACAAAGAAACGGCAAGCCCGGCCGCTTCATCTACCACCAACAGCGTTTGCACGGCGCTAGCCCTTTTTTGATGCGAGCAGGCGTCCAATAAAAGCGCGTCTGCCGGTCGATAAATTACGCGGCTCAACACGTCAATACTTTTTAATTCCCGAATCTTCTGTAAGGTGCTAAATAACACATTAACGTTGTTGCGATGAGGCGCCACCACCACTACGTTCATTTGGGTGTTTTGCAACAGCTTACTTAAAGAAAACGCAAGCGCGGTTGTTTTGCCACGCCCTCGCGCTGCGGTAATCAGTATTGCGCCTGCTGCCTGCTCGGATAATTTTTCTGCCGCACAAACAATGGCCTGTTGTTCAGCGGTAGGCACAAACCATGAATCATTATTGGCAGAACTACCTGGTTCAACAAGTTGTGCGGAAGGTTTAATGGCGTTAGCCGGTTTCTCTGAGCGCGTCGACTCCAAAGCCAGTGACCAGGCAGGGCTCGGAATATCACCAGATGCCAGCACCAACATAAAACGATTGAGGCTCGCCTCAACGTTAATGAATCGAACCATGCGCGTTAAAAAATTGCCTTGCAGACACGGCGCTTGCGCGTTCGCAACTTGTGCATTGCTGCGCATGCGTTGGTAGTCTGGATCGGCAAAGGCTGGCCAAAGCGTCAGTTCTGGCGCCAACAGAATTAGAATACCGCCACCTACTAAAGTACCAGAGATGGCAGCCATAACATTGGCATTAAAGCCATCATGGCCATTCATAACCGCTACGGTGGTTTCATTGCCGAGCAACTTCTGGGCTTGGGCACGGTGAACATGGGCAAGACAAAGATTGCCGTGCCCAGCGTCGGCTAACTCGGCCACCGGCGCGTCATCAGCCACCCAGTGAATAACATCGGCTTTAAGTTTAGGTTGGAGGAACTTGAGTAAATTGAGTGCGCCAGTTTGGGTCGCATTGCGTGGGCCCGTGATCACAAACATAGCTCGGGTATTTTTTGATTGGCATTGCGCCACCAGCTGCTGAGCCTGAGCGATACACGGCGATAGATTCATACCGGCTATGTCCCTTGTGTGCTGAAGCAGGCAGGCCCACTGGCAACGCAATGTGTGCACATTGGCTTCGTCTCTAACACTTTTATTTTGTGTCTCTTTGGCGGTGCCTCTAGCTAGTCACGAAAATTACCAAATTGAAGCGGTATATTGACATCTTGCTGTTTTAGAAAAGCCATGACTGCCTGTAGATCATCGCGTTTTTTACCGGTAACTCGGACCTGCTCACTCTGTATTTGTGCCTGAACCTTAAACTTTTCGGCTTTAATCAGCTTCACAATTTTTTTACAGGTCTCTGTATCAATGCCATGCCGCAAGACTAACGTTTGTTTGCATTGCTTGCCTGTCTGTACGATATCACCAGCATCGATGCAATTAATATCGATGCCGCACTTATGCAGCGCATTTTGCAAGATATCGAGCATTTGTTGGATTTGGAATTCTGCCTCGGCGATCATGTGAACGCTTCGATCTTCCCGCTCATATCGAGCATCAACACCTTTAAAATCGAAGCGATTAGTAATCACTCGATTAGCTTGGTCAACAGCATTGCTTGCCTCGTGAAGGTCAACTTCGGAAACGGCATCAAAAGATGGCATTGTGTATATCCTCATGGGTTGGCTGATTGTTTATTTTACAACGTGGCGGCGACTTATATTCTAACTCAAACCGCACTAGATCTGTCGATCGCGCCGTTGGCAACTGACTACACGGCAAAAGATTCGTGGCCTTGGCGTTCGCGAAAGCGGCGAGTATTGTATGCAAAATTAATTCATGATGTCAGCAGATCATTGCTTCATTTCAGGCTAAAATTGCACCACGACAGCCAGTTCCTTGAAAGTGAGTATTACACGACATGCGCGATGACAGCCAAAGAGATAACGACGACCGCTGGTTCGTGCTGGGTAAAGGCTCATTGGGTTGTTTATGGGCTACGATGCTTCGGCAGTGCGGTTGCCCTGTAACGCTGTTAGTGAGAGATGGCAACGCTGGCGATTCGAAAGCGATCGAACTGACCTATGTACCACCCACTAAAGATAGCAACATCGGTGGCGCCGAGTCGGGCAATTTTGAAAGTGAAAACGACGCACGCCTGCAACTCACTCCCACCCAAGCAAGCCTTAAGAGCGTATTTCAACTGGAACAAAGCAGCCCAGCGGCGCTCACACAGACCAACACTCCGATTGATCGCCTACTGATTGCAACCAAGTCATACGATGCAGTAACGGCGCTGAATCAAGTCAAAGCCCTGTTGTCAGACAATGCGCGCGTGATCGTTTTGTGTAACGGCCTGGGGTTTCATCAAAACCTCTACGAACAATTACAGGCTTCGAGCCAAACCATAGAGTTTTATGTTGGTGTAACCTCCGAGGGCGCCTTACTGCAAAGCGATAGCGTGGTACGACACACCGGTCGTGGCCTAACTCGCATTGGCACATACGCACCGCCACAACCGCATCGCAGCACAGCTGCCCCTAGCGTTAATCCATCAAATAAGCACGTCTTGGCCAAAGGTGGCGACGCGTTGTTACCCTCTGGTTGTGCCTTAGCCATTGAATACACGGTCTCGATTAATCAGGCCATAGTACAAAAATTCTTTATTAACTGCGCCATTAACCCGCTTACTGCGCTTTATGACTGCTTAAACGGGGATCTACTGAAAAATGAAACGCACTACCATGGGTTTAAATTACTGTGTGCTGAGTTACAAACCCTATATAACGCCTATAATAAACAAACAGATCCAAACGATTCGTCAGCCATGTTTGACCTGCTGACCCAAGCTAGCCATGTGGCATCCGTTACCCGTGCCAATGCGTCTTCGATGCTGTGTGACTATCGAGCAGGTCGACCAATGGAGCTGGCCACTTTAAATGCGCAGGCCATCAAAATGGCTCACGACCTAGGTATAGAATGCCCTATCAATGCTCAGCTCGTCAGCAAGCTACTAGATCCCAACCGTGGGGCCGCTCTGGACTAGGCAAAAAAATTGCGCTATTAAAACCGATCACCTGAGCGCCAAGCGATCCATACTAGGAATAACTGCCACTTTGAACCATGACTGATATTTCAAACACTCAAATGTCCCAGCAACTGCCAACACCAACATGCGAGCATGACCTTGTCGTTGAACGCGAAAAAATGCTCACTGAACTACATACGCAATTAGTACGAGATACCACGCATAATCAAACAGGCTTAATCTTAATTGATATTCGTGAGTTTCGTGAATTGAATCGCAGCTTTGGTGAGGCGTGTGGCGACAGTATTCTTAATGACATTGCCGCTCGTCTCAAAGAAATTGCGACCGATATCTATGCGGTTTTTTATCTGGGCAACGATGAGTTTGGCATTGTTCTTCGCGAACTAAAAAGCCCTGGCTTTGCCGTTATTGCAGTCGATCAAATTCTTGCAAGCTTCAAACGTGTGTTTGAATGGGATAACCACACGCTAAAAATAACCGTAAACTGCGGGGTTGCTTACAATTACGATTCTCACCTCGATAGTTGCAGAATCTTGTACGATGCCGAGACCGCCCTAAAAAAAGCCATAGAGCTGAACCAACCTTTTCAGCTACTGGGCAAGAACGAGCAGGCTGAGGTTGATCAACTCAAATGGCAACTGCTCAATAATTTACACACAGCGATGCAAGATGAGAAACTTAGCCTGTACTACCAACCCAAGTATTGCCTGCAACAAAGCTCTGAAGTAAAAAATAAATTTCATAATGGTGCCGAGGCATTGATTAGATGGGAAACCATTGAGCACGGTATCATTGCGCCAAACACAACCATTCCTTTGATCGAGCATCTCGGCTCAGAAGCCGAACTCATTCGCTGGCTGATTAACAGCACTTTGAAAAAACTCAGCGAAGAGTCGACGCTTGCGCCCAACAACAGCATTAGCATCAATGTCCCTGCCGCATCTATAACCACAAAAGTTTTATACCAAATACTAGAAGAGGCTTTCTCATTATGGGACGTCGCCCCGCAGCGCTTAACGCTTGAAATTACTGAAGATGTATTGATTAAGGATAAAGAACTGGCCTTTGATTACTTAAGTAAGCTGCGAGAAACCGGCGTGCGTATTTCTATCGACGACTTTGGCACGGGTTACTCCTCACTGGCTTACTTTAAACATATTCCTGCCGATGAACTGAAAATAGACCGGGCATTTATTGGTAGTATGCTGACGGATCAAGGCAGCAAAAACATTGTAAAACTCATTATTGATTTAGCGCATAGCTTCAACCTTGACGTAGTCGCTGAAGGCGTTGAGGATCAGGCAACGCTCGATGAGCTCACACGTATGCAATGCGACTACGCCCAGGGGTTTTTTATTGGCAAGCCCATGCCTGCTGATGAATACACCGAATGGCTAAAAACAACGGCCGTTAAGTAGATTTCGTTAACGGCGCCTCAACAATTCACCCGCCACTTCACAGTCGATCACATGCCGCAACCTGACTCAGAGCAATATAAAGCGCGTAAAAATCACTATCAGCGCATGCTCACTATCTATGGGCGTAAACCCGTTCTTGAGGCGTTACACAATACCGCCATAGACGTCCACCGACTGCACTTAGCCAGCAGTAATCGGCCAGCCAAAATATTAGACGAAATCGTCGCTCTGGCTGAAAGCCGAAATATTGAAATCAGCTACAAAGAAAAGTCGGCACTTTCGCGCGTGTCGCGAAATGCTAAGCAAGACCAGGGCGTTGCAGCGGACTTACTATTAGAGCGCATGCGGACACTGAGTGACTTTGCTCGCGAGCCATTGCCGTCTGGCTACCCTCGGTATTTGGTGCTTGACCGAATACACAATCCACAAAATATCGGCATGATTATTCGCAGCGCGGCTGCCGGCGGTATTGACGCGTTGTTTATTCCGGAACAGGGCAATGCTGCAATATCTTCACTCGTCATTAAAGCCAGCGCAGGGGCCATTTTTAAATGCCCTATCGTGCGCTGTGAGACTACCGAAGAGTGTATTTTGGTGTTAAAAGCCAAAAAAGTTCGCATCAGCATGCTGTCGTCGCATAGCCCAACGTCTTTACAAGACGCCGCCAATCAAAATGGGGCTATTGCTTACGTGCTTGGTAATGAGAGTGACGGTGTCACGCAAGCAGTCAGTGCTCTAGCCGACGAGCGATGTGCCATACCCATGCACAACGGGGTTGAGTCACTCAATGTTGCCGTAACAGCTGCACTTATTGCCTTCATGCCCAAGCCGTAGGGCAATACTTTTCATACCCGCTATCTTTTCTAGGCACCAGACACAACAAAGCCGGCATCTGCCGGCTGGTCAGTCATCGATGATGATTTATGACGCATCATAAAACGAAGTGTTTGCTACTTTGTTGCCGCTAGCGCCCTCTTCTTCATCACACGCTTCGGGATCGCCACCACAAATATCGCAAGTGCCGCCCATACCTAAGGCTTGAATACCACCGCAAGAGCCCTTTATAGGCTTGCTTGCGAAGATAACGCCTACTGCCATTGCTGCCACAACGGTGAGAAGAAAAATTAAGGTGAACACGAACGTTGCCATAACTGTCTCTTTATTGTGTTAGAAAAGATGCGAAACCACGCGAGTGCCAAGCACTAAAGTCATCGTGCACATCATTATTACGAGTTCTATCACTTAACGGGTCAAGATCAGAGCCGCTAAACTCATTGTGATGAGTCCTATTATCGCGTTCTATAAGATACACAGCAAGCTCATGTTGTACGGCTAAATACCGCGCCTGCTCAGGGCCTGCAGCAAGCAAAGCCGTAGCCCACGCATCCGCTGTAGCCGCATGCTTAGCTATAACCGTCACCGAAACCAGGTTATGCTGTGCCGGATAGCCTGTTAGCGGATTAATGGTGTGCGAGTAATGTTGCGCCTCATGCTCAAAAAAATTGCGGTAGTCTCCCGACGTTGCAATGGCATGGTCGGTCACATGCACCACCTCATGTATGCCAAGCGTTGCCGCTGCTTGGGTAATGGGTTGTTCGATAGCGAGCCGCCACAAATGCCCCTCTGGATTTAGGCCTGAAACCTTGAGCTCCCCACCGACATCGATCAAGTAATTGCTATAGCCTTGCTCGGTAAATAAACTGGCAATTCGATCAACTGCGTAGCCTTTGGCAATAGCCGATAGATCTAACTGGGCACGGTTGTTGCGTTTGCATAATTGGCCGCTAGTGTCATCAAGACTGATGTTATCTAAATGCGTTGATTCCAAGAGCGATTCCACTTCGGCGCGCGTAGGCAGTCGCGATGCTTGCTTGATCGGACCGAACCCCCAGCGATTAACTAACGGGGCAACTAATGGGTTGAAGGCCCCTTTAGAGGCCCTTGCGATAGCTAGCGCCTCACTTAAGACGGTTAAGAAATCTTCGCCAATCAACACGCATGACTCGGATTTCAAGCTATTAAAGATAGAAATCTCCGAATCAGCTTGGTACGTAGACATTGACCTATTAATGTCGCGAAGCAATCCATCGACCTGTGCGCGCAGCTCTGCCGTTTGATAGCTGGGCTGTGGCCCGCTTGAGGGAAGTAGTGTAATGCGATAAAAGGTACCCATGGTCTGGCCCGACCATTGATGAACTTGCGCTTTGGGTTCACAGCCGGCAATGGCCGTCAACGCTAAAAACGCCGCCACCAACGAAAAAGCCGCTAACAGTTGGTAGCGGCTTTTTTGAAGGGTGCTTTCAGTGCGCATTAACATGAAATTAATCGTTAACCGCCAAAATCATCCAGCAAAATATTTTCGGGTTCAACGCCTAGGTCGAGCAACATAGACACCACTGCCGAATTCATCATAGGTGGACCGCACATATAAAACTCGCAGTCTTCTGGCGCCGGATGATCTTTTAAATAATTATCGAACAGCACCTGATGGATAAATCCTGTGTAACCTTCCCAATTGTCTTCAGGTAACGGATCGGACAAAGCCAAATGCCATTCGAAGTTTTCGTTGTCAGCCGCCAGACCATTATAGTCTTCCATATAAAACGCTTCTCGCATTGAGCGCGCTCCGTACCAAAACGATATTTTGCGGTCGGTTTTAATACGCTTCAGCTGATCGAATATATGCGAACGCATGGGCGCCATACCTGCACCACCGCCGACGAACACCATCTCCGCTTCGGTTTGCTTGGCAAAAAATTCGCCGAACGGACCATAGACTTTCACTTCGTCACCAGGCTTAAGCCCAAAGGTCCACGAGGACATTTGGCCTGGTGTTAGCGCGAGATTGTTGGGCGGCGGGGTAGCACAGCGAATATTAAATTTAACGATACCGCGTTCTTCAGGATAATTCGCCATGGAGTAAGCGCGAATAACCGTTTCGTTGACCGTTGAGACCAAGTTAAGAAAACCAAAGCGCTCCCAATCGGCTAAATACTCTGGCTCAATATCAAAATCGCTGTACTTAACTTCATGCGGGGGACACTCTAGCTGGACATAACCGCCCGCTCGAAAATCAACATTTTCACCTTCTGGTAACTTGAGCGTCAGCTCTTTAATAAACGTGGCAACATTCGGATTACTTTCAACGGTACAAATCCACTGCTTGACTCCAAATACCTCTTCGGGGATAACGATCTTCATGTCTTGCTTAACCGCAACCTGACAAGACAGTCGATAGCCCTCAGCCGCCTCACGCTTATTAAAATGCGATTCTTCGGTGGGCAATAACGAACCACCGCCATCGCTGACAATACACTTACACTGGGCGCAGGTGCCACCACCGCCACACGCAGAGGCTAAAAACAAATCGTTGGCGGCTAGCGTCTGCAGCAGCTTGTCTCCGGCGGGCACCGTGATCGTTTTCTCGCCATTAATTTCTATATTGACGCTGCCACTGCTCACTAATTGAGAGCGAGCGAACAAAATAATCAGTACTAAAGCGAGCACTATTGCGGTGAACATCGCAACGCCTAAACTAACTTCTAAATTCATTATTGATCCGCTCCTAACAACACTTCTAGGCTCTGCCGACTGCTAAACCGCAGTGGCCCGGCCCTCTAGATATCGATACCACCAAAAGACATAAAGCCCAAAGACATCAGGCCTACGGTGATAAACGTAATGCCCAGACCGCGCAACCCTTCTGGTACATCGCTATATTTCAATTTTTCTCGAATGCCCGCCAACGCTACAATGGCCAACGCCCAACCAACACCGGCACCCACGCCAAATACAACACTTTCTGGCAAATTGTAGTCGCGCTCAACCATAAAGAGCGATGCACCCAATATAGCGCAGTTAACCGTTATCAATGGTAAAAACACACCCAGCGCGCTGTAGAGTGCCGGCACATAGCGGTCGAGAAACATTTCAAGTATTTGCACGCTAGCTGCGATTACACCGATATAACTGAGAAATCCCAGAAAGCTTAAATTCACATCAGGAAAGCCAGCCCAAGCAAGCGCGCCATCTGCTAATAAATTATGGTAAATGATATTGTTTAGTGGAGTGGTAATCGCTAACACCACAATCACGGCAATACCTAAACCCAGCGCGGCCTCAACCTTTTTAGAAATTGCCAAAAAAGTACACATACCAAGAAAGAAGGCCAAGGCCATGTTTTCGATGAAAACGGCTCTGACGAAAAGACTCAAATAATGTTCCATTACAGTGCCTCCCTCAGCGTTGAATTCTTAGTGATTTTAAATTCCTCAACTTCAACTTGCTCGGTCTTAGCGGCACGCAAGACCCAGATGAAAAAACCAATCAAGAAGAACGCACTCGGTGGTAAAAGCATCATGCCGTTACCAATGTACCAACCGCCTTCAGTTGAAAGACTTAGCACTTCATAGCCGAACAGCTTGCCTGAACCGAACAACTCGCGGAAAAAACCAACCGCCAGTAATACCACGCTATAACCCAGACCATTGCCTATGCCGTCAACAAAGCTTGCCCAGGGCGGATTTTTCATTGCAAACGCCTCGGCTCGCCCCATAACAATACAGTTAGTGATAATTAGACCAACAAAAACTGAAAGTTGTTTACTGATGCCGTAAGCATAGGCCTTCAAAACTTGGTCGACCACGATAACGAGCGAGGCAATAATAATCATCTGCACAATAATACGAATACTGCTTGGTACTTGTTTACGCACCAGCGAAACAAACAGATTGGAGAATGCCGTTACTACTGTTAACGCCAGACACATTACGGCGGTCGTTTGTAGATTGCTGGTCACCGCTAGTGCCGAACATATCCCCAAAATTTGTAAGGCAATGGGGTTGTTGTCAAAGATCGGCGAGATCAGCGTTTTTTTAGAATCAATACTCATAGTCTTTCTCCTTACGCCTCGCCACGCTTGAAATTATCTAAAAATGGCGCAAAGCCATCTTCACCTAACCAAAACTGAATCAAATTAGTCACACCGCGACCAGTCAAAGTCGCTCCTGACAAACCGTCAACCTGATACTCAGCCCCGGGCGCTGTAGGGTCGACTGCACCTTTAGCTAGCCCCAGCGTGACCGTACCATCGCGGTACACCTGCTTGCCAGGCCAGAGGGCTTTCCAGCGTGGGTTATCGACCTCACCGCCCAATCCCGGTGTTTCAGCATGGTCGTAAAAGCCTAACCCTGCCACCGTATTCAAATCGCTTTCAAGCGCAACAAAGCCATAGAGCGTGGACCACAGCCCATAACCGTGCACAGGTAGAATCAATTTATCGATTTCTCCCTCCGACTCTACGATATACACGAGAGCTTGGTTTTCTCGACGCGAAATTTTGGCCATATCGGATTTACTGTCCAGAGCAATGGATCGCTCTGGATCTTTCGCCGCTTTGCGCTGATCAAAGCCCACTACCACATCGTCGCTAAACTGCCCCGTTTGTAAATCGACAAGTCGGGTTTGAATAGCGCTGAACTGATCGTCGATAGAGCGAGCATCATCGTAGAGGCCTGCTGCCAATAGAATGTTGCGCTTGCGATCGATGTCTTTATTGGCATCTTGCAAGGGGCGCAAAATAACTGCCGCCGCTGACACCACCACCGAGCAAACGATACACAATAAGAACGCAACCATTAGGGTCTTGCCTGTTGAATCTTGATTAGCCACGAGCAAGCCTCCGCTTGATGTTGCTTTGCACCACAAAGTGATCGATTAACGGAGCAAACAAGTTTGAGAAAAGAATCGCCAGCATAATCCCTTCTGGAAAAGCTGGGTTAACGACACGGATGAGTACTGTCATCGCACCAATGAGCATGCCATACCAAAACCTCCCCGTATTCGTCATGGCCGCGGAGACAGGATCGGTCGTCATAAAGACCAAGCCAAACATGAAACCACCCACAACCAAATGCCAATGCCAAGGCACGTTGAGCATAATATTGCCTTCGTTACCCATCATGTTGAATAAGGTCGATAAAGCAAACATGCCGACAAAAGTGCCCAGCATAATCCGCCACGAGGCGATACCTGTGCCGAGTAAAATGAGCATACCTATACCAATGGCCAACGTTGAAGTTTCACCAATGGAGCCATGGATATTACCCACAAAGGCATTCATCCAACCAATTTGCTCATTCAGTGCTTCAACACCGCCCGATGCTGCCACCGACAAAGAGGTAGCCCCTGAGTAACCGTCGACCGCCGTCCAGACACCATCGCCGGACATAAAGGCTGGATAGGCAAAGTATAGAAAGGCGCGCCCAGTCAGTGCAGGGTTGAGGAAGTTCTTGCCCGTGCCGCCAAATACCTCTTTGCCCACGACGATACCAAAGCTAATACCTAGAGCAACCATCCAAAGTGGTAAGTCTGGTGGGCAACTCAGCGCAAACAATACGGAGGTGACAAAAAAGCCTTCATTAATTTCATGCCCTCGGCGCATCGCAAACAGCACCTCCCAAAATCCACCGGCAATGAACGTCACCATATAGATCGGTACAAAATACAATGCACCATGTACAAAGCAATCCCAAAGACTATTGGGGTCAAATCCGGCAAACATGCCCACTATGGCTAAGCGCCAGCCTGGGTCCGCGACGATATTACCGGCAGCCAATATCTCATTAGCCTGATGGCCGACGTTGTACATGCCGTAAAACATAGCCGGAAAAGTTGCCATCCAAACGGTAATCATAATGCGCTTGAGATCGATTCCGTCTCGAACATGGGCAGCGCCCTTGGTCACGGATGAGGGTCGGTAAAAAATCGTATCGACCGCTTCATAAAACGAATACCAGCTCTCGTATTTGCCACCAGGGGTGAAGTGCGGCTCTAGGCCATCTAAAATTTTGCGTAATGACATCTGCATTAACCCTCTTTTTCTATGCGCGTTAATGTGTCGCGAAGGATGGGACCATACTCATACTTCCCTGAACATACATACGTACACAGAGCTAAATCTTCTTCATCAAGTTCGAGGCAACCCAGCGCTTGCGCAACATCGCTATCACCCACAATCAGGGCGCGCAAAAGTTGCGTAGGTAAAATATCAAGCGGCATGATCCTCTCAAAGTTGCCAATAGGCACCATGGCTCTATCGCTGCCATTGGTCGTTGTGCTAAATGGCAGTCGCTTCGTCCGATTAAGCGCAGAAACGAAGGTTCGCGTGACCGAATGTTTGTTCACACCTGCTCGCAGATAATGCACAAACTCTCGGTCGCGTCCTTCGAGTAATATCGTGATCTGCTGGTGATAGCGCCCGAGGTAGACATAAGGACCGCGTGCTTTGCGGCCATTAAATACCGAGCCTGACAACACCCGCGCATCACCACCGGCATGCTGGCCCACAATCAACTCTTCGATATTGGCGCCCAAGCGCGTTTTTATCAGTCGCGGTCGCTCGACGCATGGCCCCGCTAAGGCGACTACACGCTCAACCAAAATACGTCCTTCGGTGAACAGCACGCCTACAGCGATCACATCTTGGTAGTTAATAGTCAGCACAGTTCTGGAGCCAGAAGCTGGGGCCAGATGATGAATATGCGTGCCTGCCAAACCCGCTGGATGAGGCCCTGCGAAAACTTCACGACGAGCGCCTGAGTCACCCACATTAATATCTGCCCCTTCAGCCACGCAGCAAAACACATTAGCCGCACCAAGACGCGCCAGCACCTTAAGGCCATTTTCAAATTGCTGGGCTTGCTCACGAATAACCACCTGGGGGTCAGCCGCTAACGGATTAGAGTCTATGGCGGTAACAAAAATTGCCGCAGGCTCCACTGTGGGTGCAGGGACCTTACTAAATGGTCGAGTGCGAAACGCAGTCCATAAACCGCTGTCGATGAGTCGGTCGCGAACTTGTTGCTTGTCTAGATTGCCCAGTTCTGAGCTTGCCACTGCATCAAAGCTAATCTGATCATCACCTTCAAGCTCAATAACGACCGATTGAAGAGCACGTTTTTCACCGCGATTAATAGCCGCTACTCGACCCGCTCCCGGCGAGGTATATTTAACGCCGGGCGTTTTCTTATCGGTAAATAGCAGCTGTCCAAGCGCCACCTGATCGCCTTCGGCCACTTCCATTGTCGGTTTCATGCCGATGTAATCAAAGCCGATTAACGCCACAGAGCGCGCTTTGGCACCCTCTTCAACCACCTGCTGGGGTTCTCCCGAAATAGGCAGGTCTAGACCACGCTTAATTTTGATCATACAAAAGGTTCTCTGGGCTTTGCTGAGCGCCCACCATCAACGTTACAAAATAGACCATCTGGCCCACAAGCCACACCCCATAACCAGATTGAGCGCGACGATTGCTCCCAAGCTCGGTTCTTTGGAGTGGCTTACGATTTAAATCTTTGTCTAAGGCTGCTAATTAGACATTGCGAGTTAAAGCACCGACTGGCGATAGGCACTATTCAACGCTCAAATCAGAATATCTGGAGCCAATGACGGCCTCGATCGAGGCAGCACCGCAAGTATAGTGGCGGGCTTATCAAATGACCACTTTTTGCAGCTGTGATGTTGATATTCAACACTTTTTATATGGGGCCGCTCTCTTAGCGACCCCATAGCGGCCTTACCATCCACCACAACCCTAGAACGCCCTGTTGATTGCTAGTCTTTTGGATAGAGCTCGTACCTAACTCCAGCAAACTTCTCTATCACACGGTGCACCTGACAGGCGTAGCCAAACTCGTTGTCATACCATACGTAGATAACCGCATTTTGGCCGTCAACCTTGGTTGCTTGCGCATCAAACACACACGCATTGCGCGAGCCAACAAAATCGGTTGAAACCGCTTCGGCCGAGTTAACGTAAGCAATTTGCTTGCGAAGTGGTGAATGTACCGATATTTTTCGAATGTACTCATTCATCTCCTCAATGGATGTAGCCCGCGTCAACCTTAGATTGAGTATTGCCATGGATACGTCAGGTGTGGGCACACGAATAGCACTGCCAGACAGCTTTCCAGCCAGCGCTGGTAAAACCTTGCCCACCGCTGCGACTGCACCAGTTTCAGTTAACACCATATTCAGCGCCGCACTTCTACCGCGCCGATTGCCAGGATGATAGTTGTCAATGAGATTTTGATCGTTGGTGTAGGCATGTACGGTTTCAATGTGCCCACCCTCCACACCAAATTCGTCATGAATGGCTTGCAAAGGGGGCGTGATGGCATTCGTGGTGCAAGAAGCTGCCGATAAAATAGTATCGTCGCTAGCGATATCGCCATCATTAATGCCTGCGACAATATTTTTTATATCACCCTTACCAGGTGCAGTTAACATGACCTTACTGACCCCTTTAGCTTTGAGATGCAGGCCAAGGCCTTCTTTGTCTCGCCATTTACCGGTATTGTCGATAACTAACGCATTATTAATGCCGTATTGGGTGTAATCAATTTTGTCTGGCTCACTGGCATAGATAACTCGAATCTCGTTGCCGTTAGCCACAAACGCACAGCGTTCTTCATCGACACGAATCGTGCCATCAAATCGGCCATGCACTGAATCTGTTTCTAATAGTGAGGCCCGCTTGATTAAATCGTTAGGGCAGCCCTTGCGAACCACCACTGCTCGCAGGCGCAGGGTATCACCGCCGCCGGTTTTTTCTATCAGCAAGCGAGCCATTAGGCGACCAATACGCCCAAAACCGTACAAAACAACATCCAGCGGCTCTTTAAGCGGTTTGCGAGTACTGCCAATTAACTCTTCGACCTGATGGCTAACATAATCTTGTAAATCAACATGAGAGCCGTCTGCATTTTTGTCAGCCCCGCCAAAATAGTACCGAGATGCAATGCGGCCTACGTCGACATGCGCATGGCCCAAATCATGTTGCGCAAGCGCCTGGAGTACTGGGAATGTTTCAAATTCAGATAATTCGTTTTCTTCAATTTGCCGAACGGCGCGATGGTCTCGCATAATTTCGATGACCGATCGGTTGACTAGAGGATGGCCGTAGTTGTAGGTTTTTACGTTGTCTTTGCGGTAAAGCTTTCCCACTAGTGGGATCATGCCTTCTGCTAATGCCTCTCGCTCTTTCCAATCGGTAAAATAATCAACAGGCCGCTTACGCTCACTACGCTCATATAACTTCATAGATCAACCTCGCAAATAAATTGAATTAGGGCTATCCAAACAACGAGTGGATGAGGCATTCAACCAAGCCGTCACCCAAAATCGCGCGGCGATTATGAAGTTTTGAGTCTTTGTATGCAACGTGCATATTTGCTACTGGCAATGCGCAAAGCCTTCTATCGCCGCTAGCACCGCCAATGGGTGACTGGAATTCCAGCCTGTTTATTCCTGCCTATTTAATTACCGGCCAGTTAAAGTCCATAATGACCGGTGCGTGATCGGAAAACTTTTCATCGCGATAGACGCTAACCGATTGAGCCTTGTCTACAAGGCCAGGCGTGATTACGTGATAATCGAGGCGCCACCCCACATTATTGGCGTAGGCCTGCCCTCGATTAGACCACCAAGTGTATTCGTCAGCATTTTGATTGAGCAGACGAAAGCCGTCTACATAACCTGCTTCATCATAAAGCTCGTCGAGCCAAGCCCGCTCTATCGGTAAGAAGCCCGAGTTCTTTTGATTGGGCTTCCAGTTTTTTAAATCAATGGGCTTATGGCAAGTATTCCAATCTGCACAGATCACAAACTCCCGCCGCTTCCTTCGGAGCGCCTTAAAGTGCGGCATAATCCGATCGTGAAAGTCAAGCTTCCGAGCAAGCGCCTCATCGTTACTCGAACCCGATGGCACATACATAGAGATCACGCTAATACCTGGAAAATCGGCTTGCAGGTAACGCGCTTCCGAATCACAGGGATCCCACCCTAAGCCACGGGTTATTTTATCGGGCTTTTGGCGAGCATAAATGGCGGTGCCACTGTAGCCTTTTTTCTCGGCATCGTAATAGAAGCAATGATAGCCGGCAGGATGAAAAACGGGATCACTCAATTGATCTACTTGTGCTTTAGTTTCTTGAACACAAATAACATCAGCATCTTGCGCTTCAAGCCAGGTAAAAAAACCCTTGCGTTGAGCAGACCTAATTCCGTTGACGTTTATAGTGATAATGCGCATGATCACAACTCTTTCTTTAATGGGCCAATTGATCGGTGTGGGCTGATTAACTAAGCGAATACACAAAAGTGGTTAACGCAACTCGCAGCACCTCAAACTCACAAGACTAACATTTGATACAAATACTATGTCAAACAAACAGCTATTGGTTTTCGATTCAGGTCTTGGCGGGCTGAGTATTTGCCGCGAAATTATAGCGGTGTCACCTACCCTGCAAATGCATTATTTGTCCGATAATGCCGCTTTTCCCTACGGCGGTAAAACTCAACAGGCAGTCACTGCTCGCGCGCTTGAGGTGATCGAGGCAGCGCTTGAAACTATTCAAGCCGATATGCTTGTGGTTGCATGCAATACGGCGAGCACTGCGGTACTCCCAACGCTACGCGAACATCTGAATATACCTGTAGTGGGCGTCGTGCCGGCTATTAAAACGGCCGCTGCGCTCACCCGTTCAGGCACGATCGGATTACTGGCAACACCAGGGACCGTCGCGCGCGAATATACAAAAACCTTAATCACCCAGCATGCGGCAAATACTCAAGTCATCTCGGTAGGCAGTAGTGCATTAGTAGAGCTGATTGAAGCGCACATCCATGGTAATCACTTAGACATCAATGCCGTGGCTCAAATCTTGAGAGAGTTTGATGGGCAACCAGGCGGCGAAAAAATCGATAGTGTTGTGCTGGGTTGCACCCACTTCCCTTTGATAAGAGATCTGCTTATAGAACTGCGGCAGGATTGGCAATGGATTGATTCTGGAGCTGCGATTGCGGCACGCGTTTGTTCGCTGCTCAACAGTCAGCCAACACCGCTTAATGAGGTCTGCCATGGTTCACGCCAAGCTTGGTTCACGCAAAACACGAGCACTACCGAAAAGCTAACGCATTACTTGCTGCAACACGGCTTTGATGCCCCGCAACTCCTGCCAAGGTCATCGCAGCTGACCTCAGTCGACTAACGTTGGCCCCAAATATTTAAACATGCTGACTATGATGGAGTGTGCTCATGGCTTTTTTGCGCCTCGGCCTGTGCATCACGTTCAGCAAGGTGCTCGAGCAAGCGATCGTAAGCCGCGGTCTTGTTTGTAGCCTCATAAACCTCTAAAAGCTGGTTCTTAAGCGCTCTATTATCTGGCTGCTGCTTCAGTGTTTGAATCAGTAGCTCTTCGGCTTCGTCATAGCGCTGATAGGCAATATACAAACTTGCCTGGAGTTCTGCTACGCCCTCGCTATCATCCACCTGCATTTGTTGATTCGCCAAATCATCAATAGGCTGGGTTGCTGACGACGCCCTTTTAAGCTTAACGATTTCGGCCAACTCATTATCGGTAGCGTGACCTCGCGTCGCTAAGACGTCTTCACCCCAATGCTGAAAATAGGCATTGCGATTTCTCACGTGGCGAGCTTTGAGCGAATTGAAAATGGCGTAGACCAGACCCATCATCACTGCCACGCCCAACACAAGTTGCAGCCACCACCAAAGATCTTTTTCTTGATTACGCAGCAAACCTTCGTTTTTAGGTGGCGCAGCCGGCACGGGTATCGCCGCTGTATCTAGCCCAATATCAATCTGAGCTTTGTCAGCTATTCTCCTATTTAAAGTGGCCTCCAGGTCTTTTAGCTGGCTCGTTTTTTCGGTGAGTGCCTCATACTGATTGAGCAGGTTGTCCATACGCTCCTCAACCAATTCCACTTTTTCGGAGCCCGCGGCCAACTCTTCATCGACCAGCGCTGAGCTTGCCTTCACTTCACGACTAAGTTGCTGAGTGAGTGGAGAAACCTCTGCGGTTTTATCACTATTGGTGACCAGTGAAAGGACACCGCCGCCATCAGTGCTAGGAGGCTTTGCTAGCGGAGATGATTGCGAGGCAGCAACTGGCGCCGCACCAGTCGCCTGTGCAATATTTTTTATCGCTCGCCCCAGCTCAGCCCTGCGCTCAACAGGGGTAGCTGACTTAATTTGAGCCAAAGAAAGGCTAAGGCGCGCATCAATTTTTAATTTATTGGCATCGTTACCTATAAATGCCGCCGCATTGTTAATGTGGAGCGCCTGCACAATATCGACCACACGGCCGCCACTTTCGCGCTGAACGTTGCGAGCAATTGCCCATAAACTGTCGCCCGCCTGAGACACAAACTGCCACGACGGATCGGCAACCGCTGATTCCACGGGAAGCGGCTGACCACTTGGTGCAGCCTCTTTGGCTTTAGCCTGTTCCTCAGCTAGGGCCTTTGCTTTAGCTTGTTCTACTGCTTTAGCTTGTTCTGCTGCTTTGGCTTGTTCTACCGCTCTGACTCGTTCTGCTGCTTTAGCTTGCTCTGCTGCTTTGGCTTGTTCTGCTGCTTTAGCTTGTTCTAATGCTCTGGCTTGCTCTGCTGCTTTGGCAAGTTCTACTGCTTTAGCTTGTTCTGCTGCTTTGGCTTGTTCTACTGCTTTGGCTTGTGCTTCTGCTCGCGCGACCGACTCAGCCTCTGCCGTAGACTTTTCCTGAGCGACAACATCTTCTTCAGCTTTGACCAGCGCCTTGGCGGCCGCTTTGGCTGTCGCTCTAGCTTGCACGAGCGCTTGCTGAGGTGACACCGGAAGGTCTGCTGAGGGCACTGTTGGGGTGGACGTGCCTGACGATGGAGGATTGATGGCCGGTTTTAAAGCCGAGGACGTTGAAGCGACATCGCTAGCAGCAGGCCCTAGTGGCCGCATGCTCTCCGCCGAACGATTAACCGATCCGCTTTTTAAAGCGGCTGTGTTGCTCAGAGCAACCGCACCCGCATTGCCATTACCCAGCGCAGTAGAGGGTGTGCGTGGCATATCCAGTAAAACGGTGAACTGCTTAGAAATGAACCCGCTCGGCCAGCGGACAGAAATGACAAAATCAATAAAAGGCTCAAAAATAAGATCCTTGCTAACGATGCGCAGATACATGCCGTCTTGCTCATCGGTCAAAACATCAAAAATTAAACTTGTATGAAAATACTCCCAGTCAACGCCCATCCGCTGATAGATTGAGCGTGGCGCAATACTAACCAAGACCTGGTCGGCCTGAATTCGACGCGTGTCACTGAGCTTTACTACTGCATAAAAATGCTCGCCTACGGCACTGTTAACCTCGATATCGCTAACCGAAAGCGCGTACGCCTTGAAAGAACTTAACGCGCCGCAGCAAACGACCATCGCTAAACACTGGGCGATCAAGCGCCTGAAAGCCCTTGCTATGTGTGCGCCTGTTAAACCCTGAAGCACCAATTTCACCTCGTTATTCACGTTGAGCAAATGCAGCATTCCTTTAACCACAGTGATTTCTAATACTATGGGCCAAACGGCAGCCTTAAAAACCCAGCCGGATACTGAGCCGCTAGAAGCCACTATAATCTAAAAATCATCTAACCACTAGTTTCACACAACACTATTGGCGCAGAAAATACCAACTAATAACTAAAAGCTGCCTGACTGATCACCGGGCATGCAGACGTATACAGGCGAGAGCCATTTACCGAGGTGATTTTACCGAGTGCCGCCTAACTCTTATTACAGATTTTCTATAACTTTAATGGCTGCTGCATAGGGTGTTGTGGTTCCGGCCACTACTTCGGCTTCCATAGTTTTACGCACCCGCTCAATATCGGGGTTGTTTTTAATACGCCAATCGACAACCTCAGACATGAGCTTTTTCATCCATGCCAAGTTCTGCTCTGAACGTTTTTGTTCAAACGCATCGAACTGGCGCATTTTAGCTATATAACTCTCAATCATGCGCCACACTGCATCAATGCCTTCACTGTGCAACGCCGAACACGTCAACACCTGAGGATCCCAATGTTCATTTGAGCGCAACAAATGCAGTGCATTTTGGTAGTGCTGTCGACTTTGCTGAGCCATGCGCTTGCTCTCACCGTCGGCTTTGTTGATTACCAGCGCGTCCACCAGTTCCATGATGCCCTTTTTTATACCCTGCAACTCATCGCCAGCGTTAGGAATCATTAGCAAAAGAAAAAAGTCTACCATGCTGGCCACATCATACTCAGACTGGCCGACACCTACGGTCTCGACCAAAATGATATTGAAGCCCGCAGCCTCGCACAGCAATATAGTTTCACGTGTCTTTTGCGCAACACCACCGAGAGCGCCCGATGCAGGAGAGGGTCGTATAAACGCCTGGGGATGCCGAGACAATAGCTCCATTCTGGTTTTATCACCCAAAATGCTACCGCCAGCTAACGGGGAGCTAGGATCGACCGCAAGCACTGCTACATTGTGATTTTGCTCAGCTAAATATAGACCGAACGCTTCAATGAAGGTTGATTTACCTACACCCGGCACACCACTGATACCGATGCGAATACTGTTACCTGTGCCTGGCAACAATTCTTCGAGCATGGACTGCGCCGCTTCGCGATCATCGGCCCGCGAGGACTCTATGAGGGTTATGGCTTTAGCCAGCGAACGCCGATTACCATCACGCAGTGCATTGAGATCGATAGTATGCATAAGGTCAAGCCGTCGCTTGCGCTTCTCGAATATTTTTTATGACGTCTTTTGCCGATACCGGAATCTCTGTGCCTGGGCCGTAGATCCCTTTTACACCGGCATCAAATAGGAAGTCATAGTCTTGGCGCGGAATAACACCGCCGGCAAAGACGATAATTTCACCGGCTCCTTGCTTGTTAAGCTCCTCGATCAGCATAGGAATGAGCGTCTTATGACCCGCTGCTAACGAGGAAACCCCAACGGCATGCACGTCATTCTCAATTGCCTGACGTGCAACTTCCTCGGGGGTCGCAAACATCGGCGACAGATCGACGTCAAAACCCACATCGGCAAACGCAGTAGCCACTACCTTTGCGCCGCGGTCATGCCCATCCTGCCCCATTTTACAAACGAGTATCCGCGGCCTCCGGCCATACTCTTGGCTAAAAGCGTCGATATCTTGACTAATATCCATCCACTCACGATCCTCTTTATACGCAGCACCATAAACACCCGCTACGGTTTGACTGCTGGCCTTAAACCGGCCGAAGCTTTTTTCCATAGCATCAGAAATCTCACCGACGGTAGCGCGCGCACGCACAGCGGACACCGACAGCTCAAGCAGATTACCCTGCCCCGACTCGGCAGCCTGTACGATCTTCGCGAGTGCATCATTAACGGCACTCGTATCACGCGTGGCGCGAATTTTTTGCAATCGCTCTATTTGCTCATCGCGCACCGCAACATTGTCGATTTCCAATATATCAACTTCTTCCTCTTCGGCAAGCTTGTATTTGTTGACGCCGACAATCACATCTTCGCCGCGATCAATCCGAGCCTGTTTCTTAGCTGCTGCTTCTTCAATACGTAGTTTAGGCAAGCCAGACTCGACTGCCTTAGCCATTCCACCCTGCTCTTCAATCTCTTCAATCAAAGCCCACGCTTTGTCGCCAAGCTCCTGCGTTAGATTCTCCATAAAGTATGATCCGCCCCAAGGGTCGACCACATTGGTAATGCCAGACTCTTCCTGAATGACTAACTGGGTGTTGCGTGCAATTCGCGAGGAAAATTCTGTGGGCAAAGCAATAGCTTCATCTAAAGCATTGGTATGCAGACTTTGCGTGCCGCCAAACACAGCCGCCATCGCTTCAATGGTCGTGCGCACTACGTTGTTATAGGGATCTTGTTCAGTCAATGACCAGCCTGACGTTTGACTGTGAGTACGCAACATTTTAGAGCGCTCATTTTTAGGCGAAAACTCCTCAACAATTTTTGACCACAATAGACGCGCGGCGCGAAGCTTAGCCACCTCCATATAAAAGTTCATACCAATGCCCCAAAAAAACGAGAGGCGTGGGGCGAAGTCATCAATATTTAGGCCTGCGGCAAGAGCCGTGCGAATGTATTCTTTACCATCAGCCAGCGTATAAGCCAGTTCGAGCGACGCATCAGCGCCAGCTTCTTGAATGTGATAGCCCGAAATTGAAATCGTGTTGAAACGAGGCATGTGCTCAGAGCAATACGCAATGATGTCTCCGATAATGCGCATAGAAGGCAGCGGAGGATAAATGTAGGTGTTACGCACCATAAACTCTTTAAGAATATCGTTCTGGATGGTGCCTGTTAGCTGTGCTGGATTTACGCCCTGCTCTTCAGCTGCAACAATGTAACCTGCCAAAATAGGCAGCACGGCACCGTTCATCGTCATTGATACCGACACGGCATCCAAAGGAATACCGTCAAACAAAATCTTCATATCCTCAACGGAGTCAATAGCCACACCGGCTTTGCCAACATCACCCGCTACCCTTGCATGGTCTGAGTCATAGCCGCGGTGAGTCGCTAGATCGAATGCCACCGAAACGCCCTGACCTCCTGCTGCCAGCGCCTGACGATAAAACGCGTTCGATTCAGTCGCCGTTGAAAAGCCTGCATACTGGCGAATAGTCCAAGGTCGACCGGCATACATAGTCGCCTGAGGACCCCGAACAAACGGTTCAAACCCTGGCATAGTGTCAGCAAATTCAAGGCCCGCAAGATCCTCTCGGGTATAAAGTGGCTTTACCTCAATGCCTTCAGGCGTATGCCACGTGAGCTCATCAAGAGACTTCCCCTTGAGGGATTTTTCGGCCGCAATACGCCAAGATTTTTTATCGACAGCTTTGGGAGAATACGTTTTTTTCGACATAGGACCTTTAACTAGCGTGGATTAATAGGCTCAGTAATGCTTTGCATTTGCAAGGCTCGTTTAGGAATTACTGCCTAAGAATAAGTCAGCATTATTTCGTCGCAAAGCCGCCAGCTTTGCTGGATCGTCAATCACGAATTCCTCATCGGGCTTAACATTAAAGAGCGTTTGGCCTTTTGAAATAATCATGCCGTCGCTCTCTATTAAGCTTTTGACGATAGTACCTGAAAACGGTGCAGTGACCTTGTTGAACATTTTCATGACCTCAACAATATACAATACGTCGCCCGCTTCAAAATGGTCACCCGCGCTAACGTAGGCATCCATACCGGGTGCTTCTCGGGCATAAAACATTCCGCCAGAAACCGCCATTATCTCATCGGACTTTGCGGTAGGTGGCGGTGCCAACACTTTCTGCATTTCATTTTGCAATGACTCGTCTAGCAGATGCGGAGGAATTGAAATACTTAAATCATCGGCAACCGTCAAACTATAAAACTTGGTACTCGCCGCTAGATACGGCAGTAGTTTTAGCACATCGAGGCCAGCTTGAAAGCCTCTATGAGCCGCTTGTACCTCCTGCCATTGTTGGCCACTCAATGTAGAGTTGGCTGGTGCCTCTAATTTGTTCAACCGCGCGTTTATTTCAGTAAACTCATTAGTACCCAAGCGCTCATTAAGCTCTTGATAAAAATCGAGTGCGCTACTCAATATGGCCTGGTCATGATCCCAAATAAGATTTTGAGCGAAACGACTCGGTTCAAAGTCCATATTTAAAAAGTGATACAAGTCAGCGAGCAACTCGACCGGATTTGAATTCCACGTCACGCTGTTATCTAAACCGATACTAAATGCCTCATGATGCACGCTAAGCCAGCCGGCTAGCAGATGAGGACTGTCGAATAAAATTTCGATGGGGCGCAAAATGAGGGATGTTTTTCGCTCAACAATTTTACGCAATACCAACTGCTCATCAGCGGAATCGCCTTGAGCAGCAAACTTCTCACCCGTGGTGTGGAAAATATAGTTGAGGTCAATATTCGCAGCTGCCTGTTTGAGTAGACCCACGGCGCTCAGGTAAGGCACGATAAATTTAGTGGTTGGGCGGGCTTCAATATTCGTGCCGATAAACCAATTAACCAGGCCGTAATGAAAATCGATATTGGTGCTTAGATCTTCTCCGGTAATACTCGTTTGGCGAATAATTTCGGCCAAGCGCTCGTAACTATTGAGCCGGTCGTCGCCATGCGTTAACAACAGTGCAATATTACTGTCATAGGCTCCAGCCAGTTTATATTTCATGAATACGCCGGTATCAGGGTTAGGTAGCGAAATACCCTGGTCATCACGAATTTCATGTGGATGGGAGCTGGACCACCACTCAATCATACCACCGGCATGTGGCTGCAGTGCAGCATTAGTGGCGTTTAAACGTGCCTCGACCGAGCTATTCTTACGAACCAATCGCGTCGGCTTGGGCAGGCGTTTACCGTGCTTTGCTAACAAAACCATTAACTCAACGAGCGAACTCACCACGAAACTTTCGCTGGCATTGTCAGGGTTGACGAATTCAAGCTCGTAACACAGCTCTGTGACTCGATGCTCGACCTGAATACGGGTGTTCATTTCCATGAAAAAATGGTTGCCCCGATCGACAATGCATTCGAAGGTGGAAACCGAGTCAAGCCCTACCGCGGCGCCAAAACGAGCAGCCTCATCCTCCATCGCATCGAGAGTAATTAGATCTTGCTCTAATGTAGCAAGCGCGGCTTGACTTCCGGCCCCGTTTGCTAATGAATTCTTTGCAGTTTGAATGGAGGCCACGATTGATTCATGAGTGGATGAAACTTCCAAAAGTTTCTGCTCGTGCATTTGCAAACTGCAGTCTCTCGCACCCATCGTGACACACCAACTGCCGTTGCCGACCACTTGAATTTCTTGGTGGCGTGTCGTTTCAATATTAAGCTCAACAAGAACGTTTTTGTTATCGCCGACACCCGTGGTCTTAACTTCGTTAAGAATTTCTAGTACGCAGCTCGGTGCTTGTGCAGCAGCCGATTTTATTTGTGCTGCCCGATCACCGTCGAATGAAGAAGGCGCAGCAAGTATACGCTGCCCCTTACCACCGCCACCGCCGATGGCCTTGAGGCGGATACGGTTGTCGGGGTAGCTATCGTACATGTCGATAACGGCTTGTTCGATTTCTGTTTGCAGCTCAGCGACTGTATAAAGATCAATACCTGCACTGTAACCAGCCGCCAAAACGGCATCAGCCTTAGCAACCAAGGCAATACTTTCATCAGCCAGCGCGGCCCGGTCGATCACTAACTGATGCTTCTCAACCAATGCCTCTAATGCTTTTTGAGTTGGGTGTTTTCGCAGCAGTGCTAAAGCCGTTGCATTATCAATACCTGGAGTGACACTCACCCCTACTTTTAATGCTGTTCTTTTCGCTTCATCCTTTAGGCCTGCCGAGTGAACGGTTTGAGAACACGGGCCTATAAAAATAAGCCCTGCGGCTTCCATGCTAGCTACCATGCCTTCGTCTTCTGCCATAAAACCATAGCCGGCAAAAACTGAATCATAATTATTTTCATGAGCGATCTTAATGATCTGCTCAATCCGCTGCAAACGTTCTTCTTTACTGGCTCCACTATAGTCAGGTACCCGATGGATTCGGCTGGAATTTTTTATAATTCGCAGTTCAGGTGAGAGCGCATTGGGATAGGTAATAGAGTCTTTCTCAGACAATAAAATACCGTAATCTTCAATTCCCATTTCGCAAAAAACATCCATCGCCTCTTTGCGGATAGGTCCTCGACAAATAATTAAGGGGCGCATAGCACGCACACAAAAGCTTGCCACCCAATCAACCGCGTGGTCACCGAGCGTTCTATCACTGTGAACCAGTGGATTTTTACCGTAGCTATTCAAACTCAACGCAACATCCTCATAATTTTCTGCCAATAGGCTTGATACTGATTAATGACTCGTCGTTCTTAATAAACCTTTAGTGCTATTCAGCCTCTGCCCATTGCACTACGATTTAATAATCTTAATGAAACTCTCGTTGCACGCTGGTTAAAGGGCCGGGTTCGTAGGTTTTCAAGTAAGACTCTAATTGCCGGCCTAGCAAGCTTCTTAGCTCATGCGGCATGGCAATTTGCGACACCGACCCCAAGCTTAATGCTTCTTTCGGATTCATAATTTCATCTTCATAACGCTTTTGTAAGAGCGCCTCTTGATCTTTGATCCAGTTAGATGCCACTGCTTTGGCCCGCAACAGCGCATCATCTTGTGAAACGCCTGCGGACAGCAACTTTTCTTGATGCGACTCGAGCAACTGTTGAGCCTCTTTGGTAATTTGCCGAAGCTCGTCTTTATAAACGAACTGCACCCCAGCTGGGCCCATGACTGCTAGCCGGGTAGTAGGCAGCGCCACTACAAAATCAGCACCGGTTTCGTAACTATTGAAAGCCGCATAAGCACCGCCAAAGGCGTTGCGTACGATAAGCAAGAAACGCGGGGTGCGAACATCAATAATCGCATCAAGCATAGCTCGGCCCGCTTGTACAATACCCCCTGACTCCTGCTCACTACCCGGCAAAAAGCCCGTGGTATCTTCGATAAAAATCATTGGAATATTGTAGAGGTTACAAAATCTCACAAAGCGCGCATTTTTATATGCCGCTTGAATATCGATTTGGCCCGATGAAACAGCACTATTGTTAGCCACGAAACCAACCACATTACCACCCAAACGACCCAGCGCAGTGACGGTGTTACGAGCACGCGTTTCTTGCACCTCTAGGTAGTCGCCATGATCGCAGATTTGCTGAACTAAAATGCCAATATCCAACGGCGTGTTCATACCCGACGGAGAGTTAAAAGCTTTTTTCAATTGGATGTCGATATCCCAAGTGGCGCGGGAGAGCGAATCTGATGTGGCTTGGTAAGGCGCCAGTTGGGCGTTATTGTTGGGCAAATACTTAAGTAATTCTTTTACCTTTAATAGGGCCGCCACTTCATCTTCAACCACAAAATCAGTTACGCCCGTTTCGCTGTGTACATTCGGGCCTCCCAGCTCATCGGCCGTTACGTCCTCACCCAGCACCGATTTAACAACGCCTGGACCGGTCAGGCCAAAAAACGTATTTTTAGGTTGAATTAGAAAGCTACCTTGGCGTGGTAAATAAGCGCCGCCGCCGGCGTTATAACCAAACATACACATGATGCTGGGTACTACTCCATTGATTTTTCTCAATGCGGTGAAGGCCGCCGAATAACCATCGAGACCGCCAACCCCTGCAGGAATATAAGCGCCTGCACTATCATTCAAGCCAACAAGAGGAATCTTTCTTTTTCCTGCAAGCTCAAACAGGCGCGCCAGCTTACTGCCATTCGTAGCATCCATAGATCCGGCACGAACCGTGAAGTCATGACCATACAAAGCTACCTCGCGGCCTTCAATAGAAACTATCGCCGTAACCAGTGACGCCCCATCGAGATTCTCCCCCCAATTTTGATATAAAATTGTTGGCTCTTCTTGAGTCAAAACACGGATTCTTTCCCAAATCGTCATCCGGCCTTTCAAATGCTGCTTTTGAATATTACGTTCACCGGCAGCGGTAAAAGGTCTTTGCCTCAATTCAAAGCCTTCTTCAAGCTTCTCCTCATAAATGCCCGGTTCATAAGTAGCTTGACCCGGCGCCGAAAACGTTAAATCCGCCACTTCATCAAAGGGATTTTCTAATGAAGCGGTCTGCACATTTTTTTTCATACTTAAAAGGCTCTCAAAAAGAACGGCGTTTTTACGACCGTCGTAACTGTACGATTGGCCATGCGAATGACTATTATTGCCTGTCGCTACGTAATGGTAATCGCTTGATGTTAGCGGGAAACTCACACAGGGCGGCATTCAGTGCCTACCTAGCAATTAAAGCATAACCACTAACGATCAAACTAAGTGTATTTATCTATCGCGATTTCGACCTTGTATCAATTTCGGTTATAGCTTTGAATGGCGCCACAACTCAGCCGAGCTTCAGACTAAACCTGGCGTGCCATGTTCGCACACTCAACTTAGCCTTCAAGCAAAAAACATTATGTACACTGCAAAGCCGGCCCGAAACAAAGGGCTCGCAAAAAAAGCCGCAAAACCTTATAAGAATTAGCGACTTATGTCAAACCCCAGGAGACCACAAGAAGTCGACCAACGAATTGAAAAGCCCTATTTTTCAGTGGCTTACCGGCACCTCTGCGCACACTGTGCAGCTGATCAAACGGCCCCTTACTTAAATGGTCTGATATTAAGGAGGCAGCATTAACGCAATCCAGACTTGCATTTTTTCACCTCGGACTACAAGCTAATCCAGAATGTTACGTAAAATCATGCAACCTTCGTGACACTGGGAAATAGTGAACGGTAACGCCGGAGCTAATCCTCTTTAACAGTTCAGCACCGGTACCCATGCCAGAACAGGAAGTACGTCCGCTTTGCCTACTCGAATTCTTGAGCTTCAATACGATTCATCTAGCCTTAACTACTTTGAGCAACTTCCCGCTTCACAGTACGCAGTACTTTTAAGCAGCTCTGTACCCAGCTGTGCTGGACGCTACGACATTCTTGCGGCGAATCCCGCCACCGTCATCGAAACCCATCGCGATGAATCTGCGGCGGCTACTCTCGCAAGAGTTCGAGCAGCTATTGAGCAATATACCTCACCCGTTGAGCGCGCAGACTACCTAGCCATCGGCCTACCTTTTGTGTCAGGAGCTATCGGGCTGCTAAGCTATGGTGCAGGAGAAGACCTTACCGATATTGAGCATCGACTAGACGCTCGATGGCCGGCCACTCATGCAGGCATCTACCAATGGGCCATTGTTCAGGATCACACCGCCCTGCGCAGCTGGCTAGTTGCTGATGACAAGCTCGAAAACAGCGCTTGGCAAGCGTTACACGACCGGTTCAGTGCAGCCACATTAAACACGACTCCATTAACTTCGCTAATGCCTCAACATGGCCAAGCTCAAGAGCAAGATGCGCAGGCGAGGAATCTCTTTGGGCTTACGTCTAACTGGACGAGCTCGCTGGATTGGCACCAATACAATGAGAAATTTGCTCTTCTTCAAGGGTACATCCGCAGTGGCGATTGCTACCAGGTCAACTTAACGCGTGAGTTTACTGCCCAGTATAGCGGTGAGCCGTGGCAAGCTTTTAAGCAGCTTCAGCTCACTGCCCCAGCGCCCTTTTCCGGCTTTCTTAAGCGACCCAACGCCACCGTAATAAGCTGCTCGCCAGAAAGATTTATTGCGTTGCACGACAGTCGTGCCATCACGCAACCTATTAAGGGCACAAAGCCTCGCGGAGAAGATGCGGCGCAAGACGCCAAGCTAATTAGTGAGCTATCGGCCTCCGAAAAAGATCGCGCCGAGAACCTCATGATTGTTGATTTAATGCGCAATGATTTTGGCAAGGTCTGCACCACGGGGACGGTATCGGTGCCGGAGTTATTCAGAATTAAGTCCTACAGTAACGTTCACCATCTCTTGAGCACAGTGAGTGGCCATCTGCCTTTGCAAAATCCTGCAACCGCCCTTGACCTTCTCACCGCGTGCATGCCAGGTGGATCAGTAACAGGCGCACCCAAGAAGCGAGCCATGGAAATCATTAACGAGCTTGAGCCACACTGCCGGTCAATTTACTGCGGCTCGCTCTTCTACATCAATAGGGACGGAGAGATGGATTCCAATATACTGATAAGAAGTTTGTTATTTACAGACACTGAAGCCAGCAGCGGGAGTAAGTCAGTTTACTGCTGGGGCGGCGGCGGCATTGTGGCCGATTCAAACTGCGAAGAGGAATTTGCTGAGAGTGACTACAAAATAGCGCATATACTCAAGACACTGAAGGCGATGAATAGCGAGCCTTAAGTGACGATTGGCCGTGTCAGATCGCCACTAATAAATGCACAACGCCGAACTCAATTGTCTAAAAAGCCAATTAGAAACTGGCTAGAGCTTAGTTGCAGCCTACTTACACTCAGTTGCACCCTAGCTACAACCTAGTTACAACGTTAGCTCTCGCTCACTAGCAGCTATGAATGCACATTTTAAATCGAGGAACGTGTCTACCGCCTCAAACTGTGGAAATTCATCAATTACATTTTTAGGCGCATGAAAAAGAATCCCTACTTCAGCTGCTCCCAGCATAGTTGTATCATTATAAGAATCACCGGCTGCAATCACGCGAAAGTTTAGCGACTGAAAGGCTTCGACAGACTTTTGTTTAGGGTTGGACTGGCGTAACAAGTAGTTACTCACTCGACCCTGATCATCCACCTCTAGTTTATGACAGAACAAAGCTGGCCAATCCAATTGCTTCATTAACGGCGCTGAAAATTCGTAAAAGGTATCGGACAAAATAATCACTTGAAACCGCTCACGCAGCCAGTTGAGAAATTCTTGCGCGCCTTCCAATGGTGCCATATCCGCAATAACATTTTGAATATCTGCCAGCTTTAAATTATTTTCGTCTAGTAGCCGAAGACGCTGCTGCATCAAAACATTGTAATCAGGAATGTCTCGAGTAGTAGCTTTCAAGCCTTCAATTCCCGTACGCTCCGCAAAATCAATCCAAATTTCGGGAATTAACACTCCCTCTAAATCAAGACACGCCAGCTCCACACATTTCTCCTTAACTTTCATCTTCTGGTAAACAATAAAATGCCGCTAAAAGGCAGCGGCATAGTAACCAACCATTTGCGTTTAGCCAACCAATAGTCCCACTAAAAAAAAGAAAATTTTAGCGAATCAACTTAATAGGTGGGCAATTCTATTGATTTGAACAGCTCATCAACGTCTACCTTACTGCTCAACGAATAGGCTTGCTCGACCACATCTTGAGTTAAATGCGGCGCAAACATTTGTATAAAATCGTACATGTAGCCACGCAAGAATGTACCGCGTCTAAAGCCAATTTTGGTGACGCTTGGCGCGAATAAATGACTCGCATCCAGAGCAATTAGATCACTGTCTTTAGCGTCGTCAAACGCCATGCGTGCAACAATGCCAATCCCTAAACCTAAGCGCACATAGGTTTTAATAACATCCGCATCGGCCGCGGTAAATACCACTTTAGGGGATAGGCCTCTCTCATAGAAGGCATCATCCAACTTTGATCGGCCGGTGAAACCAAATACATAAGTGACAATAGGATGAGCCGCCACGTCTTCCAGCGTTAGCTGATTGACTTGCGCCAAGGGGTGATCGCGCTTGACCACAACACAGCGGTTCCAGCGATAACATGGCATCATTAAAAGGTTGTTAAAAAGCTCTAAGGCTTCGGTTGCAATCGCAAAATCGACCGTTCCATCAGCAGCGAGCTCAGAAATTTGCATTGGCGTGCCCTGGTGCATATGCAGCGAAACATCAGGGTATTGTTGAATAAACTTTTCTATCGGTACCGGCAGCGCATAGCGTGCCTGGGTGTGCGTGGTAGCCAGAGAAAGGCTGCCTTTTTTTTCATCACTAAACTCTTGCGCCAGCTGTTTAATCGTTTCGACTTTTCGCAGCACTTCTCCTGCCGCTTCAAGAATGGCCTCACCTGCAGGCGTGACGTGCGTTAAATGCTTGCCGCTGCGCGAAAAAACCTCAACCCCTAATTCATCCTCAAGCAGGCGTATCTGCTTGCTAATACCGGGCTGTGAGGTAAATAGACTTTGCGCTGTCGCTGACACGTTTAAATCGTGATGTGCCACTTCCCAGATGTACCGTAATTGTTGTAGCTTCATAGTCGTCGTTTATCGCCAGCGAAAAATCTTATGGACCATTTAATCGTCTCTGAGCGTGTTTGACAGCAACCCAGAACGATACCTGAATATCTTAGCAGTACTCAATGTACCACTGAACCTCACTGCACCATCTTATAGCCAGTAACAGACCTAAAAAAAGCTCGCACCCATCTGTCCAGCGATAATCTTAACATTAACATAAGGCAAATATCGGGCGTATTTGCTCTTAGGCGATCGTTAGTCATCAATACCGTTGACGCCTTCATTTGCCACTCCATGCGGCACATGACCCGTAGCAACATGACCGGCTGCGAGCTCGCAATGCCCACGCTGATCGTCAAAAAAAACATCGGCCCCATAGGCCCTGAGAAAATCGACTTTTGGCAAACCTCCCAAGAATAAGGATTCGTCTATACGGATATGCCAAGCGCGCAGCGTTCGAATAACTCGCTCATGCGCAGGCGCCGACCGAGCTGTGACTAGCGCCGTACGAATCGGAGAATCAGCCTCAGTAAATTCGGCCTGTAGCTTTTGCAATGCGGCTAAAAAATTCTTAAACGGCCCGCCCGATAGAGGCTCTTTGGCGGAGGCTTGCTCAGAGTCTGTGAACGCCTGCAGTCCATCGGATTTGAACACTTGCTCAGCCTCATCAGAAAATAAGACGGCATCTCCATCAAACGCAAAGCGTAGCTGCTCTTTATCGTTGCGCGCTCCACCTGCGGGTAGAAACGTCGCCGCAGCAACGCCATTGTCCAACGCTGAACGAACATCGTCAGCATCAGTTGATAAAAACAGATGCGAACCGAAGGCCTTCACGTAACGGTAAGGGCTTTCGCCTCCACTAAAAGCCGCTCGCTGGATCGCCAAGCCATAGTGGGCAATAGAATTGAACACCCGCAAGCCGGTGTCAGCACTATTACGTGAAAGCAAAATGATTTCGACCCGCGTATCACCGTCAAATTTATCGTTGATGGCCAATAGTTTTTGCACCAGTGGAAACGCATCGCCAGGAGCCAGAGGCTCTTCTTCATGGTCGATCTGATACTGTGAATAGGCGGACAAACCCTCTCGCTGATAAACTTCGTGACTCTCACGCATATCAAATAATGCCCGTGATGAGATTGCGATCACTAACCTATCACCCAATGTAGCCATGCTAAAAAATCTCCGTATATCGTTTGGCCAAAACATTTGGCCTATTTAGTTTTTGCTTTAAACAGTGGTCAACCCGGACGTTTAATCTAAACCTTCACAAAACCTCGCGCTGCTGAACGTAACTAGGCTTTTATGTGCGGGGCTGGAGCCGGACCTAATGGGTAACATACCATGACTTTGCACGATTAAAAATTGATAACCGAAAAACCCCCTTTCTAGGCTAGGTGCCGTCTTTACGCTGGCATAGTTCAACTCGTATCACTGCCCAGACATCGCTGCACTGTCAAGACTACTTTGCCAAACCTGCTTCGGCATCAACAAGCAGAAATTTCAGTGGGCAGTCGACGCGCCCGATCTTAGAAAACAAAACTCAGTACGTGATACCATGTTGACTTATATGATCAGGTAACACTTGAATGCAAGCTTTGCCAATTGTCTCTCAAGGTTCAACTGAAGTGAGACTCTAATCAATGGTTCCATCGCCCTAAAGACGGGACACACGACACGCGGTTTTTACCACCAGCGCCCGCCCATCTCGCGTTGGTACTTTTTTGTTTACACAGCACTGTTTTGTATGGCCACACTCTCTAATGAATAGCTTGGAATTTCCCTTCCCAGTGTCCGATAAGACGGGCGAATGGTTGGCCGGCCATGGTTTCGAGCAGCTAGAGCGCTGCGAAGTTTTGGGTAGCGGGCACCATGAGTGCTACCTACTAGCTAATTCGCAGGATCGAAAAATTGTCGCCAAAGTGTGCCGAGATAACTCAGGTGAGGCACTAAAAGCTGAGGCCTCTGGTTTAGAGCTACTCGCCAACACCGGCACTTTACGTATTCCCGACGTACTATACATCAGCAAGCAATGTCTTTTAATTGAACATATTGCTGAGGCCCCCCAATGCTCCGATTATTGGCAGAAGTTAGCCGGCCAATTGGCAGACTTGCATCGCTTTAGTACGGCCAGCGCGAGTAATTTAACGACGCCGTATGGTCTGGACGAGGATAACTATTGCGGCGCACAGCAGCAAAAAAATGGCTGGTTTGAAGATGGCCATGATTTTTTTTCACAGCAACGTTTAATGCATCAAACTCGGCTCGCCTTTGACAACGGCTACTTACAGACGCCATGGGTTATTAGCATTGAATCGATCTGCGAACGTCTGGCTGAACTCGTACCTTGGCAGCCCGCCTCGTTATTGCATGGCGATTTATGGCCTGGCAACATACTGATAGGAGAACAGGGGCAACCCGCGTTAATTGATCCAGCGGTTTATTATGGTTGGCGCGAAACTGACATTGCCATGTCGCTATTATTTGGCGGCTTACCACACGATTTTTATTTAAGTTATGATGAGCACTGGCCAATGGAAGCCGGCTGGCGCTCTAGAATGTCGCTATACAATCTCTATCATTTGCTCAACCATTTAAATATTTTTGGCGAAAGCTATCTAGATCAGGTTCATCAAACGATCGCTAAATATGCCTAAACACGTCACTCACTCATTACAGCACGCCACTGCATCGATTGATTTAGACGCGCTGCGTGCTAACGCTAAGCTGGCCAAATCATTAGCTCCCCACAGCCAGCTTTTGTGTATGGTGAAGGCGGATGCCTACGGACATGGCATGCTAAAAGTAACCGGCGCGCTAAGCGATTGGGTCGATGCTTATGGCGTCGCCCGACTGCAAGAAGCGGTCGCTTTGCGTGAAAGCGGCTGCCAGCAGAAGATTGTTATCTTCAGTCATCACTTTCACGATGATGACTTTGCAACGGCTAAGCAATACGGGCTTATCCCAGCACTATTTGCTCAGCATAATATTAATGATCAGATTGCCGCATGCGAGGCAGCCGAGCTACGCTATTGGTTAAAGCTTGACACGGGTATGCACCGCCTCGGTCTTGAGACCCTTTCCAACAACTGGTCGTTAGCTGCAACCCATAGCCTTTGTGAGGCGCTCATTACGCATTTACACAGCGCTGACAACGACGCGTTAGACGCCACCGATAAACAGCTAGCAGTCTTTCATAAAATGATCAGCTCGGACCTTGATCACCACGAGTGCAGACAATTTTCAATCACCAACTCAGCCGGTTTACTGCGGCATAAAACGGCCGCTGCACGCGCAGATTGGTTGCAACATCAGCTCGGCGACTACGCCCATAACCGCGAAATAATTCGCCCTGGCATAATGCTCTACGGCGCCGATCCACTGCAGAGCCCGAATAGCATTAGTCAGCAACTTCAGCCGGTCATGACGCTGAAGGCACCCATCATTGATATTAGACATGTTCAGCAAGGCGAAACCATTGGCTATGCAGGTGCATGGACTGCTCCTAGAGATAGCACGATTGCTACAATTGCCATCGGTTATGGTGACGGCTATCCGCGCCATGCTACCAATGGCACACCGGTTCTAATCAACGGCAAGCTCGCTGACCTTGCTGGGCGAGTTTCTATGGATATGATTGGCGTGGACGTTACCACCTTGATTGCTAATGATGATACCGTGCAGGTAGGCGACCAGGCCACCTTGTGGGGCAGAGGCCTCCCAGTCGAAACCATTGCCAGACACGCCATGACAATCAGCTACCAACTACTCACCGGCGTTTCTCCTAGGGTAGCGCGCGTTTATTCAGAATAAACCTTACAACTGTTAGTAATATTTAGCGCCGCTGCATTATTTGGCTCGCTGGCTTTACATTGACTTCATTCATACACCGCGAAAAACCTTGTGACATTAATCCGACTTAACGAAATATCTATTGAATTTGGCGATACGCCACTGCTGTCCAATACCGGATTTGCGATTGAGCAAAATGAGCGCATTTGCCTAATTGGTCGCAACGGAGCTGGCAAAACCACCCTGTTAAAAATATTAGCCGGGTCCATTGAAGCCGACAGTGGAAGTATCCATCGCCAACAAATGCTGCGCATTAGTCAATTGGATCAAAATTTGCCGGCCAGCCGTGATGATCTTGTTTTTGACGTCGTGCGCGAGGGTCTCGCCGATCAAAGCGCCCTTATACAGCGCTATGAAGCGTTAGCTTCGGGTGAGGAACTTCCTCCAGGCAGTAGCAATGGTGGCGCACAACGGTATGCGGATCCCCTTGAGGAAATGTCTGAACTGCAAGCGGCAATAGAGGCTGGCGGTGGCTGGAATCTAGATAAGCAAGTGGAAAAATTTATTAGCCAGCTCGATTTACCAGCCAACAAAAAACTTTCAGAACTTTCTGGCGGCTGGCGGCGCAGAGTGGCTCTAGGCAAAGCTCTAGTGAGCGAACCTAATTTACTGTTACTCGATGAGCCGACTAACCACCTCGATATATCTACCATCGAGTGGCTTGAGCATGTAGTGCGAGGCTACCGAGGTAGCGTAGTTTTTATTACTCACGATAGGAATTTTTTGCAAACCCTTGCTACTCGCATCATCGAAATTGACCGTGGCAAGATCATTGATTGGCCTGGCAGCTACAATAATTTTTTAAAATTAAAAGAGCAGTCTTTAAAAGACGAAAGCCAACATAATGCATTATTCGATAAAAAACTGGCTCTTGAAGAGACCTGGATACGCCAAGGCGTTAAAGCTCGTAGAACACGCAACGAAGGGCGCGTACGCGCCCTTGAAAAAATGCGCCGCGAACGAGCAGAACGGCTCAAGCGGCAAGGCAAAGCAAGTATCCATGTTGAAACTGCAGAGCAATCAGGCCGAAAAGTTTGCGAGATGCGAGCAGTTACCCACAGTTACAACAATGAATCACTGATTAAAAACCTCAAGTTAAAAATAATGCGAGGAGATCGAATTGGCTTAATTGGCAACAATGGCGTAGGTAAAAGTACGCTTCTTAAAATTCTTCTTGGCATGGTCGAACCTGACCAAGGCTCAGTGAAACTAGGTACCAATTTAGAAATGGGGTATTTTGATCAAGTCAAACGCGAACTTGACCCTGACAAATCAATAGCCGAAAACGTAGGGATGGGGCGCGACTTCATTCAAATCAACGGCAAAGACCGGCATATTATTAGTTACTTGCAAAACTTTCTCTTCGCGCCTAAGCGTGCAATGACACCGGTGAAAGCTCTATCAGGGGGCGAACGTAATCGTGTGTCGTTGGCTAAATTATTTAGCAAACCGAGCAATCTTTTGGTACTCGATGAACCGACTAACGACCTCGACATTGAGATGCTGGAAGTATTAGAAGAGCGCTTAGTGGCCTATGAGGGCACCCTCCTCATTGTCAGTCATGACCGAGAATTTCTCGACAACGTTGTAACCAGTATTTTAGTGTTTGAAGACGATGGTAATGTGCATGAATATGTAGGAGGCTTTAGCGACTGGGCGAATAGAGGTAAAGCACTAAAAATTAGTGACACCCTGTCCACAGCCACTAACAGCGCTGGATCCGGCACCGCCGCTAGCGTCAGCCCCACTGCGCAACTGTTACCTAAAAAAAACAAGCTGAGTTACAAGATACAGCGAGAATTGGACCAACTACCCGGTGAAATTGATAAGCTTGAAATCGCTATCAGTAGCCTCGAAAAAAAAGTGGCGAACCCTGAGTTTTATGAAGCAGGCTTTCATGAGACCCAGCCACTATTAGATGAATTAGGTTCGCTGCAAAGTCGGCTTGACGAAAGAACTGCCCGCTGGGTAGAACTTGAAGAACTCAGTAGCCAATAAGACAAGTAAAAAAAAACCGCCTTAAAAGGCGGTTTTTTACCTGCGATACTACTTAGCCAGCGAATCTCTAATTTCGGTCAGAAGCTCAACCTCTGCCGAAGGTCCCGGCGGTGGCGCGGCGGCCTGCTCTTCCTCAAGGGCTTTCTTGGCATTATTCATACCCTTGATAACCATGAACAATACAAAAGCGACGATCACGAAGGTGATCAAGGCATTAACAAAAATACCGTAATTAATGGTCACGGCTCCAGCCTCTTTCGCCGCATCAAGGGTTGTGTAAACGGTACCCTCAATAGGGCTTTTTATTACTAAAAATAAATTCGAAAAGTCAACACCACCGGTCACGACACCAACAACAGGCATAATAATATCGCTGACAAAAGACTTAACTATGGTGCTAAAGGCGGCGCCGATCACGATACCAACAGCCATATCAACAAAGTTCCCCTTTAGGGCAAAATCTTTAAATTCTTTAAACATAAAAAACACTCCGTAAGTTGTTATTAAAATGCTTATTATATTAAATCGCCGACGGCTTGGTTTTACAAGCAAATACACAACAACACAGAAATTAAATTAAATCTTGACGATTGCTCGTATAGAAATAAACCAATTCCGTTTCGTATTGCATAAATTGCGAGGTGACGATTGGCAAACGCTAATTACTTCGCCCGCCTATTGAGCTATTTCTTAATCGGCTTTTTGACAGCAAAAAAAAACCTCTCATATGAGAGGTTTTTTAGCTTCCGCTAGCGCCAAAGGTCGACTTAACTGGTGGCTTGATTTTGCGGTTTATTACGGCTAATCGTAATGTGCTTCGTTCCACCGGTATGGGTAATACCGCTCACACCCACAGGGATTTCGTTAATTTCTTTACCCTTGGATAGGAAAGCCTCAATTTGGCTCGCTATGCCGGCGCTGCTATTCTCGTCGACCTTTTGATTAGCATCGAGTTCAGCTTGCCGCTTAGCAATATCAATGGGAGCGCCGCTGGCGTTTTTATCAGACCGTGCTCTGCGTTGCCGATGAGGGGCAGACTTAGGCTTCTTAACAGCAGGTTCTTCTCCTTTAGTAGCAGCACTCTTCTCAATAACCGAACGGGTAGTGGTTTCTTTCACAATAACCTTCTTTTTAGCTGGCGCTGCTTGTTTCTTCGTGGCGACAGACTTGGTTTTTGCGAGGGTTGCTTTTTTTGCAACGAGTTTCTTCGCAACCGCTGTTTTGACCGCTATCTTTTTGCTAGGTGCTTTTACAGCAGCTGTCTTTTTAACTGCTGCCTTTTTGGGAGGGGTTTTCTTTAAAGCAGCTTTCTTTGCTGGAGCTTTTTTAACGACTGCCTTCTTAACAGCCGCCTTTTTAACGACTACTTTTTTAACAACAGGCTTTTTCACGGCGGCCTTTTTGACACCCGTCTTTTTGACAGGTGCCTTCTTGGCAACGGATCCTTTTTTCGAAATGGCCTTCTTAGCGGCGGGGACTTTCTTCGAAGCGACCTTTTTCGCGGCTATCTTTTTCGCCGCTGGTTTTTTAACTGCTGGTTTTTTAACTGCCGCTTTTTTAGCAGGCGCTTTACCAGTTGCCTTGCTTTTCGTTGTAGCCGCCTTGCCGGCAGCCGACTTCGAAGCAGCTTTTTTGGCTGCTTTAGCCATAGTGGTCACTCCGCTGTAAGTTAGCCGCGCACTATACGCGATAAAAATGCCAATTTCCAGATGTTAAACCGCTATATCGTCACGATTCACGTCAATACGCAAAAGCTAAAAATCCAGAAACAGCATTAGATAAATGAGATAAGTGACTGTTAATAATTTATATTTTCCACTCCACCCGCCCACCTTTCTTAGGGTCGCTGAATGCGAGCTGTATTGCACGTAACTGTAGATCCAGCAGCGCGCCATCAGGCGTCTTGGGACTTGCTGCATCAGCGGCATATTGCCGGTCGCCTGCGATAGGAAAACCGTAATCAGCCAAATGGCGCCTAATTTGATGCTTACGCCCGGTCTCAATGCTCACCAACAGTTTGGTAAATTGGTTTTTGGGCAGTGGAGCCAACTCCGCTCCATTGCCAATAATATCCAATGTCAGATTGCCGTCTGAACCACTATTGATTGACTCTATCCGCGTTAAAGCCCACTTGCCGTAGAGTGGCTCTTCAAGTAGTACTGGTATGTCTTCTTGAAAAACACCGTGAACAATACATTCATACTTTTTACTCACTTGCCGCTGAGCAAACTGGGCAGACAGTGCCGCTGCGGCTTGTTTAGTGTGAGCTAAGACCACGAGCCCAGATGCCATCCTATCGAGTCGGTGTACCACAAAGACCGGCCGGCGTGGCTCCAGCCGGGTTTCCACCCAGCGATTCAAGGTCAAGTGATCGCCCCACTTTGAGCCCTGACAAAGCATGCCGGCCGGCTTATCCCAAACCGAGTACGCGCCTTGATCAGCGATCAATTTAGCTTCAGGACAACTAGCCGCCAGCACCCGCGCGTTATAGTACATTAGCAGCTTGTCACCACTGTTGAGTGCTGCGGTTGCACGGCGCAGACGGCGTGGCTTGCCACGCCGTCCGTGACCGTATAGGCCAGCATTATCTGCTGCGGGCTCATCATTCGATGGTGCCGAGACCGACTTAGTGCTTCGGGCGAGTCGCTCTTCACGCCAAACGGCCCCTTTTTGCATGGCATCTTTAATTTTGCCTTTGGACAGTTTTGATACATGCGCCAGTATATCCACCGCTGAGCCGACACTCCCGTCGGCGGCCTCTTCCACGAGGACCGAAAAAGAATTCTCCGCCATCAATTGCTTCTGCTCGACACTCATGCCTTCACTCATTGCGTTCAACCGCTTATTTGACTTGTTAACGACTTAGACCGGAATACCACCACCACTAAAAACGCATTCTGAGCGGCACGCCAAGCCAGTGTAATACATCGCTAAAAGGAACTGCATAATCTTGGCGGAAACTGGTAGAATTTGCGCCGCTGCGGGCAGGCCTAGGCAATTGCCTGAAAACCAGCCCAACGACAAACTGGCAAAAACGATTTCACACAACGCTCGAAAACGATTGATATACGACAGGCAATGTTTTGATAACTCTATACGGCATTAGCAACTGCGACACGGTCCGCAAAGCTAAAAAGTGTTTAGCTGCACAGGGCATCGATTTTCATTACCACGATTTTCGCAAAGATGGCCTGAGCCCTGAGCTTGTGAGCGCCTGGCTGAACCCAATGTCGGCAGATAAACTCATCAATCGGCGTAGCACCACATGGAAGAGCCTCAGCAAGGCAGACCAAGCTAGCTTGAGCGCTAGCACTGTCAATGACGATTCCGGCAAAGCGAATGAGTTAGCTATTAATGTTATCGTCGCCCAACCCACGCTGATTAAGCGTCCGGTCTTAGTGTTGAGCAATGGCGAACTCGTTATTGGCTTTTGCGAAACCATCTACCAACAGTTGGGTGAAGCTTAAGTACGACTGACTTTGATCAACTGCACAAGCCACTCTAAGAGAGTCGGCGCACACAATTTTTTACTTTAAACATCCGAAAGGTTCTCTTTTATGTCTACATTATTTGGCTTTGGTATTGGTATTGCCTCACTCAACAAGCAAGATCAGATGCTTGACACCTTGTTTCCAGCACCCCTCGCGCACGTGAGTACCGATCAAAGCGCACAGCTCTTGGCCGCATTGAAGGCAGCCAAGATCGACTATAACGGCGGCAATGCGGCAATCCGCATTAATGTGCAAGAGTGCCGAGCACTTGCACAGGCACTTGCCGGGCAGCCCGATCAAGCCGCCATCGCCAAACACCTCAGTGATACCGAGCGTCAGCCTGTAGTGGTTGTATTGGCCACCGATAGCGAACCTGCAAGCGTTGCAGAAGCCTATTTAAAACTGCAGCTACTTTCCCATCGTCTGATAAAACCACACCAACAAAACCTTGGCGGAATTTTTGCGTGTTTACCCAACGTTGCTTGGACGTCAGAAGGCCCCATTGATACCGATGAACTGGCTGAACGACAACTTCAAGCGCGCTGTGAAGGCCGGTGGATCGATGTGAAGAGCGTCGATAAGTTCCCACAAATGACCGACTATGTTGTGCCCTCGGGCGTAAGAATTGCAGCCACCTCACGCGTAAGGCTCGGCGCCTACATCGGGGCTGGAACCACTATCATGCATGAAGGTTTTGTCAATTTTAATGCGGGTACTGCAGGTACCAGCATGATCGAAGGCCGTATTTCAGCTGGCGTATTTGTTGATGAAGGCTCTGACTTAGGCGGTGGTAGCTCTACCATGGGCACCTTGTCTGGCGGTGGTGCCGTGGTGATATCGGTTGGTAAAAACTGTCTAATTGGCGCTAATGCCGGCATTGGTATCGGCCTTGGCGACCGCTGTATTGTTGAAGCCGGGCTTTATGTTACGGCTGGCACAAAAGTAGCGTTGCTGGACGATAAGGGTGAACTGGTGAGCCACACTAAAGCCCGAGATCTCAGCGGCAAATCTGACCTTCTCTTTCGACGAAATTCACAGACCGGTGCAGTAGAATGCAAAACTCATCAGTCAAAAGTAGAGCTAAACGAAGCGCTGCATGCCAACAATTGATAGGCCGACTGTCAGCTCCACTGCTGCATAGCGCGTATTCGATGAACCGTCGGCCCTCTTAAAGTTTTTAAAGGTTTTAACCATGCAATTACGCAATTACATGTCTGCCAAAATTCATAATGCTACCGTCACTCGTTCGGATCTACATTATGTGGGCAGCATAACCATCGACAAACAATTGTTAGAAATCACGGGCATGCAAAAAAATGAACGCGTGCTTGTTGTCAACAACACGTCAGGGTCTCGGCTTGAAACCTACATTATTGAAGGCGAGTATGCCAGCGGCTGTATAGAGATGAATGGTGCGGCTGCGCACATGATCCACCCTGGCGATGAAGTCATCATTATGGCCTTTACTCTAGCCAGCGAGCCCTTTGAACCCACCACTATTCTCGTTGATGAAAACAATAAATTTGTACGCCATCTGAATGAAAAACAGGGCCAGACCGTCAACGATTAATTTTTACTAGCGTTTTCAACGACTATAGCGAGTCGCTGACTTTAACGACCATCAGTTTGTCTATTTGCATATCTTCGATGGTGTGTTTTATGCCGCCCACGCCCAGCCCCGAGTGCCGCAAGCCCGCAAACGGCATATTGTCCTGCCGAAAGGCCGTATGGTCATTGAGCATTACCGCCGATGCATTGAGCTGGCCATATAATTGAAACGCCCGATCGAGATCTTGCGCAAACACAGCTGCTTGAAACGCTACATCTAGACCGTTGGCCATGGCTACGGCTTCTTTGATGTCGGTATAACTATAAAGACAAACTACTGGGCCAAACACTTCTTGCTGGCTCACTTCTGCATCCAGCGGAGGGTTGACTAAGACCGTTGGCTTATAACAGTTATTGGCAAGTGGCTCGCCGCCACACATGAGTTTGGCGCCTTTGGCCACTGCACTACTGACCCATTCATGCACTCTCGCTGCTTCGTGTGCTGTGATGAGCGGGCCCACTTCAACGTCTGCGTCTAGCGGGTCACCGACCTTTAACCCCTGCGCTGCATCGGCAAGTCGTTTGGCAAATACCTCAATGATTGCATCAGGAATATACACCCGTTGAACCGACACGCAAACTTGTCCCGCATGGTAAAAGCCCCCCTTCAAAATAGCCGGTAAAGCTTTTTCAATATCACCGCTGCGATCAATAATGACCGGTGCAACGCCGCCGTGCTCAAGTGCGCAACGGGTGCCGGGGGCGAGTTTGCTACGCAACATCCAGCCAACGCTGGCACTGCCAATAAACGAAAAGAAGCCGACGCGCTTATCAACAACAAGCTTCGTTGCCAAGGCGGTTGACTCTGGGATAGCCACTTGGCACCACGCCCTAGGCAGACCAGCGTCTCTTAAGATTTGCACAAAGCGCAAGCACGACAGCGGAGTATCTCGGGCTGGCTTAACAATCACCGGACAGCCTGCTGCCACCGCCGCGCCGACCTGATGAACGATCAGGTTCAACGGATGATTAAAGGCACTCACCGCTACAACCACACCGATCGGCTCCTTTTGAGTAAAACCCATTCGTTTGGTGTGAGCGTTATCAGGGGTGAGTGGCACCACTTCACCCGCATGCTGCGCCACATGCTCAGCACACATGCCCAGCCCCGCAATGGCGCGCTTAACCTCTACACGGCTGTCCATAAGGGGCTTGCCGCCCTCACTCGCAGCGGCCATCGCCAGCGTATCTTCCATACCTTCCATCACTGTGGCTGCTCGCCGCAAGATTTCAATGCGCTTCGGGACAGGCAGCCAACCCGATTTATCGTTAAATGTCGCCTGGGCAAGCTCCAAAGCCGCTTCGACGTGACTCTCGCCGCACCTCGCAACATTTGCCAGTGCTTCACCGCTAAACGGCGAATGCACCTCAAGCTCACCAGCGCATTGGGTAGGCCCGGCGATCATCAAGCCGAATGGTTCCGAGGTTGTTTTAGTCATAAGCCTATGCCAACTTGTTGAACAAAGGGCGCAGCGTACCGCAACGCAGAAAAAATTTCAGCACTGGCTGCACTCGCAGACATTTTGGTTTAACATTCAATAAAAATTAAGCGGCTTTGCTGAACCATTTTAAGCTATTGTGTGCCCAACAACTGTACTAGCCCAAGGCTGAAAATAGTCATATGATTGGGCCTCTGCTTACTCACCTTTCAGGAGCTGAACATGGCACGCAATTTATTCGGCAATCTCTTTGCGCAATCGCCTTTCAGCCCAATTCAAGATCATATTGTAAAAGCGCAAGAATGTGCCGAACAGCTCATCCCTTTTATCGAAGCCAGTATAAATAATGATTGGGAGCTAGCGACAACTATCCAGCAAACTATCAGCGATTTGGAAAGTGACGCTGACCAAATTAAAAAGGATATTCGCCTGCACCTTCCTAAAAGTCTTTGGCTGCCGGTGAATCGCTCCGACTTACTGAATCTGATTACACGACAAGATAAGATTGCCAATAGAGCCAAAGACATTAGTGGCTTGATGCTAGGTAGAAAAATAGTTATACCCAACAGCATTGCCTCGATCATGCTTGAATACAGTAAGACGGCCGTTGCAACATCGGCTCAGGCGGTAAGAGCTATACAGGAAATGGATGAGCTTGTAGAAGCTGGTTTCAGAGGCAATGTACTTGACCTAGTTCAGGGCTTAATAACGGAGCTTGACAACTTAGAAAATGAAAACGACCGATTGCAAGTACAAGTGCGAGCGGAGCTGTTCAAAATAGAGGATCAATTACCTCCTATTGAAGCGATGTTTTTATACCAAGTCATCGAATGGATCGGTGATCTTGCCGACCGAGCTCAAAAGGTAGGTTCGTTAATGCAACTACTTATCTCAAAATAACCGAACAACCAATAAACTGTGCAGCATCGCTGAGCGATACATACTTTTACTAATAATACTGAAACTTGCTCAAATTATGAGTAAGTCATTGCGGCAACGACCCGCATATAAGTGTAAGGAATTACGATGGAAGTCATAGCTCAGCATGGCCACATACTGTTAATACTCGCCTGCGTTTTTGGCTTTTTTATGGCCTGGGGAGTTGGAGCCAATGACGTTGCCAACGCTATGGGCACTTCAGTTGGCGCACGAGCACTAACGGTTAAACAAGCCATCGCAATCGCGATGGTTTTCGAGTTCGCCGGTGCCTACCTTGCAGGCGGCGAAGTCACCGCCACAATTCGCAAGGGTATACTCGATCCAACCGCCCTAGACGGCTCACCAGAGCTATTAGTCTATGGCATGATTTCTGCGCTTTTAGCTGCGGGCATTTGGCTTTTGATAGCGAGCATGGCCGGCTGGCCGGTCTCAACCACGCATTCTATCGTAGGCGCCCTCGTTGGTTTTGCGGCAGTGGGCATTTCGGTTGATGCTGTAAATTGGGGGAAAGTATCGCAAATTGTCGCCAGTTGGGTGGTGTCGCCCGTTCTTGCAGGCGTCATTTCATTCGGGTTATTTATGAGCGTGCAGCGGCTGATAATTAATACTGCCACGCCATTTGAAAATGCAAAAAAATATGTTCCGTATTATATTTTTGCCGTCGGCTTTATGATTGCCATGGTCACTCTGCTGAAGGGCTTTAAGCATATTGGCGTTGCAGTGGACTATGGTTTCGAGAGTAAATTTGCCAATGCGCTGCCCACGGCTGCATTGGTGGGACTTGTTGTCGCTGGGCTAGGTATTTTACTGCTTCGTAACATTAAAGTAGAGCCGGTTGACCCCTCTCAAAACCGATTTGTTAATGTAGAAAAAGTATTTAGCGTCTTAATGATATTCACTGCGTGTGCCATGGCATTTGCCCATGGATCTAACGACGTAGCAAATGCCATTGGTCCGTTAGCCGCAGTAGTTGGTGTCATTAAAAACGAAGGGGTTATTGTTGCCAAATCCGCGCTGCCCAACTGGGTTTTGCTCTTAGGTGCTGCCGGTATTGCTATTGGTCTCGCAACCTACGGCTTCAAAGTAATGGCAACCATAGGGCGAAAAATTACAGAGCTTACGCCAAGTCGCGGCTTCGCTGCCGAGCTAGGTGCAGCAACCACGGTTGTTTTTGCATCCGCCACTGGCCTACCCATTTCAACTACGCATACTTTAGTCGGTGCGGTATTAGGCGTTGGTATGGCACGCGGTATTGGCGCGTTGAACTTACGCGTGGTTGGCACTATCTTTATGTCTTGGGTCATTACATTGCCAGCCGGCGCTGCCCTGGCCATTTTATTCTTCTTTTTCTTTAAGGGAATCTTTGGATAAACACTGAGGATTCTTGATCTTACATAAAAAAGCGACAACAAAAAAAGCCCCTAATCCAGGGGCTTCTAAAGTAATCATACGACGTCGCTACCAACCCAGTCCTCGCGCCGCCCTGCTTCAGGGCCAGCATTGCGCCCCAAAAGCAACTGTTATGTCTCGTGCACTTTCTCAGCCATTTTTTTCAGGCCTAGGTGCCGCACATCGTCGCCTTTAACGAGATAAATCACATGTTCGGCAATATTGCGCGCATGATCACCTATTCGTTCAAGCGCGCGCAACGACCACATAATACTCATTACGCGGGTAATGCTGCGCGGATCTTCGATCATATAGGTCATCATAGCTCGTAAGGCCGTACCGTATTCAAGATCCACCGCCTTGTCTTCCTGCGCCACCCTAAGAGCCAACTCAACATCTTGCCTCACAAAACAGTCAAGCGCCTGCGACAACATTTTAGAGACATGCTGGCCAATATGCCGAATTTCGACATAACCATGCGGTGCTTTTCCCTCTTCAGCAAGATTAATGGCCTGTGTGGCCATCTTATCGGCTTCATCGCCAATACGCTCAAGGTCAGTGGTGGTTTTAATGATCGACAAAACTAAGCGGAGGTCTCGCGCTGCCGGCTGGCGCCGCGCGAGAATTAATGCGCAATCTTCGTCTATTGATACCTCTAAAGTGTTAATCGACTTATCTTTTTTTACCACTTTTTCAGCCAACAACGCATCCGCATCGAGCAATGACGCAATAGCATCGCTGACTTGCTTTTCGACTATGCCACCCATTTCAGTCAGCTGACTTTTCACCGCATCTAATTCATCGTCAAAACGCTGCGAGATATGACCGCTACTATTATCAGAATTCATGATTTCGTCCTATTTACAATTAACCAAAACGACCCGTTATGTAGTCTTCTGTCAGCTTATGGTTTGGGTTGGTAAAAATGTCGTTCGTTTTCCCAACTTCAACCAAGTAACCCAGATGGAAGTATGCTGTGCGGTTAGACACACGCGCAGCCTGCTGCATAGAGTGAGTAACTATAGCAATGGTGTAGTTGCTGCGCAGCTCATCAATCAACTCTTCAATGCGCGCGGTAGCGATGGGATCTAATGCCGAGCATGGCTCATCCATTAAGATCACCTCTGGACTCACCGCAATCGTGCGAGCAATACACAAACGTTGCTGCTGGCCACCCGACAATCCAGTACCAGGCTGATCTAACCTATCTTTAGCCTCATTCCAAAGCCCCGCTCTTTTCAAGCTCGTCTCTACAATTTCATCAAGCTCAACTTTACTTGTGGCAAGCCCATGTATTCTTGGGCCGTAAGCCACGTTATCGTAGATCGACTTGGGAAACGGGTTGGGCTTTTGAAAAACAATACCCACACGAGCACGCAGCGGAACGACATCTAACTTTGCGTCGTATATATCTTCATGCTCTAATAATATCTTGCCGCTCACTCGACAAATATCGATGGTATCGTTCATGCGATTCAAACAGCGCAAGAATGTCGATTTGCCACAGCCCGATGGGCCGATCATGGCGATCACTTCATTCTTGGCAATATCAAGACTCACATCAAAAATCGCTTGCTTATCGCCATAAAAAACATCGACATTACTCATCGACATTTTAGGACTATCAACGCGAATGTTACCCACTGTTTGCGAATAATCATTGGCTCGATTAGCTAACTTTGTCTCACCGGTCGACGGCGCAGTCTGTAGTTGGTTCGTTTGCTCTGTCACAGAAGTTATCTTCCCACTTGGCATAATCTAGTTGAACATTAAGTGATGAAAGCAAAAATGTATTGCGTTTCATTCAGGATGACTCAAATATAAAGCCATCTTGCAAAGTTGTTGAGCGCTACCACCGTCGCTCAAAACGCTTGCGTAACAATACCGCAATAGCATTCATTGTGATGAGGAACGTTAATAACACCATAATTGCGCCTGATGTGCGCTCAATAAATGCTCTTTCGGGACTGTCCGACCACAAGAATATCTGCACCGGTAATACGGTAGCCGGATCAGTAAGTGATCCGGGAACATCGACAATAAAAGCTACCATTCCTATCATCAACAACGGCGCTGTTTCGCCAAGCGCTTGCGCCATGCCGATAATAGCTCCAGTGAGCATACCCGGCAAAGCTAAGGGTAATACATGATGAAAGATAACTTGCATCTTTGAGGCCCCTAACCCTAAAGCGGCCTCTTTGATAGAGGGAGGAACGGCTTTAAGGGCTGCACGACTGGAGATTATGATCGTCGGCAACGTCATTAAGGTCAGCACGATACCACCCAGTAAAGGCACGGAGCGAGGCAAACCAAATACATTCAGAAAAACCGCAAGCCCTAACAGGCCAAAAACGATGGAGGGAACAGCAGCCAAATTATTGATATTCACTTCAATTACATCGGTAAAACGGTTTTTTGGTGCAAACTCTTCTAAGTATAGGGCTGCCGCAACACCAATAGGAAAGGACAAACTAAGGGTCACTAGCAACGTTAGAAACGAGCCTACTAAAGCACCGCGAATACCGGCCTGCTCTGGTTCACGAGAATCTCCAGCTGTGAAAAGCAGCGTATTGAATTTCAATTTTAAGTCGCCGGATTCTTGCAGCGCATCAACTAATACGATTTGAGTATCTTTAATTCGCCTATCGCTCTCTGGCAGACTGCGATCGACATGCCCTTTAACAAAAGAATCTATATCGTCATCCGCTGGCAGCCATACCTCTTGTCTAGAGCCAAGCCACTCGGGATTCTTTTTCAATAATTGACGCACTTGGTGATCAGCTCCAGGGCTGACCACACGGTAAATCAATTTTTTTTGTGCTCGAGAGGTCATCTCCGGAAAACGTTCTCGCAAAGCCGCTTTAATCACGCCAATATAATTTCCATATTGCCACTGCTCTTCGTCTGCCACATCCTCGATGCTGAGAACAGACTGATCAAAATTGAGCTGCAAGCGCACTGATGATTGCTTAAACGCGCCCCAGCCGTCGCCAACAATAGTGACAAGCAGAAACACCAAGGCGGCGAAACCAATCATTACAGACCCAAAACCTAAAAGCCTGAAGCGCTTCTCGCGCGCATAGCGTTTAGCGAGATTTTTGTTAACAATATCAATGGTAGTTTGCGACATAACAAATCATTCAATGTAAAAAAATATTGGCCGAAAGGATAACCACTAGCGGGGGGCTAATCATATTGCTCGCGATACCTGCGAACGATATGTAAAGCAATAATATTTAAGCAAAGCGTTGTAATAAACAACATCAAACCCAGCGCAAACGCTGCCAGGGTTTTAGGAGAATCAAACTCTTGATCACCCACTAGCAACGTCACAATTTGCACCGTAACGGTGGTGACTGCTTCAAGTGGGTTTACGGTCAATCTAGCAGAGAGCCCTGCAGCCATCACCACAATCATCGTTTCACCGATGGCCCTTGAAACCGCTAGCAATACACTACCAACAATACCCGGTAACGCAGCTGGAATAATCACCTGCCGAATCGTTTCAGAGCGCGTGGCACCCAAACCATAAGAGCCATCGCGCATTGTCTGAGGCACTGCGTTAATCACATCGTCTGACAATGACGAAACGAAGGGAATGATCATCACACCCATAACGAGCCCTACCGCTAGGGCACTCTCTGAGGCCACGCTTAGGCCCAACGTCTCTCCTACATTACGCAGCAATGGCGCGACCGTTATGGCCGCAAAAAAACCATACACTACGGTTGGAATACCCGCCAAAACTTCTAGCAAAGGTTTTGCCCATGCACGAAAACGGCGACTGGCGTATTCCGATAAATAAATTGCTGACATTAAGCCCACGGGTACGGCAACTAACATGGCTATCGCCGATATGAGTAGCGTTCCGACAAACAATGGCACAGCACCAAAAGCACCCGAAGAGCCTACTTGATCTTCCCGAATAGACATTTGCGGACTCCAGTGAGTACCAAAAATAAAGTCTACAATCGAAACCGAGTCGAAAAACCGTAAAGCCTCAAACAGCACAGAAAAAATGATGCCTAGCGTTGTCAGTATGGCAACGCTAGCCGACAAAAATAAGACCTTACGCACAGCCCCTTCGAACTTGACCCTCGCGTTAAAATGAGGTCGTAAACGCGTCCAGCCATAAATTGCGCCTATTAATACGAGAACGCTAGCAAAACTGTATTTCAACTGAGCGCTCAAGCTATGCAAAGCCTGAAATTCTTTACCACTAGCGGCTAATGCGGCAGCATTGTTGGAGACAAATGATGACTGACCGAGCTGCGTAATTTCGCTGTAAACCAGCAGAATTTCTTGCTTAGACTGGCTAGCAAAAGGCTCGGGTAGGTCCGCTAAAATAATCGACTTAATAACTGCGCCATCGCCCACCGACCAAAGTAACAAGAAGAGCGCTGCTGGCAGTAGAACGCACACAGCAAACCAAGAGCCGTGGTAAAAAGGTAAAGAGTGGGATCTGCCCCCGCCCATACGAAAGCCCAAGGCCTTACGTTGACCGGTGTAGAACGCTAGAATGACGACTACGAGAGCTACGGTAAATAGTGTGCTAAGTGACATAGATATCAATCAATGCTTTTGAAAATTAAGGTTGAGCAGTCGCTAATACAAAGACGACTATTCTTAACCTGCGTGCATACAATTCGGCGCCCTTTATACCCGTAGAGAATAACAAAAGCCAGCATTTTGAGCTGGCTTTTGGTCTACTCTTTTGTGTCAATAAACAGTTGCTAATTCAGCACAAGATTATTAAGTGACTTGACTGATTTTGCCATATTGGTGCGCAATTCAAAACTCAGTGGGATCATCCCTTTATCGACCAAATATCCGTCTTCCCCCCAAGCGCCCTCACTGGTGAATTCACGTAAAAATTGCTCTATCCCTGGCACTACGCCCACATGTGCTTTTTTAACATAAAAGTAGAGGGGACGGGATACACTGTAGTCGCCATCAGCGATCGATTCGAAGGTGGGTGCGAAGCCGTCAACCAATGAGCCCTGAACTTTTTCCGCATTTTGATCTAAGAAACTGAATCCAAAAATACCAAAAGCCGATGGATTCGCTTCAAGCTTGCTCACAATTAGATTGTCGTTTTCGCCTGCCTCAATATAGGCTCCATCTTCACGAATGGTATGACAGCGGCTTTTGTACTCGGGTTTATTGACTTTTTTCAGCGCTTTTACCCATGGATAAGCCTTACAACCCCCCTCTAATGCCAATTCAACAAAAGCATCTCGTGTCCCAGAGGTTGGCGGCGGACCTAAAACCTCAATTTTTACCGCAGGCAGCGCAGCGTTCACGTCTTGCCAAGTAATATTGGGGTTTTTGATAAAGGTCTCGCTACCATCAGGATTCGGTATGTCTGCGGCCAGTGCCAGATAGATGTCTTGTCGGGTCAATGAATACTGTGGCGAATCTTTAGAGTTGGCGAATGCAATCCCGTCGTAGCCAATTAGCACCTCTACAATTTCCTTCACGCCGTTCTCATGGCACATGGTGTATTCATTGATTTTAATACGTCGCGACGCGTTAGTGATATCAGGATGGCCTGTGCCAATACCGTTACAGAACAGTTTCATACCACCGCCGGACCCGGTAGACTCAATTTTGGGCGTTTTAAAGCTCGTTCCCTTCCCGAACCTTTCGGCTACTGCTGTGGCAAATGGATAGACCGTCGAGGAACCCACCACTTCGATGTAATTACGCTCTGAATTGCCAGTCGCCCAATTAGACATCGCGAGCGCAATCGCGCTAAGAACAATGACTCTTTTCATAAACAAACCCTCAAAGATATAAACTTCAGATGAATAACTAGGGCGAAAGAAACCTAATGATTGCCGTCATTCGCCGCTTGTTGATAACGTGAAAGGATAATACGACCAAATTATGACACTTTGATGACCGTCCAAAAATTAGCCCTTGTGAACATCAAGACGAATTTCAATACGCCAAAAAGTCGCTAAATGCGAGTGGATTACTTGGTCACAAGATGGGCGGGGAAAACACAAGTAAAAGAAGAGCCATGCCCCTCCCGACTCGACACATGCAACTCCGCTTGATGCCGAATTAAAACATGCTTAACGATAGCGAGCCCCAAGCCGGTGCCGCCTGTACTTGATGTTCGACTATCATCAACGCGATAAAAGCGCTCCGTCAGACGCGGCAGATGAACGGGGTCTATGCCAATGCCGTTGTCTTTAAATTTCAATCGGAAGCCATCCCACTGCCAAGCGCCAATAATTTCTATACAACCATCGACGGCTGTATACTTAATCGCATTTTGGAGTAAATTGGAAAAAGCCGCGCGCAGCTCGTCGTAGTTACCTCGGATAGCAACACTACTCTCAACGGCTGGAACCGCGAGGTCTTTGTTAGATGTAGCCACGGAATCTGACGAAGAACCTTCAGCTACTTGGTCAAGCTTGAAACTAACCACTTTTTCAGGAGCACTGACCCGCACTTCCTCTATCAAACCAAAAATTAAGCCCGCTAATGGAATCAGCTCGGTTTTTTGCCCCTCGGGCAGGGTCTCGAGGCGCGACAACCAAATAAGATCATTGACCATGCTATCCATTCGCTGTGATTGCTCAAGCATTTGATCCACTACTCGTAGCATCGCCGGAGGCATCTGCTCATCGCGCCCCTTAATAATATCAAGATAGCCTGTAATCACAGTCAATGGTGTGCGGAGCTCATGCGACACGTTAGCAATAAAATCTTGCCGGATACTCTCCAAGTGAGCAAGATCACTGACATCACGAACAAAAATTAATACATACTCGTGCCGAAAAGGTGTCGCTTGGATCTCTAAACTCAACTTAGGGTCTACAGGAGAATGCAACTTGAGCGGTTTAGAAAAGTCCCCGCTATCAAGATAGCTAATAAATTCGGGGGCACGTATCAAATTAACCAATAGTTCGCCTTTATCACGAGCTATTGCAACACCCAGCAAGGCTTGGGCTGCAACATTTGCCCAATCAATTTCGCCACGCTCATCGATCACGACCACAGCACTATCCAACGCCTCAAAAGAGTCTTTAAAAAAATCTACGTCGGCTTTCAGTGCTGAATTTTCAACCTCTAACTTCCGAATGATTCGCGATATTTGGTCCATAATGGTGGTCCAAAAAGTATTCGCTACGGGTATCTCGACCCGTGCACCCAACAACAACCAATCGGAAACCCGCCTAAAATTTAGCAACATGATGGCAATGTAAATAACAGCCGCAAGCGCCAGCCCTGCCCAAATGCTCGATAATTCGTAGCCAACCACTAGCCCCACGCCCGCGAACAAAGCGAGCTGTAAAAGTGTACTTTGAAACAATGAACGCATTTTCCACCACTGATCACAATGAGAAGGCTAATAGAATGGCGCAAATCTATTGATCTGAACCGCTATAAGCGCGAACGCCAGCACGGGCCAACCGCGGCGGCGCGCGACATCATAGTAGAATGCCTAGAGAGACGCTAGACGCGCCGAGAACCGATAGCCAGCACCGCGCACTGTCTGAATAAAGCGCCCACAGTCCACTCCATCTGCGGCGGGCTTTAAGGCTTTGCGCAAACGACGAATATGTACATCAACGGTGCGCTCTTCCACATACACATTGCTGCCCCAAACCTGATCAAGTAGCTGTGCTCGAGAATAAGCCCGATCGGGATGACCCATAAAAAATTTGAGTAAATTGTATTCGGTTGGCCCCATAGCCACTAACTGATCATCGACAAATACACAATGCCCCTTCATATCGAGGCACAATTCCCCAACCACTAAAAGACCATCACCCGTTATTTTGCTGATCCTGCGCATAATGGCCTGAATACGTGAAATCAATTCACGCGGCCTAAAAGGCTTACTAATATAATCGTCGGCACCAGCGTCCAAGCCATTCACTACGCTGTTTTCTTCGGTTTTAGCGGTCAACATAATCACCGGGATTTCACGCGTGTTGTCATCCCGCTTTAGCCGGCGCAAAAAATCAAGGCCGCTGACATCAGGCATCATCCAATCGAGCACGACCAGATCGGGCCGCTGATCTACAATGATGGGCAACGCTTCAGAAGCGGACTGTGCCTGCAGGCAAGTAAATCCCTCAAGCTCCAAAGCCAGTTTGATCATTTCCCGAATAGGAGCTTCATCATCAACAATTAAAACTTTCTGAAAAGACATAGATCCAACACCAATCCGATAAATTACAAAATCTGCTTGTGAAAAACAATCTTGCGGAACCTAGATTGCAAACCGACAAAACAATGTCTAAGCAACTTAATATATTAATGTGACATTATCGTTACCAATGCAAGCATCTGCACCCACTAAAAATAGTATCAAGGTCATCTATACCCTAACTAATAAAAGCCTAAGCCAACACCGACTCGTTAATCAAACTGTCATGCGATCGTAACATACCGTATCTACGATAGGTTGCGTTAGAAAACTAAGCGCCTCTCCAACGAACATTGCGCTGCCAACGAACATTCACTATCACCAAAAGCAAATCCAGTTTTTTCAAATTAGCATCGGTCATGCGCTAGCGCACCAGGCCAGCGCTAAACGATGCTAGTTAAAGTTATTTTTGGCGATACCTTATCATTTTTTAAAACTATCTAATTGACTATGCCCGTTTCTAATTTATTAAAAAGTTGGCGATCAAACACTGTCGCCATTTTATTGGCCATGCCTCTGAGCACCTCGGTTGCTGGACAACAAATGGAGGAAGTAGTTGTGATCAAGGCGTTTACTCCGGATGAGAAACTTCAAACTTCTGAAGTCTCCGAATTACTCGACGCCGATGACATGTCCATAGCAGGTGATAGCGATATCGGTGCGGCGCTCAAGCGCTTACCAGGCTTAAGTTTGGTCGGTGGTCGGTTTATTTATGTGCGGGGATTAGGCGAACGGTATTCTTCAACCTATGTCAACGGTACATCGATGCCTAGCCCTGAGCCACTGCAACGCGCCGTACCTCTCGATCTTTTTGATACTTCGGTTGTGAAAAATGTACTGGTCCAAAAAACCCATTCAGCTAATTACGGTATTGAGTTCTCTGGCGGTATAGTCGACATTCGCACCGCCGCCGTACCCAATGAGCCATTTTTTAAAATAAAAACATCAACTAGCTACAACGATATCAGTACAAGTCAATCAGGACTGACTTACGCAGGTAGCGGCCGCGACTGGTTAGGTTATGACGATGGTGAACGTAGCCGCCCCGCCATCGTTAAAGCAAACGATAAAAATTACAAGCGAACTTTTGTTAGAAACTCCCCGCTTAGTGGAGCGCAGCAAGACGCAATTACGCTGAGCTTTAATAACAATTGGCAGCTCCAGAGTGGCTCAAACCCCTACGACTGGTCGTATGCAATGGCCGGTGGCACACGTTACCAATTCAGCGATCGGTTAGAGTTGGGATTCATTGCTTCTGGCTCACTGAGCAACAAATGGCGCAATCGCATGCGCAAGATAACACGCTACGATTATCTCGATCTCGCCAACCAGACCGCCAGCGAAAGGCGAGTGTTTGTTGATAGTATTGAATCGATTCGCAATGAAATCTTGGTGAGCGCAGATGAAGCCAACGGCATTGCTCGTGTCAGCGATCGAAATCTGACACAGAGGACGATCAACAGTAATCTACTTTTCTCGGCCGGCGCCGACATTGACAGCACGCATTTAATTAATTTGACTTTAATGCAGGTAAGAAAAAGCTCTGATTTGGCCTCAAGCGGGCTCGAAGCCAATCCATTCGAAGAGCTATTGGTGCAACAAGAGCAACTCGTCTGGACTGAAAACGAAATCATGTTACGCCAGCTAGCCGGTCAACATTATCTTGCGGTGGGTGAGCTGAATTGGCGCTATAGTCAAATTAATTCGAGCAGGGATACCCCTGACTCGCGCGTCATTGAACAGAATATTCGTAATGGAGCGCCGGTGTTCGTTTCGACTTCGGACCCAAGCCGTTCCTGGACTGAGCTTGATGATAAAACCACCGAATATGGATTTGACCTTTCGCTACCGCTCTCTAGCAATGCTAGCTTTCTCTCCGCCCTCAAGTTAAAGATGGGCTATGCTCGCATGGAGCAACAACGGGTTTTCGATAGTTTTCAATATGCCTTCAATACTGATTTGCTGGCCCTTGATGCGAACGCAGCGCTGCTGCCACTGACACAGCTGACTAACACTTCAGCTTGCGCAATTGGCCAGGCAGCGACTACTGATGATAGTTGCTATTTATTGACCGGCGCATCCGCTACATCCATTCAAGCGAATGGCCATATTGATTTGGACGAAGGTTTTTTTCGTGACCCCGACACTCCTGAGGGGTTTGTAGGGACATTTGAGACCGAAGCTTTTTATGTGCTTTGGGATGCCCAGCTAACTGACAGCTTCCGTTTCACTCTTGGCACCCGCCATGAGCGCTCAAGTAAATCGCTCATTAATCCACTTACCGGTGGGGTGCTCTTGAGTGAGGCAGATCAGAACGCATTGGATAGAGGCAGAGCAACGCTAGCAGAGCTCATTTCGGCCCCATCCGAAAAATTTAGACTCAACTCTACATCGATATCATGGGATTTTTACGACAACATGATTCTCCGCTCGGCCTATAGTGAATCCGTTAACCGACCCATCCTACGCGAGCTTTCACCATTATCTTTTTATAATCCTGATGAAGACGAAACGTACATTGGTAATAGCAAACTTAAAATCGCCCGCATAGCCAATTTTGATATTCGTTATGAATGGTATTACGGTGCAGACAATTATTTTGGGTTAACTTATTTTAAAAAATCGATTCGTAACCCTGTTGAAATCGAAGAGACGGATGGAGAAGATCCTAAGTTGGTCTGGATCAATTTAGATAGTGCAAAAAATCGCGGCTTAGAATTTGAAATCAAACACTATTTATCGTCTAGGATAATGCTCTCGGCTAATACCACGCTGATTGATTCGGAGGTTATCGACTCGCGACTCACAGCGCCTATCTTTAATGATGAGCGCCCCATGCAGGGGTTATCCAATGAACTCTATAATTTGCAACTCACGTATGAAAGTGATTTACATACCGTTTCGCTAGCCTATAACCATTTTTCCGAAAGATTAATTAGCATGCGCAGCGCCGATGGAAAAAACAAGCATGCCGTTTATGAGCAACCTTTTAACAGCCTAAACTTCAACTATAAGAGCTCACTCTATATCGAGGATTCCGTCTTCGAATTCGGCTTTAAAGTCACTAACATTTTGAATGAAAGAGTCGAACGCAAGGCCGCTCTTTTGGCGCCTTCAATCGAATCGGCGCGTGACCCCAGCTTGGCTGATATTCGGTTGCCTTACGACGATTACGAAGTGGGTGTAACCTATGGCGTCAGTATTACTTGGAAACAGTATTAACCGTCATTAGGAAATACCTACTCAGGCAGACATGCCGATTACGCCCAAGGGGCCCTCAAGTCCCCTTAGGCGTCACAATTCTGAAATCAAATACTCGCTTAACTGTCATTCCCTCTGCCTAATATTCTCTCCGAGTTAAGTTTCGCAGGCGCGAGTGCACACGCATCACAACTTCTCTTTTTAACGTCAATGAACCTTTTGACGTTATTCACAGGAAGCCAGTGATCAGCACAATTATGAAAAGTGCACTTTTGCGCAATCGAAACAAGCGACTCATGTTATCAAAAAAGAATTTAGGCTCATTGCTATCGTCATGAAAATGTTAGGAGCAAGAGCTTACATTAACGTAAATTATCGGAGTATTCTTATGCGTAATCTATCAATTTTAACTGCTTCAATACTGACAATATCTGCGGGCGCAGCCAACGCTGCTTGCCCAACAAACACTGCTACCTTCGCAGCAGCTTCCGCAGCTCTCACGGCTACTGGCGCCACCGAGGCTTGCGCGCTGTCGGGTGTTTACGATTCAGCGAGACCAGCACCTACGCTAACTGCCACCAACGGCGGCATTTTATGGGTTCTTGATGGAAAAGTTGAGATTGGTAACGAAACTGATATTCAGTCTGAAGACGCCCAGTCCATCGTGTCCTCGGTCACTGCAGATGCCAATGCTTCGGCGTTGAATATCAACGCTGGCGTTACTATTGCTGGTACTGGCGGCGGCGGCTCAACCGATCTGCTCGTCATTCATCGTGGCTCAGACATCAATGCGGTTGGTACGGCCAACAATCCCATTCGTATGACTTCGATGGAAGATCTGGACGGTACCGGCGGTCAACGTGCGCAATGGGGAGGCCTCTACATAAACGGTTATGCGAGTATTAATAACTGCGGCTCGGTTGGAACGTGTGTTAAATATGGAGAAGCCGGCACTGGCACGTATGGTGGTGATAATGATACTGACAGCAGTGGTACTTTGCAGTACACCACTTTAGCTTATGCCGGATTCGATTTCTCTGCGGTGTCTGAGTTTAACGGTATTGCCTTTCAAGGTGTTGGTAGCGGCACGGACGTTAACCACATTCAAGTGCACGCCAACCAAGATGACGGCGTCGAATTTTTCGGTGGTACGGTTAACGTTAAAAACCTAGTGCTTACCAGTAACCGTGACGACTCATTTGATGTGACTGGCGGCTGGGACGGTAAAGCCCAGTATGTTCTAGTTTACCAAGATGCAAGCTTGCCACACGATCGTGGATTCGAAGTGGATGGTAAAGGAACATTTGAGCCAGCAGCAGGCAAGGTTGCCAACATTTCGATCATTTCAAACAGTTCTTCGAATAAAGACGGTGGCAATTCGGACGGCATTAAAAGTCGAGAAAACAACGCATTAACTTATGCTAACGTTGCTATTCAAATGACGGCTGGAGGCCACGATTGTTTTGACCCTGATACTGAAACATCGACTTTACTCTCAGCCGTAGGTGACTGTCCAAACCTAGGTTCAGCGTTTAGTGCTGGTGACGCCCCAGCGGCCTACACAGCAACATTCAACGGTTATATCAACGGCTTTAACGAAGCGATTCAACAGCCCACTTCTGATGCATTGATTACTGGCGATACTTTCTTTGATTCAGTCGAGTTTATCGGTGCTGTACGTGACTGTGAGAACGATTGGACGCAGGGATGGGTTATCCCCGGCACTTTACCAGCGGTAGATCAAGCGCAGTGTGTAGAGTCGGTTAATGTTCCGATCATGGGCGTAGCAGGCATGTTGGCATTATTTGCAGGGTTTGCCAGTATCGTTAGAGTAAGCCGTAAAGTGAAGTAAGCCAGGTCATTGAGATGGATCTGAGTTACTAAGAGTTCCTCTTTTGCTCGGCTCAAAAAAAACCCACACTGGTTACCAGTGTGGGTTTTTTAGTAATGATGAAATAGCCTACGGTCATTCAACTTACCTTTGCCCGAAGGCTCGGAGCATCAACTTTTCAATGATTAACGCAGCTAAGCACGGTAAGTCAGCAGCTTCAAGGTGTTAGATGATCCTCCCTCACCAGGCGAATCGCCGCATGTGAAGGCTATACGTTGCCCTGACAATAACTCACCGCGCTCGGCTATCAACGACATAATAGCTTCGCCGACATCGCCGCTTTGAGTGGGATCAAAATACAAGGGGATGACTCCGCGCATCAAGGCCATGCGCCGACACGCCATAAGATTTCGTGATACTCCATAAATAGGCAAACCCGAACGTATTCGGGAAGCGATCAAAGGTGTATTACCCGATTCCGACAAACAGACAATAGCTGAAATGCCCTCGAGATGATTGGCCGCATACATCGCTGATAACGCAATACATTCGTTGCTTTGAGTAAATATTCGTTCGAGACGATAACCTGACTGCACCATGGTAGGATGTTTTTCAGCGCCAATGGCTGTCTCCGACATAGCCTCTACCACCTTAACCGGAAAAGCCCCAGTGGCAGTTTCACCCGAAAGCATCACCGCATCGGTGCAATCCAACACCGCATTCGCCACATCAAATACTTCGGCGCGCGTGGGTACGGGCTGCGTGATCATGGATTCCATCATCTGCGTCGCTGTAATCACGGGTTTGTTAGATTTACGTGCCATTTTGATGATTTTTTTCTGAATGCCAATCAGCTGCGGATCGCCAATTTCAACGCCTAAATCACCCCGCGCAACCATAACGCCATCAGCCGCATCAATCAGCTCCTGTAGATTAGCATCGTTAGCCACCACTTCGGCGCGCTCAATTTTAGCAATAATTTTGGCTTCACTACCGGCCTTAGTCAACGCATCGCGCACGGGTAGTAAATCGGAGCCGCGGCAAGGAAAGGAAACCGCAACAAATTCAAGATTGTTTTCAATAATGCACTGTAAATCTTCCAAATCCTTTTCAGTAATCGCATCTGCAGCTAAGCCGCCACCGAGTCGATTAATACCTTTGCGAGAGCTCAACGGGCCGGCCTGTGTCACTTCACAGACTACATCTGTAGTGCTAGTGCTTTTGACTAACAAACGAATTCGGCCATCATCAAGCAGCAAGATATCCTCAGCGTGGACCGATGTGGGCAGCGGCTCGTAGGTAACGTGGATGCGATTTTGTAGACTATTTGCACTACTAGCATCAATGGTCAAAACAATTTCTTGCCCGTTAGCCAGCTCCATCGAATCCTGCTGTAATTGCCCAATACGTATTTTAGGTCCTTGCAAGTCGCCCATGATTCCAACATGACGATTTTTTAAAGTAGCCTGCTCTCTCACAATCTCTATCGCTTTGCTATGATCGGCATGACAACCATGTGAAAAGTTCAGCCTAAATACATCCACCCCTGCTTCAATTAAATCACTCAAAACCTCAACGCTACTCGAAGCGGGCCCCAAAGTTGCCACGATTTTGGTACGTCGTTCAATACTACTCAATACTTTTTGCATGAATTATCCGTTGCCTGATTACTGTAATAAAAAATTAGTTTACCTTGATTACTTGCTCTTGAATTTTTGCTGCCCAAATAGCCGGCCCAGTTTGATGCACCGACTCGCCTCGGCTGTCGACGGCGACAGTTACCGGCATGTCTTCTAAATCAAATTCGTAAATGGCTTCCATCCCTAATTCAGGGAAGGCGACCACCTCGGCATGCTTAATAGCTTGCGCAACTAAATATGCAGCGCCACCCACTGCCATTAAATAAATTGCTTCATTATCTTTTATTGCTTCAATCGCCACAGGCCCGCGCTCGGCCTTGCCAATCATACCCAGCAAACCGGTTTGCTCCAGCATCGTGCGAGTAAACTTGTCCATGCGGGTAGCGGTCGTTGGACCTGCGGGGCCAACCACCTCGTCGCGTACTGGGTCAACCGGACCGACGTAATAAATAAAACGTCCTTTTAGATCAACCGGCAAATCTTCACCACGCGCTAATAGATCGGTCATTTTTTTATGAGCAGCGTCTCGACCAGTCAGCATTTTCCCCGACAGCAATAGCGTCTCGCCAGTGGCCCATGCTTTAACATCATCAGCCGTAACAGTATTTAAATTTACCCGTCGAACGTTTTCACCCACATCCCAACTGATATCGGGCCAATCAGATAATTTGGGTGGCTCCAAGGCAACTGCGCCAGAGCCGTCTAAAACGAAATGGGCGTGTCGCGTTGCTGCACAATTAGGAATAATCGCCACGGCTTTATTGGCCGCATGTGTAGGGAAATCTTTGACCTTTACATCGACCACCGTGGTCAGACCACCCAGACCTTGTGCGCCAATACCTAGCTGATTCACTTTTTCATAAAGTTCTAGTCGCAACTCTTCAGACCGATTTGATGCACCTCTTCCCTGCAGCTGTTTAATACTGACCGGCTCCATAAGCACCTCTTTGGCCAGCAGCATAGCCTTTTCAGCAGTACCCCCAATACCGATACCCAGCATCCCAGGCGGACACCATCCAGCGCCCATTTTAGGCAGCTGTTCAAGCACCCAGTCGACAACAGAATCTGAAGGATTGAGCATCGCAAATTTAGCTTTGGCCTCCGAGCCACCACCCTTGGCTGCTAACTGCACATCAACGGTGGCACCCGGCACGATTTCGTAATGGATCACTGCCGGCGTATTGTCCATGGTGTTTTTTCGCTCACCATCCGGGTCGGCCAAAATAGAAGCCCGCAACACGTTATCAGGCAGTTTATAGGCTTGCCGCACACCCTCATTAATCATCTCGGTCACGCCCATCGTCGCATCATCCCAACGAACTTCCATGCCTACCTTAACAATGACAGTCACGATGCCCGTGTCTTGGCAGATGGGCCGATGACCCATGGCGCACATACGCGAGTTAATCAATATTTGCGCCATCGCATCTTTAGCGGCTTTTGATTGCTCCTTTTCGTACGCTTCGTTGATTGCCTCAATAAAATCCAGTGGATGGTAGTACGAAATATATTGCAGCGCGTCGGCCACACTGGCGATTAGATCTGCTTGCTTGATGGCTGCCATTAAAAACATACTCCTTACTTTAAAAAGGCCAAAGTGGCGTTAGCCATTAATCAATCGTTCCAGACTCAAAGCCAAGGAGCGCTATAAAACAATCAAACTCTGTGAAAAATGGCAGACAAAAAACTGCGTGCACTACTGTAAAACGGGCGTGGGATTCGTTGGGTTTTGCAAGGCATTCAACCGATCATTGACTTGGCGACGAAACGCATTAATCGCTTCGAGCCACTCTTCATTAGCAAGCACACGACCGCTCAAACTATCGACGCTCTTACTAATTTGCTGTACTTTCTGGCTCGTATTGCCCACGTTTTTTTGAAGCGACGTAATTTGGGCTGTTTCAAGTGTTTCAACCACTTCATCTAACTCCGCCGCCAACGCCGTAAGCTGGACCATTGCCGCGCTGTATTGTTTTTTAAGACCGCTGGTGCGTGTGGTCAGATTTCTAACCGAGACGTCATGTTCATTTAA
>Ga0115549_1000066_pt1 | contig 73968 bp, 72 predicted proteins | sample COGITO_mtgs_1004_2_FD_87176 | JGI IMG/M metagenome (GOLD analysis project Ga0115549, IMG submission 87176) | Pelagic marine microbial communities from North Sea - COGITO_mtgs_100430 | ecosystem: Environmental > Aquatic > Marine > Epipelagic | place: Germany:Helgoland, sampling site Kabeltonne...
CGAGCGCTCGAACTCAGATGGGCCTGGAACTCCGCCATGAGACGATTCTTCTGGCCTTCGTTAGTCATGCGACCGATCGCTTCCATCAGATCGTTTTCCGCCTTACGAATGTCATCTGGCTTCGCGTGGCGTGAGAACTTGCCGTAGATCAAGTCGGGATACAAATCGTCCACGAGGTTCTTCAACGGGATCGATGGTTTTCCGTCGAGGTAGTTGTCCACCACGCGGCCACGCTGCGCCCTCACGGTTTGGATGTACTGGTCTTCCGCGCGGGTCACGAACTCGGAGCCCGGTCGTTTGGCAATTTTCGTGAGCTGCATGTCGAGGTACGCGTCGTCCATCACACCGATGGCCCGCGTGGCTTCTACGGCGAGCGCCGGGCGCACACCACCGAAGAGGCGGGCACTGCCGGCCTTCGCGAAGATCTTCTCGAACATTCGTTCGCCGATCTCAAACGACTTGACTGTCATGGCATTCTCAAATGGGAACAAGATGACTTTGCCGCTGAACTTCGCGGCCTTCGTGCCGAAGGTGATGACGGGTCCGGCGGGAGTCATCATCAAGAACGTCTTCGACGTGCGCGCCACGGACTTCATGGCGACGAATGTTCTCTTGATTGCTTTCACTGAGGGCTTGAGCATGTAACGGCCGATCGAGCTGACGGCCGTTTTAATGGCACTCAAGGTGGTGCGCCCGAAGCGCGAGCCCACGGTCATGCGTTGGAGTTTTTTCGTCACGGACGTCATCGGGCCGATGATGCCCTTGAGACGACTGGAGTTTTTGATCGCGCGCTGTGAGGCCGAAGAGACCTTCACGAGTTTTGAGAGTTTGCTGGCGGCGCTCACGCCGTACTTCGCCGCGGTCACGAGGCCACCGGTGAGGAACGCCGGGATCACTTCCGAGATGATCACGCCGGAGATGGCGCACATGCCGTTGATGACGGTTTTACAATTGGTGCAGGCGATCCCTTTCGAGGGCCGCTTACATTCACTGAAGCGCGGAGTCCCCGCCCACTCTTGGCAGAAGATGTCGTTCGAGAGCCAGTGCGTGATCGCCCCCACCATGCCGGCCCAGAGTTTCCCCATGGTGCCGAAGAAGTCCTTTTTCAACTGCTGAAAAATACCATCGTTCTTCGAGGCTTTCGCAGCCGCGAGCTGGGATGTCGAAGATTTATTTTCTGCTCCGGTCACCCAGCCCCAGAACTTTTTAGCACCCGACTTGATGCCGTTCAAGACGGCGCGGCCGGCGGCTTTCAAAAGATCCCACGCCCCGCCGAACAATCCGAACACCGACTTCACAAACGCCGTGCCCATTTGCACGAGGCAGTTGTCGCCCTTGGCACTACAATTCCCACTGCGCTTATTGGCCGGAATGATCTTATTCGCGACGGTGGCCCCCAGGAAAGGAATCGCCGAACTCATCAATGCACAGGTCGAATCCCCGGCGCAGCGTGAGGCCACTTCTCGTTGTTTGGCCGGCGAGCACGCAGCGCTGGCGGCTACTTTTGCAATGTCTCGTTGGTTCGTGAGGTCGATGCCGAGGTTGGTCTCTTCGGCTTTGCACATCTGCTCTTGGTCTTCGATGAGTTCGTTCGAGTAGTGCGTTTGAACTTTTCGAAGTTTTAAGTGGATCTCTTCGATCTCTTTGATCTGGATGAGGCAGTCCGGCTTCATCGGATTTTCTTCGAACCAAGCCTCTTCGTTTTTGGTTCCGGTGGGCGGAACACACTTGTCGCGACGGGCCTGGATCAGCTTGGCATCCGCCAGATCCATCAAACCCTGGACACACTTTCCGTTCTTACATTCCCGCTCGACGTTGAAGTTCCCAGTCGGCGTAGCAGCGGCTTGGGCGTTGCCAGGAATCACCAGCGATGGCAACAAGAGAGCAAAGCACAGGAAGAGCGACATGAACTGCTTCATGGAGCCCCACAATCGAGTTCGTTCACGAGGCTGTGAAACTCTTTGTCGTGGGCCACGTTCTCAAGACTGCGCAAAGACTTCGCGTAGATGAGACGGCCGGTGCAGTTGATGTAGTAACTCCTCTCGAAGTAGTGGTCTTCTTCGTGCTGGAACTCGAAGCCCACTTCGTGCACGTCATGGCCGTGGGAGTTTCGCCAGCTCTTATAAGGAGTAAACCCCAGCGGTTTTCCGAGAACCGTCGCGACCCACTCTGTTTTAAGTTTTTTGTAGGCCGTAAAATCATGGCCCATGTTCGCAAGATCGATCACAACGTCGGCACCGGTGGCGGTGAAGCTGATGTTGGAGCGCTGGCCGTTTACCTGCGGAGAAAAATAGATGAACGGCATGCCGAACATTTCTTTGCCAAGCTCCCATCCCTTCTGCTGAGGGACGAAGATCTTTCCGGAGTTGTCGGCGAGCTTCAGCATTTGTGCCCACGCAGAACTGCTCAAGACCAGCGTGAGGGTCAATATCCACATTTTCATGGAATACTTGTCGGAATTAGGCGGCAAAACTTGAGCCGCTAACTAGGGATTCTTATGTCCCTGCGTAGTCTTTATTCGCGCCCTTAGGCTCGAATTTGGGCGGACGATCCCCTAAAGCGCGGGCCTCGGCCAAGAGCTTCATGAGGTCGAGGTCGAGTAAATGGAAGAGGTCATCGAACGAGTTGATCACGAAGTAGATGGGTTGGATGATATCGATCCGGAAGGGCGTGCGGAGGACTTCAACCGGATCAAAGGGTTTGCGCTCCGGAATGTCGGACTCGAGCGCGTAGGTGGTCTCACCGAACGACGACAGGATCCCACCACCGTAGGCACGCAGGCCCTCGGGTTTTTTCATCAACCCAAACTCAATGGTGAACCAGAATAAACGAAAGAGCTGAAAGCGATCTTTGGGTTTGGCTTCCAACGCGACTTTGCCGAAGGCATGCATGAACTCAGCGTAAGGTTTGTTCGTAAGTAACGGACAGTGACCAAAGAATTCATGAAAGATGTCGGGTTCTTCGATGTAATCAAGTTCTTCCGGCAGACGGATGAAGCTCGCGGCCGGAAATCTTTTCTTCGAGAGCAGCGTGAAAAATTCGCTGGCGGGAATGAGCGCCGGTACCTGCTGCACGCCCCAACCGTGGTGGGCGTCGAGCTGTGAGGTGACGTAGCTGTGCTGAGGAACGCAGTTTTGGTTGAACTTCACCGCATCGAGACCTTCGATGAATTCTTTGCAGGCCCGTCCTTCGATGTGTGCCCGTTGGCGAGCGTACAACCGGGCCCAGGTCGCATCATCGATCGATCCATAGTCGATGTGGCCATGCTGATCGGGATCCTTCGAGACGTAGACGTGCTTTTTCTGCATCACTTCTTTTCGGCGGCCAACAGCAGGCGCTTAAGCGGCAGCCCACCGGCAAATCCTCCCAGATTTCCTGTCCCGACCACTCGGTGGCAGGGGATAAATAAAGGTAAGGGATTCGCGCCACAGGCCTGGGCGACGGCCCGCACACCTTTCGGATTACCGACGGACTCGGCGATCTCGAGGTAGGTGCGCGTCTCTCCCCAAGGAATAGCGGCAATGGCCGCCCAAACTTGTTGCTGAAAAGGAGTTCCTGACAACTCAAGCATCGAAACATCCGGGCCTTTCTTGAGCGCCATCTCTAAGCGCTTCTGCCACAACGATGTCTTAGTCTTTCCGACTTTAAGTGTTCCGGGCCAGCTGACTTTAGGCTTTGTTTTGGTACGAGTAAAATCTAAACGCCAAGGCTGCTCACCTTTGAGCCATAAGAGCATTTTCTTTTTTTGCCATACCAATGGAATCGAAGTGAAGGTTTGATTGAGCTCTTCTTCCAACGCACGCCAACAGTACCACGCGATCTCAGAGCGCTTCCCTTTCCAGAAATCTCCCAACGGCTGCAGTTCTTTTGCTGTTTTAAATTTCAGCTCAGGAAACAAAAGTCGAAAACCTTTTTGTACGCCGAGATCATCCACCGGCCACACGTCTGGACGGCGATAACGAAACATCAAAATCATTTCCACCGTCCACTTACCAATGCCTCGCACTTGAACTAAACGGTCAATCAACTCTTCGTTGCTCAAACCCATCGCCACAACATCATCGGGAACCACACCACTTAGTGTTTTTTCTGCCAGATCGCGAACGGCCTTTGCCTTAGCCTCGGAAAGGCCCACGCCCCGCAAGGCTTCGTGAGGAAGATCGAGGGTATGTAGTGCGGTGGGTTTCTCGGCTGGGTAAAGGGCCCTGAAGCGAGTAAAAATGGTCGCTGCTGCTTTAAGCGAAAGTTGTTGAGAGCAGGTGGCACTGGCGAGGGCCTCAAAGAGGCTACGCTCAAGACGCATTTCCTGACTAAAGGGCTCGGCGCTTTTTTGCAATTTTTTGAGTCGTATAAGTGTCGGTTTTTGCTTCATGGGTATATCCTCTTTACGCATTCTTAACCGTCTTTGCACGTACGTCGAGTGCAGGTTTCTTTAAGCTGTGTATGGAAGTGTAATTTATGGATCAAACAGTGTTTTTAGGCGTTCCTTTCCACGCTGGCCAAGGCCATCTGGGCACTGCTTTGGCCCCTAATGCCTTTCGCGAAACCCTGCCCGCTGAATGGCAAGATCTGGGCGATGTACCAGCGCCTGCTTTCCATGGTCGCGAAGCTGCCATTCATCACGCCCAAGCGCTCTCAAAAAAAATCAGCTCACTGGATCTACGAAAAAAATTCTTGTGTCTCGTCGGTGGTGATCACGGACAAGGACTCGGCACTGTTCACGGTATGCTCAATCATCATCCCGATCTCATCGTCGTCTGGATCGATGCCCATGCGGACGCCAACATTCCCTCCGCCTCACCCACGGGCAACATGCACGGCATGCCGCTAGCGTGGCTCCTGGGTGCCAAAGAAGGGGCGCCGTGGTGGCTGCAACGAACACTCTCACCGCAGCGACTCCTCTACATTGGCACACGCTCCATCGATCCCTATGAGCGTATGCTCATCGAAGAACTGGACATCGCCATGATCACACCTGAAGAAGCGCGCGGTTCGCAATTCGAAAACATCCTGCGCCGTGAACTCCGTCGCATGGACCCGAAAGGCAAGTCGCCCGCGCACATCAGCTTTGACGTGGACGCGCTCGATTCAGGCCTGATCAACAGCACCGGGACGCGCGTAGAAAATGGCATGAGCTTCCAGGAAGTCGAACAGGCCTTCGAGATCATCGCGCAGGAACAACGTGTGGTGAGCGCCGAGGTCGTCGAGATCAATCCCGAACTCGGCCCCGTAGAAGAGACCCAGAAGCTCTGCCTGTGGGCCCGTGACCTCGTCCAGTCCGTCATCCCGACGAAGGGCCAAGGCTTTGCTTTCCCGTCTCTTCGCCAGGCCTTCAGCGAGGAATGGCGCCGCTCTTTGTAAGATTTACCCTCCCATCCCCTGCCCTCCTGGTTTGCCTCTACACTTTTGGCATAACCCAGGAGTTCCCATGTTGCGCAAGCTTGTTGCTTTAACCCTTCTCATGTCTTCTCTCTCTGTCTTTGCTCAAGACGACGAGCAAGCGAAAATTGCGAAGGAAAACTTCTGTAACAAGCGCGCCGGAGTCGAAGGCATCCAAGAGATCCTCCTGAACCCGCGGACCACTCTCAGTTTCAGAAACCAGGGTGGCCTCTTCGGTGGTGGTGTGTGCTGGTGGCACAGCCGCTTTACTCGCAACGCTGCCTACATCGTGCGCTTTCGTCCGGATCTCGCAGCACCGACAGAAGCAGAAGCTAAAAAAATTATTAAATCCATCCGGAGAGCGAAAAAGATAGTCGAAGTCCCGGGCTTCGACAGCCTCCTCGACTTCTCACGGAGGCACGGCGACCTTATTCTCCGCGAGCTCGAAGCTTGGCAGAGGAAAGACGGCTTCATCAATCAACAATGGGTCGCCGGTCTTTCGGGAAGCTCGGAGAACAAGCCGGAAGCGCTCGAAAAGAAGATGGATGATCTCTTCGCACGCATCCAGGCCGGAGATGTGGTCTACCAGAAATTGCAAATGCCGGGGATTGTCGCACACGCGTGGCTCGTACTTGGGATGACTCAGACGTCTGATGGTTACGAGTTGCTGGTGCTCGATTCAAACACCTATTACCCTGAGACGTACACGTACCGCAAGGGCATGACGTCGTTCAGCTACCAAAGGTATACGAACTTCGTGCCCTACACCGGCAAAACGAAGGAAGAAGCGAAGCTCAAGCGCATCGTGGCCAAAGACTGTTCGTTCACTGAACCTGAAGTGGACACCGACGAAGATTCAGAAGAAGAACAGCCCGAGCTAGAATAGTCCTTCCATCGAGAGGTAGCGCTCGCCCGTGTCGTAGCAGAACGTGAGCACGCGAGCGCCCGCCTTCAATTCGGGAAGTTTCTTCGCCACAGCGGCGAGAGACGCCCCCGAAGAGATCCCCATGAACAATCCTTCCTCCTGCGCCGAGCGCTTCGCCATGGCGAAGGCCTCGTCTTTGGTGATGGTGATGACGCCATCCAAGAGTGTCTGATCAACGATCGACGGAATGAAACCGGCACCGATGCCTTGCAGAGGATGCGGCCCTGGTGCGCCACCCGAAAGCACGGCCGAGTCAGCGGGCTCCACCGCAAAGACTTTCATTTGAGGAAATTTCTTTTTGAGGACTTTCGCCACTCCGGTGATGTGTCCGCCGGTTCCGATGCCCGTGATGAGAGCATCAAGGCCTTCTGGGAAATCTTTAAGGATTTCAAGGGCCGTGGTTTTCTCATGGATCGCCACGTTCGCAGCATTATCAAACTGCATGGGCATCCACGAGTTGGGCGTCTGATCTTTCAGCTCCTGCGCGCGGGCGATGGCGCCCTTCATGCCTTTCTCCCGTGGCGTGAGATCGAAAGTCGCACCGTAGGCCGCCATGATTTTTCTGCGCTCCACTGTCATCGATTCTGGCATCACCAGTAAAAGTTTGTATCCTTTCACGGCGCACACCATCGCAAGGCCGATGCCGGTGTTGCCGGAGGTCGGCTCGATGATGGTCATGCCCTTTTTGAGCGCTCCACTTTTTTCTGCATCTTCGATCATCGCGAGAGCGATGCGATCTTTTATGCTCGCTCCTGGATTGGCGCGCTCGAGCTTGATCCACACCTCACTGGCCCCGAAGAGCCGATTCAGTTTGAGATGGGGGGTGTTGCCAATAGTGTCGAGAATTGTGTGAGCTTTCATGGGGCCTCCTGGGCGTGGTCAAAATCATAACTTAAGTCCTGGAAAATCGACCTTACATCCTCCAACAGACACCTTGAAAAATGTTCAGTCCTGGCGGTCAAAGTGTTTTGGCGGTTGCTATAACGCGGCAACACATCCCAAGGAGTCCCCCATGAAGTCGTTGATTTTCGTACTTGTCGCACTGTTCTCGATGAACGTTTTTGCCGAACCCGTCTGTGATTTCCCCTACGATCTTTCAGAGGAAGAAGGTGTAAACGAGTTGAGAACTTCTGTTGTCACTAAAACCACTCGACTTACGTCCTTGCAAAAATCGCAGATCATCATCACGGCCAAGCACTACGCTCAACCTGTTCCACGGACCATGACGATCGCGATGGCGATCGAGAGTTTAATGAGCAACTCCGAAGGCGGCGATGTGTACTTCACTCTCTACAAGTTCAAGAACACGGTGTACTCCGTGGTGGAACACTATCCGGGTGGCAACCCCTACGGCCTCGTCTTCAAGGGCACGAAGATCGTTGCCGAGCGCACCGACGGTGATTTGAACTGCACAGGTTTCTAGACTAGAGCTTTTGGCCGGCGAGGAACACTTCGCCGGCTTCTTTATCCCCTACAGTTCCCAGCACCCACGCCGACTCGCCGCGCGCCTTCAACCACTCCATCGCCATTTCAGGTTTCTCGGTTGCAAACGCAAAACCAATTCCCATATTGAAAGTGCGCGCGAGTTCAAACTCGCTCAGTCCAGAGAGCTGACAGAGGGTTGTCATGACCTGAGGAATATTTTTTGGGAGATCGTTCAAGTGATAGCTGTGCGCGAGGTTCATGCGCGGAATATTGAGCATTCCTGAACCGGTGATGTTGGCCATCCCTGTAAGCGATGTTCCCATATGCTCACGAAGTGAATGAATCAGGTCGACGTAAATTTTTGTCGGCGTGAGAGCTTCACGCGTAAGCTTTTCTCTCTGAGTTGTGTCTTCCACTTTTGCGAGGAGCTGACGAACCAGGGAATATCCGTTGCTATGGAATCCGCTGGAAGCAAGACCCATAATGGTTTGCCCCGGTTTTACCATTGAGCCATCAACCAGATCGGTCTGAAAAACTTCTCCCACCGAAAACCCCGCGAGATCGTAATCACCCGCCGCATACATCCCTGGCATTTCTGCCGTCTCACCACCGATCAAAGCCAGACGACCTTGCTTGCAGCCATCCACAATGCCTTTCAGAACAGCTTCACCGACGGTGAGATCGAGTTTGCCGGTAGCAAAGTAATCCAAGAAGAACATCGGACGTGCACCGGTGCAGATCAAATCATTTACGCACATCGCGACCAAATCAACACCGATGGTGTCATGGGTGTTGGTTTCGATGGCGAGTTTAATTTTTGTTCCTACGCCATCGGTGCTCGAAGCGAGGAGGCGTTTTTCATCCATGCGGTAAAGAGCAGCGAAGCCGCCGACACCGGAGACCACGCGGTCATCATGAGTAGTGCCCACCATGCGCTTGATGCGATCGACGAATTTATCCGCCAGCTCAATATCCACACCAGCTTTTTTGTAATCCATACTCACCTCTTAGTGACGAAAGTGTCTTTCACCAGTGCACACCATGGCGACATTGTATTTATCGGCCATGGCAAAGACCTCGGTATCCTTAATACTGCCGCCAGGCTGGACGATTTTGCGAATGCCTGCCTTCGCCGCGATCTCAATGGTGTCGCCAAAGGGAAAGAACGCATCCGAGATCAACATGACGTCGACCGGGTTGATGTCTTTCTCAGCTAAGCGAGGCAGAGCGAGACGCATGAGAGAGTCGAGGCGGTTGGGTTGGCCCATGCCTGCGCCCGCGAGTTCGGTCACACCACCATCTTGGCGAACCAAGGCGATGGCATTGCTCTTCAAATGCTTGGCGGCCAGGATGCCAAAGATAGCAAGAGGCTTTTCAAGTTCTGTGAATGTGTTTTTTGTCACCGCTGTGAGCTCAACATTCAAGTGCTCGTCTTCTTGCTGCATGAGTACCCCGCCGTTAAAACTTCTGAGCGTCATCTCATTCTTCTTGTGCGGCAGCACCGGAAGTTCCATGACTCGTACATTTTTTTTGGTGCTTAAAATCTCCCGGGCCTCAGGAGTGAATGCCGGGGCCATGAGAATTTCGATGAACTTGTCTTGGAAGAACATCGCGGTCTTTGCGTCCACAGTTTGTGTAAGAGCGATGATGCCGCCAAAGGCACTCACCGAATCACCGAGCCAAGCGCGTACCAGTGCGGTGAAGGTATCGGGGGCATGGACGAGGCCGCAGGGATTGCCGTGCTTCACGACCACGCCCGCACAGCCCGTTCGCATAAGATTATGTACATCACTCGCAGCCTTCCAGGCCGCATCGGCGTCGAGCATGTTGTTGAATGAAAGCTCTTTACCTTGCAAGATTTTTGCGTCTTTTAAAGTCGTGCCTTGAGCGTTCTCCCACTTATACACCGTGGCTGCCTGGTGCGGGTTCTCGCCGTAACGAAGGGGCTCTTCTTGCGTGAGCTTGATGAATTTCGTGCTGGTGGTATCCCCCATGCTCTCGGCAATCGCCACATCGTATTCGGCGATGCGCGTGAACGCTTGGGCACTCATGGCACGGCGAAACTTCAGCGGTGTCTGGCCTTGGAATTCAACGAACGTATCTAGAAAAGAATTGTACTGGGCCGGATCCGTGAGGACTGTGACCGCCGCGAAGTTCTTAGCAGCGGAGCGGATCATGAGGGGCCCACCGATGTCGATGTTTTCAACGAGCACATCTTCGGTCGCGTTTTCTGCAGCCACTTTCTCGAAGGGATAGAGATTGCAAACCACGAGATCAATCGCCCGGATGTTGAGCTGAGCGGCTTCCAACTCATCGCTTGGATTTTGACGACGGAAGAGCAATCCCGAGGCACAGGCAAACGAAATGGTCTTCATGCGACCTTGAAAAGCTTCCGGATGTCCGGTGAACTCCGAAATCTCTTGGTAAGAAATCCCCCACTGCCGCAGCATCTGGCCGGTACCGCCCGTTGAGATGATGTGCACTCCACGATGCTGGAGTTCACGAGCGAGGGGTTCAAGGCCCGTCTTATCAGTGACACTTAAGAGAGCTGTTTTAATCGTCCAAAGATCAAGCATGAGTTACCTCGCCAGAATATTGAAGAGCGTTTTGAAAAAGTTGGGCGTTCAATTGGATAGCATCATTCATAGTCGAATCAGGCATAAGCCACGTTTCCAGAGCGGCTTCTGGGTGCGGCATGAGTCCCAATATCTGGCCGCTGGCATCAGTGATCCCAGCGATCCGTCCCATGCTGCCGTTGACGTCTTCTGAATACGTGAACACGATCTGCCCTTGGGTTTGGAGCATTTCAGGAGTTGTGGTTTCACTCCAAATGCGACCTTCCCCATGGCGCATGGGCAACCGCATTTTTTTGCCGGCCATTCCGCGCGTCCAAACGCATTTGGACTTTTGCACATTCATTTCAACCCAGCGGTCTTGAAAGCCTGCAGGAGAATTATGCACCAGGGCCATCGTGCGCTCAGTTTCAAATACGCCCATTTTCATGAGAGTCTGAAAGCCATTGCAGATGCCAATCGCGAGGCCCCTGCGCCTCAAGAACATGGGCCAGACATCTTTGAGGGCCTCTTTAAGTGCCATCCCCAAGATGTGGCCGGATTGAATCTCGTCACCGTAACTAAACCCACCGGGAAGCGCTAAGATATCAGATTCAAGCAAACGAGCAGGACGGGATAAAAGCTCGCGCACATTGAGAACATCCACAGGGCCACCGAAGCGCAGAAAAGCCGCTGCAGTTTCCCGCTCACAATTCAGTCCTTCACCCTTGAGAACGAGGACGCGTTTCATGTGGCCTCCTGGTAAGCGGCTTTAAGATCGGCCGCTTTCAATTTAAGATCGTAGCAGGACATGTTCAGTCCGCCCTCCTCGGTCGTCAGACCTACGCGACGAGCGTGCTGCGTGGGGAACATGGCCGTCAGTGTGGCTACATCGGCCTCACGACAGGTCACCAGAATTTGTCCCGGGCCTTCGCCAAAGAGAACGCTCCAGTCGCCGTTGACATCAGTGGTAAAGCCCACGTTACCAATTGCGGTTTCCGCCATGGCCGTGAGAATCCCGCCTTCGCCAATGTCATGCGCACTGCAAATCAGATGCTGCTTCATGGCCTGGTGGATGGTTTTGTAATGCGCGCCCAGTTGTTTTAGATCACCCACAGACGGTTTGTGTGTTTTCAAATGAAACGATTGTGAAAGAGTGACAGCACTCAAATCTTTGTTCGCCGACAAAAGCACGGCGACTAGGCCTGCTTCTTGCGGAGCACTTGGAATCGCTCGCTCAATATCTGGATGATGGGCCATGCACGTCATTAAGAGCGTCGGTAGTGCACTGATCTTCACGGGTTTATTTTTAGAAACGACGTAGGCATCGTTTTTCATACTGTCTTTACCGCTCACCAGAGGCAGACCGTAGGCAAGACTGGCGTCCGCCATCCCTTCACAGGTACGCACCAACATACCGAGCTTCACATCCCCTTCCGGATTTTTTTCGCTTACAACCGGATCAGGCCAACAGAAGTTATCCACCAAGGCCATGCGTTCAGGGTCACCACCAGCGCATACGGTGTTGCGAACAGCTTCATCCACCGCCCACACGCCCATCACATAAGGATCAAAGCGTGAGATCTGGGGAGCTAGACCACAGCCCACCACCACGCCAGTTTTGGCTTCACCGCCGTGAGGCGCCATCGCGATCACACCAGCATCACTGGGAGCACCTTTCACTGAGAAAGGTTTCGCCACACTCGCTGATTGAACTTCATGGTCATACTGGCGCACCCATGTCTCATGAGAGCGAACGTTGGCATGACTGAGCATGGTCAGGAGTGCTGTTTTGATTGAGTCGGCATCGGGAGTTGAAGGCAGAGGGCGCTGCAACTCCGGACGCTCGCACCAATCTTGCCAATGGAATGCACTTCCCCACTTCGCTGAGAGTTCCATCGGAGGAAGACCTTCGTGCAAAAAATTCAACGGCAAGCGCGCGACAGAGACACCTTCAAAGCGCACGTGCAATTCACCGCTTGAAGTGAACGTGCCTAAGTTGGCGGCTTCCACTCCCCGCAACTGTGCGAGATGCATAAATGTTTCAAGTTGTGCCGGAGGAACGGCCACGGTCATGCGTTCTTGCGATTCAGAAACCATCAATTCCCAGGCAGAGAGTCCTGGGTATTTCACTGGGGCACGCGAAAGATCAATATCGGCACCGCCTGTAATGAGTGCCATTTCTCCCACACTCGACGAAAGTCCACCCGCGCCGTTATCAGTGAGTCCTGAGTACAATCCAAGATCGCGGGCCTCGAGGATAAAATCCGTCAGGCGTTTTTGGGTCAGAGGATCACCAATCTGCACCACGCTGGCCGGGGTGCCTTCTTTCCATTCCATCGAACTGAAAGTGGCCCCATGGAGTCCATCTTTACCGATGCGACCGCCCACCATCACCACATGATCGCGAACACTGATAGGCTTCTCCCAAGAGGGACGATTGTTCACTCTTTGTGGCAACACACCCAAGGTTCCGCAGAACACCAGCGGCTTGCCGGCGAAGTTTACATCGTAGTGAAAGGCGCCATTCACAGTGGGAATGCCGGACTTGTTGCCGCCATCTTTTACGCCAGCGTGAACGCCGGTGCGAATTTGTGCTGGTGGAAGAACAGTTTTTGGCCAGGCGTCACCCATGCGCTGATCGAGATCAGCAGGGGCAAGACAGAACACATTGGTATTCGCGATCGGGCGAGCCCCCATGCCCACGCCTAAGATATCGCGGTTCACGCCGAGAATACCGGTCAAGGCACCGCCGTAGGGATCAAGGGCCGAAGGTGAGTTATGAGTTTCGACTTTGATGGCCAGATCCATCTGATTGTCCCAGCGAACGATCCCCGCGTTGTCGTCGAACACTGAAATGAGCCAATTCAAATTGCGTTCGCTGCGCACTTGATCGGTGACGCCTTTGATGTAGGTCTTAAAAAGTGATTTCACCTGCCGAGTCTCGCCGCTATCTGCATTTGTAAAGGCGATGTTGGCGCGGAAGATTTTATGTTTGCAGTGCTCGCTCCAGGTCTGAGCGATGATCTCCATTTCTACATCAGTCGGAGCAGTGCCACGGGTTCGGAAGAACTCTTGCACCAAACGAAGTTCTGGAAGCGTGAGCGCCCACCAGTTTTCATTATTCATCTTAAGCAGGGTTGCTTCATCACTGGGAAGCTCGATGGTGCGTGTAGGAACAGTAACCGCATTCACTGACCGCCACTGAACATCAGTGAATGCATTTGTAGTCGAGTGCTCCCATTGCAAAAGTGGGTTTGCGATAGGCATCGCCCCTACTCCACGCCACGTTTCGCCCGAGCGAACTTGAGTCAGACCACTTTCTTGCCATGGATGCAATTCCCAGGCTTCGCGAGTGGCAGAACCAGCATTATCGGTGACGCCTGAATGAAAACCACGCTCTGAGCAAGGCATCGCAAAACCAAGACGCGCGAGATGGCGCTCATATTCTGGATTGGCTGCCGTGAACAAACGTTCACTGACGGGGTCAACCAGCATGACGTTAGCGATATGGTTCAGTTGCGCGCACGGGCCAGTGGTTTGCAACCATAATACACGGCCATTAAGTTGCTGAGCATTTTGTAAAAGATCTTTCGCTGCAGGAAGAACTTCTAAGCGATGCACATAGTGCTTTGAAAGAATGTCCTGCACGACTTTGGGATAAAGCTCATGTTCAATGGCCAGACCGCGTTGCTTAAACGTCGCCAAAGTGTCGTCCGCTTCACGTTGAAACGTCGCTTGCGCTAGAATACGGCCCGTATCAAGTCCCGCATCCACTTCATGAACCGTCACGCCACCCATGGCAGCGTTCGAAGTAAAAGTTTCTTCGTACCCTGTGAGACCTGGGTGCAAAGGTAACAAAGACGGATGAATATTAATCACGGCGCCTTGAGGGAAATGTGCCAAGAAATTGGCTGAAAGCAAACGGCGGAAACCTGCAAGACACAAGAGAGAGAAATTTTCGTTTTGAATGGCGGACCAGATGCGCTCTTCGTGGCCTTCGCGTTTTTCACCGGGCAGACGTGGAATCAAATAGGTTTTGACTCCGAGGCGTTCAGCACGCTGAAGCACACCGGCCCCGGCGCGATCACACACAAGAAATGCGATAGGAAATGATAGCGCCAGGGCTTCAAAGTTGCTTCCGTCCCCAGAGGCAAAAACACCAAGCTTCATAACACTCCTCCAATATCCGTGCGCCACTGGGCACCGGTAAATGCGACTTCTTTCATGGCACCCAACGCACGAGCACGCGCCTCTGCAACGGTTGCTCCCAGAGCGGTGACTCCTAAAATACGACCTCCGCGACTCACCCATTCGCCAGCTCCATTGAGGGCGAGCCCGGCGGGAAAGACGATCATCTTCTCTTGCGGGAAGGGCTGCCACTTCACGGCATGACCCAATAAAACTTGTTGGCCTTCGGTCCCTGGATAACCCGGAGCGGCCATCACTACATGAACAGCAGTCTCAGAAGAGAATTCCGGGGCCCCTTCAGGGAAATCTCCTGTGGCACAGCCTTTCAGCCAGGGTACCAGATCATCTTGTAAAAGTGGCAAGAGAACTTGCGCCTCTGGATCACCCAGGCGCACATTAAACTCGAGAACCTTAAGTCCACTTTCTGTGCGCATGAGACCTGCGAACAAGAAGCCCGTGAAGGGAGTTCCGCGCTTATGCATTTCAAAGAGCACATCTTCAAACATGCCATCGATGAATGATTGCTCCGTTACTGAGATATCCGTAAGCGGTGCGACAGTCCCCATGCCACCAGTGTTAGGGCCCAGATCGTTATTCTTGAGGCGTTTATGATCGCGGGCGTTGCCGAGGTTCACAAAGTTGAGACCATGGCAAAGAGCGAAGACCGAGAGCTCCGGCCCTTGGATTTTTTCTTCAAGGAGCACACGAGGGATTTTTGTTCCGAGCCAGGAGCCATCAAAGAACCCACGCAACGCCGCGATGGCTTCGGTTTTATCCTGGGCCACCACCACACCTTTGCCTTGCGCCGGTCCATCGGCTTTCACCACCACGCCGGCCCAGTCACTCATTTCAATAAAAGCCTCCGCCTCACGCCCATTTGTGAACTCAGCGGAACGAGCCGTGGCAATACCGGCCGCCTTCATGACATCCTTGGCAAAAACTTTGGAAGTTTCTAAGCGCGCAGCTGCAGCGCTTGGACCTACGGTAGGAATACCAGCGGCACGGAGTTCATCGGCGACACCTTCACTCAGGGGAATTTCAGGGCCTATGACGGCAAGTTGAAATTGTTCGCGTAAAATAAGTTCGTAGATTGAAAATGCGGCTGATCGAATTTTTGAGTTCAAACGACACGTAGCGGGATGGTGGGGAGTGACCCATACTTCTGTCACTTCAGAAGACTGCGCAATTTTCCAGGCAAGTGCGGCTTCACGGCCGCCAGAGCCGACGACCAGGACTTTCATGCGAATTCCCTCACCCAATGAGCGAGATTAAGAGTCTCACCAAATGGCGCTTTGCCCGTGTAGGCGCGGGCGAGATCATTGGCGAAGCACAAGTACAACGTTTCCGCTGCCTGACGAACCGGCATCGGCAAGGGCAACGGACGCTGATGAAAACGGTTTAAGCAGATTTCTTTGAAATCGCCTCCGTCACGACGGGCGATGCGCTTTGATTCTGAGAGTGCTGTGTTCCACGCCGTCTCACGGTAGTGCTGGCGTAAAAACTCTTTACTTAAAGGATGGCCTTGAAAGGACACCCTCAGCTCATCAAGTCCAATGGCATCTACGAGTTTTGCTTTCCGCTCAACTCCGGCGAAGGCCCATTCAAGTTTGCCGTCCCAAAGTTCAACATGCATGAGCGAGAGAACTTCTTTAAGTTGAATCGCCACCTCACGGGTGCTTTTGACGAGGTCATTAAATTCTTCTGCTGAGAGAGCTGCAATAGCACGGGCCTCGTCTGCACTCAAAAAGCGGTCTTCTTCTTCTAGCTTGGTAGTGAACTCCACCATAGGTTGCGAGAAACGCTCGTTCTCTTTCAAGTGCGGATGGCGCTTCAGCAAGGAGGATCCCGCTGGCGCTCCCCAACGAAAAATGACTTCGAGAGGAATCAGGCAATCAGTCGGTTTCTTTTGGTAGAACGTATAGTCGTAACTTGTACCAGTGCGTACCGGGCGATGAACATCCACCGCTTCGACTTTCATGAACCGTGAAACCTGATTAGCTCCAAGCGTTTCGCCTTCTGAGTCGACCAAACTTATGAAGTGATGCGCGATGCCTTTTTTTTCTAAAAGCTTAAAGAAAGTCGCTCCCATATGCGCGAGCGCCATGCCTTTCTGGGGCAAGAGATCGGGCATCGCCCCCCAATCAAACACCGAGTAACGATCAGTGAATTCAAAAATCGCTGCCTTATCGTTACCGATATGGACGTTCTTTGAAGACCCTTCATACATTCGCGTCATGGGCACTCCTGTCTTCAGCGCGCAGGCGACGAAAGCGCTCCGCGGCGGCAGTTACATCTACGGGATACACTCCACTCAAGCAGCCGGTGCAAAGAGGCACACCACTGAGAGCTTCTTTGAGATCGTCTTCATGCTGAAAGATCACGCGCTCGGCCCCGAGGTCAGTGGCGAGTTCTTCTGGCGTGCGACGAGCAGAGATCAACTCGTCTTTATCAGGAAAATCAATGCCGAAATAACATGGGTTCGTGATCGGCGGACACGTGCTCACCAAAACCACACTGGCGGCGCCCGCCTCTTTTAAGAGCGTGATTAATCGCCGCGATGTGGTGCCACGGACGATGGAGTCATCGACCAGCAGTACTTTCTTTCCCTGCAACCCTTCCCGCACGGGCGTGAGCTTCTGATAAACAGCTTGCTCACGCAGCGCCTGGGAAGGAAGGATGAAGCTACGCTGGACATAACGATTTTTAATAAGAAGTTCGCGGTAAGGAAGGCCCAGCGATTCCGCGAGAGAGATCGCGGACGGTCGGCTGGTGTCAGGCACGGGCACAACGACGTCTACATCCAAGCGCCCTTCACTTTGCAAAGTGCGCGCTTGTTTGGCGAGTTTCTGTCCCAAAGTGAGACGGACATTGTGAACGCCCAGTCCATTGATGGTGGATTCCGCACTGGAGAAATAGATCCATTCAAAAAAGCAGTGGGCCTTTTTTTCTTCTTGCAGAATGACACTCTCCGGCTGCTGGCCGGGACGAATAAACAAAAGTTCTCCGGGAGCGACATCGCGAACAGGTGTGTATCCGGTAAACATGAGCGCACTGGTCTCTGAAGCGAGCATCCACGATTCATTACCGTCGATAACCTTGCGACCAAGAACCAAGGGCCGCAGGCCTTGCGGATCGCGGAAAGCGAACAGACCGTGGCCACCCCAAATACCCACGACAGCAAAACCACCTTTGGCTTTTTTCATGGTGTCGCGCACTGAGCGGCTCAAACGTGTAAACGGATCAGCGCTGCTGTTAACTCCTAGGCCCAAGGCCACCCAGTTCAGCAGCACTTCGATATCATTCTCAGAAACAAGCACGCGGCGATGATCACGGCCCAACTCATCTTTAAGTGCTGGAGCATCGGGAAGATTTCCGTTGTGGGCCATGCCGATGCCATCGGGATAATTGACGAACTGCGGTTGCAGATCGCGCGTTGAACGATCGCCTTTGATCGCCACTGTGGCGTAGCGATTATGTCCGATAGCCATTTCACCCTGCAAGCGTGGCAAAACATTTTCTGGAATGGCCTGCGTAACGAGACCGTGTTGTTTGTGGTGATGGAAACGATGTCCGTTGATTTCGTGAGCGAGAATGCCGGCCGCATCTTGCCCACGGTGCTGAAGCACCATCAAGGCCTGAAGAGTCTCTGGTGAGGCGAATGGTGTTCCCACCACGCCTACGATGCCGCACATAAGTGAGCTCCGATTCTGAATTGAGTTCAGCTTAGGTAAACCTCAGAGCGGTTGACAATCATTTATTAGAAAAACTAATATTTTAAATAAGGAAAACTTATGCACCACAGAGCAGCAAACACCACAACGCTAGGCATCCTCGGGGGTGGTCAACTGGCCATGCTTCTGGCGCGCGCAGCTCAAATGCGTAGTGTTCGCGTTCATCTCTATTTAGAGAAAGAAGAACACGCTCCCGCCGTAGAACTTGCTCAACAAATTTTCATGGGTGATGGCTGGTGTGATGAGGCCACTCTCCTTACCTTCGCTCAGTCTTGCGATGTGATCGCGCTAGAAAACGAATTTGTCCCGGTCGCTCTCTTAGAAAAAATTACGCAGCAAACGTCTGTGCGCTTCCTTCCCGGACTCAAGGCCTATGGATTGTTTCAAAATAAGGCCCGTGAAAAAGAACACGCTACAAGTTTAGGTATCCCACTCGCCCCTTGGAGCAGAGTCAAAACACTTAAAGACGTGCGTGCTTGGCAGGCCGAGCACTCTCGCCTTGTGCTAAAGACCTGCGAAGGCGGCTACGACGGTTACGGCAATCTCGTTGTCGACAAAAACACAAATGACAAAGACATTGAGCGCTTCCTGAAGCACGGCGATGTGCTGGCGGAAGCTTTCTTGGACTTCACCCATGAGCTCGCGATTGTGGTAGCCAAGCAAGGCCAAACGGTTGTCGCCTTCCCTGTGGCCGAAACGATTCAGAGTCGTCAGATCTGTCATTACGTCCTCGCTCCTGCGCGTTTGCCTGAAGCGATTCTGGAAAAAATTCGCCGGCATGCGACGGCTCTTGTTGAGGCGGCCGGTGATGACGGGCTCTTCGGTGTGGAGTTCTTTCTCACTCCGGAAGGTGACGTGCTCTACAATGAAGCCGCGCCTCGCCCCCACAACTCGGCGCATTTCACCGTGGATGGTTGTAACATTTCTCAGTTCGCCATGATCATCCGTTTAGCTTTGGGCGAACCACTCACTCTCCCACATTTGCTCAGTCCGGTGATCGGCATGCTCAACTTGTTGGGCACCCATCACGGCAGCCCGCGCCTAGAGCCCGAAGAAGAATTTCTCGCGCTCAAAGATGGCAGTCTGTGTCTCTACGGTAAACCGTGGTCACGGCCGGGGCGCAAGATGGGCCACTTTAATCTCCGCGGCGACAATGCCCCAGCAGTGCTGGCACAACTGCAAGAGCTCCAACAAAGGTACCAATTATGATCGGCATTATTATGGGTTCAACATCGGACATGCCGGTCATGGAAAAAGCGGTTGAAGTGCTCAAGCGCTTTGACGTCACCGTTGAGGTGAAAATTGTGTCTGCTCACCGCACGCCCGATCTTATGCGTGAGTACGCCATGAGTGCGCGCACGCGCGGATTAAAAGTGATTATCGCCGGTGCCGGCGGCGCGGCTCATCTGCCAGGCATGACCGCTGCCTGGACCACGCTGCCAGTGATCGGAGTTCCCGTGGCCCATGGTGCTCTTCAAGGGCAAGACGCCCTCTTATCTATTGTGCAAATGCCTCGTGGAATTCCTGTCGCCACGGTCGCTATTGATAACTCGACCAACGCCGCATTTCTTGCTTTACGCATCCTCGCGGCCTTTGATCCTAAGCTCGCGGAACGTCTGGAGCAGGAACAGCGCGAGGTCGCCGAACGGGTAAGTGCCACCTGAAGTGGCCACAAAAACTGCGTATTAAGAGAATCTTCACATCTGCCGCGCGCTAAGTCCCTGAAGCTTTGAAGGGATTGATTAGCCCCTTAAACTTAATCTCGATACTTGCAAAACCAAGGACGCGATTATGGAACGTTTGCTCAAGCGCCTGGTGGTTTTATCTCTCCTTATATCTACCGGAGCGATGGCCCACAACAACAACCACAATTCTTGGGAAGACTTCTTCCGCATGGTCCGTCTCCGGCATCACAACAATAGTCATGAAGGACATATTAATCTTTTGGCCACCCGCAGTCCTTCAAGCGCAACTCCACAACTCATCAGCTTCCAAGGTGTGATCAAAATCCCTAACGACGTGCACGTCAGCTTGGGCGCGAATCTCCTCGGCCAGGGTGCTCGCTTGATCTTTGACGATGGCCGCGTGGAATGCCGCTACCAGCAACGCACGGGTGGAAAGTTCAAACTTTCTAACTGTACTGACGGCAGCCGTTCAAACGACGAGTTCCGTGTTGATCAAAACATTAAGTTCGAACTACTTCCGGTTTTAGTTTCTTCGAAAGCGGTTGTAAAAATTCATGTTCTTGAGCGTGCCGACGAAACCTACGGCGTCCAATTTCCTTATCTCACAGCAACTGAAGGCCAAGTGCTCGCTTACAACGGCGACGCTTGGGTTCCGATGAATCCAGAAGATGTCTTTGATGGTGGTGCTGGCACCGTTGGACCACAAGGTCCTGTTGGCCCACAAGGTCCAGCGGGTGCGAACGGTGCTGATGGTGCTGCCGGAACTGCAGGCGCAGTTGGACCACAAGGTCCGGCGGGCCCAGCGGGTGCGACAGGTGCTGTGGGTCCACAAGGTCCAGCGGGAGCAACGGGCGCGCAAGGCCCGAAAGGTGATAAAGGCGACGCGGGCGCTGATGGCGCTCCGGGTGTTGCCGGCGCAACAGGTGCAACTGGCGCAACAGGTGCAACTGGCGCAACAGGTGCGACGGGCGCGCAAGGACCGCAGGGCCCTGCGGGAGCGACTGGTCCACAAGGTCCCGCTGGAGCGAACGGCACCAATGGTGCTGACGGCGCTGTGGGTCCCATGGGCCCGCAAGGTCCGGCCGGTGCTGATGCCGTCGTCAACACAGGCACAGGCCCTGGTCAAATTCCAGTGCTCGATGCCAACGGTCAACTTCCTGCTTCCGTACTTCCGGCCGGAACTGGTGGTGGCAGCGTGAAAGTTGCGTTCATCAAAGACGTCAAAGCTCCGTCGACGAACGGTGGAACATGTTTTGCTTCTTGGCAAAATCGTGACCTCAACACATTCGAAGGCGACACCAGCTTCGCCTCGATCTCTGCGAACCAGATCACCTTGCAGCCAGGCACTTACTGGCTCGAAGGTCATGCTCCGGGCTACTTCGCCGGCGCTCACCAAGCAAAACTTGTGAACGTCGCGACCAACGCAGATGTATCTTACGGATCGTCGGGCCACTCGCACCCGAGTGCGGGCTCCGTGACCCACTCGATCATCAAAGTTCGTTTGATTGTGACTGCTGCGACCACCTACAAGATCCAGCAGCGCTGTAGCATCGAGCGCGCACTTCAGGGCCTCGGCATCGCCAACGGCTTCGGGGGCCCGGAAACCTACACCACGATCACGATCGTGAAGCTGGACTAATTTACTCATTTGGGTCTGTCGTCATTCATGAGTAGAATAAATGAATGCGATGGACCCTGCTTCTTCTCACCATTTATTCTTTCGAAGCTCAGGCCGTCCGTCTCACGGCAGATTTCTCTTCACGCAAAGACACCGCCACCTGTGACTGGAACCTCGGCACAGGCATCGTGCGCGCCCCGCAAGCTTCCAACGGTACGGCACTTGATTTCGGTGATGGCTCGGACGGTGATTGCAACTTCAGCGGCAACGTTCTCGCCGATGAGTACAACTGCCGCACGCTGCGAATCGCTTCGAACACGCGCTTTACTCAGAACGGTGCCAACGCCGTCGTGATCCGCGTGCAAGGGGCGGTGACCATTAGCGCCACGTTGAGCGTCGATGGTTCTGCCGGCAACGATGGAACCGTCACGCCGAACCTCGGCGGCAACGGTGGGCCCGCGGGCTTTCGCGGTGGCCATTTCGACTCACTAGGCTTTCCGCAAGCAGAACCCGGTCAACAAAATGCCACGGGGGCGGGCGACGGCGGCACGAGCGCGGCCGGCAACGCGGGAAGTTTTTCCGGCGGCGGTGGTGGTGCCGGTGGAAATTTTGGCGACACCTTGCTCGCGACGAGTGGAGCTGACGGCACATCGACCATTGGCCTCCAAGGCACCGGTGGCGTGACCTCAGCGTCTGAAGTGGCGGCCGATGAAGCGGGCTTCGAAACTCTCCTCATCGGTGGAGCGGGCGGCGGTGCCGGTGGCGAAGGCGTGGAAGATGTGGCGATACTTTATTCGGGCGCGACTGGCGGAGGTGGCGGCGGCGCTTTGCACATCATCGCCGGTGGAAACATCACGATCACAGGAATCATCTCGGCCAATGGCGGCGCCGGCGGCGATGGCACAGGTCTGAGTGGCGGAGGCGGCGGTGGCGCTGGCGGAAGCATCTGGCTTCAGAGCGGCGGACAGATCACCAACAACGGAACCATCCGCGCACTCGGCGGCGCGGGAGGAACAATCACATCCGTGCTCGCGGCCACCGGCGGGGACGGTGGGAACGGCGGTGCCGGTCGAATTCGTCTCGATGACTTCGATGGCGTCTTAACCGGCAATGCTCCGAGTCCCGTGGCACAAACGGCAGCGAGCACACCAGGCGTTTATGACGTGGGTTTTCTCACCGGTATGTGCACGGCGCTGACAACTGGCCTTGATACCATCGGAAAACTTAACCGCTTTAAATCAGCGCAAACCACGCAGACGCTTAACGGCGGAACACTCGATATTGAAGTGCAAGATAGCGATGACAATGTGACGTGGAACGCTGCTGTACCTCTTTCTCAGATCAATACTCTTTCTCGTCGTTATCTCCGCTTCGCGGTGGAGATCACACCGGCCTCGGCCGCCAGCTCACCCGAGCTGGATGCATTGAGCGTGGAGTATGATGTGTTGGAAAAATCGAACTACGAGTTTAAGTCAGATGTGTCGTGCGGTACCGTAGATTTGGATGGTCCTCCAGGCCCACAAGGTGGACTGATGCTGGCCGGGTTTATGTTGGTTGTTCTTTTTGGTCGCAGAAAATCAAAACGCCAGGCCTAGGCGCGTCGCCAATCCCATGCCGGAGATCTTGTTATCCCCGCGCGGTGCTTTAAGTGTCGCTTGCTCAAAGCTCACACCCGCTTCGAAGAAAAAACCGCGGCGCCAAAATCTGCGCCACAGGAATTGTCCATCGAAGGCACTCCAATCTCCAAACGCCGCGCCGATGTGCGTGTGCAACGAACTCTTCTCATTCACGCGCCATTCGAGTTCCAGCTGCGCGCGCGGAGAGGTCGCACTGACTTCTTCGAACGCGAGACTCTCCGGCGTTTTAAGTTTGTACGTCGAACCGGTCACGCGCTGAAGACCCAGTCCGATGAACGCGAAGGTATTCTCACCCCAACGCTGATGCCACTCAGGTAAAATAGTTATGTCCGTGCGAGAATACACTTCCCCATCAAACACTTGCCCGCTCTGGCGCAAGAGATCGGCTCGCAAAGCCCAACGCTTCGAGAATAGCACTCGTCCCGCAATGCTGATGGTGTTCAAGGCATTACCATCAATTTTGCCGTTGTATTCTTGGTCATCTAATTCAACAGCTAACTGGCGCGGTTCAAATCCTAATCTAAAATATGAATAAGCATCGGCTTCCCGCCACGGTAAGGCTTTTTTCTGTTCTTCCGTTAGCACGACTTTTTTACCAATTTGGAAGCGACCCGTGTTGCTTGCGGTCTCGCCCCAGTCGTGGCGAGCGCGTACTCGCCAGAACAGCACATCACCGCGCGGCCAGCCGACGTTTTTAAGCGTGAGTTTGGTTTTTTTCTCTTCAACTTGCGCCAGCGGTTCTTCAAACTCATCATCGCGCGCTACGTCTACAACGTAGTCTAGAGCACGGGCCGCGCGCTTCCATACAAAAGTCGTTTCTGGTGCTTCATTCAACTCGACAGCACGAATCGGACTCGAGAGCTTCGGCTTGTCAGGGTCTTCAGCATCACCGGGCAGAAGACGGAGCTGAGACGCGGGCCCCATAGCTGTTTCTCGTCCCCAGGCATCACGCAAGGCATAGCGCCACCAGTACTTACCCGGCTTCGCTCCTTTCCAGACAAACTCGTTTTCATTTGTGGTGGTGGTGAAGATTTTTTTGGTGAGCTGCTCGTCACTAAAAATTTCCACTCGATAGGCGACCGCTGACTCCTCGGCCGGTAATTCTAGAACGACACTGGTGACAACTTCTGTCGCGTAGGCGCGCGGGATAATCCAATCCACCCAAGAACTCTTGGGCTCGATGAACTTGATGTCGATTTCTTTTTTTAGACTCGGGGGGGCACCGGGTGTTTCCAATGGTGCGCTTGGCTCGACCATGACTTTCTTGGGCCGCGAGAAGCCCCCGTCACTCCGGCGCGCGCGCCAGAAGAACGTTCCGACTTTTGGGAAGACGATCTCCGTGGAGCCGTCCCCGGTCTGCGTAAGAATAATATTCTTGAAGGCGTCGTCTTCTGCGAGCTCGAACACCTGCTCACCTTCGCCGTCCCATTCGAAACTAATCTTCTGATCAGGTCTTTCGAGGATGATCCGCTGGCCTTCTTCGGGTTTGCGATCTTCAAACGGCGTCCACTTCACGACCAACTCTTTTGACCAGGCACTACTACGCTGATACTCGTCGATGCCGCGGACTCGCACTTGGTAAGTGCCGGCCGCAAGAGTCGGGAACACCAACTCCGAAGCACTGCTCACTCCGGATTTTTTAATTTCGCTATTTTTCCGCACTTCCCATTCATAATCCGCGCCGTTACCGGTCCATTTCAGATCCGCCACTTGGTTCGCTTGGTCTCGTGAGAGCTCGAGCGGTCCGACTGTGGTCCAGACAGGCACCGTCGGAACTTCGAGGCGCTTGACGATGAACTCTCCTACTCCAGATGCGCGCGCCAATGGGCGATCCGCATCCATCGTCGGCTTCACGTTCCAGCGGATCAGCTTTCCAATCGGCACGTCAACGGGCAGCTGGTGGTGTTCGCTTTCGACGTCGGTGGTTTCTCCATCCACACTCCAGCTCACCTGGTATTTTTGCACTTGTGTGGCCTTCCACTCGAGCGTCAGTCGAGTAGTCGCAGCGTCCACACTGAGTGGCAGCACCACCGTGCCTTGCGGAGAGAGCAGTTCGAGGGCAGGTTCGCGTCGCAAACTAAAAGTTCCCACGCGGCTCGCGCCCAACTCGTTGCTGACTTTCCAGTAGAAACTTCCTGCTACGAGACTTACGCTCACGCTCGTCTTCTCGGTCGTGAGAGAGCGCACCATATCTTTAAACGCGAGATCGCGGGCAATCTCGAGGCGCACGGGTTTATCCGTAAGATTCTTCCACGCCAGATCAACTGTGGGTTCTTCGGCCGTCCACAACTGCGCTCCCTCGAGCGGAGTCTCCAATTGCATCTGCAGGGCGGTCTTCACTGGCGCCGATTCACCCATGCGCACTTCTTCGTGCGTGCCCACTTGCAGGCGCGTCTCACCGCTCTGGAGGCTCGCGTCTCCCTTCATCACCGAGAAGGCCATGTCGTCACCGTTTTTAGTAATGAGGACTTCCGCGCCTTCGCCCGTGAGTTGGACTTTCTTTCCTTGCATCTCGAGCTCGAGGGCCTCGCCACCGAGCGTGGTTTGCACCATGCCCTGGTCGAGGAGAATTTTATTGATGTCTTGATCTTGCTGAAGCCGTAACAGCGTGTTCGCCGCCATGTTCACTTTCTGACCGCTGCGAAACTGCAGACGCGCACGCGCTTGATCGCCGGTGAAGATCGAGGCCCCAGCGGAGAGATGGTCGCCCTGATGCAGATCGCGCCACACCAGATCTCCCGCCGAACGATGTTTCGCAGAATTTTCTAATTTTGAGAGCCACGCCTGCCAACCAAGCTCCGCCGTTGCGCCACCAGGGCGCACGAAAAGCTGATAGCTCGAGGTCGCCATCAGTAAGATCGCCAACGCGATCAGACTCGTTTCTGAACGACGAATGTTCATGGCCCTTCCATTCTACCAGACGGGCGTGTTACCGTGTGAGTGAACATCACAAGAGATCATGGAGGATACTCTGCAACAGCCGATTCGGGCGGTCAGGTTTCCGCTCAAACTCAAGTTCACTCTCACGTTGGGTCTGCTTCTCGTAGCGACGGTGACCACATTTCTCTTTCTGGCCACGCGGCTCATTCGCGAAGACAAAGCTGCTTACGTCTACGACGCCATTCTGATGCGGACTGAGCAGCAGGCGGCCACTCTCGAGGCTCGCCTCACCGCCTGGCGTGCGCTCTTACAAAATCCTCCGTCATCGGACCAGTTACGGACCAATTTCCCAGAAGTGCACACTCTCTGGGATAATCAGACCCTCGCATTCAAGCAACAGGAGTCGGCCCTAGGTGAAAATCTTGCCCCTGCCCCCTGGCAAATGTTACGGGTCAAAGAGACCGCTTACCTCGTCATGGATGGAGCGGGCCGCCGCGTGGTGGTTGAACTCTCGCTGCTGGCCAAGCAAGTAGGTCCCTTCCAGCTCGGCCTCTACTCACAAGACGGCCGCGTCCTGCTGGATGCTTCAAAAAATTCTTCCATGGTGGCGAAAGACCACTGGCTCTGGGAGTTACTGTCGCAGCCCGCGTCGCAGGGTGTGCGCGAAACAAAAAATCAGTTGATCGTGGCCTACGCAAAAATTCCGGCGATGGGTTGGGTACTGACGTCGCAGCTGGATAAGTCAGCGGCCTTTGCGGTCGCGGGTTACTTGGTCGATAAGTCGATCTTCTTCGGCCTCCTGATCCTAGGTGTCGCGATCTTAGTGGGCATTCTCGCCGTTCGTCCTTTGACCTCGCAGCTTGAAGATCTCAATGCACTTACTGATGCTGTGGGCGGCGGAGATTTCTCGAAACGCGTGAAGCCGCGCACGCACGACGAAGCCGGAGCCCTGGCGGATTCCTTCAACATGATGGCCGAGAAGATCACCGTTTACATGGGTGAGATGAAAGAGAAGGCGCGCCTCGAAAACGAGTTACAGGTCGCGCAGCTCGTGCAAAAAGCGTTCTTCCCTCCGACGCTCATCCAGCTTCCGGGCGTGGAGCTTCGCTCGTTCGCAGCACCGGCGAGTGAATGTGGCGGAGACTGGTGGGGTCAGATTGATTTCGGTGAGTCGGTGTTGATCTTGATGGCCGATGCCACCGGACATGGAGTTCCCGCGGCCCTCCTCACGGCCACAGCGAACGCATGCAAAGAAGGTATCAGGGCCTTGAGTGAACTTGATCCATCCTTGCCGCAAAATCCAGCGCGCGTGATGCAATATCTCAATCGCACGGTGTGCTCATCCGGCGATCAAATTCAGATGACGTGTTTTGTCGCCAGCTGGCATCGGTCATCGCGCAGCTTAGTGTACACCAACGCCAGTCATCCACCCGCACTCGTGTTTGTGGCGCCTGTAGAGCGCCAAGCGACTAAAGACGATCTGCGCCCATTGCTCGAGGCGAATGGTCCGCGCTTGGGACAACAGAGAGACGCCGTATATACTGAAAACTACGTAGAGCTCCCTACCGATGCTAGAATGGTGCTCTACTCTGATGGCCTGACGGAAGCGAGCGATCCTGCAGGTCAGCCCTGGGGACAGCGTCGTTTCATGAAGGCCTTGGTAGAACTCTTTACTGCCCAGGACGGCGATCCCCAGCATGTGGTGAACGAGATGCTCACTCATCACCAGCGTGCGACGTTTGATGACGACGTGACTTTGGTTTGTGCGAGGTTCGAGTGATCAAGCCGGAACGGATAGCCATCTTCACGAAAGACAATGAACTCTTCGACGCCCTGTCGTTGGCACTCAGTCCGCTCGCGCCTGTCGTGCGCGCTCCGAAAAGCCTCGATAACAGAACTCTCGTCTTAGTTGATGAGCGCAAGGGCCCTGCCATCGATGATCTCAAGCCGACGCTCCACCTGCCCTGGCTTTTTTGGATCGGCCATCGTGAGGACAAGGACCACATCCAGTTCATCCACGAACACCATCTCCACCATCTCCTCGGACTGGATGCCGTCCGCACGCCCTGGGAAGCCGAGATGCAGATCAAAAAGATTTTTGCGGAAAAAGACAAATGGTGGGGGCTGAAGCCCTATCTCGCCGCCGGCACCATGACCGACGGCTTCAGCCTGTCGGACTCGAACAAACACGGCACGGATCAGGTGCGCGAAATTCTCAAGCTGCAAGAGTGGAGCGAATTCTTTGACTCGCCCCAAGACCACCTCGCGCTGATGGCCAACGAGCTCGTCTCCAACGCACTCTACAACGGCCCGGAAGAAAAGCGCTCGGGCTCGGCGCACTACCCGATCGACCGCAAGGCCCCGGTGTTTTTGCGCGGAAGCGAACTCGTGCAGGTCAACCTCGGCATGGATACCCATGCTGTAGGATTGAGCGTGATGGATTGCTTCGGGACTCTCGATTGGACGAAGACCGTCGAGAGCTTGCATCGAGGGTTTCAAGAAAAAACCGTGCAGTATAAAAAAGGCGGCGCGGGCCTGGGTCTTTATTTGGCGTTCTCTCACGGTAACCAGTTCATCGTGAATCGCCGACCGGGACTGCGCACTGAGGTCATCTGTCTCATTGAAAAAAATCGACGTTACCGTCAGTACAAGGGACGTCTCAAATCCTTCCATTTCTTCGAAGAGGCTTCGTCATGAGTAAGTTGAAAATTGATAAAGAACTGTTGGACGGAGTCCTCACCGCCCAGCTCGCCGGAACGATCGATGAGGACGCCGACTTCACTCCACTCCAGGGCCTTTCGCAGCCCTCGGTGATCTTCGATTTTCACGGCGTCACCATGCTGAACTCCTGCGGCATCCGCGAATGGGTCAGCTTCATCGCGAAGCTGCCGCCCGCCACGCGCGTGACCTACCGCCGCTGCCCGCAGATCATCATCGAACAGATCAACATGGTCCACGGCTTCTTCCGGGAAGGCGCAGTGATCGAGAGCTTCGCGGCGCCGTACTATTGCGAACACTGTGATAAAGAATCTAAAGTGATGCTGAAAACGGCGCAGGTTCAGACGAGAAAAGCTCCCACCCAAACGTGTCCGCATTGTGGCGAAGCCAACATGGAGTTCGACGCCCTCGAAGAACAGTACTTCCACTTCCTCAAGAATCAAGGCTAGAGATGCTGACCCATTACGATCATTTATTTGAGCCGATCGTAGTGCTGGACCTTCAGAAGAAAGTGGTCCATTGCAACCCGGCATTCAACCTGTTCTCGAAACAGCCTCCGCGCGTTTTGCGCAACATCGAATTCCTCTTTCAGCTCTTCGAAGCCAAAGGCTTCGACCTCGAAGGCTGGATCGACCAGGGCTTCTTGAAGCTCGAGCTCCGCGTCTCGCCTGAGCTCGAACTCATTCACGTGCGAGAAAAAGATCTCACGTCGCATGTGGTGTTGCGCCAGTTCCCCCTGGAACTCCCCGAGGGGACGTTCCTCGCCGTTTCCATCCACGACATCTCCATCGAGAAGAATCTCTACGATAAGTACCGTCAGCAGCTGCAGGAGCTGCACGCCACCCACGCGCAGATCGTACAGGCCGATAAGCTCGCGACCCTCGGTGAGATGACCGCCACGATCTCGCACGAGATCTCGAACCCGCTGACCATCGCCGTGGGAAACACCGAAATCATCGAAGTCTACCTCGCGAATCCAGACCTCGCGTCGGTGCGCAGCGAACTCATCCGCGCCAACACCGACATCCGCGAGAGTATCGATCGCATCCACACCATCATCCGCAACATGAAGCACTTCCTGTGGCAGAGCGAGGACACCAAAGAGTTCTGTTCGCTGGAGGACGCCATCAAACATTCCGTCGATTGGCTCAAGGCGCCGATCGAAGCCGGCAACGTGAAGATTGAAACGAGCGTACTCACGCAAGACGCCGTGGTGCTCGCCAATCCTCTCAAGATCGAGCAGGTGATCATCAATCTGGTGAAGAACGCCGTGGACGCATTGGCGGAGAAAAACACCGCAGACCCGACGATCGTCATCGAGTTGCGGCGCAACGAGGGCGACCATGCGCTCGAGCTGCGCGTGACAGACAACGGGCCCGGCGTCCCGAAACACGTGAAAGATAATCTTTTCCGGCCCTTCATCACCACCAAAAAAGTGGGCCAGGGCACGGGACTAGGCCTTTCGATTTCTCAGAAAATCATCGAGTCGCACAAAGGCTCCATCGAATTGCAAGACGTCGAGAAGGGAACCTGTTTCCTGATCCGTTTGCCACCCATTGAGGGCTACAGCTTCAGCCGCGGTGACAAGGTTTCACGCGGCCTCGCCACCAAGCGCGGTCCCCGCATTCTCATCGTGGACAACGAGCCGCAGATTCTGAACGTGCTGACGCGCTTTTTGGAAGACGAAGGCCATCACGTGATTGCTTCGGCCCGGCCGGAAGAAGCACTGCGTTTTATTAGTAAGATGGATGTGGATCTTGTCCTGACCGATCTCTCCATGCCCGAAATGAACGGACGCCAGCTCGCCCACGTCGCCCGGGAAAATGGCCACAAGGGCCCAATTCTTTACATGTCGGCCTCTAAGAACGCCGAAGCTTACAACCGCGACCGCGACACCATGCAGATCTCCGGCATGATTATTAAGCCGTTCTCGAAAGACGAAGTGATCCGCACCATCAAAGATGCTTTAGGGAGGAAGCCATGAGCTCCTCGAAGCAGATCAAAGACATGAACATCTTGATTGTGGATGACGAGGACAAGATCTGCGAGATCATGCGGGTTTTCCTCAATACCCTTGGGCCCTTTAAATCTATTGTGGTGGCGGACAGTACATTGCGCGCCATGCAAATGTTCCAAAACCAGCAATTTGATCTGCTAATCCTCGATCACGTCATGCCCGGGAAGCTGGGAATCGATTTCGCTGAATCTCTGAGGAAAAGCATAAAGTTTCATAACCTCAAGATCCTGTTGGTTTCTGGCTTCCTGCAACAAGAAGATGTGCTGCACTCCGTTGAAATCGGTATTAAACACATTTTAGTCAAACCCTTCACGCGTCAACAATTGGTCGAAAAAGTCGCCCAAATGCTCGATCTCCCCTACCCATAATTCTCGCGCTGTTTAACCTTTAGGAATTGTGAAGCTTCCTCGGGACATGCTACTTTTGTAGCGAATTTCAATGTCTTTGGAGGCCTTATGCAAGCGGATAACGCTGCACTCATCAGCTATACGGCCGTGGTCGCGATGATCATTGTCGGATTAGTTCTGGTTGGTGCCCTTCTGTTGATCAACAAAATTCTAGGCCAGCGCCCGACCGAACACACACGCAAGAAGGATGACACCTACGAGTGTGGTGTAGACTATGTGGGTACCGGCCATCAGCAATTCTCGGTCCGCTACTACCTCGTCGCTCTCGTGTTCTTGTTGTTCGACGTAGAAATCGTCTTCATGTACCCCTGGACTCTTGCCTACAAAGCTTACCTGCCTGTGAGCGGTGGCTTCATCATCTGGGAAGTCGTGCTCTTCGCGACGATCCTCCTCGGTGGTTACATCTACCTGCGCCTGCGTGGCGCTTTTGACTGGGATTAATTTATGTCTAAAGACGGAAGTGCTTTTGCCTACCCGATGGTGCTCGCCGAAGCCGCGAAGTGGGCCCGCAAAAATTCTCTCTGGCCAATGCCGTTTGGTACCTCGTGCTGCGGGATCGAAATGATGGCCGTGCTCGGCTCGCACTACGACCTCTCACGCTTCGGCGCTGAGGTTGTGCGCTTCTCTCCACGCCAAGCCGACTTGCTTCTCGTGGCCGGCACGATCACGACGAAAATGGCGCCGGTTTTGCGCACCATCTACGACCAAATGCTCGAACCGAAGTGGGTGATCGCCATGGGCGCTTGCTCATCATCCGGCGGTATTTTTGATACGTACTCAGTGCTCCAGGGCATCGACGAAATTATGCCGGTGGATGTTTATGTGCCAGGCTGCCCACCGATCCCAGAAGGTGTGATCCACGCCGTCATGCACTTGCAAAAAATCATCGATGGCAGCATCGATCGCAACACCGCTGAAAAACCAACTCATGAAGACGCCATCAATGCCATGAACTACCGCAAGGCCATGACTCATGACATCTCGGCTAACTGGCGCGTAACTCAAGAAGGCATCGTGCCTGGACGGAAGGAGTAACCATGTATAACGCCTATACTGAAAACGCTCCCTTCATCGCTCGTCAAAATGCTTTCAATGCACGCCTGCAGGAGAAGTATGCTGAAGGTCGGAAGCTCGTCTTTGATAGCATTCGTGAGCCTGTCTTGTGGGTTCGCGATGGCAAAGATCTGCTGCTTGTCGTGAAGATGTTTCGCATTGATGATTCGATCAAGGTCGACTTTCTCTCAAGCCTCACGGCCTACGACAACAAGGATAAGGTCGATGGTCCGAAGCGCTTCGTGATGGTCTATAACCTCTACTCAACGACCACCAACGTCCGCATTCGGATCAAGCTCGCGGTTGATCTCGACGAAGCTGTTCCGACTCTCACCACTGAGTGGGCGGCCGCCAACTGGCTCGAGCGCGAAGTTTGGGATTTGTTCGGCATTCCCTTCGCCGGCCACCCGAACCTCCGTCGCATCATGATGGATGAACGCTTCACCGGTCACCCGCTCCGCAAAGAGTACCCAATTAAGCAGCGCGAACCCTTCGCAGACAACATTCCTTTCCATTTGGGAGCGCAGCCGCTTCCTAAGAGCGAGAAGTGATCATGGAAAACAAGCAACCCCTGGCGGATTTCTACAACCCGAACGTCTTGATCAACCTCGGTCCGGCGCACCCAGCGATGCACGGCACTTTGCGTGTCATGTGCCGAATCAACGGTGAAGTGATCGAGGATGCGACCTGCGAGATCGGCTACCTCCACCGCGCCATTGAAAAATTAGGCGAAGAGAAAACTTATCACCAGTGGATGGTCTACACCGATCGGTTGAACTACTGCTCGGCCCTCATCAACAACATCGCTTATGCCATGACGGTAGAAAACGTCATGAACATCAAGATCACGGACCGCTGCTTGTGGGTCCGCATGATCATGATGGAACTCTCGCGAATCATCGATCACTTGGTCTGCTTGGCCGCCAATATCTTGGATGCTGGTGCTCTCACGTGCTTCTGGCTCTTGTTCCGTTGGCGTGAAGAAGCTTACACGATGATTGAGTCAGCGTGTGGCATGCGTCTCACCACCACATACGCGCGGATCGGTGGCATGAGCTACGACATCCCCGATGATTTCATCCCGCGCCTGTTCAAATTCTGCGAAGACTTCCCGAAAGCCATGGATGAGGTCGATGCTCTCTTGAGCGGTAACCGCATCTGGATCGACCGGACTCGCGGAGTGGGCAAACTCTCTCGTGAAGACGCTCTTAACTTCAGCGCAACCGGCGTCGTGGCCCGGGCATCAGGCCTTGATATCGACCTGCGCCGTGACCGTCCTTACATGGCCTACGACCAAGTGGATTTCGATGTCGTGGTCGGCTCAAATGGCGACACCTTTGATCGTTACCTCTGCCGCATGGAAGAGATGAAACAATCAGTGCGCATCCTCAAGCAGTGCATCCAGAAGATTCCTGGCGGCCCGATTTGGGTGGATGATCGCCGCGTGCAGATACCAGAAAAGATCGACGTCTACACCAAGATGGAAGTCTTGATTCACCACTTCAAGATCTTTATGGAAGGCATCGACGTCCCGGCCGGCGAAACGTTCACCTGCGTAGAAGGTGCCAACGGCGAACTTGGTTTCTACCTCGTCAGTCGTGGCGGCCCGAAAGCGTGGCGCTTGCACGTGAAGAGCCCATCTCTTATGCAATTCCAGGCCTACGAAAAAATGATCAAAGGCGACAAGATCGCCGACGCCGTCGCTACGCTGGGTTCCGTGAACATCATCGCTGGCGAGTTGGACCGTTAATTTAGAGAGAGACACCTATGGCACTATCAGAAAAGATTCAAAAAACGATCAACGGAATTCGCCATCAGTTCCCGACGGAACAGGCGCTTCTTATTCCCGCGCTCCTCGAGGTCCAGAACGACTACGACTGGGTGTCGATCGAACACATGAAAGACGTGGGCGAGTTCCTCAATCTTCCATTGGCAAAAGTGCGCGAAGTCGCCAGTTTCTACACCATGTTTAAACTCGCCCCGATGGGCAAGGTGGATCTGCAGATCTGCACCAACATCTCGTGCTGGCTCAACGGCGCCGACAAGCTCGTCGCCTGCGCTAAGAAGAAGCTGGGTGTCGCCCCTGGTGAGACGACCGCCGACGGCAAGTTCACCCTCAACCAAGTGGAGTGCCTCGCCGCTTGCGGAACGGCGCCCGCTCTCATGCTGAACGAAGACTATTACGAGAACGTCGACGAGGCCCAACTTTTGAACCTGATTGCGCAGGCGCAAAACGACCTTGCGGCCGGCAAGGTCGTCGGAAAGAACACGCGCATCGAAGGAGTATGGCCATGATGTACAACAACGAACACTTTGAGCCCGTCATCACTCCCAACGTCAGCAAGCCTGGCTGCGAGACGATCGATTTCTACATCCAAAACGAAGAGGGCTACAAGGGACTCGAGAAAGCCCTCAAGATGAAGCCCGCAGAAGTTGTCGATGAAGTGAAAAAGTCGAACCTGCGCGGCCGCGGCGGCGCGGGCTTCCCGACCGGAATGAAGTGGTCCTTCATGCCACCGAACCCCGTGGATGCGAACGGTAAAGTGAAGCCGAAGTACTTGGTGTGCAATGCCGACGAAGGTGAACCGGGCACATTCAAAGATCGTTTGATCTTCACGAAGACACCTCACCGCATGATTGAAGGCATGATCATCGGCGGTCACGCCATTGGCTCGAACAAGGGCTTCGTTTACGTGCGCGGTGAATGGCATAAAGAAATTCGCCTCATGCAAAAAGCCCTCGACGATGCTTACGCGAAAGGCTTCCTCGGAAAAAACATTCTGGGCTCGGGCTTCGACTTTGATCTCGTCATCTACAAAGGCGCCGGCGCTTATATCTGCGGCGAAGAAACTGCTCTTTTGAATTCCCTGGAAGGCAAACGCGGCGAACCACGCTTGAAGCCACCGTTCCCGGCGCAAGTCGGTGCCTACGGCATGCCTTCGTGTGTGAACAACGTCGAAACTTTCGCGGCCGTGCCTTACATCATTCAAAAAGGCTGGGAAAAGTACGCCAAGATGGGCCCGGAGCGATCCGGTGGAACGCGCTTAATCTGCGTCTCAGGGCACGTGAACAAACCCGGCGTTTATGAACTGCCGATGAACCTTTCGATCAACGACATCATCGAGCTCGCGGGCGGCGTGAAGGGCGGCAAACTCAAGGCCGTGATTCCCGGCGGAGCATCGGCTCCGATGCTAAGAGCAGATGAGTGCGGCGTGCTCACCGATTACGACTCACTCGCAAAGGCCGGCACCATGGCCGGCTCCGGTGGCTTGATCGTGATGAACGACACCGTCAGTATCCCAGAAGCAACCTACACTCTCCTTAAATTCTACGAACACGAGTCTTGTGGACAGTGTTCGCAGTGCCGGGAAGGCTCGCACTGGCTTGCTCGTATGTTCAAACGCATCCTCGACGGCGGCGGCACGCAAGACGATCTCGATTACATTGGAAAAATTTGCGGAAATATGGCGGGCCAAACGATTTGTGCCTTTGCTGATGCGGTCACGGGTCCGGCGCTCTCGAGCGTTCGCAAGTTCCGCTCAGAATTTGATGAAATGGTGATGAAAGGCGGACTCCACGGCATTGGCCGCACGGAATCTGTGTCCCATGAAATGGGTGGTGCTCATGTCTAATATAATTACTATTCCCGCTGAAGATCTGAACTACACTTCAGGCAAACAGCCGGTTCACTCAGACCCGACCCCTGAAGCAAAGCCATTGCCGAAGGTTACGATCGACGGCAAGGCCTACGAATTCAAGCCGGGCGACACCATCATGCAAGTGGCCGAGCGCTACAAACTGCACGAGGACATCCCTCGTTACTGCTACCACCCGGGCATGCCGATTGCGGGTACGTGCCGCATGTGCACAGTGGAAGTAGAAAAAGCTCCCAAGCTCATGACGTCGTGCTCAACACCGGCCGGTGACGGCATGGTCGTCCACACGCGCTCTGAGAAAGTTCTCAAGTCACGTAATGGCGTGATGGACTTCCTCCTCACGAACCACCCGCTGGATTGCCCCGTGTGCGACAAGGCCGGCGAGTGCGAACTCCAAGACTACACCTTCGAGTACGGCCCGCAGGAATCAAATTTCAAAGAAGAGAAGCGCGTCTTCGAAAATGCCACCACGAAGAAGCTCTCCGACAAAGTGACCTTGAACATGAACCGCTGTGTGCACTGTGAACGCTGCGTGCGCTTCACGGATGACGTCACAAAAACAAACGATCTCGTGATGGTGAATCGCGGCTGGCACAAAGAACTCATGGTGACCGACGAGAAAGTCGGTCTCGTGAACGACTACCAGGGCTGCCTCACGGACTTCTGTCCGGTAGGTGCGTTGACCATGAACGACTTCCGCTTTGAAAAACGCGTGTGGTTCCTCGATAAGAAGCCATCGGTCTGTGACGGCTGCTCGAAGGGCTGCAACATCGAAGTTCACCACGATAAAGAAGTCGTCCAGCGCTACGTTCCTATTTTTAACGAAAAAGTGAACAGTCACTGGATGTGTGACGAAGGGCGCCTTTCCTACCACACCTACGCCGACGCCAATCGTATCGTCTCTCCTCTTCTCCCTGATACCGCTTCAGGGCGCCTCACTTCTACGAACTGGGAAACCGCTGCCAACATCGTGAACGCGCGCGTGAAGAGCGCCAGCAAAGTTCTCGTCGTGGTGGGTACAGATGCCACCAACGAAGAAGCCATGCTCATCAAGGGCCACTTCTCGGCCCGCGCCGAAGTAAAGTACCACTCGGGTTTCGGCGAGAATAAAGCGCTCGATCATCTCTTGCGCCAATCCGATAAAACGCCCAACACCAAAGGCGTAGCAGCCATCGGCCTCTCGGCGATGCAGGCCTCAGACGTGACAGGCAAAGACCTCGTCGTCGTGATCCGCCAGGGTCGCGCGCAGATGCCAAAAGTCGAAGGGCAAGACGTCATTCTCGTGGGTGTGTACTCACGCGAAGAGATCGACACCTTGAAAGCGAGCAACGTGCGCATCCAAGCGGTGTTGCCGAGCCTTGCGACCATCGAAAAAGAAGGCTCGTTCACGAACTGCGATGGCATCACTCAATCATTTACCGCTGCGGTCGCTCACCGTGGTAAGGCCCTTGCTCTGCCAAAGATTCTGGCAGCGCTCGTTGGCGAAAAGCACTAGGAGAGCTGAATGGATCCGGTGATTTTTACAACTCTCGCAGTCGTCGCAAAGATGCTCCTGCTCTTGGCCGTCACTCTCGGTGTCGTGCCGATCATGGTGTGGTTCGAGCGCCGTGGCGCCGGATGGTTCCAGGGCCGCCCTGGACCTAACCGCGTGGGACCGTTCGGACTCTTGCAGCCGCTCGCTGACGTGATCAAGTTCTTCTTCAAAGAAGACTGGACGCCAGGCAACGCCGACAAGTTCTGGTACTGGGTCGCTCCGATCATCGCTCTCGTGGCACCGCTCGCCGCCATCAGCGTGATTCCTTTTGGGAGTCACATCGTGATCGGTGACCAAATTGTGCAGCTGCAGCTTGCTGATGTGGATGCGGGCGTGATCTTCATCCTCGCATTCGCTGGTCTCGAAGTTTACCCGGTGATCCTCGCCGGCTGGGCCTCGAATAATAAGTACACCGTCCTCGGAGCGCTCCGTGGTTCGGCGCAAGTTGTGTCGTACGAGATCTCCATGGGCCTCGCTCTCTTGTCGATGCTGCTGTTCTACGGAACCTTCGACTTGAACGAGATGGTGACCTGGCAGGACCGCTCTCTCTGGGGAATGATTCCGGCCTGGGGTGCGTTCTTTAACCCGTTTGCCGCCATGGTGTTCTGGATTTCCATTTTCGCTGAAACCAACCGTTTGCCATTCGACCTTCCCGAAGGTGAATCAGAAATCGTCGCGGGCTACCACTTGGAGTACGGGGCGTTCAAGTTCGCTGCCTTCTTCATGGCCGAATACGTCGCCATGATCATGGCCGGTGCCTTGATGGTGATCGTGTTCTTCGGCGGCTACGGCTTCTTGCCGGGCATGCAGACGATGCTTGAGATCGCCACGCAACAGTTCGGTTTAGGTGCTGCCGGCATCCAAAACGTCACCGCTCTTTTGCAGTTCACGTCAATCGCCAGCAAAGTCGCCTTCGTCATGTTCGTGTTCGTCTGGGTGCGCTGGACGCTCCCCCGTTTCCGTTTCGACCAACTCATGGATTTGGGTTTGAAATGGCTCTTCCCTCTGTCCCTTGTGAATCTCGTGTATACCGCGTGGCTCACATGGTTCATGGCCAACTAGGAGATACCCATGGCCACCAAAAATATTTCTCGTCCCTACACCGTCGCGCAGAAGCTCTACATCTTCTACATCATCAAGGGGATGCTGATTAACCTGCGCCGTTTCTTCTCGGGCCTGATTCTCCAGCGCAACTGGACCATCCAGTACCCGGAAGAACGCCGGGACTACTCGCAACGCTTCCGTGGCGCGCACTTCATCAGCGTCGATAAGAACAAGACGGAAAACTGCACGGCATGCTTCCTTTGCGAAACCGTCTGCCCAGCCGAATGCATCCACATCGTCGCCGAAGAGCGCGATAACCAGGAAAATAACTACGGCGTCTTAAAAGAGAAGAAGCCGCTGTCGTTTGACATCGACCTCTTGCGCTGCTGCTTCTGCGGCTTCTGCGAAGAGGCCTGCCCGAAAGATGCGATCAAGCTGTCGCGTGATTACGAAATGTCCGTCAGCAATCGTGACGACGCCATCTTTGACCTCGCTCACCTCAAACGGGAGATTAACGGCCGTGGTTGATATCATCTATCCCCTCAGTTTCCTCGCAGCTGCTTCGGCGATGCTTGCTCTCGTCATGCTCTTTGCGAAAGATGCGCTCACCTGTGCCATGGCACTCTTGGGCATTCTCTTGAGCACGGCCGGCATCTACGGCATGATCGGCGCGCACTTCGTGGCGACCATCCAGCTCGTGGTCTACGCCGGTGCCATTATGGTGTTGTTCGTATTCTCCATCATGCTCCTGAACCTCAAGAAGCTCGGCGACCGGTTCGCTGTGACGTCTCCGCGCTTCCTCATTGGTGCGGTCTGCGGCCTCGCGATCGTGGGTGCTGGGACGTGGGTCATCTTGCAGTGGATGCCACAGGACTACGGCACCTGGACGAACCAGGCGATGGTCGATGCGGGCGGTAACACGCGCGTCTTAGCACACAGCTTGTTCACTCAGCACGCCATCGCTTTCGAAGCGGTCAGTGTCGCCTTGATCGTGGCGCTCGTGGGAGCAGTTACTCTCGCTAAACGTAAATTCGAATAAGGGATCCCTATGATGACCGCGACCCACTTACCGCAAGTCCTCGCTCTCTTCCTCTTCGTGATCGGCATGCTGATCGTACTGCTTCGTCGCAACACCATCGTGCTTCTCATGGGAATTGAGTTGATGCTCAACGCTGCCAACCTTAGTCTGGTAGCTTTTGCCCGCGCTCAAGGCCAGCTCGACGGCCAGGTCATGGTGTTCTTCGTCATCACCATCGCTGCTGCTGAATCGGCGGTGGGACTTTCGATCCTCGTGAATCTCTACCGTAACTTTGGCGCTGTCGGCACTGACCGCGCTCAAACCCTGCAAGGTTAATCATGGACGCACAATACTCGCTCCTGCCGCTCTTGATCCTGTTGCTTCCGCTGTGTGGCTTCATCTTGAATGGCGTGATCATTCCGCTGGCCCTGCGCGGGTTCGGGAAGACATCGGTGAAAGCCGCCGCCTGCGCTTCGACGATTCCACTCGCCCTCGCTTTCGTTTTGGGCTTGATGGCCTTCGGCCAACTTTCTGAAGGCCCGCTTTTGGTGAATGCCTATCCCTGGCTCACCATCGGAAACCTGAGCATCGACTTCGCTCTGAAGATCGACCGCTTGAGTGGCCTCTTGGTTCTCATCATCACCGGTATCGGTACGCTCATTCACCTCTTCAGTGCGTCGTACCTCGCCACAGAAAAAGGCATCGGTCGCTACTACGCGTACCTCTCGCTCTTCTGCTTCTCGATGTTGCTGCTCGTGCTGGGCAACGAGTTGCCGTTGTTGTTCTTCGGTTGGGAAGGCGTGGGTCTGTGCTCGTACCTTTTGATCGGCTTCTGGTACACCGAGACGGAGAAAGCCAACGCGGGCAAGAAAGCCTTCATCGCCAATCGCGTGGGCGACCTTGGATTCTTGATCGGCGCTTTCTTGCTCTTCAAGATGGTTGGCTCTTTTAACTTTGATTTTATGGCTGCGAAATTTGCCGAGTGGAAAGCCACAGGCAATTTTGATCACTACCTTGTCACCGCCACCTGCCTTGCTCTCTTCGTCGGCGCGACTGGTAAATCAGCACAAATCCCGCTCTTCGTTTGGTTGCCGGACGCCATGTCAGGCCCGACGCCTGTATCTGCCCTCATCCACGCCGCCACCATGGTAACCGCGGGTGTGTACATGATCGCGCGCCTCAATGGTTTGTTCGACCTTGCTCCCGATGCGCTCACGTTGATCGCCTACGTCGGTGCATTCACCGCCCTTTTCGCCGGCACCATCGCCATCGCCCAAAAAGACATCAAAAAAGTTCTCGCCTACTCCACCGTGTCGCAGCTGGGCTTCATGTTCATGGCCTGCGGTGTGGGCGCGTACCAGACGGCGGTCTTCCACTTGATGACCCACGCGTTCTTTAAGGCGTTGCTGTTCTTGGGCTCAGGGTCTGTCATCCACGCCTGCCACCACGAACAAGACATGACGAAGATGGGCGGCCTGAAGAAGTACCTCCCTCATACACATTTGACGATGTTGATCGGCTCCCTTGCTATCTCAGGGATCCCGTTCTTCTCAGGCTTCTTCTCGAAAGACGAAATCCTCTACTCGGCGATCGCTCTTCCGGGCGGCCACGCTCCGGTGTTCTTCATTGGTGTTGTCACAGCTGCTCTCACGGCGATCTACACCGGCCGCATGATGGCGATGACGTTCTACGGAAAAGAGCGCCTCGATCATCACACCAAAGAGCACCTCCACGAGTCTCCGGGCCTGATGCTGTTCCCACTTTACGTACTCGCAGGACTTGCCGCTATCGGTGGCTTCTTCGGCGTCCCGCACTTGTTGGGTGATTTCCTAGGCCACATGCCCCACGCCCTTTCGAACTGGCTCGAGCCCGTGGTTCCAACCCGCGTGTTGCCTTTGGTTGCTGTAAAACTTCCGGTTCACGAAGCCGTCGTCATGATCGGCTCGTCGATCCTCGCCATCGTGAGTTTCACCTTGGGAATCGTGCTCTTCAAAAACAAACAAAGCATCACCGAGCTGCTCGGTGGACTCGCTCCGCTTGAGAAAGTGCTCGCACACAAGTACTACATCGACGAGCTCTACCAGCTCGTGATCCTAGGCCCGATCGCGAAGGTCGCCCAGGTCTGCAGTGACATCATCGATCGCCTCGGCATCGACGGCGCGGTCAATGGTGTAGGCAACGGCGCTCGTCGTATCGGCACTCGCCTCAAGGCATTACAAGACGGTGACGTTCAAACAGCGGCACTTTGGATGGTCGCGGGCACAGCGCTCGCAGTAGCGGGGACCTTGATCCTCGCTCGGATGTAGAGGTGAACATGCTCAGTACGATTGTCTTTCTTCCTACCGTCGCCGCACTTCTGCTCTTCGCCGTTCCGACGGCCTATGCGCGCAGGTACACTTTTGTTGTGTCGCTCATAAGCCTACTCCTCGCCGTGAACCTGTGGATGAGCTTTGATGGCAGCACCGCCGCCATGCAGTTCACCGAGATGGTTCCCTGGATTCCACAGTTGGGCATTCACTACGCCCTCGGCATCGATGGCATCGCACTGCCTCTGGTTGCGCTTGCTGCGTTCATCGCACCGATCGCCATGCTCGGGACGTGGCCAGCTGAACCCGTCAACAAAGAGAAGTTCTTCCTCGCCAATGCCATGGTCCTCCAGACCGGCATGTACGGAACGTTTCTCTCAACAGATCTGTTCTTGTTCTACTTCTTCTGGGAAGTGGTCTTGATCCCGATGTTCTTCTTGATCGGCATCTGGGGTGGACAGAACCGCATCTACGCCACTTTGAAGTTCTTCATCTACACCATGGTCGGCTCACTCCTGATGCTGGTAGCGATCTTCTGGCTCGGCAGCGAGGCCCGCGAACAGCTCGGCGTCGCCACGACACTCATGAGTGATGTCGCCAAGCTCAACCTGCCGTTTGATCCGAGCAATCCGTGGCTTTCACCGCAGTCCCTCGTGTTCATGGCGTTCACCCTCGCCTTCGTGATCAAAGTCCCGATGGTTCCGTTCCACACCTGGTTGCCGGACGCGCACGTTCAAGCACCCACGTTGGGCTCGGTGTTCCTGGCCGCAGTTCTCTTGAAGATGGGAACCTACGGCATCATTCGTATCTCTCTGCCGATGTTCACGGAAGCCGCCATGTGGGCCGCTCCCGCACTGCAAGTCCTCGGCTGCGTCGGGATCATCTACGGAGCATTCTGTGCCATGGCCCAGGATGACTTTAAGAAACTCGTCGCTTATTCGTCGGTTTCCCACATGGGCTACATCGTCGTCGGTTTGTTTGCGTTTCAACCGATCGCTCTTGCTGGTTCACTTTATCAGATGGTGAACCACGGGATCGCATCTGCTGGTCTTTTCTTGATCGTGGGCATGCTCTACGAGCGCCTCCACACGCGTAACTTGAACGAGTTCGGCTCACTCGCGAAATCAGTGCCGATGATGGCGATCGCCTTCATGATCATGACGCTCTCTTCTGTGGCCCTTCCGGGCACTAACGGCTTCGTCGGTGAATTCACGATTCTCCTGGGCACTTTCCAACAGTCGGCGATCCTGGCCGGCATCTGCGGACTTGGTGTCATCTTCGGGGCCGTTTACTCTTTGAAAGCTTTCCAGAAAGTGATGCTCGGGCCATCGAATGTTCAGGGCCATGGTCACGCTGCTGAGCACGGTCATGACGATCACGCAGGCCACGGCCATCACGAGGAACCGGCCCACGTCGCCGTGACTCACGACATGACGGCGAAAGAAATCACCGCCATGGCCTTGCTCGCCGTTTTCGTTTTCGCTGTTGGTTTTTTCCCGGAGATTTTCTTCGGTCCATCGCGGATCGCGCTCGAAACATTGTCACAATCTTTAACTGGCCCCGTGGCCCCTTAAGAAGAGTTTGCTATGAATTTGACTGAGATTTTTCCTTACGTCCCTTTCTCTGATGCTGGCTTCCAGGGTCTCCTGCCGTTCATCGCGCTCGGAGTCGGTGGCACCCTTGCTCTGATCCTTGCTCCCATGAAAAACGGTGCGATGCTCTCGCGCCTCTTCGCGCTGATCACGTTGATCATCTCGGCGATCTGCATGCTCCAGCTCGACGGCAGCACAGAAGTCATCGGCGGCGTATTGATCATGAGCACGAAGACCACGGCCCTCATGCTCGCTTTGCATCTGGTCGGCATCTTCGCCATCTTTCTTCTTTCCGGCGAAGAAAAGAAAGAGGCCCTGCTTCCGGAATCCAACGCCCTCATCGTGTACTCGATCTGCGGCATGAGCTTGCTCGTCTCATCGCACCACCTCTTGTTCCAGTTCATCGCCATCGAGATCATGTCTCTCGCGATCTACGTCCTCGTGGCCATGCGCCGCACCCACCGCTCGTCGGCAGAAGCCGGCATGAAGTACTTCGTTCTCGGAGGCCTCGCCTCGGCGACCTTCTTGTACGGCTCATCTTTGCTCTACGGTGCGACGGGCTTCTTCACGCTTCCGGAAATTGCCGCAGCTCCGGCAACCTTACTCAAGACTGCCGGCTTTTGCCTCGTCTTGGGTGGACTCCTCTTCAAGGTCGGCGCGGTTCCGTTCCACGCCTGGGTTCCTGACGTCTACGAAGGCGCCTCATTGCCGGTTACCGGCTTCATGGCAGCGGCCGTCAAGTTCGCTGCTTTCTGCGTGCTCGCGAACGTCGCTGCGGCAGGTTTGAACGCCAGCACTTCAGAAGCGGTCACATGGATTCTGACTATCGCTGCGGCCTTGACCATGGCGTGGGGTAACTTCGCTGCTCTTACACAACGGGGCCTGAAGCGCCTGCTTGCCTACTCATCGATCGCCCACACGGGTTATTTGCTCGTCGGTGTCATCGCGGCCGGTGAAGGCGCACTCAGTGCTGGCGCTCCTGTGGCTCTCTACTTGCTCTTCTACGCGTTCGCGACTTTGGGTGCGTTTGCATGCTTGCAAGCTCTCGCTCCGGGCAGCGAAGACGTTCCGATGGATGCTTTGAGCGGACGTGGTTTGACCCATCCGTTCCTGGGCCTGGGTCTTACGGTGTTCTTGTTCGGCATGGCGGGCATTCCCATGACCGCAGGCTTCATCGGTAAATACTTGGTGTTCGGAGCCGGTGTGCACACCGGTCACGTGCCACTGGTTATCTTGGGTGTGCTCACCAGCGTCGCAGCGATGTACTACTACCTACGCATCGTGGTGACCTTGTACATGAAACCGGTGGAAGCGAACGCTCCGAAGCCAGTCTTGCACTGGGGAGCTGCTGTGGTGACGGTGCTGTGCCTTATGACCACGCTCTACTACGGTATCGCTCCGGCGCAGATCATCTCCTACTTCGAAACACTCTAAGATCTTAAGCAAAAAAAAGCCTCCGAAAGGAGGCTTTTTTAGTTCTATCTGAAGAAGTCGAGGCCTTGATAATTTTTAAACGGCAGTGGCAGCACTTCTTTCGAGAGCCCCTCTACCCGACGCTCCACCTGATGCTGGACTAATTTAATCATGGAAGGGTCACCCTCCAGATCAAGCACCACTTTTCCAGGCGCATTAAAGTGAACTTCGCCCGTGATTTCAATCTTACGAACGATGTCGTAAATGACTTCGGCGGCGGCGATATCGAGGGTTCCGGTGTAGGTAATTTTACGTGCAATCATGCCCTAAAGACTCGCTCTAAGAGGGGATTTTGTCCACAGCAACTTGTGCTAGACTAGGAGCATGCTGACCAAAAATGAAAAACTTTTTGAAGGGACCTACCAGTATTTCCAACAGGGACAGAACTATTCCCAGGAAAACTTCACGGTCGAACATAACGAAGAAACCGGCGATCTGGTTTTTCATGCCGAGATAATGAGCCGCGTCGAAACGGGCGAATTCTTCAAGATGCAGATCCATTATTTGCTGAACCAGTTTTACGTTCCGCAGATCCTCTCCATCGAGAAATCCTTGGGCGATAAACTGGCCCGCGAAATCTTTGAAGTGGATCCGACCAACCAGAACCTGCGCTATTCCTTTAAGTCTGGCGACACCACTCGCACCGTCGAGCGGCCCTTCAGCACCACTAAGCACTACCTCTCCGCGCCGAGCTTCGTGACGTCCGGGCTCTTCACCATGACGAAGAAGATCGACACCACCGCCCGTACCCCCGTGCATTTCGTAACTCCAAGAACGGGCTGGGAATTCATGGGCCCACCGGAAGACAAGATCATGTGGGTCGATCTCAAGACCCACGACTCCGATGATCTTGAGATCGGCGGTATGCCCCTGACCGCCATTCAATTTGAGCTCCACGATGAAGATGCTCTGAGCGGAAACGTGAAGTCGGGCGCGCAGATGTGGGTCAGCAAGCACTACGGCATCCCGTACCAGCTCGAAGAAAAAGACGGTGCAAAAATAGTGATCCGCCGTCTTAAGAAGCTCAAGCATAATCTCGAAAAGATGTTCTAGCGCTTCACCAGGTATTTCGTCATGTCTTCGCACGCCTTCTCGAGCGTCGAGACTTCGACCTGGTACGGTTCCAGCAACTTCGCGAACTGCTTGAGGGTATTGCCCTTCCACTTCTTGATTCGTTGATCCGCGATGATCACGCCACCAAAATCCGTTTCGGTTCGAAGCAATCGACCACACTTCTGGTGAAGCGCCCGGGCCCGATTGGCGAGGAAGTAGTCCTGAAACTCATTGCCGAAACTGGCGTCGTACCATTCACGGCGACGGTCGATTACGAGCTCTCTTCTGATGTCAGGAATCTTATCAATGACAATCAATTGCAGTTGATCGCCCGGCACGTCGATGCCTTCTCCGAAACTTTCCATCCCAATCAAAATCCCTGACGGAGATTTCTTAAATTCTTCGACGACGTTCTTGCCCATGCCTTGCACGAACACCGGCAAATGCCCCTCGAATTCTTTCAGCAATAAATCCACTGCGGTTTCAAAACGCACACGCGCAGAGAACAAGAAAAGCGTGCGACCTTGCAGCTCCTTCACCAGGGGAATGATCGGCTTCAAAAGCTCCGGGACAAACATCATATCGCTGATGGCACGGGTATCGTTCACCAACATGACTTTGGCGTTGTGAGCGTAGTCAAACGTCGCCGGGAGGTAGAGGCCCGTCTTGAAGCGCTTCTCCTGTGGCAAGTACGAGTAGCCCGTCATCCACTCCACGCCCTGCGTGCCCGCGTCACCTTTGTCGTGCGCGAGTGTGGCGGAGGTGTAAACTACTGACGTCGCGCTCTCGAGGAGTCCCTTGTGGAGCGTGAGCCCGACGTCGATGGGTGCGCTCTCGATCTGCCAGCCGTTCTCTTCGCTGAACTTCAGCGCCGTCACCCATAAGGCGGGCGGTTTCAAGAAATGCGACAGGCCCATGACGTGCTTCTCGAGTTGCCCCCAGAAACTTTCGAACAGCGCCCACGCCTTCATTTTATTCTTGTCGTCGTCGAAGTCTTTCTTCTGCCAGCGCTCGAAGTGCGGCATAAGCTGCGAATAAAGATCGCCCCAGATCTGATGCAGGCTCTCGAGGTGGTTCAACAACTGAATCGTAAGCGCATCGTTGGCGCGCTCCTTACTTGGGAACGGCGCTTCGTTGGTGTGCACCGGATGGTAGTTCGGTAATTTCTTAAAAAGGCTCTCGAGCACTTGCATGAGCGGCGTCACATGATCACGCGCCATACGAGCAGCGAACTGGCCGGCGTCGCGCAGACGCGCGAACTCGTCTTGCAGCGCCGGAGTTTCCGGGCCCGTCGAAAGGAGATAGAGCAAGGCCCCCACCCCCTGCTGTTGCACTTTTAGGAGGGCCTCCACAGAGCGATCGGACACTTCGACGGCGAAGGCCCGTGTGGCCTCGCCTTCGATCTTATGTGCTTCATCCACGACGACGTGGGCAGGTCTCGGGAAACTTCGCGGCCAGGCGAGCAGCATGGCGTGGTTGCCCACAATCAACTGGGCTTCCTTCGCTTCACGTAAACCTTGCACATAGCTACAGTTCAACACAAACGGACACTGTGATCCCACGCACGCGCGGTAGTCCACTGCGAGTTCTTCGTCACGCTCGCGCACGTCCGGCACGAGTTTCTTAAGGATGAACGGCACTTGCTCGCGGGTGATCTTCTTGGCGTAGGGAGCTTCTTCGTTGTGAAAGAACAGCATATCGAAATATGCCCGCGTGTAAGCAGCACCAAACGATGCTTGATCGAGGAGATTCTTTTGGTCCTGGTCATCGCGGAACAAAAGTTCGCACAGGTGGTTATTCGAGCCCACCAAGCGCGTGATCTTGAAGTCACTCTCTGAAAGCTGCAGCATCTGGCGCAGCTGCGGAACATCTTTATCCATCACCTGGTCTTGCAGCGTTTTCGTTCCCGTGGTGACCAACACTTGCTCGCGAGTTTCCATGGAAAAAAGTGTGGCCGGCAACAAGTAGCCCAAGGTCTTGCCCGTCCCCGTCGGCGCTTGAATAAGCGCATGAATACCATTCTTAAAGGCCTGCCCTACTCGCAGGGCCATGTCGATCTGCGCCTGGCGCGCGCGGTAGCCCGGCACTTGTTCTTGGCGGCCCTTGGCATCACCTAGAAAATCACGGATCACCTCGCCGGAGAACTTGCGCGGCATCTTGCTCGCTTGCGGATAGTCTCGTGAGGCGAGCTCCGGACGCTCGTCGATGAGCCAGTTTTCTACACACGCGCCCACGTCCATTTCGCAGGCCTCGCCCAAATCCATCAACTCTTCCCAGGAAAGGAAGAAGAAGTGCTTGAACCAGAAATCATCCGGGAACGAGCGCAGGACTTCGGTGAGCTTTAAGCGCAGGGCCCTCTTTTTCCACGTCAGTGCCGTGGAGGCCACCAGCACTTTCAGGAGATCCCGAGAGTCGGCTTCCCCACGGTGCTCTTCTTTGTCGGCGATCCCGAAGCGCTGGATGAAGCTCTCGAGGTTCAGCTGGCCGATGCCCGGGAACAAGAGTCCCAGATAGAGGATTGAGTCTTGAAAGGATTCACGGTCAGAGGAGCGGTCCACTTTGTCGAAGTAGCGTTTAAGGAACTTTTCCTCGAAGGCCGAGTTGTGGGCAATAAGGCTGTGCTTTTCGAGTTCCAGAAGATCCGGTTCGACCTGCTCCCAGATGGGCGCTTTTTTCACCTGGGCATTGGTGATGCCGGTGAGCTTCTGGATAAACGGCGAAACCGGACGGGACGCCCGCACGAGGCTAGTAAATTTTCGCACGAGTGTAGTTCCGTCGAACTGCCAGTACCCAAGATCGATGATATCGTCATCCAACGGGTTAATGCCGGTGGTTTCGATGTCGATAACGGCCCATTTACCTAAACCCATTTTACGCTCCGTCCCATTTGGGGACTTTTGGAAAACCGCATGATATCTAGCGGTTCTAGAAAAGGAAAACTCTATGCCGACTTGGCTCATGCAGACCCAATCTTTTTTGATTGTGGCCTTGATGATTTATGGCATCACTCAGCATAAAACGCGCCTCAAGCACGTCAAAATCATGTCGTCGGCGATGATCTGGGACATCATTCTGATTTTGCAGATCGAACTCTCCCGCAGTGCCATTCTGAAAGCTTCGAAGGCCATGGGCAATCCGATGCTTTTGAACATCCACGTTTCCATCGCGGTCACGACGGTGATCTTCTACGGCCTGATGATTTGGTCGGGAAGAAAACTCCTCGCGGGAGATCAGAAAGTTTATAATCGACACAAACTTCTCGGGCGCACCACGATGATTCTTCGAATCCTCACTTTCGCCACGAGCTTCCTTGCTGTCGCGGAGCCTGCTGCATGAATAACTTAGAACTGGTTGCAAACTTAATTAAAACTCAACTCACTGATGCCAAAGTGGAAGTCAGCGATATGACAGGCACGGAAGATCACCTTGAAATCACCATCGCCAGCGATGCATTTAAAGGTAAGATGCTTCTGCAGCAGCATCGCATGATCATGGACATCCTCACGGAAGCGCTGGCCGGTCCGGTGCACGCCGTAAAACTTAAAACAATGACCTTGGATAAATACACAGGAGAACAAGCATGAACCCATTTAACGTTCTGCAAACTTCAGCTAACGAAATCACCAGCACCGATAAAACAAAACCTCTCAAAGAGCAGATCGAAGCTCTCTTGAAAGCTGAAAGAGTCGTCTTGTTCATGAAGGGCAACACCGACATGCCTCAGTGCGGTTTCTCGGCTAACACTTCAGGCATCTTGAAGCAGTTGGGAGTTCCGTTTAAGACCTTCAACATCTTAAGCGACGGCGACATTCGCCAAGGCTTGAAAGAATACAGTAACTGGCCGACTTATCCTCAGCTCTACATCGACGGCCAGCTTGTCGGCGGAAACGATATCGTGACTGAAATGTTTAAGAACGGCGAACTCCAGGCGCTTCTCAAATAGTGAAAGCGCCCATCGGGTCATTGAATCCGGCCGTGCGTTCCGTCCATATTTGGGGCGGAGGTGTGGCCGGTCTCCTGATGGGGCATTTCCTCTCTCGCCAAGGCTTCGACATTCAGCTCTACGAGAAATCCGATCGACTCGGCGGCAAGATCCAAAGCCATCTGCTCCCTGAAGGTGTAATCGAAGAAGGCCCGAACGCCATTTTTGCCACTGCAGAAATTGAGTCGTGGCTGCAGTCCCTGGGTCTCACCGTCATTCCCGCGACTCCTAAGTTAAAACGTCGTCTGTGGAACGGAACTCCCCTCGCCCCCATGTCGTTCGGGCTCGCACTCAAACTTCTCCCGAAACTTTTTAAACGCACACCGAGTGTGAATGACGGCATCACGGTGGCGCAGTTTTTTCGCCCGCTCTTGGGCACTCATGTAGAAAGCCTACTTTCGCCGGCCCTGCAAGGTGTCTACGGCTGTGGCGCAGATGAACTCACCATTGCCAGTGTTTGGCCGCAGCTTAAGGCCGGGCGCTATTGGCAGGTCCTGCGCTCCCTTAGAAGCACGAAGGCGCGCTCCGTGAGTTTTAAGGGTGGCATGACGGAATTTATCCAAGCTCTCGCCAAATCTATCAAGGGCCAAATTCATCTGAACTATACCGGCGCCTTTGAACTGCGTCCGAACACGCTGATCTGCACGGAAGCTCACGCAGCTTCTCATCTCTTGAATGGGAGCTGGGCGGAGGGTGCGCGCCTGCTTGAGCGTTTGCAGTATCTTTCGCTCTCGAGTGTGGTGGCCCTCACGCCAGAAATTCCCGAGACCCGCGGTGTGTTCGGCTACCTGTTTCCACGCTCGAGCGGCGTGCATGCCTTGGGTGTGCTCTTTAACCGTGAGATTTTCCCGCAGCGTGCGGGTGTGACCTTCATCTTGCCCGGAACCGACGACCTCGAGACGCGCGTGCAGAGTGATCTCAAGATGCTTTCCTGGCCCGCGGGCCCACTGAAGACGCACACCTGGGCCAAAGCTCTTCCGCGCTACAACCAAACACGCACGACAACACTGAAAGCACTCCAGCACGATCCAGAACGACCCTTTGAATTGGTGTTGTTTGGTAATTATGTGGCCGGCATCAGCCTAAGAGATATGATTCAGACAGCGTCGAGCTTTGCTGGTGCCCACGCGCCCTTGTGAGCCTTGAGAAGAGCTTGGCGAAGATGTGTCGGTAAAAACGGATCTTTTGTCCGGCACGCCAGCTCCCAGCGTTGAATCTGTAAAAGCAAATCCCGCGCCTCTTCCGGCTTCCACCCCTTCGAGAGAGTGATGATGTCTTGGTCATACTTGCTCAGGCGCCCTTTGCCATCGGCGTAGCTCGGGTCAGCGATCTTCATCAAGTGCGACTGTAGGAACCCAAAAATCGCACGCCAGCGCTCGAAATCAGCTTCCACCGATAACAGGCGCTCGAAAAAAGGACGCCAGGCCTTCTTGCCCATATCGTTCGCAAGAGCGAACTGATCTAAGCGATCGACCCCGATCAGGGCGCGCACTTCTGCAGCACTGATGCTGCGACTCTCAGGATGATTGAGCTTCACCAACCGGAACGCATCAAAGAGCGGCATAAATTCATTTTCCACCGCTTGGAGAACGTACTGTTTGGCATCGGCTGCCAGCGGCAACTGAAAAAACGCACAGAGGAAATCAACCAGCTTCGCCGTTTCCCAGAAGCGGGGCGCCTCGATCTGCACGTGAGAGACATTCTGTGCTTTGAGCATTTTCTTCAGGTACGCCGAGTCGTTATGAAAGCCGAAGGCGAGCACGCGGCCATCGAGCATGAGGTCGTCGCGCAGGAAAACTTCTTTGGCGGACGCGGGGATCTCATCGGGTGTGTTGATGATCCAGGACTCGGTATTGCCGAAGAGTCCCAGGGATAAGAACTGGTCTTCCACCCAAGACGCCTGGGTGTCCGCGCCAGACACTTGCTTGGGACGCGCATCCGTCGCGACGCCGCTCAACAGGTGATCTTTCATTAAACGCAAAGCGAGAGGATCGAAAGCCTGGAGTACCACACGGCCCTGCAAGGCAGACCACGAGCCCTTAGGAAACGATTGGAAAAAATCCCAGAGCTGCCACTTAGAATGCATAGAGGATCATGTCGCGGATTTGTTCGGCCGCGCGCAGAGCGAGGGTATCTTTCGTGCGGCGAAGAGCGCCGGAGTTTTGAGTCGCGACGACGCTGCCGCCTTCGTTGTCGAAGATCTCGCGGTTAAACGCTTCGTCGAGCTTGAAGCTCTCGTTGAAGAGGATCTTTCCCTGGGGCAGAAGCTTTTGACCAAGTTCGCTGCGCAAGAGAGCGATCTCTTCAGACGTGGGGCGCTTGACCACCACCACTTGCAAGATGAGCGAAACGCGCGACGCTCCCGGGACGTAGAACTCGGGCCGCTGCGTTCCGATGTTTTCTTCGGCCACACCCTGAGCGACACGTAAGTTTTGTGGCGTTATGACGTCGCGGATTTTTTCTTCCGAGCGGATGATACCGATGAGAACCGCATCGGTGTTCGTCGACCAGCCCGAACGCAGGCGCAGGCCACTGAAGCCCGTGAGGAGCTTGTATGTTTCGCGCGTGAAGCTTGAAGCGACTTCGGGCATGGAGGAATAGTTGTAGAACATGGGGACAGAGAGGGAATTAACCCCATACTGCTGGAACGGATTATCACCCTGCGTATAACGGTACCCAGAGCAGGAAGCCATGAGGCCCATGAGAGCGAAAATCAGGGGTAAAAAAGACTTATGACGCATGGCCTTTTATAGCATGGCAGGGGTATAACGAGAAGTGATGTGGAAGAAACTTAAATTTAACTCTTATGCACCGACTCTGCGTGGCGAAGGCGCCGCTCCCCATGAGGAGTGGCAGCGCTTCGTGGAAGGTTTCGATTTTTTTGGGCTCATCGAGGCTTGGCGAGACATCGTCGGCGAGATGCTCGCCCGGGAATCCATTCCTCTGCGTCTCAAGAACCGCACCTTATTTATTCTTACACGCCACCCGGCCTTCGCTGACAACATGAAGTACATGGAGAAGATACTTCTGCAAAAGATCGGCGAACGTTTCCCCGTGGCGATCCCCATGCTAGATCGGATCGCCTTCGAATCCAACGAAGTTTTCTTTCAGGAAAAGGCGCGGCCCTTCATGAAGGCCAAGGCTCCCACGCTCCATCCCCACTCTCCGGAGTTTAAGCGCCTCAAGCTCGAAGCTGAAAAGTTATTCGCGGATGTTAGTGATGTGAGCGAGCGGGAGCGCTGGATCTCACTCTACATTCAGTCGTGTCAACCGAATGACCCGCATACGCCCTGAGCGCATGACGTGCTTGATCTCGAAGCCCGGCGGAATCTGCGGCTTCCCTTGGGGCCCCGGATCCCGGTGCAGCCACCACGCTTCCCCTCCCACTGCGATCGATCGCGCCATGGCGTCGACCCACGCTTGAAACTCATCCACCACAAACCGATGCGCGATGTTGCGCCGAGGATCCAGCGATGCGCGGCCACTGCGCACGAGGAAGTACGGTGGATTACAAAGCAGGACCTGCGCCTGGATTTCACTGTGTAAATTAAACTCTGAGACTTTCTGCCAGTGGTAAGTCACAGACGGAAGACGCCCCTGCTTGAGGACGTTTTGCGTGAGGTAGGGCTCCCACTCAAGCTGCTGGTACTCCACCAAGTGTGCCTCGGCGATCGGTAGCTTCTGCGACAGCTCGCAGCTCAACACGCCCGACCCGGCACCGAGCTCGACGAGCACATCCACGCTTGTATGGACCGAATGCTCGAGAACCGTTTTGACTAAAAAAAGTTGGTCCCAGCCGAAGCGAAAAAAGTCCGGCTGCGCGTAGTCGTCGAATCCGATCATGGCGTCGCAAGAGTCTGCACGAGGGATTCGTCGATCTGCCCCAGTTCCACGAGACCCTTGAGAACCCACGCATTGGCAGGATTTTGACGAAACTGCGACATGTACAGAGAGCGGCGTTCTTTAATGAGGTTCTGCACCTGCGCTGGAGCAACCCGCTTCAAGACACCCAGCAGGCCCTCTTCCGGCACGAGCGCGTGGAAGAGCATGGGATTCTTCGTCTTGATGAGCGCTAGTTCGCGGCCGAGTGCTTCGCGATTTTTTCCCTCGTTGGGAATCCGGCCCAGGAAGACCCACGTGCGAGCACTGGCATCCGTGCGAGCAAACAATGTGTCGAGGTAGCGACTGCGGCGACGGCCTTCGAGGTCTCGGTTGAGCATCCACGCGGAGAAGCCCGGTACGACGCTCTGGTAGTACCTGAGATTCAGCTTCGCGAGAATTTCACTTTCGTCCAGTTCCATGTGCTCTTCCGCGGCTTTCACGATCTCGTTTTCGCTATAGAACTCGCGCACTCCCTGGAAGAAGAGGTCGACCACTAGCTGGCCTTCCAGTCCCACCGCCAGAGACTTGAAGAGATCATCCGCAAGACCCGCGGTGAATTTCCCAAGGGGATCGTTGCGCTTCGGCGTCTGCGCAATCCGTTCGATGAGATCGACGTTCAGCCAATCCGTCAGAAGTTTTTCAGTGCGCGCCCAGTTGCCGAGCTTGAGGTAGCCGACGGCACGAAGTGAGATGTAATCCAGGTAGGGCGGCAAATCCTCCAGATCATTCAAGAGACGAATCAGCGCCTGCCGCTGCTTCGCCGTGAGCGCATGGTCACTCGCCCACACGCCTTTGAGCTCGGTTTCCAGGAGCGTCTGAATCGCCTTCGAATCTGCGGAAACTTTCGAGGCCGCTTTCGACTGCATCCAGCGCTTGAGCGGATGCCCCACTGGCATGGTCACCACGCAGTCACGCAACGAGAGCAAGAAAACTTCGTTCGCCGTCTGGGGATTATGGAGCACGAGGGCCAGTTGGACATCAGGTTCGTTGAGCTGCGTGCAATTGAGCTTCACGCGCTTAAAGACTCCCTCGAGGGAATAGCCGTCAAACGCCCCACTCAGTTGGAACGAATGCGAATCGCCACTGCCTACGGGCTCAAAAAGGTTTTTTTTTTAGACAGACCATCCCCGGTCTGTGCGTGGGCGCTTGGAAGAATTGTGGACGTGGCGCTTTGGATGAATTCCTGCAGGATGCGTTTGCGGTAGTAGAGCAGGCCGGCCAAGACGAGTAAGACGGCGACCGCACTGAACATCACCGCCCGGTCGCTCACCAGCCGTTTGCGCGGCGGATTCGGCGGTGGATTTCCCGATGGCGTGAGAGTTTTCTTTTTGATTTTCCCCGGAGAAATCGGCGTCGGAGACGGAACGATATTCAGCCGTGGAATCGGACGGGCGACGGCTTCCGTTAAGGCAGCCTCGGGTTCTTCGTCTGAGGGAGGAATATCTTGCGTCTCACTCGGCACGATCGCCGGTGCCCGCGCGACTACGGCGGACTTCACTTGCACGCTTCCGTTTGGGCGCGGTTTCGGCGGTGCGGCCGGAGTGTCTTTGAGTTCTGCGAGATTGATGCCGCCAACGAGTGTGATGTCTTCGTCGGGTGCCTTGGCGGTTCTACCGGCCGGTGCGGTGAGCACGTCGATCCCTTCGCTCATGGGATTAAAGCTCTGTTTCTTATTGCCCAGGAGGTAGAGTTCCACCTGGTCTTTTTCACGGAGGAAAAACCAGAACCCGTTGCCGCTGCAGATCTCATCTTCCGGACGCACAGAACCGTTATGGTACAACTCAATAACCTTCTCTTTGGAGACGGGCCCCAAGATGTGGTTAGACTTTGTACGAATAAGCCAGTTCTTCATGGGCATAGTGTTTACCGCGCAACCAGGCCGATGAGGGCCGCCAAGTCTTGGTCGTTAAAGCGTAGGCCTAAGCTGATGGTCGCCGACGCGTTCCCATCCTCCGAGATCAAGTCTTCACCGGCCACACGCGCAAAGAGCACGTTCCAGACTTTCACTTCGGAGATCAAGCGCAGGTTCGGGCCGGCGTCTTTTTGGTAGTCGAAGACTTCCATGCCGGTGCGGATGCCCCAGTCAGGGAAGAAGTAGTCGATGCCCACGCCACCCGTACTTTCGATGATACCTGCACGGATACCGAGGCGCTGAATGCGGCGACCGATCTGTAGATTAAATTTGAAGCCACTTTTATTAATTTTTCGCGTCTCTTTGCAAGATTCTGAGCCGCCATTGACCGTTGTGCACGTTTCTTTCTCTTCCTCGATCTCCGGCCCGTAATCGTTGGTGACCACACCGATGCGGAAGAAGCGCTCGGGCGCTGGGTAGATGTCGAGGTCGAAGCGTGTATCACTGCCGAGACGCGTGTTCGCACCCGTCGAAAGTCCAATGTCGGCTTCGATGTTGTTGATCCGGTTCACCAGACGGTTCACGCTGGAGAGGGTCTGTGAAACTTGGTCCACCACCGCATCATCGCGCAAGAGTTTACCCACGGTGCCCTTGCCGTCTTTGACGTCAGCGATAATATCTTTCAGGTCAGTCACTGCCTTATCCGTCTTATCCAAGATCGGGCCAATCTTGGTGAGGTCGGCCATGAGCGAGTCTTTCTGCAAACGGTCGGTCTCGTACTGCAACTGCTCGGTCATGAGCTTGATGTTTTCGACGATCTCGTCGACCTTGCCTTCGTTCTTCTCCATCACGCGCTTGAGGCTCGCGGTGAGGTCCTTAATGTTTCCGGTGATCTTCTCGAGGCGGTTCGAGCCATCGGCTTCCTTGAGAGATTCTTTGATGAGGATCGCGACTTCTTTGATTTCTTTGATCATGGCACCGGCGTCTTTGCCGATCGAATCGAGGCCGCCGGCGACTTCCGACGGAACGAGAGAGCCTTCTTCTAAGCGTTGCCCGCTGGCCTCACCAAGGTCGATGTCGAGGTACTTATCACCCAAAAACCCGACGCTCTTCACGTTCAAGCGGGAGCTTGGAGTCATCTTGATGTCATCCATCATTTCGAATTCGACGAGAGCTTTGTTGCCTTGCAGGCGGATGCGCTTGATGCGACCGGCGTTGATGCCGGCGACCTTGATGGGCGTCTTCTCTACAATGCCCGTGGCATCGTCGAGCACCGTTTGGTATGCGGTGTATTTTCCAAAGCCTGCTTGATTGGAAGTTATCTTCAACGACATGAAGACCACGCTGGCGAGCGCGAACAGTGCGAGCATGCCTACTTTTAATTCACTCAATTGATTTCACTCCATGAAATCTCTCAGCACGTCCATGTGCTCGTATATATAGAGATGATAACCGAATCCGGCTACAACTCAAGGAATCTGCGAATAACTGGATTCTTTGAATTCCGGAAACCTTCCACTGTGGAATACTCCACTATCTGGCCCTTCTCGAGGAACATGATGTGATCGGAGATCCGCAGGGAGGCGCGCACGTCGTGGGAGATCACCAGCGAGGTGAGCTTTCGTTGAGCATTTTGCTTCGCCGTCGACACAATCAGGTCGCTGACGACCTGAGTGCTAATAGGATCGAGTCCAGAGGTCGGTTCATCATAAAGCATGATCCGCGGCTCGAGCGACAAGGCACGGGCCAAGCCGACGCGCTTCCTCATACCGCCAGAAAGTTCTGAGGGTAACCGCTGCCATGACTCGGGTACTAACTCCACCGCTTGCATCAGCTCGGTGACCTTCGCCTTAATCTCCGACTCTTTCATTTTAGTAAATTCGCGCAAAGGAAAGGCCACGTTCTCGAAGGCCGTCAAAAAGTCAAAAAGAGCGGCGTACTGAAACACCATGCCGAAGTTGCGGCGAAACTCGCGCAGACCCAGCTCGTCGAGGGTTTCCATGTCTATTCCAAGCGACGTGATCTTGCCCGAGGTCGGATGCGTGAGACCCAGGATGTGCTTCATCAGCGTGGACTTGCCTGCACCAGAGAAGCCGAGGATGGTGGTGATCTGACCTTCGTTGATGCCGAACGTGAGATTGTTCAACACCGTGGCGTCGCCGTAGGTCTTCGTTACATTCTTAAAGGTGATCGCGTCTGCCATACCGTCCTACAAAATCTTCGCGAGGAAGCTGGAAATAAAATAATCACTCACCAAGACAGTGACCATGCCCCAAACCACCGCGAGGTTCGTGCCCTTGCCGACGCCTTCGGCGCCGCCGCGCACTTCAAATCCGTGATACGTTCCGATCATGCCGATCAAAAATCCAAAGGCCGCGGCTTTGATCAGGCCTTCGGCCACATGGCCCAGGCGCATGAAGTCCGAGAGTTTTTGAAAGTACATCACTTCATCGATGCCCAAGACGTGCACACCGACGAGCCAAGAGCCGAAGTTTCCGATGAGCATGAAGATGCCACACAAGAGTGGCATGGAGAGCGTGGCCCCAACGACCCGTGGAACAGCGAGGTACTGGTGCGGATTGATCCCCATCACTTCGAGCGCATCGAGCTGCTCTGTGACTTTCATGGAACCAATCTGCGCCGCCATCGCCGAGCCGCAGCGGCCCGCGACCACCAGGCCCGCGAACACCGGGGCAAGTTCTTTGGCCAGCGAGATCGCCACCACCGGACCGACGATCGAGTCCATGTTGATGGCCTTAATACCAAGGTACATTTGCAACGCAAAAACCGCACCGGAAAAGAGCGACGTCAAACCGACGATGAAAAGACTCTTGTTCCCGATGAAGTACAGCTGGTCCATCAAGAGCTTGATGCGCACCGGAGGATGGGCCCCCCAGAAAAAGACTTTCCCCATGAACTGAGAAAAACGGCCAAGGCCGGCCAGCAAGCCAAGGATGCTCGCGCCGATGCCTTCCACATATGTCCGTACAAAAGTCATGCTGTTATCCTAAACGATAAACTCGTGGAACGCGACTACTGATGCCACACAGCGCCTGATAAGCATGCGTGTCCATATGCTTCGCGAAAGCATCCACAGCTTTTGCGTCCTGATCCCAGAACCGCACTTCATCGCCCACCTTAATCTTCCCGGCCGCGGTGGCGGGGAAAAATAAGAATGCCATGTCCATGTTGATGCGGCCAAAAATCTTGGCTTCGAAGCCGTTCACGTTAAATTTAAAACCTGAAAGTTGCGTAGGAAAACCGTCGCCGTAGCCCAACGGCAAGACTGCGATGAGGCCATCTTCCGACGTGACATGATTGCCGTACCCCACGGGTACACCGCGCTTCACTGGAAAAACTTTCATCATCCGAGTCACAAAAGAGGACACCATTTCGGTGTTGCCGGAAAAACTATGGGGCCCGTAGAGCATAAGACCCGGGCGCACCCAAGTTTCATCTTTGCCGATTCCTTGCTCGATCGCGCCAGAATTCGCGAGTGAGGTTTCTTCGATCTCGAGTCCCATCCCACGCAAGAGTTTCACGGCGCGCTGGAAGGCTTCGAGCTGTCGATGGGTCTTATCGCCGGACTTGTATTCGCTATACGAGTTCGCGAAATGGCTCATGAGATGCTGAATGCTTTTGCGGCCGCTCTTGAGAATCGCACGACCGGCTTCTTCCCAATCCGCTTCGTCGACGCCCAGACGATTCATGCCGGTGTTGAGTTTCATGACGAGGGGCAGATGTTTATAGCAGCGGTCATTCAGGAACACGTCGAGCGCCGGAAGTTCGTGCACCACCGGAATGATTTGCTGACTGCTGTAGCGGGAGTGAAATTCTCGCTCATAAAGGTTGGTCTCAGAGAACACCATCACGCGCCCGCGGTAGCTCGGGGTCTCGTGAAGAAATGTTTCCGCCTCACCAAGGGTGGCGACACCTAACGTATCAACCTTAAGTTCTTGCGCGAGAAATTGCCCGACAGGCACGAGCCCGTGTCCGTAAGCATTGGCCTTGATCATCGGCAGAATGCGTGCCTTGGGTGCGAGCTGTTGCACACGCTGCCAGTTGCGCGCTAAGCGCGCCCAGTAGACTTCCAGTCGTGTGTGGGCCCGCATGATTTAGTGGGCCGAAGGATTCAACGAGCGCTGCTGCATCTTGGCCTGCGCTTCCATGATCGGGAACTCATCGAACTCCCGCTCAAGCACTCGCAAGTAATTCACCGCTGAAGGAGCGATCAATTTCACGCTTGGTTTGGCTTCTTCGCCTAAGAGACGAGTTTCGTCTTCGAAGTAGCGCCAAAACGGGAAACTCGTGACCAGGTCACGGGCCTGATTGAAATCACGCTCAAGGAACGGCTGTTGTACGAAGAGAATGACATGCCAAGGGCCCATAAAACTAAAACGCGTGGTCTCGTGGAGCACGTTCCCGAGCTGCAAAAAGAAATCATTGAAGCACGGCGTGTAATGGTAGCGATTGCCGGTTTTCTTTTTGATGAGATTCATCAACGGCGTCAAACTCACCAAGACCACTTTCTCGCTGGCTTCAATTTGGTGGTGGTGCAAACGATCGAGGTGATCGAGCGCATCCCAGATCGGACGCACTTGCATCTGCGGACGTGGCATGTCGCGAGTCATGCGCCAGCGACGGAATGCACCTGTGAGCATTTGGCCCATGAGATCCCATGGGAACTCGAGCAAACGCTCTTGATCCACTTCCACGTACACAAGCATCTCAGGATGAGTCGCTCCGCCATGAAGACGAAGTTCAACGGGCTCGTTATCAAACAGATCGCGCACGACCTGCCAACCCATGTCGATGGCGAAAGGCTCGATGCCTTGTGTGCAGTCTTTGCCAATCCACAAACCAGGAAGGGCAAGCCACTTCGGTTTTTGCATCGAGGGCGCCATCAACTTCTGACGGTTGTGGCCGAGCTCGTACATGGCGACATGCTTAACCGGCTCCCACTTCGCTAGATTTTCGTAAAGCGCTTTGGAGAAATCCGTGTGAGCAGCATCTTGCTCCAGAGAGCGCATCATGCCGTCGATGAATTCAAAATGAGATTTAAATTGCTCGCCCGCGCTCTTCTCGCCGATCAAACGCGCGGAACGCGTTTGCAAACGAGCGACCCGCTCTTCGAGTTCGCGGTTACGAATTTCCAGCGCGAGCTCATGACGACGACGTTCGCAGAGCGCTTTGATCTGAGGAACCAACGCTGTTTCGCCATGGACGTAGGAGTACGCCGGCAGGCCGATGGTTGATTGCAACAAAAACTGAGTTTCGTTTTTGTGGAAGAAGACTGTGCACAGGGTGCCATCTTTCACATGAGGATGATCCTTGAACTTGGTAGAGCCGAAGCTCATCTTGCTGACGTCAACAACAGCAAGATCCGGCATTTCAAGCTTCGCCGCCATCCAGAACTCGTCGAGTTCGCGGTAGTAGTGGGCAAAGATCCCCACTTCGCGAAGGGCCGCGGATACCTCTTGGGCACTGACGGCATCTTCCATCAATAATGCGACAGTGAGATCGCGCTTCTTGAACTCGGGCTGGATCATAAACCTCTCCTTGGCTTTTAAATTTAATCCCAGAAATGTCATCTGCGTCGTTGGCTTCGTTGCTCAGTCGTCGATGTACAATCCGTACACCTCCTCCTTCGCTTCCTCGCCGCCTAGCATCTGCCAATTTCTGTAATTAAATCACTACAATTAGGCTAGCTCAGTGAGCCGCAGGATGGCCAGTGCGACCTCGCCTGGGGACTGAGTGGCATCCACTCGCAGCTGACACCGCTGGTAGAGCGGTTTTCGCTCTTCAAAAAGTTTGTGCAGGGCCGCTTCCCCAAGCTCAACTAAAGGTCGCTCACTTCCACCGGCGATTCGCTGCCAGCAGGTTTCAAACGGGCACTCGAGGTGGACCACTTTGACCGTTGCCTGATCGATGGCTCCCCAGCCTTGCTCGAGAGCTCCGCCTCCCAAAGCCAAAATCGTCGTCTCAGTGCGCGCCAAAACAGCTTTAAGTTGCGCGAGCTCAAGTGCTCGAAACCCACTCCAGCCCTGTTTTTCCACCATGAGCGCCACCGATCCATGATCTGCGATCAGCAGTTGATCGAGGTCTAAACAGGGTTTTTGCGGCAAAAGTCGGGCCAACTCACGCAAAACCGTGGTTTTGCCAGCGCCGCTGAAGCCAGCGAGCAGCACATGTTGGGCCCGGGGGGTTTTCATTCTGACCTCATTGCACTAATTAAGGGTCTCACCAAGGATAAAGCATGAAAGGCACATTGAACAATTCTCTCGAAGCTCGTTACACCATCACTAAGATGGCGAAGGACGCTTGGGTCAGCTTCACGGCTGATAAAAATGTCGCCTGGGTGGCGGATCTTTTGCGCGAAATGAATGAGCAGGCGACCACACACACTCCGGAAGTCCATTTCGAAAACAGCGTGATCCATTTGAGCGTTGAATTGAGCCGAAAATATAAGGGCGAGATTGGTGAGTACGTTTTGGCTCGTGGCACAATTCGCGCCACCTACGACACTGAGTGCGTCAGAACCCTAAAGCCTATGCAAGAAAGCATGACCGCAGAATTCAAAACCTGCTTTGTTCCTACCACTGTGACCCAGAGTGAAGAGTACGCAGAAACCGGCGAAATTTGGCTCGATGGCGACACCTGGGAAATGTATCCGTATGAGAAGAATCAGATCGATGTTTCAGAGATGATTCACGAGCAAACATTCCTCAACTACAACTACTACCCTCGCCTTGACGCAGACGGTCCACTGGATGCCGACCTTCCCTCTGACAAGCCGCGCCAGTAGGCCAAAAATTATTCTTGGCAAATACACGGCACTAGCATAGAAATAGGGACTCTTTTTAACTGTATTTGAATGATTTCCTTGGAGAATTATTATGGCCGTTCCTAAGAAGCGCACGAGCGTATCACGCAAAGGTCTCCGTCGTGCCGGTCAACATCATAAGCTTTACCGCAAGTTCCCAATGGCTTGCGCTAACTGCGGCGATTACACTATGCCTCACCACGTGTGCCCAGCTTGCGGTCACTACAAAGGCAAACAAGTCGTTGAAGTGAAAGAAAAAGCGGCTGCAGCCTCGGCTGAAGCTTAATTTACTGAAAAGCCGAAATTGATACCTCAAAAAAGCCTTCTTAAAAGAAGGCTTTTTTGTTTCAGCACGGGAGTCCTTGCATGAGCGCGTACCAAACTAAGATCCTCGGCACTGGTCACTATGTTCCCCCACGGATCATGACCAACGATGAAGTGGCAAAACTTGTCGATACTTCTCACGAGTGGATCGTCGAGCGCACCGGCATTCACGAAAGACGTATCGCTGATCCAAAAGCCGGCGATATTCCGAGTGGCATGGCGATGAAAGCGGCACAGAAAGCTTTCGAAGCGGCGGGCATCCAACCCAACGACGTCGAACTCATTCTCTTCTCAACGACTTTTCCCGACATGTTCTTCCCTAACACCGCAACTCAGTTGCAGTTAAAGTTGGGCATCACCAACGGCTGCGGCTGCCTCGACATCAACGCTGCCTGCACCGGATGGGTTTATGGTTTCACTCTTGCTGACGGCTTGATCCGTTCGGGCATGTACAAAACCATCATGGTGGTAGGCGCAGAGATGACCAGCGGATTCAACAACTGGAAAGATCGCAACACCTGCATTCTTTTCGGTGATGGTTGTGGCGTAACAATTCTAGGCCGTGCTCCAGAGGGCGACACCTCGGGCGTTATTGCTCACGTACTCGGGGCTGACGCGACTAAAGGCGAACACCTCATGCTCCGTGGCGGTGGTGCCGCCACTCCGATCACTGCTGAAAACGTTGGCACCGACGTTCAGTGTGTCGTGATGGATGGCAAAGAAGTTTTCAAATCAGCCGTTAAGACTATGGCGTCTCACTGTGAACAAATGTTGAGTGAAGCCAATATGACCATGGAACAAGTGGACTGGTTCATTCCTCACCAGGCCAACCTAAGAATCATCGAAGCTGTCGCCAACCGATTCAACTTCCCGCTGGAGAAATCGGTTGTGAACGTTGAGCGTTTCGCTAACACGTCGTCGGCCACTGTGCCGATCGCGATGGATGAAGCCATTCGTGATGGCCGCATCAAGCGCGGTCAAACATTGATGCTTGCTGCATTCGGCGCCGGTCTCACATCGGGCGGCGTTCTCCTCAAATACTAAGGGGTCACCAACATGGGTGTTACACTCGTATTTCCAGGTCAAGGTTCTCAGTACGTCGGCATGGGCTCTACTTTCAAAGATGATCCGGCTTTCGGATTGTTCGCTCGTGCTGATCAAGCTTTGGGATTTTCTCTCACACAACTGTGCTTGGAAGGTCCGGAAGACAAACTCAAACTCACAGAATTCACACAACCTGCGATCGTCACTCACTCCGTAGCGATGTTCGAAATGCTTCGCCCGAAACTTGCGGCCGCTGGTGTTTCTATTGATCGCGTGCTCGGCCACTCCGTTGGCGAATACGCCGCTTTGGTGGCAGCAGGCGCTTTGACTCTCGAAGACGCGGTTAAAGCCGTCAATCTTCGCGGCAAAGCGATGCAAGAAGCTGTGCCGGTTGGCGCGGGTAAAATGATCGCTATTCTCAAAATTTCCCAAGACTGGGTCGAGAAAGCTTGTGCTGCTGCCAGTACCTCTACAGAAAAGGTCATGCCTGCCAATTTCAACGACCCAAAACAAATCGTCATCTCAGGTCACGCCGCCGCCTGCGATCGTGCGGTCGCTTGGCTCGCAGAAAATTGCCCAGAAAAACACGGTGCGATTCCCTTGAATGTGTCGGCACCTTTCCACTCGAGCCTGATGCAACCAGCAGCTGAAGTGATGGCGAAACATTTAGCCACTCTCGCTTTCAAGGCGACTCATACAGCTTATGTGGCGAACGTCGATGCTAAAGAATACGCCGCGGGCACAGACGCCAATGGCATCCGCCAACGATTGGTAGATCAGGTTTGTGGCTCTGTTCGCTGGACGCAATCCATTGAGTCACTGCCAAAGACAACCAAGTTCATTGAAGTGGGCCCAGGCAAAGTGCTTGCTGGACTCATCAAACGCATTCAACCCGAAGCTGCCCTTTTGTCTCTCGACACCGCAGGCGCCTTCGACAAACTGCCGGAGTTCCTCGCATGATTTTGCCAGATCTCGCTACCAAGACAGTTCTTGTTACCGGTGCCTCTCGCGGTATCGGTCGTACTATTGCTCTCGCACTAGCTGCTCAAAAAACGCACGTGGTGTTCAACTACCGCGGGGATGAGTCTGCAGCGAAAGAACTCGCCGGCGCCATTGAAGCTGCGGGTGGGAAAGCGACAGCCTTGAAGTTTGACGTCACTGATCACGCGGCCATGACCAGCGCACTGGATGCCTTCTTTGCCGCCGGCAACACGCTTCAAGGTCTCGTGAACAATGCGGGTAAATCAAAAGATCAGCTCATGTTGCGTGTGAAGCCAGAAGATATCGATGATCTTTTGAGCGTAAACTTGAAGGCCACCATGGTGCTGACGAACTACCTCACGAAACATTTGATGAAAGCGGGCGGCGCCTCTGTTGTGAATATGAGTTCAATCGTTGGATTGATGGGCAACACAGCTCAAACTGTTTACGCGGCCACAAAAGCCGGCCTCGTGGGCTACACAAAATCTGTGGCGAAAGAGCTCTCGAGCCGCCAAGTTCGCTGTAACGCCGTATGCCCGGGCTTCATCGCTACGGACATGACGGCGGCCCTGCCGGACAAAGCCAAGGAAGAATACCAGAAGAATATCCCTCTGGGCCGCTTCGGAGATACCCAAGATGTGGCAAATCTCGTGTGTTTTCTGCTAAGTAACGCATCGCAATACATCACAGGCGAAGTGATTAAAATTGACGGCGGATTGTACATTTAATACCCTCGACCAGACCTTTTCCCTTTAAGGAGTTTACCGAATGGAAGTTCAAGATAAAGTGATCAAGCTGGTTTCTGAGGCAACAAAGATGGATGCCGCAAACATCAGCATCAACACCACTTTCGTAGATGACCTCAACCTCGACTCACTCGACATGGTTGAGTTGATGATGAAGATGGAAGACGAGTTCGGCGTAGAGATTCCTGAGGATGAAACTGAAAACCTCAAGTCGATCGGCGACGTCGTCAACTACTTGAAGACCAAGTCACACTGATACCTCGAAAGGGCCCCTCTTCGGGGCCTTTTTTCGTTTTGGGGGGACCTCTATGCAACTACAACGTGTAGCCGTCACAGGAATCGGGGCCATCTGCGGCCTCGGTAATAATCTCAATGATGTCTGGGCCAATGCCATAGCTGGTAAATCCGGCATCACCACCATCGAACGCCAGGACACCAGCGCATGGCCCGTGACCTTTGGCGGTGAAGTAAAAAACTTCAAACTCTCCGAAGAACTCATGCCGCTGAAAGAGCAAGATCGTTTCGACTTGTTCAATCAATACGCTCTACATGCTGGCGATGAAGCCATTCGCCAAGCTGGCCTCACCAAAGATACTTACGAAGCTTCTCGCATCGGAGTGGTCCTCGGCACTGGTCTCGGGGGATTCCCCCACATTGAAATGCACCACAAGACGTTCCTTGAAAAAGGCGCTCGTCGTGTGTCTCCCTTCTTCATTCCTTCAGTGATTCCGAACATGGCGCCGGGTTTGATGGCGATTCACTTCGGATTCCGCGGCGTGAACTACACCACCGCGAGTGCGTGCGCTTCAAGCGCACACGCTATCGGTACGGCCGCCATGGAAATCATGCTTGGCCGCCAAGATGCGGTCGTCACGGGCGGAACTGAAGCCGTGATCACACCTTACACCATCGCCGGTTTTGCCTCCATGAAGGCCCTTTCAAAACGCAATGAAGAGCCCGGTCGGGCGTCTCGTCCGTTTGATGTTGGTCGTGATGGTTTCATCATGGGCGAAGGGGCCGGCATCATCGTTCTTGAGAACTATGAAAAAGCCAAAGCTCGCGGCGCTCGCATCATCGCCGAAGTCGTCGGCTGGGGCGCCACCAACGATGCGTACCACATCACCTCTCCGCATCCGGAAGGCGAAGGCACAGTTCCTTGTATGCTGCAGGCACTGGAGCAAGCAGGCGTCGCCAAAGAACTCGTGGGCTACATCAACGCTCACGGCACATCGACTCCGGTCGGTGACGTAGCGGAAACGAATGCAATTAAACGCGTCTTCGGCGATCACGCCAAGAAGCTCGCCGTGAGTTCAACGAAGTCTATGACGGGTCACCTCCTGGGTGCCGCCGGTGGACTCGAAAGCATTTTCTGTATCAAGGCGCTGGAAACGGGCATTCTTCCTCCGACCATTAACCTTGAGAACCAAGACCCGGCCTGCGATCTCGATTACGTCGCTAACAAATCTCGCAAAGTTGATATCCAGTACGCGCTTAACAACTCGTTTGGTTTTGGCGGTACGAACTCAAGCACCCTCTTTAAGAAGGTTTAACAATGAGCCGTTTGCAGCAAGTGGACCCGGAAGTATTCAACTCTATCCAGCGCGAAGCTGAGCGCCAGGAAACGGGCCTCGAGCTCATCGCTTCAGAAAACTACTGCTCGCGCGCAGTGATGGAAGCTCAAGGGAGCTGCTTCACGAATAAGTATGCCGAGGGCTATCCAGGAAAGCGCTACTACAACGGCTGCGAATTCATCGACCAAGTGGAAACACTGGCGATCGAACGCTTGAAGAAAATCTTCGGCTCGAGCTACGCCAACGTGCAACCGCACTCAGGCTCTGGTGCGAACATGGCGGTCTACATGGCGGTCATGCAACCGGGTGACACGTTCTTGGGCATGGACCTCGCTGAAGGCGGCCACCTCACGCACGGATCGCCGGTGAATTTCTCTGGCAAACTCTACAAAGCTCTGCACTACGGACTTGATCCGAAGACCGAGATGATCGACTACAATCGCATGGCCGACATCGCTAAAAAAGAGCGCCCGAAGATGATCATCGGTGGCGCCTCAGCTTACTCACGCACCATCGACTTCAAGGCCATGAGAGACATCGCCGATTCAGTCGGTGCCATCTTTTTGGTCGATATGGCCCACATCGCCGGTCTCGTGGCGGCAGGTGTCCATCCAAGTCCCATCGGCATCGCGGATGTTGTGACATCGACGACGCACAAAACGTTGCGCGGCCCACGCGGTGGGATCATCCTCACCAACTCTGAGGAGTGGGGAAAAAAATTCAATTCACTTATTTTCCCTGGAATCCAGGGCGGCCCTCTCGAGCATGTCATCGCCGCGAAAGCCGTTGCGTTCAAAGAGGCACTCGAGCCGGCCTTCAAATCTTACCAGCAGCAGGTCGTGAAAAACGCCCAGGTGCTGGCGAAGACTTTGATGGAAGAAGGCATCGAACTCGTTTCCGGCGGTACCGACAACCATCTCGTGTTGCTGAAAACTGATTCGGTGAACATGAGCGGCAAGGAAGCCTCGGAACTCCTCGAGCGCGTCGAGATCACTTGCAACAAGAACATGGTTCCAGGCGACAAGCGCTCACCGTTCGTGACGTCCGGCATTCGCCTCGGCACTCCGGCCGTGACGACTCGCGGATTCAAAGAAGGCGAAACGAAAACCATGTCGCTCTTGATTGCGAAGGCGCTGAAGAATCCTCAAGACGCGAGCATCCAACAGAAAGTTAAATCCGACGTGCGCGAGCTGTGTAAGTCATTCCCGGTGTACCCATGAAAATCCTCGTTTTACTTGCTCTCGTCTCCTGCACGGCCCCTGAAAAAAAAGCCGAAACAGAAGCTCCCCAGAAGAGCCCTTACACGGTCGCCGAATGCGCCTGCATGAAAATCTTCCGCCCGGTTTGCGGTTCAAACGGCCAAACCTACGGTAATTCATGCGAAGCCGAGTGTAATAAAGTGACCTGGACCGAAGGTTCTTGCAAATAGGGCTCGTTTTAACAGCTACTTAACGCAATCTGGCACTAGACAGTTTCTTACATTCCAAGCTAAGGTGCGAGTATGTATTGCCCCTTCTGCAACGCTGAAGACACCAAGGTCCTCGATTCCCGCCTCCTCGCTGAGGGGAACGAAGTTCGTCGTCGCCGCAAATGCGAAGCCTGCACCAAGCGTTTCACCACCTATGAAAAAGTTGAAGTAAGCATGCCCATGGTGCTCAAGCGCGACGGTCGCACGGAAGACTACCGTCCAGAAAAACTCCGCGGCAGCTTAGAGATGGCGTGCAAAAAACTTTCCGTTAAAACAGAACAGATCGACCGCGTGGTGGGGAACATCGAAAAAGCCATCATGGATATTTCGGACAAAGAAGTTCCTACCGCCACTATCGGCAAGCTCGTGATGATGTACCTTCGTCACCTCGACCCTGTCGCCTACGTTCGATTCGCTGCTGTTTACTACCGCGAGTTCAAAGACGTAGATCAGTTTCTCAATCGCTTGAAAGAAGAAGAAAACAATTTCAAGATTCAGCCCTCGAAGGATGTGACACTTGAATACCAGGCGTGAGGCCCGCGAGTTCTGTCTCCAATTCCTCTATCACTTCCAACTAGCCGCATTCCAAGACCAGAAGAAAACCGTCGCCACCGACAGCGTCGAACTGTTCGAGCGCATGACGACGTTCCGTGAAACGCTCAACATCACCATGGCGTCGCAAGAACAGGCGTGGGTCGCCACCATCGTGAAAGGCCTTCTCACCCACTCTGACGAGATCGAAGAGCTCGTCGGTAAGCACCTGAAGAACTGGAAGCTCCAGCGCCTCTCGCGCATCGAGCACACGCTCCTTGTGATGGCGGTCTACGAATTGAAATTCCAGAAAGAGACGCCCTTCAAAGTCGTCATCAACGAAGCCATCGAACTAGCTAAGAAATACTCGACGAAAGAAGCTGGCCCATTCTTGAATGGTGTTCTCGATAGCATTGCCAAAGAACTCGGCCATGATGCCTGAGCCCACCATCCTTACGCGCCTGGGTCCTGGCCTCAAGGCCCTCTTGTGGATTGATCAGGCACCACTGAGCGAAGCATCCCCGTACTTCGAAACGGTGAACTACCTCCTCGATGGACTCGTCCGCCAGCACCTGCGCAAACTCTCATCCGTTGATGAGGTGAGTTTCGTGCATACGCTTTTCGGTGAGAGCTTCTGGGTGATCTTCGCGAACACATCCACGATCGATCAAAAGCACATGCTCAAGTCTTTGGAAGCGATCATTCCGGAGGCCGCTCGAAGCCACGCACTCGTGTTAGGGAAAGTTGAGGCGAGCTGGCTCACTCCCATCGGGAAATTCTTTAAGCAGCTCGAGCAGGTCTAGGCTTACTTACAAGTCACGCTCGACTTCGCACCATTTTTAAATTTGGCAGATAGCTCTGGAGCAGCAGGCTGCTGCTTCTTTCCCCATGCCTCTACGACCTGCTGACTCACGACCTTGGTCTCGCCGTTTGCGTTCGCGATGAGGGTGAGGCGCTCGCCCTCGAGACTCAGCTCGAAACCGTGGCCACGGTTTTGGTAGGAATGCTTGCGTTCCGTATCACTGATGAGGAATTCTTTGAGACCGCTCGAGTAGCGGTCACTCTTAATGTGCACGTACGTACATCTCCAACCTCCCTTGTGGGCATGAACTGGTGAGATGGCGATGAGAAAAACTGCTAGTAGCATCATAGGATTACCTCGACCCGGCCTGCGGTGTGGGCGTAGATGTTTCTGAAGGATTCGCTCTCGGAAGACGGACCTCGCCGTTGTTGATCGCGTTGCAAAGCTGTTCGCGTCCAACGCCACCCGGCGTGAGGAAGTACGTGAATCGCACGTAGCTCGCGAGGATCTCTCTGCGTTCTCGATCGTTGATCAATTTTTGTTCAGGCGTCTCGCCGGGGACGTTCCAGCCGTTCGGCGGCATGGGCACCTGCGCGCGGAGCTTCTCCACTATTCGCAGGCCCATCGGACGTCCGTTGCGGGCCACCGCTGTTTGCATGTAACTATTGAACTGCGCCCAGCTCTCATCCGTCCACGAGTCACCAGAGCTCAGCTGCGACATGCCCTCGAACTCCACGCCGCTGTTGTACGACTCGGCCCCATGGCAGCCGATGCAGACTACGAAGTTTTCTCGCGCCACTGGATTGAGGATCGCCTGGTTCACGCGCACGAGATCTTGCATCGGAGCGACGTTTACGTCACCCTCGAGCGGTTGGTTACAGTAGGAAGCCAGGTTCGCATCAACTTGGTCATTCAGCGCCACGACACTCGGCTGTGCCTCATCGGCAAAATCCATTTCGTTGACCTTCGCCAGCTCTGCAAGACTGCGCTCTTGTAACGTGGCACAGAAGTTCGGATTCCCCGCCGCTTCGGCTTCTCGTTTGGTGGCCTCGAGCGCTTCTTGCTGGAAGAGGAGTTCGAACTGATCCGAGAAAGCGAGACTGTTGTACTCGCGCTCGCCGTTATTTCCGCGCATCATGGACCACTCACCGACATTGATGCCGAGGGGGGCCAGGAGCGCACGAAACGCACTGATGTGGGACCCGTGGCCTTCCTTCACTCCGTTCACGCCGCCGTCGTCGCCGATGGCGTGGAACGTGTCCGAGCGTACATCGCTCGAGAAGGTCGTCGCAAAAGCTTGCGCTTCTGTTGTCGCCTGGGCCGGTGTGCGGCCTTCGACTTCGCGCAAGTAGGCTTCACCCATGCGTTGATGACGCTCCGTCTTGAACTCGTTGGCCCGCGAATGGTTAATCGAAGTGTCTTGGCGGATCAGATCCATCACCTCAGGAAACTCCATGGCGCGCACAGCGCGGGATCGCGGTGCTGGTCCTTTTTGAGTGAGGTCGTAGAGCATGGCATCGGGCCGAGCGGCGTAGAAGTTTCTCACGCGATCCTGGTAAGCCGGTGGCATCCAGGCAGCGGGATTGGTGTGCGCCGAATCGCAGTACGCGATGCCCGCCGCCATCCAGCGAAACTTATCGTAGTCCGGATCATCCATCAGACGATCAGAAATGCGGCACATGTTCTGTCCGCTCAACTGATCGAAGGAGAGCTGTGACGTTCCGGCGAGAAGTGCAGTCTTGCTATCGAAGTTCGAGGACACGTTGAAGTCGGTGCGGTACGGAGAATGAGGAATGCGGTAGTAGCCGGCTTCTTGGAAACGCGCACGGATCGCCGCGAGCTGGGCCGGGCGAGAGAGCGTAGAGACGGCCGGCGTACGACCGGCCATTTGCACATTGTCGTCGACAGGAATATCGAGCATCGCGAGGCGATCGTTCGCGGGAGCGTTCGCCACTCGGTCCATGAAGCTTAGGTAAGCGCGTCCGTCCATGCCCATCTCGCGGCCGCCAGGTTGGGTCGCTTCGAGCATGTCATCGCGCGACGGAACGATGCCGGACCAGGCGCGGTAAGTTTCGAAGTTAGGACGGGAATCTTCTTTGTGGCAGGCGACACATCGATCCCCCGTTCCGTCCACGCTGCGCGGAGAGGCCGGCGGAACTTGGAAGTGGGGGTCGTTGGGATTATTGCTGGCCGGTGCGTCCGGACGGCGGCCGAAGTTCAATTCGGTGAATTCGTACTTGGCCTCTTGTCCGTTCCAGCGCATCACTTCCAAAGTCTGGTAGGCGGCACTGGTTGGATCGGTATTAAAGGTCACCCACAACTCGGAGTTCGGGCTCTTAATGGCAATCCGCGGATTCATGCGACCACCGGTAATTGACGAAGGCTGCAAGCTTTCTGATTCGCCGATGATCATGTAATTGAGGCGCTTCGGTTCGGGGCCGGGCGTGTTCGCAAGAAACGAGGCACGAATACGGGCGAGCGTCGTCTCGACGCTGACCGGTTGCCCGTCGGGCCAGTTATCTCTCATGGATTTGATGTCGGAAAAAGATCCGTCCCAGCGGCCATTGGCGCTCGCGGGCGCACCGGTGAGTTCCGCAAGAATGCCGTTGAAGTCGTTTTGCAACCCGGTCTCACACTCGCCGCACGCAAACTGAGTTCGGGCGACGGCAGGTCGGCAAGCATCAAGGGAGTTCGGGCGAGTCTGAGATACGGTCGCGTCGGTAACTTCGCGGCTATCCAGGTAGCGCTTTACCACATCCAGCGAAAGTGAATCGCGTGCGGCGAGTTCCTCATCCTGCGCGAAAGCAGTAGCGAGGGGAACAAAGACCAGTAGGGCGAAAAGTAAAACTCTCATGAAAGCAACTCCCTATCGACACTTCACCGCAATTTTTACGCCGGGAAAGTCGAAGTCAGCCGAAGGAATCTTCGGCTCGCGCTTAGCCCCCCAGGCATCCGTCAAAGAGATGCTTGCGACCTTGGCGGACTTTCCTTCGGACACTTCGACCGTGAACGCGTCTCCCACAACCTTCGCCTTGTAGCCATGGTCACGAAAAGATCCTTCTTTCTCGGCGTAGCCTTGCATCAACAGAAATTTGTGACGCTCAGGTTTTGCCATTCCCTCAACTGATCTTTGATAGACACATTCCCACTCCACGCCCGCGAAGGCTGAAGTCGAAACGAGAAGCGAGAGTAATAGTGTTTTCATTGTTGTGATGCTCCTGCTGGGGCGTTTCGTTCGGTGGTGCCTGACTGCTCGTCAGTGCCACTCATGTCATTGATCGCGCGGCAAAGTTGCTGGATCCCTTCTTGGCCATCCGACAGTGCGTAGGTCAGACGGACGTAGCTCGAAAGTTCGTTTCGGCGAGTCGCATCGTTGGCAAGTTTTTGAGCAGGTGTTTCACCCGGAATACGCCAGCCACCCGCCGGCATGGAGTGAGTGATTAAACGACGGTTCATCTCTTCGCCCATCGGCACGCCCGCGGCGTCGCTGAATCCTGTCGCGATGTAGACGTTGAACCTCTCCCACGCATCGTCGGTCCATGGCGTGGTGTTCTCAACCGACGACGCCGGAGTGGCGATGCCCGCTGGGATGGTCGTGGTGACTGAAGTCATCTCTTCCATGCCCGGGAAAGGAGTGGCGCTTGGATCAGCGCCACCGTGACAACGGACGCAACGGTTGAAGAGTTCTTTCGCACGTGGAGCTCCCTCTGCCCGCATGATCTCGACGACCGGTCGCAGGACGAGCGGATCCGGAAGACCCGTTACGCCAGAACCACAGAGTGCGGCAAGCGAAGTGTCCACTTGGTTCTCCTGCGGTGGTGCGATGTTGATGGTCGAGAGATCGCGGTTACTGGCGATCTTGAGAGCTTCGCAGCGGTTGTTCCCACTCTGCGCGAAGGCGGGATCGGTGCGGATGTCTTCCATCGCTTTCGCGATGGCGCGTTGTTCGAAGAGCAACACGAACTGATCTGAGAACGCGAGACTGTCGTAATCTGTGGCACTGTTCGGGCCACGCATCATGGACCATTGCCCGACGTCGATCCCCATCGGCTCGAGCACAGCTCGCAG
>Ga0115549_1000078_pt1 | contig 66135 bp, 60 predicted proteins | sample COGITO_mtgs_1004_2_FD_87176 | JGI IMG/M metagenome (GOLD analysis project Ga0115549, IMG submission 87176) | Pelagic marine microbial communities from North Sea - COGITO_mtgs_100430 | ecosystem: Environmental > Aquatic > Marine > Epipelagic | place: Germany:Helgoland, sampling site Kabeltonne...
GAAGCCAGATGACATTCGTAAGGCGGAAAACGATCTGATGGAAGCGATCGGTCGCATGACTAACGAAGGCCAGAAGAATCGTCTCATGGCGGAGTTCCAGGCCCATCTGAGTTCGAGCGCTCGTGCTGATGCTCTCGCCGGGACGCCGACCTTTACTCGCACTGAAGTGATCGCCAACGCTACTCTCTCGGACGAAGCACGTGCAGCCAAGGCCCTCGAGGTGGCGAGTGTGGATCCGGCGGTGACTCCGCCCTCCATGATCACTCAGCTCAAAGCGACCGTGCAAGAAGCCCACAATGCGGGCGACGGTTCGGTGTTCCACTACCGCTATGGCGAGATCAAAGACAAGTACCGCATCTTGAGTACCGGTGGCTTTTCCAACCGCCAGTCGGAACTACTCATCCGTTCAGGGTTGGCGGGCAAGGCCCGTCCAGAGGACACGCTGTTTGCTCTGCGAGTGGTGTCTCTACCAAAAGTTAATCCGGACCAAGTTGTGAGCATGGCGGCACATGTGGACTATAGAGTCATCCTGAATGGCGTGGAGGCTTCGCGCCGCCCGGCCACCGCTCGTGCCCTGCTGGTGCTCGAGAGTGGGTCTGAGACGTCGGCGGAAGCGGCGGCAATCTACGCGAAGTACCAAGATCGATTCAAGCAAGTGCAGTCGCTGGCAAAGGCCGACTCGGATGCCGTGGCACTACTGGCGGAGTTCATTAAGAAGCAGCGCCGCGCGGGCCTCTCAGATGACTTGATCAATAAGAAGCTCGATGAAGCATTCGGGGCCTGTAAATGATGCGTTCTATCCTTCTTACTCTTCTTCTTTCCACGCAGCTCTTCGCCGCTCCGGCGGAGCAAGCAAATCTACAGGCCTTGCTCCACCTCGACCGCTTCCACGCCTACACGCAGAGCTGGGCCTTTACCATGATGGGCCGTGGGAAGGCGGACATGGCGAAGATCATGCTTTCGGTTCAACCGATCCAGATCGCCGCCATGAAGCTCGATGCGAAGAAACTCGCCGACGCGCAGAAGTACGACGACCTCATTTTGCAGATTCTGCAAAAGCAGCGGCCCGACCTTAAGTTTAAAGCAGCTGACGTGGCGTGGGGCTACAACTTCTATAAAAACAAAATGAATGAGGCCTACGTCATTCAAGATCCGTCTCGCAATTTTAAGCCGGCGAACATTGACCCGAACATCTCGACGATTGATTACGCAGGATCGAACCTCGCCGTGAAGCCCCTCAAGGCCAGCGAGGTCTTGCTCAACGTCGACGGCTACGTCTCGAACCGTACGACTCGTGCCGTGTTCTGGGAAGCGTCCCAAAGCCAGCGCCAGATCGAAATGCACGTAGGTTCGGCCGACGACTTCCGCAACAACCTCACGCTCAGAGGAAGTAAGATCGTGGGCGAGGTGCGCACCGCCGCTCGTAACTACAATCCGATCTACCTCGTGCAAGACCCCGGAGAAAAGTCTTTCCACTATGCGATCACGCAGATTTCTGGCCAGGACCGCGTTCGCCATCTCGCGATGCAAACATCGCTCGTTCGCTGGGAAGCTGGGAAGGGAAAGCTCGCGCCACCGCCGCCGGTGAAAGTCGTGGGTAACGCCGTTGAGCTCTTGCTCAAAGAAGAAGCGGAGCTCACGCAGGTTCTGCGCGTGGTGCCTAAGGCAGATGCAGTCGTTATCGGACAGAAAGGCGCGTTCGATCGTACCTTCAGTTCCATCGCTAAGGCGCGAGCCGTGCTGGATCTTTCTGCTAAACATCCTTCGGAGCTTGCTAAAGTTCTCACGCCGGCACAAAGCAAACTCGTCGCGAAAGCCGCCGCCGAAGAAACGGACCTCGTGACTCATGTGATGAAGTACGCCAGTGACTGGGACAAGACCTACGAAGCGGCGGTGCCCGCCATTGAAAAAATGAAGATGCCACTCGCCGTGAAGCCAGAGGTGTTCTCGCTCGATCGCGGTAGCTACGAAATGACGGACTACACCATGAGCGGCGCGGACGGGAAGCCGCAGCGCTGGCGCGTGTTCTCGAACTCGTGGGGCGACGAAGTGCTCCCGGTCGCGCGCGCACTGAAGACAACCGGTCACAATAATATTTTCTACATGGGCACTGCCGGTGGTCTTCAAGGGAGTGCTCTCAAGGTCGGAGACCTGGTGGTCCCTGAGGCCTCGCACGACATCGACGGCATCAAGCGCAAGCTCCAGGCGACGCACTTCCCGGAAGGCGCCATCCGCGTTCCGATGGTGACCCACGTCTCGAGCCCGTTCGAAGAGACGGGCGCCTGGTTAACTGAACGAAAAAAATTCGCACAGGTCGTCGAAGTCGAAACAGGATATCTTGCATCGGTGTTCAGTGGCCCAAAAGACCGCGTGAATACCATGTTGCTCGTGTCTGATATGGTCGGCGTCGAGGGCGAAACTCTCGCCGAGGCGTCGTCTTCTGCTCGTCGCAAGGCGCAGATCTTGGCCATCTCATCTGTCATCGATTCGAAGGGTGTCACCCGTGCAACGACCGCCGCGGCAGCGACGTCTTACTTAGCGATCCTCGACGAGATCTCCGCGAAGCGCGATCCGGCCCACGACTTCCGCGTGATCCGCGAAGCGCAGGCACGGCGTTTAGACCAGGCGGGCAACGTCCGTGCGGAGTTCAAGAAACTCTACGCCCAGATTCCGACCTTCACCACCACGCGCCTCGAGACGGTGCTCGAGCAAAACGACGTGCGCTTGGCGGGCCTGCGATCAGCGATGGAAGACGCCGGCGTCCAGCCAAAAATGTCACTGGATAGTCAGTTCCTCGATGGTCGCTGGAGTCCGGGCCAGCCCATCAAGCTGCACCTGGAAGTGGCCACACAAGCATCGGTGGATGACCTCAATGCCATCGTGAAGCGCATGGCGGAGCTCGATAAGAATTTTCCTAAGCAATTGAGCATCACGATCGCGCGGACGGCCGCGCCGAAGGATGCCTTCGTGGCGCTGACACGTCTGCCGAGCACACAGGACGTATTGACCGAACTCTACAAAGACAGCGCCCTGGGTTTCGGAGGCCTTGCTTCTACGGAAACACGCTCGGGTGGATTGAAGTTCGTCCGCGTGGCGGATCCGAGTGATGGAAAGGTCATGGCGACGCTTGCTTACTTCCCCCCCGATGATTCGACCAAACAACTCTTGCAGCAGCTAGGGGCAGAAGCAGAAGCTCGCAAAGTCTTGGTAAGCAAAATTGCAGAAATGAACACTGGGTCCCAAGGCCAGTGGAAAGTGGTCTTGAAAGAAGTGAGCAATCTACCTGGTGGAAGCTTGGCGCAGATTGTTCCCGAGTTCGCCCTGAACAAGAATCTCCAGATCACTCTCTACATGACGAAAGAAGGCCTAAAGAATCCGGCAGTGGTCATGGAGGAGATGATCCACCTCCATCAAATCACTGGCTCGAACTACAACCTCAGTGTAGAGCGCGCCTTCGTGCATCCCTACCAGTGGGCCGAGGTCGTCGGGAACGCCCGCGCCGGCAGCTTGAGCGCAGCGGAAAAACTTGCGTCGGTGGAACTAGAAGCAGCGATGGCGTCGAAGAATTCCCTCGCTCATTTTCGCGAGCAGGGCATCTTCACGAAAGCCTCTGATGACGTGATCCAGAGCTATTTCGACAAGCGCTTGGCGCATGCGGAAACCATGTACCGCGACGTCGCGAAGAAAGCACGGGCCGACCTTAAGGTGCGTACCGCCGCTTGGGAAAAGCAGAAGAAGATTTTCGCTAAGCTCGAAGGACAAAAGCTCAAGCTCAACGACTTGATCGCTAAAGGCGATCGCTCCGGCGTTCGCAAGCTGGTGCAGAGCTACATGCCCTGGGACATCATGGAGCCGAGCGAGAAGAAGATGTGGACGGAGTGGTTGGATGCCATCGAGACACCCTCGAGCGGGAAGAAGAAACTCATCTTCCGCGGCCTCGACGGGGACGTGATCCTGCGCACCCCCGACGGGAAACCGTACTTGATGTCGACGGTGCTGACGAAGAATCAAGGCAGCTACACCCGTCGCCTGCGCTCGCTGAGTACCATGCGCCAGAAATTCGGCACGGGGATCGGTGGCGCACCAGTGAGCTACGTGATCAAGGGGCGCAAAGACCCGACGACGTTGTCGACGATGATGATGAACCACGCGAATGATCCGAAGGGGTCGCCGTTTATTTCGGCCTCTAATCTAGACACTGCTTCGGGGTTCGGTAGTACCCACATGTCTGCACTCGTGATCGACGAAAGACGGCTGGTACCGAATGCGCTCGCCGTGAGCTACCTCGGCGAGCAGGAGCGCCTGATTCCGTTGATCGTGTTCCCTGATGAGATCGTCCACTATGAAAATTTCACCGGGAAAGTCTTCGAAGGCGATAAGGTCACGTTCTTTGCCAATGAAGTGGAGAAGAAGGTTGGTCGAAGCATCACAAAAGCTGAGCGCTCGATGCTCGAAACACCGGCCAATTTCCTCAAGGGCTCGGTTAACTATGGTCAAAATGCCTTTTTGTCTGCGAGCAGTCTGCCAGCTCCGAAGAGTGCTGGCACCTGTCTCTCGGCCAATGGCGAGGGACTTTTTAAAACCCTGGATGCTCTGTTGAAAGACTAGACCGGCAACCGCACGCGCACGATGTTCGAGCCACCCTGACCGGTGATGATCTGCAGATCACCGCCGTGAAGCTCGGCGACCTGTTGAGCAATCATGAGGCCGAAGCTCGAACCGGTGTCAGAGACCTTGCGTTCCTTGAGTTGCTTGAGTGTGAGCTCGGGCACCCCTGGGCCTCGGTCCACGACGTCGATCTCGTGCATGTCCCCATTGATTCGGTGGTTCAGAATGATAGTGCTGCCATTGGGCGAGAACATGATCGCGTTGCTGAGGATGTTTCCCAAGACACTTTGACAGAAGAGACCACGGTTTAAGGTCATCTGGGCAGCGGCGAGTTCTTCCGGATCGTAGCGCAGCAAGATGTCTTTGTTGCGCAGGCGTTCGCTCATGACCTCGGAGACTTCCAGCACGAGATTCAGGAGGGGAAGGCGCTCTTTTATCCAGTGGTCATGGGAGGCGCTCATGTAGCGCACCAACTTGATCTGATCCAAGAGGTCGACAACGAATCCGATGTGCCGGGAGAGGCGCTCCACGGGAACTAAGGTCACATCCGTCTTCATGATCTCGAGGTAACCCTTGATGATCGTCAGACTCGAAGCAGTGTCATGGACAGTGAGTCGTAGCAAATTGTTCAGACTCGACAGGGAGCGACGGGCGTCTTCCCGCTGGGTCCACCAGCGAAACGCCTGAGTAGCGATGAGACTCAGAAAGATCGCTACTCCGACGGGCACCGCCCACGGAAATGACGAGGGCTCGATGCTTTCTTTTGGCCACACCGATACGAGTACTTCCCGGCCGAACTGGTTCAGCGAGCTTTGGAACAGCAGCTCTTGGCGATCTCCGGTCGGCATTGGCCGATCGGCGATGTAGTTCTCACCGGTCTTGATGTCGGTGACTTCGATGTGGAAGTTTTTCCCGAATTCGTTGTTCGTGAAAGTATCGAAGAATTTATCTGTGGAGATCACGACACCGAGCCAACCCAAGTGCTGGCCGCCTCTCATGAGGGGCAGGTAACAGACGAAACCGCGGCCGCCTTGATACAGCGGGAAAGGTGGGCTGAACCAAAACTTCTCACTCTTCGCATGCGAGTCTTTAAGATACGAGGCGTTCTGTGAAATGAGTCCCAGCGCCGGGCGATTCGATTCCAAAGGATAAACGCGGATGATTTTTCCGGCGGCATCGAGTTCGTTCACTCCGTAGATCTCAGGAAACTCTTCGATGAGTTTTGCGGCGAGCTTCTCGTACTCGTGTTGCTCAACGGCTCGTTGTTCCCAGAAGGCACTGGCCACCACGCGCGCACCCATCGTGCCACTGAGGTAGAGTCGGAGTCGTTCGTCGACATCGTGCTGGATCACTTTCGCTTGCATGAGGAGCAGCTTATTGCGCTTCGATTCCAGGTGCGAGTTACCTAGGACAAAGAGACCGCAGCTCAGGGGTGCGATGATGAGGAAGAACAAGATGGAGCGATTCATGGTCAGCAGTATGGCTTAAAGGCTACGTTGTTGAAACTTAAGACAATACTAGGACAACCTTGTCTTTATGTAAGTCCTCAATAATACTTGTTTTAAGATGGTGTAACTTTTAGGTCTCTAGGCACGTAGAAGGTTGTAGGAATGCTGAAAAAGACAGCGGAGATCGAGCAAAAACTTCGGGCCCTTTTCCAGCTCTCCATGAATGGTGATGAGGTGGCCTATGAGAGTTTTTTGTCTATGGTAAGCGCCGTCGTTCGAAGGAACCTAGTGTACTTGGCGGGCAAGCAGCTGCCAGGGGAAGTTCTTGAAGAGCTCCAGCAAGAAGTCGTGCTGAGCATTCACCAGAAGAAGCATACGTACTCTCTAGATCGCCCTCTGTTGCCTTGGATCTCTGCGATCGCGCGTTATCGCTACATCGATGACTACCGTCAGAAAAAACGTCTCCCGGTGATCGTCGAATGGCTCGATGACACGCCGGTTGATACGGACGTCGGAGCGGAGTCCATCGACTGGGAAGAGTTGTTGGCCCAGTTGACCCCGCAGCAAAGAGAACTCTTCGTGAAGATTAAAGTTGAAGGTCAAAGTTACGTGCAAACGGCCAGCGACATGGCCGTGAGTGTTCCCGCCGCCAAGGTTGGCATACACAGGATCATGAAGCTCCTAAAGGATAAGGTACCAAGATGAACACGGTGAAAAGCCTTGCCTCCGAACTCCGCCCGTTCAAAACCACGGAGACGCTCAGCGTCTTCTTGGCCAAGCGGTTTCTGCCCGTCCTGGCCGCCTTCGTTTTTCTCAGTTTCATGATGGTGAACAAGAAAGAAATCCTCGGCATCCGCTGGGGCGAAGGTATGTTCCTCCTGAAGAATACCCTGTGGGTGACGGTGGCGCTGGCGAGCTTCGTGGCGTTCTATGATAGTGCCTTCCCGCAGAAGGCGCGGCGCCTTCCGGGCCTCGTTGCCATGAGCGCACTGGGCGTTCTACTCGGCTTAGAATTCTTCCAATTGAACTACGGCCAACTCCCAGCAGAGCTCCACACCGAGATGGACCTCTTGCGCGGTGGGTGCGGCGTGATCATCTCCGCCATGTCCATCGGCTACTGGTGGATGTTGAAAAACTGGGCGAAGCAAACAGCGCCTCGATCCCCGGGGATGACAGGACTGTGGGCGTCGATCGCGGCGAGCACGGCCGGATGTGTGTTGATGCAGGCGGTGTGTTGGCAGGAGGGAACGCTTCACATTCTGCTGTGGCACTTTCTTCCGCTGAGTCTGGCGTCGTACGCGGGGCCGTTGCTCGCGAAGAAATGGCTGCGCTGGTAGATCATGCAGTACATACTTTTGCTGTTGCTGAGTCTCCTCACTTCATGCGCATCCTACCAAGGCACCCAGTCTTACACTGTGGTGGAAGATGTTTATTACACGGCTAAAAAAACTGATCGCCTGCGCGGGGAAGTCTACATCCCTCATGGCCCAGGCCCTTTCCCCGGTGTCGTCCTCGTCCACGGCGGCGGTTGGCAACTTCGTGACCTGAGTGACATGCGCTCGATTGCCAAAAGTCTCGCGAGCCATGGGTTCGTGGTGTTCAACATCAACTACCGACTTGCTCCCAAGTATCGTCATCCGGTTCCGGTGGACGATCTCGCGAGTGCACTCGCTTATTTCAAAAGCCACGCAGAGCTCTATCGGCTGAACCCAGAAAAGATGGGTCTGTGGGGCTACTCGTCGGGTGGCCACACCGTTTCGTACTACGCGCTGGTGCGCGGAGGAGTGCAGGCGGTGGTCACGGGTGGCGCACCGTATGATTTCAGGTGGTACCCGAAGTCTCCCTACATCAAGAGCTACACCGGTGCTTACCGCAACGATGCGCTCGATAAGTACATCGAAGCCAGCGTCGTGAATAAGGTGACGGAAACGTCGCCACCGTTTTTCATCTACCACGCCAAAGAAGATAAGCTTGTGGAGTTCGCGCAAGCGACGAACTTCGAGGCACGTTTTCTCGCTCTCAAGCGACCGGTGAAGCGGCATGACATTTCTTGGTGGGGCCACGCGTTTGCCTTCGCCTTGAACGACGAAGCCGTGGAGAAGGGCGTGGAGTTTCTGCAGAAGAATTTAAGGTAAAAAAAAGGGCCTCCGAAGAGGCCCTCTATTGAGTCTAAACTCTAGTAACGGCCGCGACCGCCGCCGCCGTTTCCACCGCCGAAACCGCCGCGATCTTCGCGTGGTGCCATTGGCTTAGCTTCGTTTACAGTCATGTTACGACCTTCGAAAGCTGAACCGTCGAGCTTGCTGATAGCAGCTTGAGCTTCGTCATCCGTAGACATTTCTACGAAGCCGAAACCTTTGCTACGACCTGTGTCGCGGTCTGTGATTACTTTCGCAGAAGTCACGTTTCCGATAGCAGAAAAGTGAGATTGCAAAGATGAATCATTTACTGAAAAGGGGAGATTCCCCACGTACAATTTCTTACCCATAATACCTCCAAAGGCTGGGGCCGCTTTAGAAGACTTGAGCACTATGCACACGGTTCTGAAAGAAGCAGAAAATAACAAAGTCAGGGTAGCACGCGCGTTATGAGATAAGTACAAAATTTACTGGTGTGCTTTAGTTTTGATCGATTTGGCCTATAGATTCAGCTAGCTGCAACCTAATAAAGCGACTTCAAATACTCCACAATCGCTACACGATCATCATGCGTGAAGGCCTTAAAGCTTTCAAAATAGTGGCCTTCGTTCGAAAGACCTTCGCGTTTCACGAAGTAAATATCGCGATCACCTTTCTTGGCATCTTTCATAGCGCGTGAGTATTCGGTGGCTTTGTAGAGAGTCAAACCGCCCTTCACTTCATCGTAGCGATCGGCTTCACCGGCATTCTTCATGGAGAAAATTTCTGGCCGCTCATCTTGCGGAACCATCATGTGATAAAGCGTGGGTACGGAACCGTTGTGCGTGTAGGGAAAGCGCGCCCACACTCCCCACAGTTTCGGAGCGAAGTAGCCCTTTTGAATATTGTCCTCTTCAAAGCTCAAGAGATCACCCAGTGAACCTGTCTTCACCAGATCGACGAATTCCGGAGTGATGATGTTGATTTTTTCACGATCGGTCTTCACCACATCAATCTCAATGACTCTAGGAGCTGTGTAGATCGGGAAGCCTTGCAGGTCACGCTGGTGATCGCCGTGGCACTTGAGGCAATTGTTGTTAAAGAGTGTCTCGCCGCGAGCGACGACTTCAGTTTTGATCACAAACGGATATTTCGGTGGCAAGAGCTTGCCGAGTACATTGTCGGTCAGCCACTGAATTTTGGGAAGAACGGCACGCAAGTGTTCGCCACTGTCCGAGGCAAAAAGTTCAGCACCGAAGATCCAGCCGTAGCCATCACCACTCAAGGCACCGTCGTTAAAAATCCCGGCAGGGCGTTTTTCTTTGATGCCCCACAAGTGGGGAACTTTCACTTGGCCGCGGCCCATGTCTTTTGGGTACTCGAGGCCATGGTCTTTGTAGAAGAAGGTCTTGATGGTGGAGTCGGAGACCACGCCGCGCACGAGGTTGGAAATGTTCTCGTCGGAGATGACCTTGGCGAAGTTCATCGCTTTGCCATGGATGTATTTAAAATCGGGATTGGTTGCGCCGAGGCCCCACAGACCTTGAATGCCCTTTAAGTCGCGGCCGATCTGGTACGCATCGATTGTCTTGTTTCCGAGTCCAGCGATGACCTGCCCGGCAGCTTTGCCGCTGTGGCAGCCGGTGCAGCCGAGGACACCCACGTTCATGCCTTTCCAAGGCACGTCGAACACACCCACGAGTTTTTTATCTTTGGAGATGAAGCCGTAGCGCTGTTCGATGAAGTCGGTGACGTAGACCTGGTCTGCGCTCTTGTTCTCGCGATTCACCATCCACAAGAATTTCACCATGTCGGGTGAAAGCGTCATGCCGCGACCGTTCTCGAAGAAGTGCCAGTTCAAGAAAGTCTCGCTGGCCTCTTCGTGCTGGCGGACGCGGTCGTTAGCGAAGACGGAAAAGCTAAAAATGAGAGCGAGGATAATTTTTGTCATACAAATTTGTATCGTCTCACCACTGCTTGAGCAAGGTGGGCGGTGGCCCAAAAAGGTGCCATGAGCTGGAGTTAAAAACACCCGAAACCCATAAGGATTCAGTTACTTAGGCGCGAGGGACGTTTATTGAAGAATAGATTAATAACGCCCATGTGAAGCCCCTTATAATAGCTAAATCATTGTTATCCAGGGGTCTTACTGCATGAAGTATTTCATCTTCCTTTTGTTTCCGCTGGCACTGCAGGCACAAACCGATTGTCCTGCCGGTCTCGTGGCGAACTCGTTTCTCGGGCGCTGTCTCACCAGCGAAGCAGCTTCGCGTGTAAGGCAAAGTGAAAATACCTGCATGCAACAAAGCGGCGCCGCCCGCAACGAGTGCTTCGAAAATGCAGCGGCGGGGGAAGTGGCCCGCAGGGAAGAGTCGGGCGAACTCCAGAAGAATGTTGAGGGCGGTAAGTTTGCAGGAAATAAGACGTGGTCCTTGGTGCTCAACGGCTTGGCGATCGGGGCCTCCGCGACGGTGCTGATCAATTCCCAAGAATCCGCGAATTGTAAGCAGGCGTACTCGCTCTATGCGATCGGTGGCGCAGGCCTCGTCACGGCCGTGGGGGAGATCTGGAACTCCGTGCAGTACGGCGGGAAGCTCGGCGACATGAAGAAAAAGTTCAAGACCCTCGAGGAAGACAGTAAGACGGACAGCGAGAGTGGTCGCCCGACCGCGACGAACATCCAGACCCAGGCCTTCCAGGTGATGGCGGACCAGCAGGAGTTGCTCGGGAACATCGCCGAATCGAAGAAGGGCTGGTACACCGCTGCTTTCGTGGGCTACACCGCCGCCGCGGGGCTCGCCGCTTTTGAGATTGCGTCTACGGCGTTTGGTGGATCGGCGTTCACCGAATGCGCGAACCTCTACGCGAACGCGAGCGAGCTCGACGACGCTCCTCGCGGCCCGGTCGAGGAATATCTCAAAAGCCACTTCTCATCGCAGAAAAAGATGCGCTACTCGCAGTGGCTCGCGCAGGCCGAACTTGACCGGACCTACCACTTCAACCCCACCAATGCCCAGGAACTCCTCTTCCAGCTTGCGACGATCTACAAGATGCGCGCGCCGGGAGTGAACGCGATGGGCCTCGACGAGTATGAAAAATACCAGCGGGCGACAGCGGCGATGGACGGCTACGGGGGAGGAGTGAAGCTACTCAATCAAGTGGTCGACCTGCTCATCTTCTCCAAGGCGCACGCCCAAGCAAACGCCGCGTTCGAGACAAGACGAGCGGGGGCGACGGGGACCCGCTGTGACTGCGAGCGCCAGAATCAGACGGGCACTCAGATCACCTTTAACTACCAGAACTGTGACTTCGGACAAGACGACCTTCGGACCTGCATCGGGGGCGGAGCTGCGGCGGGCATGATCAGAGGCAAGGGCGGCGTGGGTACCATCAGCTCCGTCGATGCGATGAACGGCACCTACGGGCAGGGCTCCGTTGCGACCGCGACGAAGAGTCGCAGTGATTGTGCGAAATACCTCGGCAGCGTGAAATGCACGGTGTCCACGATTCCCGTCGAGACGACGAGACATCTCAGTCGCCAGCTCGCGGAAACCATCGTCCTCAAGACCTTGCCGATCGCACCGCTCTCACTTGCGGTAATGCCCCCGATCCCCCCTCTAGTTCTCGAGCAAGTGACGCAGACCGTGAAGGCGGTGACCACGCCGGCTTACGGGGGAGTCGTGAAATTCCTCGCCTCGCCCTACACCCGTCTTGCAATGAGTGGTTTGATGGCGACCTATAGCAAAGTCACCATGGATCACTACGGAAAACAAAAAGCCGTAGCGGACAATCGCCGCGACTACCTCCTCAACATGAAGATTGAAATTGCGGCGAGCGGGGAAGCCTTCGGTTGCTCGAATCGCAGCGACCTGACGAATCCCAACTGCTACTGCTATTCCGACAGCGGTACGCTCAACCCGGGCCGCGCAAACTCGGCGACCTGTAAGCATCTCTTCGGAGCGAAGCCCGGCGCCGCGAAAACGAATCCACGCGCGAACGCTGCTTCCAACAAGGGCCAGGCGTGCGTGTCGAAGACCGCGCTGGACCTTACCTGCAGCTGCCGCCAAACCAACAGCTGCATGACAGTAGGGTTAAAGGCGTCGAACCTCCCGAGCGGTCTTGCTGAATCGGTGGGGACGGCACAGGGGATAACGAATGGCCTCTTGAACGGTTCCCTCGATGCTGTCGACATCTCCAATTTTGATTCGGGCGCTTTCGCGGCCCGCATGAACCAAATCACCGACGACCTTCTGAAAAAGAATCCTCAAGCGCAGGAAAAAATCAAGAAAGCCAAAGACGGCATCACCAAATTAAATACCGACCTCGATCGCCGGTTGAGTTCGATCTCCGGCGGTAAGCTCAACGCGAACTCCGTCCCTCTGGGGGATTTCGGCGATGCGAGCTTCGGGGATTCGAAGCTCGCGGCCCTCGGAAAGATGCCCGACAGTGCGGGCCTGGGGAAGCCAGCGGGCACAGAGTACAACGGCAGTGCTCTGCCGACGTCGAGCAAAGCCGCTGCGACGGCAGATGCCTTTGATCTCGGCGCGACCACCGAACCCGTCGTTGAAGCCGAAGTAGCGCCGAAGTTCGAGGATGATAATTTCCAACTCAACGTCGCCGACATCCACGATAAGCCGGAAGAAAATATATTCGACATCGTCTCTCACCGCTATCAGAAAACGGGCATGCGCCTGCTCTTCGACGACAGGATTCCGGACCCGGAGCCTATGCCCGTCGATAGCGCACCCGCCCCTTAAGTGCTGAGTTTCAGATTTGCCTAAGCTCTGTTCAGTCACAGTGAGTGGATTATGTTCGAAAACGGGTCCAAAGTAGTCGGTATGGAAATCTATATTTTGGCAGCTTGTTTTTTTCTCTTCGGCTACCTGTTGAACATCTTCTACATTACCGTGCTTTATCACCGTGGGCTCACCCATCAGGCCCTGGTGTTTCGGCCCTGGATGATGCGTGTCTTGGGAAAAACGGGCATCTGGATCACGGGCCTCGAACCGAAGGTCTGGGCGTGCATGCATCGATTGCACCACCAAAATTCGGACACGCTCGAAGATCCCCACAGCCCCAAGTTCGTCGGTGTCTGGGGAGTGTGGGTGAAGCAGTACTTCTCTTACCGAGAAATTCTCCGGCGCATCAATTTACAAGATAAGAAACTCCTGAGAATAGTTGACGACATTCCCTTCGATATCTCATTCGTGAATCGCTACAACCTTTCGCACTTGCCGTACATCGTCCACGGCGTCGTGGGTCTGGGGCTGGGACTGTATTTCTCTTCTTGGATCGTCGGTGGTGGCTACTTCCTCGGCCTCATGAGCCATCCCATCCAGGGCTGGATGGTGAATGCCCTGGCCCATCGTTTTGGGGAACGTCGGTTTGCGATCCCCGATGACTCGCGCAACAACTTGCTCGTGAGTTGGTTAGTCTTTGGCGAGGGATTGCAGAACAATCACCACGCGCATCCGAAGAGAGCGAATTTCTCATTCCATTGGCTGGAGCTGGATCTAGGCTATGTGCTGTGTTTGCTCGGTGAGGCGGTGGGATTATTTAAGATACAGCGAGTAGAGATAAATCATAAGCATTAGAAGCTAGGACGTTCCGTTTGTATTCTCACGCGCTAGCAAGACGAGCAGCGAGAATACTAAAGACTCATCGGATGTTTGTTATTCATCAGACCAACGTGGACTGGATCGACAACGAATACGGGCTAGTTGCTAAGTCAAATGAGTGCCACTTAACGAGTCTTCATTCGCCAAGAAAAGCCGACGCTCACAAAGGCTTCCGTAACGCCGTGATTGCTTCCGCCACCAAAGTAGCCATCGAGCTGCAAATCATTGTTAAGAGCATAGGCCAGTCCTGTGTCGGCGTAGACAAAAGCGATGGCATCCTGTGAATGACCATAAAACTCGAAAAAACTGCTCCATTTCTCTGCGACGGGGAAAGAGAGATTCGACACAAAAGTATATTTAGGTTCAGTGTCGTTGCCGCTGTAGGCAACACCGAGATTGGTTCCTAAAGAAAGTGTATCTGTTAGGCTGTGGTTGGCGACAAAGATGATCACAGGCGCCACGTCCTCGCTGCGATAGTCAGAGCTTACGTTGGTGAGCTTGAAGCGTGTCTGGATACCAAAACCTGGAACAATTCCATTTGGCCGGTCACTGATGTTGTAGCGAAAACCGAGTTGAAAATCGCTGACACCCTCTTTGGTCGCGCGCTCAGGAGTGGAAATAGAGTCATGCTGCCAATTAACAACCGAACTTAATTCAAAGCGCTCATCCACGCCGTAGCGAATTACGTTACTCTGCAAAGCAGATTGCGACTTCACATCGCCATTCTGCCAGGCGTGATCATAACCTGATTGCAGTTGCAGGTATCCGGTACCTACAACGTAGGGGCCAATGGCCTGGCCAGGTCTGCCCGTTCTGATTGTGTCATGGGTTTGCGCGAAAGCGTTGGTACTGGCGAGTAGAATGAGCAGGGCCCTAAGGAGCGTGCTCATACTGTGGCCCTTTCCAAAAAACGTGGACGTTGAATATTGGCATCTATCAAGGCGAGATTTCCACGCTGCAAGATGTCAGTTTGAAAGGCTTTCTCAAAACGAACATCGATCACATAGCACTTCACGCGCAACTGCATGGCTGGTCGCTGCGCGAATTCAACTTCTGTAAAGACGATGGAGAGTGGTTTTTTGAGATAGATATATTTGCTTGTCGCCGCTGTCTCAAACAGAATCTTCTTCGCTTTAACCAGGTCGGCGCTAAGGTCTAGATGGAAGTTGATCTCAATCATCATATCCAGGGCACCGAAGTTGCCAGAAGTGACTAGATCAGTGATGAACTTACTGTTAGGAATCGTGACGACGGAGTCATCGAGGGTAATTAACCTTACAGCACGCAACCCGATGGTGCTGATTTCTCCGTAGGTTCCATCAAAGGTGACTCGATCGCCTACTTGGAAGGGACGATCAAATAACAAGATAACGCCGGCCACGATGGAAGCGATCAGGTCCTTCAGAGATAGACCCAGGGCAACAGCGAGAGTTCCGCTGACGGCAACAATCAGGGCCTTGGGCGGGCTGATGATGCCGTAAAAGAGGTATCCTCCACCAATGATGTAAATGATGAATGAAATTACGGTTATAAGCTGAGCAATCAGCAGACGTTTCGAAGGAATACGGTCATGGAGCCGTTTTCCCATGGAGCTTATGAGCTTGACCGATATTCCCAGCACGATAATGCCAAAAAGTAACAGCGTTACCTTCGCAACACTAAAAACTTCTACGACATTTGTGACGTTGCCCAAATCATTTTCATTCATATAAAAAGTTTTTTCCCATGAGGAAGTAGTCTACGACGTATTGAGATTTTGAAGATATTCGAATGCGGCCGGCTTCGTCTGTCCAGGTCAGCTGTTTATCGCTGAACTCCTTGAGACACTTTCGCACAGTAGCCGCTGTGACACTGGTTACCACAAGAAGTTCATCATAAGTTAAGCTCTCGTGACGTGCGATAGAAGCTAGTAGAAAGTGGCCTTCATCACTCATGCGACCGACGAGACTTGAATCAATAAAGTCTGGCACGCCTACGTGGATACTTTTTTCCCCTGGCGACGTGATCGCTGAAATCCAATACATCATGGCAGAGCGTGGATTGCCGCGGGATTGTCCCCACAACAATCTAAAAAATTGCGCCTCCGCTTGCTGTCCAACCGAGTCAGATGCTCCATAGGCTTTGATCGATTTATCGTACTGGCGGTCGTAGTGAGTTTGCTTGTGGCGAGACACGATTAAGCTTTGAATCTCAGTATCTTTCCAGGCCATTAACTCAAAGCTATTTCCGTAAAAATGCTCGCGGCCATAGACTCCCTTGAGGTAGGCCCATGATCTCGAATTAACAGTCAGACACCAAAAGAGATTCTGTGTTTTTAAGCCAATGATCTCGATGAAAATTTCATAGGCGATGAATCCATTTATCGATGAGAGGAATAGATTTTGTATGTCATCGACGAAGAGGACACGTTTTTGGGTGCTTTGTCTGTCGAAGGCTAGAAAGTCGTCTATGGATTCAATGGGAGCACCGAGGAGCTCCGATAACCACGAGTAGAAGCTTGGAGCGTCCAATGTTTTAGCGGGAACTTTACTGAGGACTGAATTAAGCAAGCTCTCTTGTTTCGAGTGGAGGCGTTCAAGAGTGGTGGATTTTCCCATTCCTCTGTTGCCAACGACGACAACCAGATCATCGGAGTTGCTGCCCTCGTTCCAAGCTGCAATTTTTTTACTGACTTCCCTTAGCGTAGAAGCTTCACGCTCAATAAAGAACTCGTCTTTGGCCGTAAGATAGTAATCAAAAAACTGCAAGTACTCTTGTGGAGGAAGTGTTTTAACTCGTGAGGCAGTTTCTGCACCCTGCAGTTTCTTTTTGTAGATCTCAGACAGGATTTTCTTAGTGATATCAAACTGCGAGAGCCAACGAGCAACGATATAAGTGAGGTCAGTTGCGAGGCACGTAAAGAGAAGAACCGGGAGCAGGAAAAAACGCAGAATATTTTTGAAGCGCGGCTCGACGTTGATCCAGGCTTTCGGAAATCTACTAGCGAAGGCCATCTCAATCTCTTTGCCCCAGACACGGCAAGCATTGAGTAAAAATAGGATGTTGATCCAGGAAACGATGTCACTGAATAGGTTGTAAACCAGTGCTTCTCGAGCGGTGTCGCTGATTAAGTTAAGAACGACTAGTTGAATAAAGATAAGTCGTGAAATGTTTTTCGCCGACTTTCCGATCTTGTTTCTTAGATTGGCACTGTCGTGACCGGCCTCAGCCACAAATACTGTCTGTAGAATAATTTTAACCAGGATGCGGCTGAGTTTATATGCGTAGAATAGCTGTAGGTAGTAGAGCGCCAAACCAAGCTCTGGTAGATCGGTTTTAAGCAAAAGGTCTTTGCTTAAGTAACAAAGGATGAGCATTCCTAAGGGATTAATAAATGGAATGAGGTGAGTTAGCCAGATGGCATAGTTGGTTCTGCGCCGGTAATCGAGCACAGACTTTGACACGATGTCTCTGCGTATCTCGTCTGTTTTTTTCGCCACCCAGTCCAGCACACGTGAGATAAACAGTGGCAAGAAGGCCAAAAAAAGCAAGATCAAGAGCTGGTAGGATAGGTCTACCCAGCCATCAAAGCCGGCATTGACTTTGCGCTTAGCTTCGAACCAACGGGCAGTGATGCCAGCTTCAATTTTGAGTGGAATGATTTTAAGCTCACGGGAGAAGTAGGCTAGGTTCTCGCTGCTAATGCCTCGGGCGCGTTTACAGCTACTTTCTACTAAGTCGCAGTCGTGGAGAAGTTGAGCGCGCTTGGTACCCATATCACTCAGCAAAATGAAGCTTTCATTTTTGAGTGTTTCAATCATTCTGGTGGCATTGGCGGTGATTGCGTATTGTCTTTTCTGAGCCGCTGCTAGCTGGGTGGTGAACTCTTTGTCGGACAAGACGGAAGCGTCCACCGGCAAAGGCAGCTCTTCGATAGAAAATGAATTGAGCTGGGGAAACAAGCCCTCAAGTTCATCGACGAGTTCACGCCAAACTTTAGCCACTGCTGCTAAGCGTGTTTCCGTTTGTGTCGTATCGCCTAGTGAGAGATGTGCTTTGAAATCTCTTGATAGCTCGTCTAAGCGTTCTTTTTTTAATTTAAAAAATGCCAGAAAGGCTAAATAGCTTTTTTCATTTTCATTTGAAGTTCCTCGAAGCAAGGCCAGCGAGGCTGCCACATCGTCTTGATTTTGGGGACTGGCCTCGCTTTGCTGATCATTGGAAAGAATGGCATTGGCGGCAGCTTCAATCTGCAAATCGAGTTCGTTACGTGTCTGTTTAGAGCGACGTGAGGTTTCGTAGGCGGATACAAGTTCTTGTCTTTTGGCGAAGTCCAATTTGAAGAATTGAATTTTTTTCGTATTAATTTCTAAGCGCAGTAGGAGAAGTTTTTCGGTTTCCACAGACATCGCTACACATTTTTTTAGATCGGCGAACTCTTTTGATTTGGCGATGTCCTCTTTGGTGGCCAAAGCACTGAGAGCCTTTACCCTTTGGGCAACTTGTGGCTCTGTTTGCACATCAATCTGAAAGATAACTTCAAGAGGAACTGTGGGGTCACCAAATGGGCCGATAAGGGAATTGAGGCCTTTGAGTTTTTGCTCAGAAAGTTCTGTTTTAGCGGCCAACTCCTCAGAAAGTTTTTTGCAGTCTGGTATTTGGGCGAATAAAGACGAACTTGCGAGGAGTGCAAAGGCAACAAGATAAATTTTCATGCAGGAAGACTACCCAGAGGGGCTTGATACGGCTTTAAGAAAAAGTGAGGTCAGGAGTGTTAATGCGCAGCATTGGTCTTCACGCCTTTTACTTCGCACTAGATTCTGAGGATGCTTTTTTAGCTCTAAGTGTTTAAGCTAATTTTAGAATAAAAATGGTGCCCAGGACGAGACTCGAACTCGTACGGTCTGTTTAGGAGCCGAGGGATTTTAAATCCCTTGTGTCTACCATTCCACCACCCGGGCACAGCGTAACATCGTGGTATGATGAGAAGTTTCTGTCAATTTATCCTTGGGATTCTTTTGCTGGCGCTGGCCGGCTGCAGCTGGTTTCAATCGAAGTCGGGCTTCGATCCGCGCACCTCGAGTGTGATTGAGCCGGTGTGGTTCAAATCGAGCAGCATCCGTTTAGCGAATCTGCAGAGCGAGCCTCTGCCGCACCTCTTCTATGATCCGGCCGCGAGTCTCAATCCCAAAACTGGCCGCGTGAATTTCATTCCATTGGTCGCTGCCAATGAAGAGCGTGCCTACGACTTGGACGTGCTCAGCGGCCAGCGCTTCTTCTCGCACTTCCAGTGCTCGCAAAATGATGTGTGGAAAGAGCGCGGCAGTGTTTCGAGCCGGGCGAACTACACGCTCGGCGTGATCCCGCGCCACTTCGATCAATTGAATCAGCCGCAAAGAGTCATCGTGTTCGGCAAAGGCACGCGTTACAACTTGATGGAGCCGATCACGTACCAAGTGCGTGTGCTCGGCGGATACGTTGAAGAGATGTGTCCCGTCGGACGATGCTCGGGACCGAAAGACTGGGTGGGCCGTCTCGTGCTCGTGGCAGTGGATGAAACGGACAGTCGCTACGAAGACGTCATCGACTTCACCCAGCTCCTGAAGGCCGTAGACTGGCAGGAGGTGCGCGGCCAACTGGAAAACCTCTCGGGCCGCAACCTCATGGTCGACACGGAGTATCCCGCGATTCGCGTGGGTAACTTGCTGAGTACGCGCGAGACCATGGCGTTCTTCGCCAAGCACTCTGTCTCACTTTCTCCGAAAGAGCTCGTGTCCATGCAGAAGTCCTGCAGCAACTTGTATAAAATTTTCTGGGACCAGGCCGGGGTCACGACGCTGCTCGATCTCCCTGCGAACACCAAAGACGACGTTAAGAAGCGCGCGAGATTCTACGAAGAGCTCAAGAAGAAAGGCAAGCCGGCCTACTTCGGCCAACGCCTCGGGGTGCTCATAAAAAAATACGCCGACGAACTCAGCACGTGCTCGCGCTTGGTGTTTGCCGGTGACCCGAATCTCCAGCGCGACCGCTTCCAGTTCCAGGTGTGGGTGAACCAGTACATTCGCTTGCACAAAGAAGGCTGGGAGTACGACTGCCGCACTCAGACGTGGAGCGCATCGAACCAAGGTGCGACAGCGATGGCCTCGCTTCGCGAAGTGTCCGACCAGTGTTCGGCGCGCGACTACGACAAGGCGATGGAGACTCTTCCACCGCTCCTGAAGAATCTTCGGCTCTTCGGAGAGCGCTGGCGCTTCATCGCCTGGGACGAACACACCCACGGAACCCACAGCAAGATCCAGGGGTGGGTGCGCGTTCCAGAGCGGACTTTCTCGTGCGGAAGCGGGGACCTGAATGTGAAGATCCGCGAAGCCTGGCGGGAAAAACCGGACGGCATGAGCTGGAACGTTCGCCACGTGGAGCGCGGATTGAAAGATTCGGACTACATCTACTGACATGAATAATCCTCTCCGACCTCTCATCAAGCTCATTGATCGCTGGGCAGCTCAGCGAGTTGTGCGCGTCGCTCTGTTCGGCCACGGACTCGCCCTCGCGGAGTGGGAAAGCCTCATGACGACGCCGTACTTGCGGAGCAAGCCGCGCGTGCAGTTAGTGGCACATCCATCGGAAGCCGAAGTGCTCGCGATCCACGGCCCGTTCAATGCGCTCAACTGGCCGGCGCTAGAAGCGTGGGTTGCGAGTGGGAGAGAAGATAAGACGGTGATCGCCGTGGGCCACGAACTCCAGCTCTCGCCAGAGTGCCATGTGCTTGGGCCAGAAAATAAACTCAGCAGCTTCCGGATCAGCACGCACATCACGGGCCATCCGCCGACACCCCAAGAGATCCAGCAGGCGCTCGTCTGCTTACTGAAGGTCCACCATGTTTGACTGGGGCACCTTCCGCGAGCGCAAAGAATTCTACACCGGCGCCTTCGGCGCCGCCTACCGCTTTGATCACGACCACCACCACGTGCATCTGCAGTCCCGTGAGCTCGCTCGCTCGATGGACATCCTGCGCTTCGACATGGGCTTCCTGCTCTTGAACGACATCGCCGTGGTGCCGGCGAAGGGGCACACACTCTACGAAACACTCCATCCAGGGATCTGCTGGGACGTCACGTACCACCTCTTCCATCTCGAAGCCCACCAGCGACTGCAGGTGCATCTCTTGCTCGCTGAAGGTGAGACGCTTCCGTCTGTTGAAAGGTGGTTTTCGGGCAGCGTGCGCTTCGAGCAAGAAGCGCGCCTTAAGCTCGGACTCGTGACGTTGAGCGAGGCGCCCTTGGTGCTGCCGACCCTCGCGACGAATCCGAACTTAAGCGAAGCGCCGTATCCAGCAGAACTTCACCAGTGGTACCTGTTCGGCCTCAACCATCCACTGACGAAACATCAGTGGGAGCTCGCCGTCGAAGCCGACCATGGCCGCGTGAAAAATTCTTGGCTGCAGACGGGCCACTGGCGCCGCAACTGGGAAGACCAGGCCCGTGGGCTCGAACTCACGCACATGCAAGCACTCCTCGATGGCCTCGTGCCCGAAGCCGCGAGCCTCACGAACATCGCGTGGGTGAAGACGGTGGAGGACTATTTCCTCTGGCGCATTCCCGAGCGCGCCCAGGCCGTGCGCATGCTGCTCATGGAGCTGGGCCGCATCTCGCACCACTTGAAAGTGCTCGGCGATCTCGCGGCCGACTTGCAGATCGACGAAGGCCAGCGCGTGTGTCGGGAAACACGCGAACGGTGCCGTTCACTCTTTAATTTCTACGCCGGTCAACGGGTGGCCACGAGCGTGGGCGCCTTCGGCGGACTCGCGGCGGATCTTCCGCCCGGCTGGGTGCAGGAGGCGATGTCGTTCATGCGTGGTCTTGACGGAGCACTGACGCTCTACCGGCGCATGGTCGCGCAGCATCCGATGGCGTTGCGCCGGTTGCGGTTAGCGGGTCTCTCAGCGCAAGACGCTCTCGAGGCCGGGCTCACCGGTCCTGCTCTGCGAGCCGCGGGTGTGAATTTCGATCTGCGCAAATCGCGGCCTTTCTACTTCTACCAAGACATCGACTTCGACGTGCCCGTGGGCGTGCGCGGAGATGCTCACGACCGGATGCTGATCCTGCTCGAGGAGTGTGCCCAATCGTTGCGCATCCTCTGGCAGGTGATCGACAATCTCCCGCTCGGGAATTTTAAGATCGACATGCCGGGCGTAGAAGAGTTCAACGCAGGAACTCTCGCGCAGGAGCAGTGGAGCGAGTGGTGGAGGGCCGCCGATCGTGCGTGGAGCGCGCAGTACACGGCGGTGGAGGGTGCGAACGGAGAACTCGGGTTCCATCTCGTCCTGCGACCTGATTCGGCCAAGATTTGGTCTTTGAAAATTAAAACAAATGCGATTTTATTGGCACAAGCCTTGCCGCAATTTTTGCGCGAATGCCCGGTGTCAGATCTCGCTCCGGCGCTCACGACCTTGAACGTGCAGGCCAGTGCGGTGGACAGATGATTATCCGACGTGAGCACTACGCAGAACTTTCTTGGTGGAAATGGACGCGCCTGCGCGGCAGACTGGCCTGGGCGCGATTTACCGGTGGTTACGCTCGTGCTCTCGGTCTAGAAAACGCGGGTATTATCCAAACAACACCACTGCAACAAAAATCGGTCACTTCTGTGTCAACTTGCTCTCACTGTGGCGCTTTAGGACACCAGTGTTCACCAAATATCAGACCGTTTGATAAGAACTCGTGAAGGGCTTGTCTCTCTCGTCACAGGCATGGGACAATGTCCTAGTGAACCCCCCCAGCAAGGAACGCTTTCGATGCGCACAATCCTCAACATTTTGTTTTTCATCGCTTCTTATTTTGCCGCTGACTGGGCGATCCCCCAGTTCATCGGAACCGACGGATTAATCGGCGCCACCTTCGCGTCTTATCCCTGGGTCTGGTTCATCGCGTACACCGTTTTGGTGTCGCACCTGACGATCACCTGCATGAGCCTTTCGTTTCACCGCTCGCACACCCACAAGGGCGTGGTCTTCAATCCTTACTTGGATATGATCATGCAAGTGTGGCTCTGGTGCGTGACCAGCATGTCGAAGCCGGACTGGGTTTCCGTCCACGTCTACCACCACGCTCACAGTGACACGGACAAAGATCCGCACTCACCGGTGCAGAAAGGGTTCTGGCGCGTGTTCCTCTTGGGCGTGTTCGACTACACCAAGGCCAAGGAACTGCCGGAGGTTTTGAAAATTCGCAAGACCATCAAGCTCAACGCGCTGGAAGCCTTCATTTCGCGCAACCTCTTCGTGGGCCCGTACATCTTCTCGAGCCTCCTGCTAGTGCTCTTCGGAACGGACGTCGGCCTCTTGTTGCTCGTGACGAACTTTCTGATCTCGCCGCTCTTCGCGGTCGGCGGCGTGAACGCGCTGGCGCACACCTGGGGTTACCGGAACCATGTCTCGGGTGATAACAGCCGCAACATCGGCTTCTTGTTTCCGTTGAACTTCATCATCTGCGGAGAGCTGGACCACAACAACCACCACTCGCACCAGCGCTCGTGCTCGTTCCGCCACAAGTGGTACGAGTTCGACATTGGCTGGGCCTACATCTGGGCGCTCGCGAAGCTCAAGCTCGCCGACATCCGGCACAGCTACACCACCGTGACGCTCAAGCAAGAGATGAGCAAGAAGGTGCGTGAGCTCATGGACAAAGACATGCGCTTCAAGAAAAAGCTCGAAGAGCTCGCGCAGGAGTACCAAACATCGGTCCACGAAATGCGTGACCAGCTCGCGGCCTACGTGCAAGGCCAGAAGATCCGCTTCAATGGTCAACGTGTGCGGATGGACGCACGCCTGAAGGCTCTCATCGAAGAACTCCAGCGCACCGTTCGTATCAACGAAGAGCTCGGCCTCGCTTACGCATGAAACTTCTTCTCCTCCTTGCGCTGCTCTCCTTGGGAGCAGCCGCAGGCGAGTTCTGCGACAAACTCCAACAACTTCCTGAAGCCACCCGCTCCCGCTTGGGGCCTGTCATTGGCGTCGGTGCGAGTGTCACCGCTGGATACGGGGGAGTCACTGGCCCGGCCGAACGGTTGGCCCTCATCCTTGATGTTCCTTACGTCTCTCACGCCGCTAGCGGTGCCACCTCAAGTGTCTCTGTAGGACGCTGGAAGGGCTCCGATTCGCAGCGCTGCGGAACGGTGGTGGGTGTGGATCTGTTTTTCTGGGACAGCGTCAAAGGCTGTCCTGCTGATGCCGTCAGCAAAGCGGTCAAGCTCACACAAGAGCGCAAATGCCAGCGCGCGATCTTCTCCAATGTGCCACGCCTTCTTCCTCTGCAGAAAAGCTCCTGCGTCGGAATGCTCAATAAGGCGCTGGATAATTCGGTGGCGATCGACGTGTTGCCGGTCATGGAAGAATTGCAACGGGATCCACGGCGGGCGAGCTACTTTCGTGCCGACGGCATTCACCTCACTGAAGTGGGCGCCGAAGCGGCGACAGAAAAACTCTGTGAGTTGCTGCTCTAGACGGGAAACCCGATTTTCTTCAACATCGCTAAGAACACTTTCCGATCGATCTCTTTGCCACCGAGGCCCTTCACGACGGGTGTCACCATCTGCGTATCGATCCAGCTCACACCCTCGAGCTTGAAGCGCTCGATGGCCGCGACGAAGGACGCTTTGCCCGCGTTGTCTTCTAGGGTGAACATGCTCTCGCCGGAGCGGAACGCACCGAGCTTCACTCCATAGAGACCGCCGACCAGGCGCTGCCCAAGCCACGCGCCGGTGCACCAAGCGTGGCCCTGCTTAAAGAGAGCGTTGTAGCCGTTCATGATGTCGGGGGTGATCCAGGTCGAAAGCTGGTCCTTGCGCGGAACGATCGCACACAGGCGCATGATCTCGCTGAAGGACGTGTCGTGCTTAATCTCGAAGGGTGATTTCTTGAGAAATTTCTCGAGGCTTTTAGGAATGTGCAAATCCTTAAAGTCGAGGATGCCGCGCGGATCAGGGGAGAACCACGCCAATGGAAAATCCGGCGAGAGCGGCCAGGGAAAAATGCCGTGCAGGTAGGCTTCGATGATCGTGTCCGGGAGCATGTCACCGCCGACGGCAACGAGACCATCTTCCGTCGCACTTTCGACCGGAGGGAAGACGACCTTACGCATCGGATCCCATGGCACGCGCGAGGATGCGGGCCATGCTCGCGGCCGTCATAAGTGTGGTTTCTTGAGAGATGTTCGGCATGAAATCGTGATTCACCATGGGAGCGACTTCCATCAGGTCTGCTCCGGTCACAGGGAATTCTGCGGCCACTAACCGGATCATCTCGGCACAGGCCACGGGATCGAGGCCCTGGTCTTCAGGTGTGCCCGTCGCCGCCGCCCACTGGCCATCGAGCGCATCGATATCAAAGGAAATGTAAACTTCTTCCACGCCGGCGCGCTTGTAAGCAGAAATCACGTCTTGCGTGACGGCACTCATGCCACGTGTTTTGATGTCGCTCGCCCAGTGTTGCGTGAGCCCCATCGCTTCCCAGTGCCCGCGGTCTTTGCCGGTGGCGCGAATGCCCACTTGAATGAGCTGGTCATGAGAGGGGAAAAACTCCCGCACATGGTAGGTCCATGAACCGAAACACAAATCAATCCCCAGACGGGTATCGAGCAAATCCGTGTGCGCATCAAAATGCAACAGGGCGAGCTTTTTACCCTTGCGCGCTTTCGCCCAAGCACTGACTAACGGAAACGAGACGGAGTGGTCACCGCCGAAGGAGAGCACTCGTAGTTGTGGAAATTTTTTGTGGAGTTCTGTGAGCGCCGCTTCAGCAATGGACAGCGGTGAAACGGGCCAGGCCTTGTCATGCGAGCCGTACAAGGCTTTACGACACGAGCTGATGGTTTCCGCATTAAGATACTTATCATGGAGGAGGTGGGGGATGACACGAACATCACCGATGTCGGCCAGCACTGTGCCGTCTTGCAAGAGAGCTTCGCGGATAAATAACGGCCCCCAGTTCGCACCTCTCTGAATCCCACCGCCGCAATCGGAGGCAACCCCAAAAACGGCCACCTGTTCGGAGTCTAGTTTTGCGAGGGCGGCCAACCATGCTTCTCGAGGAGGGGCGTCGCCATAAAGAGCTTTTTGCAGCTTGAGTCTTTTGTCACTGCCGGTGTGAACGGTGTAGACACCTTCGCCGGGAGGACAGAGCCAGTGAGGAGCGACGTCGAGAAAACTCATGACAGTTGTCCTGTGGTGAAGAGGTTCAGCACTTCGGTTTCATAGTCGATCATCGTGGGGATCAGTCCTTGCCACACGCCCGCGATGTGCGGAGTCGCAATGACTTGAGGAGTATTCCAATAGTCAGGCGTGAAAGGTTCCATCGCATGCACATCCAGCACCGCACGGGCCTGAGGATTTTTTTGCAAAAATTCTCGCAGAGCTTTCTCATCCACCAATTCACCACGGGCCGGATTGATCAGTAAAAAATTCGGCGGGCAGGTGCTGAAGAATTCTTCATCGAGCAGGTGGTGATTCTCTTTATTCAAAGACGCCGCCAAGATCACCACGTCCCAGCCGCCCCACAGATCCGCCTCCAGTTTTTCAAACGGATCCAGCACCGTGGCCTGGAGTTTCTGTTGCAGGATTTTTCCCACATGCCCGTGGCCCACGATCAACGTACGACGCTCACTCGTGAGCGTGCGTGGCCAGTCGCGGGTTTTAGGCCATACGCGATGGTGACGGATCGGCGCCGCGTGAGTGTAAAGCGCGCTTAAGCACCATTCGGCGACGGCTTCGGCGCGGATGGGGTTCCCTAAGACCAACGGAACTTCCGTCCAGCCGGGCACTAAATTATCATGACCTGAATTGGGGTGAAGGATGAGTTTGACGCGTGGGCGCAAAGCTTCCCACTGAGCGAGATCGGTGTGGGTGTTGGTGAGTAAGCAAAGATCGCCCTCGCTTGGCACCTCATCTTGGGTTCCGCAGTAGCGCACGTCTGGGACACTTTCCAAAGCCGCACGTTCCAAGGCCTCAAAACCAGGAGGGAAATAGCTGGATGAATCGGTGCGCTTCACAATTATCGACATGTGTTGAGAGTACCTCTTGAGAGGGTACCCAATCAAATCCAAATCCGTTATATTCCGAGCATGATTAGCATTAAATCTGCCCGTGAAATCGAACTTATGCGTGAGACGAGCCTCTTGGCCGCAAAGACTCTGCGCTTCATTGAAGACAAACTCAAGCCCGGCATGAGCACCGAAGACATCAATCAGCTATGCCACGACTACATTATTAAGCGTGATGCGATTCCAGCTCCGCTGAATTATCACGGTTTTCCTAAGAGCATCTGCACGTCGAAAAACGAAGTCATCTGTCACGGCATCCCTTCATCAAAAGACATCATCCGCGACGGCGATATTTTGAACATCGACGTCACCACGAAGCTGAAGGGTTTCCACGGCGACACCAACCGCACCTACCTGATCGGGAACGTGCGCCCCGAAATTCAGCGCATGGTCGAGCGCACCTACCAGTGCATGATGGCGGGCATCGCTGTCTGTCGTCCCGGTGTGCGCATCGGCGACATCGGTGCTGTCATCGAAGAGATGGCCCACGATTACGGTTACTCGGTGGTGCAAGAGTACTGCGGCCATGGGATTGGCCGTGAGTTCCACGAAGAGCCGCAAATCCTTCACTACGGTAAACGCGGCACGGGCGTCGAGATGAAGCCCGGCATGACGTTCACCATCGAACCGATGATCAACTTCGGTAAACGCCACTGCAAATTGCTCGACGACAAGTGGACCGTGGTCACGAAAGATAAGTCCTGGTCGGCGCAGTTCGAGCACACCATCCTCATCACGGAAGATGGCCACGAAATTCTCACACAGGTGCCCGACGGTGCCTGGAGTGCGGCCGACAACCAGATATGATCACCGTCACGCAAGGCGATTCGACTCTCACCCTCCAGTTAGACGATCACCAGCGTGTTCTCGCTGCCCATTCACTCAGTGAGGACGCCGTTCTCCTGTGGCTCTGCCGCTGGCTGCCGGGCCGTAATGTGCGTGAAGCTCAAGAGGTCGCGGGCGAAGAGCTCCTGCTCGCGCATCCGCAGTGGGGCCTCTCGGAAGCGCGTTTGGTGGATGTTCTCTTAAAAGATGTGCTCTATCGCACGCACCGAAAAGTCGAGATCAGCGGCGTGATCGTTTGTCGCTGCCGCAACGTCACGCGCGAAACCATTCGCGACGCCATTGCCACGGAACCCTCTATGGCGCGCGAAGACCTCACGATCATGTGCAAGGCCGGCTCGGGCTGTGGTTCTTGCATCGGAGACCTCGATAAGATGCTGGCGGATGCCCGGCCCAAAGCGAAGCGCTGGTACGATCAACCGCACTCCCACTGGGTGCTCTTGGTGCAGGACTCGCTCGAGCGCTGGCAGTCGCGCAACACGCAGTATCCCGCCATGACCGTGAAGAGCTTTCAAGAGGGTGTGGTACGTGTCCAGGTCAACGGAGCGCTGAGCGCCGATCAAGAATGGGATTTAGTCCAAGGCCTGAGTGATTACTGGGCGGAAGGTTTTCCGGCGCCCTTGTCGGTCTTCTTAGATTTCTCGCTGGCGCAAACCGCGAAGATTTCATCCGAGCGCTGAATCCCCGCAAAAATTTTCATCAACCGTGATTTCTTGTTGGTGATCTTCGAGAGGTCCATCTCTTCCTGGAGAAACTTCACTTCTTCATTCAAAGCTTTAAGCGAAGGGATGTGTTTTTCTAAGCAGTCTGGCGTGGGGGCTTCGGTTTGCAGTGCCGACAAGAAGTTGAGCAGCATCTCGGGCGCAGACTGGGCCATTTCTTTCATGAGCTCGCGGGTGAGACCCGTCGACCCGGTCTTGATGACGTACCATCCATTCGGATCTAGCAGCATGGCTTCGAGGAGATGGATTGAGCTGCGTTCGGTCTTCTTGCAGATCTGATTGAGGAGCGCGGGGGTCCCGTCGACCCCTTGAGTCTGCAGGAGTTCGGAGATGAGGCGTTGGTTCAGATCGTAGAACGCGCCGGTCGCTTTTTGCTTATGGAAGGCCTTCTCTTGGGCCCCGAGGCACACCAAAAGACGTGACGTTGGGCGAGGGGAGCGGGCCCAGGCCGAGACACTTAAAAGACTGAGTACGAGAATCCAACGCATGGGAAAATTCTAGCATGATTTTCTTGAGGGCGTATGACAGAATAGGCCCATGAGAGAAATGACCCTGATGGAGCACCTAGAAGAGCTTCGCACCCGCCTGGTGCGCATGGTGATCATCGTGGCGGTCGCTTTCGGGCTTTGCTACTCACAGAGTGCACTGATTTCTCAAATCCTTTTGGTGCCCTTACGTGAGGCCATGGGGGGAGTGGGAAAAGTTGTCTTTACTGGTCTGTTAGACAAAGTCCTCGCGGAGTTTCAGATCGCCTTCTGGAGCGCCATTTTCGTCGCCTCACCGTTGTTGTTTAGGGAGCTCTGGATGTTCATTCGTCCCGGGCTCCATGACCACGAAGCCCGGGCGGTCAGGCCTTTCATTTTCGTCGGATTCTTGCTCTTCATCGCCGGCGTGTGCTTCGGCTACTTCGTGATCTTCCCGTTCACCTTCAAGACCTTGATGTCCTATGGCGTGCAAGACGTCGAAGCGATGATGAACCTCAAGGACTATCTGTTGCTGGCATCTAAGATCCTCGTGTTCCTGGGGCTCTTGTTCCAGATGCCTAACATCCTCTTGATCCTCGGATTCATGGAACTCGTCACAGCACCCAGCCTGCGGGCCATGCGCCGCTATCTTTACGTGGGCTTCTCGGTTTTTGCGGCCATCGTCACGCCGACTCCCGACATCATGAGCATGATGGTGGTGTGGGTGCCGATGATTGTGTTGTTTGAAATTGGCGTGATTGGAGTCTCGGTGATTGTGCACCCGTATCTCAAACGCAAGTACATGCCCTAACAGCTAAACGGATTTTAGTTTTCACTCGCGGCAGCCGATGAATCTCGTCTATGCCACAACGTGATGACGACGAAAAAAAGCCCGACATTGTTTCAAAAGTGATGGTGGGTCTCGCATGGGTGGTGCTGCTCTCTTCCGCTGCCGTTTTCGTCATGACCACCGCCCAGCCGGAAGTGATCGACGGTGTTGCTCGCAAGGTGCTCAAGCGCTAAAAACGCAACATGATCCTGCTCATGTTCTATTTCCCCAAAACTAGCGACAATGACACAAAGAGGTTTCCATGAAATTTTTCGTTGTGCTGTTGTCGCTTTTCACTCTTACCGCCTTGGGGGCACCCTTACGAGACAACATGGGAGAGGCGGGCAAGATCCTTACATCTCTCCTGGAGCGAGCCTCGTCGGAAGAGCGCTTCTCGCGCAAGGCCGATGCGGCGCTGGTGCGCACCGAACTCCAGCGCTTGGATAAACTTTTTAGGGAGAACGAAGCGCACTTCAAGAACAGGGTACTGACGCCAGAGATCAGTGCGCTCCGGGGACTCGTGCGAGAGGCACTGGATGCACATGAGCGCGGTCGCTTGGACATGGCACGACAGATGGTGCGTGGATTGCCGGCGCTCTGTCTATCATGTCATTCGCAGGACCAGTTTCACGCGTGGGTTTACCGTACGAAAGATCTCGAGGGTGTCTCCAATCTAGAAAAAGCTGAGTTTGCCCTCGCTACCCGGCGCCCAGAAGAAGCACGCCTCCTTTTAGTTTCCTATTTCGCAGAGAAAGCCGAACGAACGGATGAGGAAGCCATCAGAGCGATTCGCTTGGAGATGCAGGTCAGTCTTTGGCAGGAGCGTTCTCTCGGGCAGATCGAGCAGGACGTGCGCAAACACATGGAGCGGTATGCGCAACGGCAGTTGGTCTTGCGACACATTACGGGCTGGGAAAAAGGATTGGCGCTAGCGAAGAATCTTCTGAAGACACCGGTCAAGAGTGTCTTGCAATGGCCCGCGATTATGAAGAAAGCGTTCGGAGAAAGTGAGCCGCGACTTGGCCTGGTGGCGCCCCCGGACGACGAGGCGCTCTTCATGTGCCTTCGTCAAGAGCTCCACCGGTTGCTGCGAGCGGATCCCAAAGAAGAAGATAGGCCCTGGCTCTACTACTGGCTATCGTGGACAGAGCGAGGCATCGGCCATGACTATCTCTACTCTCTCGGCGATGGGTACCTGAAAATCTGCATGAAGAAATGGCCAACATCACCTGCCGCGAAGAAATGCTACGACGAGTACAAGTCATTCGTAGAGTTTGCCTATAGCGGCTCTTCAGGGACCTCAATCCCGGCGGATGTGCAAGTAGAGCTCGACCACTACAGGAAGCAGGTGGGGCGCTAGATCGTCATGAGATAGGCTCCGATCTCCGTTCGAGTCACGAGCCAGATCTTCGATCCCGCGAGGACTTTCGCTGAGAACTTGACGTAGCTTTGGCGGGAGAACTCGTCGAAAAAATACAGTCCGGTGACCGTTGAATCTTGCGCGCTCTTCAGCTCAAAGTTAAAGCGCAGTGTCCCTTGGTGCAGCCAGATGGCGGTCACAGGAATCTGATTGGCGTAGAACAAGACCATGTCGTGAGAGAGCTGGTGGATCCGAGCTTTCGCTTGGAGGTAGTCTCGAAGAGGCTGAGGATTAAGAACTTCCATAATCTAAAGCTAGGCGAGATTCCCTAACTAAGAAATGATCTAGATCAGCCTAGAGTCCGGCACTTGCTCTGAGTGACTGTGCATTAGTGAGAACGATTGTCTTGCCGTCTTGCTCAATAACGCCTTCGTCGCGGAGCTGAGAGATCTCACGGATGAGCGTCTCCGTGGCGACGCCGAGCATGCTCGCCATGTCTTCCCGGGATAGTTGAATGCCGAGGCGGCGGCCCTCTTTGCTGTCACTCCCGTAGCGATCGGCGAGGTCGACGAGCATGTACGCCACGCGCTCGCGGACGTTCTTACTTTGGAAACCTTTTACGCGGTCCTGGAGTGCGGCCATATCTTGCGCCACGTGCGACAAGAGTTCCATGGCACAAGAGTTTTCTTCTTTCACGAGATTTTGCAAGAAGCTGCGATCGAGGAAGCAGATCTTGGTATCTTCCAGTGCTGTGGCGGTGAGATCGTTCACGCCGTTCTGGACGATGTGTTGAAAGCCGATAAGGTCACCGGGCCCCGCGATGCGAAGCATGGTTTCTTTGCCGTTCTCGCTGGTTTTGGAGAGTTTCACTTTGCCCGTCGAGATGCAGTACACACCAAACGCCGGGTTGCCTTCATGAAAGAGGACTTGGCCGCGCTTAAACGCGTTCATGATTTTATGTTCGGAGACATCCGTGAGGGCCTCGTGCTCAAGCTGACAAAAGATACTTTTGTCACGGTTGTCGCACTGGCTACAATCTATCTTGGGGACCTTCACAATTTGCTCCTAATCATGCCTGGATATGAGCTTACACCCCCTGAGGGGATAAAAAACCTGATCCCAGTCAGGTTTTTCTCAAATTTAAAAACTTTAAGGCAGATTAGGAGCGTTCTTAGGACTGCTAGGGCCTCAATACAAGGAGATTACAGGGAGCTTCCTTCATCATCTTGGTTGCGAAGCTCGATGTGAAGAGTCCCTGGATGCCTTTGATTCCTCGCGTGCCCACCACCAACAGATTGGCCTTGGTGCGCTTCAGGTAGTCGACCATTTCCTCTCCGTTGTCTTGGGCGAGCAAGATGTGGACCTGCGAGACGCCGCGAACGTCGGCCGGCAGGCACGAGAAAAGTTCCTTGCGAATGAATTCGCTGAAGCTCTCCTTCATGACTTTGAACTCTTCCGGCGTCGGGTACTCGCGCACCACCATGAGATCGGCCGCGTACACGACGCGACTCACGACGTGGACAAAATCCACCGGCCCCTGATCAATTTGGCGCGACTTGAGCCAGTGCTTAATGCTTTCGAGAGTCGGACCTTCTAAGGGACATGCAACAACTGTTTTCATAGATACCTCCGGATTAAAACATACACCTCCTTGGAAATTCAAAACATGATCTTGCTCATGTTGACCTACACGGGCGCATGCTTAAGTATCCCTACCGGTTGCACACTTTAACAAAAGGTTGTTCGTGGAGTGTTGTACACATTGTCAGAAGCCCTCGTCAGTGATCGCGATGGTTCGCAGCCACTAACGAGGAGGCGGATTATTTCTGCAGCGCCAGCATCACTTCGCGGCAGACCTTCGCGGCCATGCACGCAGAGTTGTTAGTCGAATCAAGCATCGGAGCGAGTTCGTTGATATCCGCGCCGATGAAATTCTTGCGATTCAAAATCTTCAAGATCTTCATGAAGCCGTGGAAGTCTTCGCCGCCGGCCTCGGGTGTGCCGGTGCCCGGGATGTAGGCCGGATCAAAGAAATCCAAATCTAAAGTGAGATAGATCGGACGATCATCAGGAATCGCTTCGAGCTTCTCGCAGCACTCTTTGAGCGACGTCATCAACGTGCCGTTCTCTTTCATCCAGTTGAACTCTTCGCGTGGACTGGAGCGAATGCCATACTGAATGAGTGTATTCTTTGGTGTGAAATGATCCAGCACACGACGAATGATCGACGCGTGAGAGTACTTCTCTTCGAGGTAGCCATCTCGTAGATCCGCGTGGGCATCTAAATGCAACAGCACCATATCCGGGTACTGCTCCATATGGCGCACGATGGGCCCATAAGAGATCGAGTGCTCGCCACCCAAGACGATGAACTTGATCTTATCTTTTTTGAAGTTCAAGTCCTTGGTCATCTCCATCCAGAATTCGTTGGTAATGTGCCATTTCGACGGATAGATCGGCAGGTCACCCATGGTGACGAAGTTGTAGTCCTGCGTGTCCTTGTCCAGGTACGGCGAGTAGTCTTCAAGGCCGTAGGAGGCTTCACGAAGAGCGCTTGGCCCGAAGCGCGCACCGGGACGAAAGCTCGTGGTGCCATCAAAGCAAAAGCCCACCAAGTGAGTGGTGTTCGAGAAGATCGCTTGAGCGTACTGCGTGCCGATGAACGGACGTGAACTTTCAAGACCTTCAATTTCGCGCAGAAGTTTTTGTTCCATACTTATTCCTGACCAATGGTCTTTTTGTGGAAGTTCGAGAGCGAGAAGGCACTCTTGTGCCATTCAGTATTGTACCATTTCAAATCACGTTCGATCTTAGACATCGATGCTAAACGCTCTGGATTCAAATCCGTCGGGCCGTATTTCTTCGATGAGAAGCCCCAGGTCCAGAACACGCCTGGATAAACCAGCATGGGTGCGGTGAACGACTTCACGATGGGGAAGATCTTGCGCATGTTATTGTAGATGTCTTTTACGCCCCATTCGTCCAAGAACGGATTCTCGGTTTGGTTGAGCATGATGCCTTCAGGAGACAGCGCATTGTACACATCCGCGTAGAACGCATCGGTGAACAGGGCCGTAGCGAAATCCACTGGATCAGTTGAGTCGATGACGATGATGTCGTACTCAGACTTGGCCTTCTTGATGAAAGCAAAACCGTCCTGGCAAAGCACACGGACCCTTGGGTCCGTCAAACCACTGGTGCAGTCTGGGAAATACTTTTTTGAGACTTCGATCACGCGCTCATCGATCTCCACGAGATCAATGCGGGCGATGTCTTTGTGCTTCACGAACTCGCGCACCACGCCGCCATCACCGCCGCCGATGATGAGCACGTTCTTGCACTGGCGCGACACCATGTAGGGAATGTGCGAAACGACTTCGTGATACACGAATTCGTCCTTATCCGAGACCATCGTTTTGCCATCCAGCAGCAGCAAACGGCCGACGGCTTCAGTGTCCACCACGTCGATCTGCTGGTACTCGCTCTTCTCCGAATGGAGGTGCGCCGTGACCTTAAAGCCCATGGCAAAAGTGTTGCGGAATGATTCTTCGATCTTCCAGCCGTCGACGTTCATGGCTATCCTTCGGTGCAGAATGTTAAGTGCCCGTCGTTATACTGAAAAATGCCTTTTTTTTGAAGGGGAATCTCGGGTACGATAAGCGCATTAAGAGGGACAACGCATGTACATCATCACCGGCGCGGCAGGCTTTATTGGAAGTGTTCTCGTTCATCATTTCAATCAGTTAGGGATCACGAATCTCTTGCTGGTCGATGAGCTGGAGGACGGCGACAAGTGGCTCAACCTGCGCGACCTCAAATTCGACCGCATCATTTACCCTGACGAGCTGTGGAATGATGATGTGTGGGCAAAGCCCGCACTCATTAAAGGCGTGTTTCACATGGGCGCCATCTCGGCGACCACGGAAATGGACATGGATCTTTTGTACGACAACAACACGCTCTACACGAACATGTTGTTCGAAACCTGCGCGCGCAAAAAAGTTCCGTTGGTCTATGCCAGCTCGGCGGCGACCTACGGCGAGGGCGAGCAAGGCTACGCGGATGACCACAAAGCACTGCCGAAGTTGAAGCCACTGAATAAGTACGGTTGGTCAAAACAACTCAGTGACGAGTGGGTGTTGAAGCAAACCAAAAAACCACCGTTTTGGTTCGGTGTGAAATTCTTTAACGTCTTTGGCCCGAACGAATATCACAAAGGCAAAATGAGTTCGGTGGTTTACCACGGCTTCAAGCAGATCCAGGCCGAGGGCGAAGTGAAACTCTTCAAGTCTCACCGTGAGGGTTACATCGACGGTGGGCAAAAACGTGACTTCGTTTACGTAAAAGATGTCTGCCGCGCGATGGTGGAACTCATGGCGGCCGGGAAAAAGAAACCAAGTCTGAGTGGCATTTACAATCTCGGCACCGGTGAGGCGCGCACGTTCGCTGATCTCGCGCGAGCGACCTTTAATGGTTTGGGCCTTCAGCCCAATATTCGTTATATTGATATGCCTGAGAACCTGCGCGCTCAGTATCAGTATTTCACAGAAGCCGACATGGCGAAATTCAAGAAGGCCCTTCCGAAGTTCAAGTTCATGGGACTGGAAGCCGCGGTGGGCGATTACGTGAAGAAACACTTGAACACCAAGCATCCTTACTTAGGAGTCTAAGATGGCGGGCGGGAAAAAAATCGACGGCTTCAAAGCTGCGCTGGAACTGCTCCAGCACCTCGATCTCGCTGCTCAACAGACGCTCATCGCCGACATGGCCCGGCAAGATCCCGAGATGGCCATTCGCCTTAAGTCCCAACTCACCACCTTCGACGATCTTCAGTATCTCACGGTCAGTATGATGGGGAAGCTGTGGCCCGAGACGCACATCAACGACTGGGGTCTTGCTCTGCGGGGCTCATCCAGCGAAGTCAAAAATCATATTCTTTCTCTGCTTTCAAAAAACAATCGCGCCGATGTGGACGAACTCTTGCGAGGAAAGCCGCGGCCTTTGAGTGAAGTGATGGAAGCGCAGACGCGCATCATGGATGTCGTGCTGGCGATGAAGGCCAAGGGCGAGATCGTGCTCTCGAAAGACAAGAGCGAGAAGTACGTATGAAGTCTTTAGGCCTTATTCTTTTTGGTGTTTTGTTGGGCCTTGGCATCATGACCATTATCAAAAAAGACAACAACGCTTCTGCCCCGCAAGATTGGGCCGAGGCCGGTGTGGCCAAGATTCAAACGCAAGGGGATTCGGCCGCTCAGCTTCGGGCCGCAGAAGAGTACTACGGTAAAGCGGTCGTGTTGTTTCTCGCGAGTCTCGTGCGTGGACAGCAACGTCCAGAAGCGATTCTTGCTGAACCCATCGTCAAAGAGATCAAAGAAGCCCCACCGCAAGAAACTATCACTGCTGCGGAAAGTGCGGCGCTGGCGTCGGTCACGAGTTCCCAGCGACCGGTGGACGTGCAAGCTCAACCCGTCGCCGTCTCTCCTGCCGACAAGGCGCTCAACAATCTCATCACGCACCGAAAGGCTCCGGTGGCGAACAAGATGTCGCCACAGGTTCGTAAGATGCGCGGCAGTTTTGAAGGCCGCTTCACCTGGGAGACGGGCAAGAACAAAGGGCGCATCGATCACGTCGCCATGGACCTGAACTTCTACATGGAAGACGGCAAGAAGCTCATGGGCGTCATCAGCATCATCCTCACGAACCCCGAAGGGAAGCAGTATTCGCGGTCCACGGGGGATGGCGAAAACCAAACGCTCCGACTTGTTCCGGGCCGCAAAGACCAGATCTACATCGAACCCGCACCCGGTGATTTCATCCAGCTCGACATTCGCAACCCTAACCGCATGAGCGGTCCGTACTATGATGCTGGCGGAAACTATTTGGGGAAAATTGAAATCGTGCGGAAGAACTGAGCAAAGAGTGCAGGCACCCTTTGCTCACTAAAAGAAATTAGAACGATGAGCGAGACGTGAGTTCGAGGCTGCGCAAGAAGTCGTTCTGCGTACGCTCACCGGTGATCGGCTGCAAAGAGCAGTCGTCGGTGTAGACCTTTCCTTCATAAGAATAACCGAAAACCAAATAGCTCTGGCCTACGCGAAACTGCGTGCCGCAGTTACCGCCGTCGCCCACTTCTGAACGAGTGGTGGCCTTGCGGAGACCACGTGGCTTAAAGCTTCTAACGATACGGAAGTTAGTGATGGTGAGGCGCTCACCAGAATCAGAGCTCAACTCGCCGAGGCGTGAAGATGTGACGGTGCCAACGAAGGCCGTTCTCGCGCCTGAGAGCATTTCACGGGCCGTGCCCCACTCTGCACATGAGCAAGCAAAAGCATTACCGACAAAGAAAGAGAGAGCTACGACGAGCAGTTTCATGGATGGCCTCCAAAGGGTTTGTTGGCCGCAATCTAGAGGAGATGCTGGGATAAGTCAGGCCGCGATTTGTGCGGTCATGGGAAACTGGAGAGTGACGGTCACGCCCTGGCCAGGATTTGAAAGGATTCCACAGGTTCCGCCCCAAGCCTTGAGGGTTTCTTGAACATAGTGGAGGCCGGCGCCACGGCCGGCGATCAGATCTGTTTCTCGTTTATGCGCCTGCATGCCACCCGCATCGTCGCGGACTTGTACATGCCAGGAGTTCCCGCGCTGCTTAACGGTGACCCATAAAGAGAGCTGGTCTTTCTGCGCATGCGCAATGGTATTGCGGGCGAGGTGGAGAACGATGGACGTGAGTTCTTCGAGATGGGGCCCGTGCCAATGCAGCTCGAGGGTCTTCTTGTTTTCCTGGGCCATGCGCATGAGGAGTTCTTCCCAGCTGCGCTCGAGGGGATGCAAGCGCTCGATCTCGGTGCGCCACTGACTCACGGGCAACTGAGCTGACGGAATGTGGGCTTCTTCCGCGCTGTGAATTTGGCGCGCCAGTTGGGTGAGTCCGAGGGCATGGACATTGGCTTTCAGCGTGTGGAGGATGAGGCGCGACTGCTTAGACTGCGGGAGCTCGCGCAAGAGGCGGAGGCATTCGTCGCGGCATAAAAGTGTGAGGTTCTGACTCATGGGGGTTTTATCGGCATTCTGGCGAGTTATCATAAGCGCCGAAGCAAGATAGTCGGAAATAAAAGAGTAAGCGCTCACTAACAAAGGCAAAATATTCCCTCCCACGGGCCCAAGTTAGCTTATACTAATCAAAAGTATGTCGACTCAAGGATGAGAATGACGATCAAAGTACGTCTTAAAGCCACGGAACGGCGCTCACAGATTCTAGAAACCGCTTCGCAGCTGTTCGCGGAACGCGGTTACCACGGTGTCACCACGCGAGAGCTCTCTCAGCGCCTGGCGATCACCGAGCCGATCCTCTATCGTCATTTCAGTTCGAAAGAAGACCTCTGGATGGAAGTGAAGCGTCTGCATCGCTTTCCGTTCCATGACTGGGAAAAATTTGTGAATGCTTCGTCACCCTCGACGGCGCATTTTTTGTTCATCACGGGGATGCTGGTGTGGGGAATTACCCTCGGGCGTCGTCCAGGATCACTCGATCCAGTGGAACGGCACCCGCAAATCCTGCGGCTTCTTGGTCATGGCCTCTTCGAAATCGAAGGACCGCTGCGCGCGCACCAAGAGCACTTTGCTCACACCCTGCTTCCCTGGTGGATGATGTCGTTTCAGGCCGCGTGTTCATCGGGAGACCTTCATTGTGAGGAGGTCTCCGATGAGACATTGTGGTTGGCCTTTAGTCAGATGCTCTCGTTGGCCCTCACGGAAGCTGGCACGCCCAACGTGCTGGTGAGCTGGGAGACCGAACGAGAGCGTCTTACTCATCTCACGCGTTTTTTATTGAGAGGCGTAGGCGTGAAGGATGAAGTGATTCGCCGTGGGTTCTCTTTTGCGAAGATGTATCAAGGATTCCAAATTCAGCGGCCCCAGGTCTTCCAGCAGCCTGAGCTTTAATTTTCTATCATTTCAATAAGTAAGACAGTGACAGTCAGGCTTTCGTGGCCCTGGTGTCACTGTGATTTGGTGTCTCTTTGGCCTTGCTTGAGCCTCATTTGGCACCGCGGCATTGATAACCTAGCAAGATTGCACTTATCCAATTTTGGCATCGTTCATGCTTTAGCTAATGCACGAAGCTAAGGGCCCTCAAGGATGAGGGACTTTAGAGAGGGATCTCTACCGAAGCTTTGTACATGGAAGGACTCTCGCTAAGGATTGGTGAGAGAAATAACAAGGCCCCGAGGATTGGGACCAAGGATTTAAGGAGCACACGATGGAGCAGGTACAAATCGAAGGTTTCAAGAACATGTTTCTCAACATCTTGGGCGCGGAGTTTGTTTTAGAAAACGAACTCACCATCATCACCGGTGGCGACGAGATCGATGCCTTTACTCAAGAGAAGCAACAACAGATGGACCTGCGTCTCAAATCACGCAACTCTGTTTACTTGAAAAAAGTTAAATACGCTTTGGATAAAATTCACGCCGGTAGCTTCGGCGTGTGTGAAGAGTGCGAAGGCGAGATCGGCGCAACTCGATTGGAGGCACGTCCGACAGCGACCATGTGTATCGGTTGCAAAGAAGAAGAAGAGCGCGGCGCTCGTCAAACAATTCAGGGCCATCGCCACTCCGTGAAGTTCGCCGGCACCAATGTTATCCCGCTGGAAGGCAAACGCAGCTGGGGGAGCAAGGAAGACATGACCGGCAACCTGAGCGTGAAGATGGGGTCGCCGGAGTTAGACGCGACGGCCGACTAGGCATCCAACGGAAGTTCGATCACAAACGTCGTCTCGGGCGCTTCTCCATCTAGGTAGAGGCGCCCGCCGTGCGTCTCGACGATGCCTTTGGAGATCGGCAGCCCAAGCCCGGTGCCTTTGCCAACCTCTTTGGTGGTGAAGAAAGGCTCCATGATGCGATCGCGCAATCCCGGCGAGATCCCAGTTCCGGAGTTTTTAAAAGAGAGCTTGAGGCGGGATCCATCCTGCGCCACGTGCAGCTTGATCCACGGGTCAGGAGTTCCGACCACCGCATCGAAGGCGTTGTTGAGGATGTTGAGGATCGCCTGACTCAGCTGCGTCTCGCGACCCCGCACTCGCAAGCCGAAGTCTGCTGGGCCGTGCTCGAAGCGGACGCCGTTGTTCGTGAAGCGGGCTTCGCAGAATGAAAGCGTGTTCTGGATCATATCTTGAATGGAAAACACCTTGAAGTCGGTCTGCGAATGGTCACTGGCGAAGCTCCGCAGTCCCGAGATGATGTTCGCGATGCGATCGACGGTCTTTTCCTGCTTGTTGAGGAACTGGAGGACCGTGTCCTTCGAGACCTCACCTGTGCTCGCCTGGAGCCGCAGGATCGTGATGTTCCCCTTGATGATCGCCAGGGGGTTGTTGATCTCGTGAGACATGCCACCGGCCATCTCACCGAGGGCCGACATCTTCGAGTTGTTAATGAACTGCACGCGCTGGCGCTCGATCTCAGCTTCGAACCGGCGCTTCTCGCGGAGGTCTACGCCCACGGTGGCGATCGCCTGGACCTTGCCGTGCGTGTCTCGAATCATGAAGGCCCGCTGGAAAACCGGAAATGCTTCGCCGTGGAGCGTGTCGCGGAAGAGGACTTCACCTTCCCACTGACCGCTGCTCTTGAGCGCCGGCAGAATGGTTTCAATGAACAGTTCGAGGGACTCGGTCGGGAAGTAGGTCTGCGCCTGCGCGCCGACCTTCCACCCCAGCGCCATGGCCGAGTGGTTCATGAAGATGATTTCGCCGTGCTTGTTGGTGAGGCCGACGATGTCAGGCGACATCTCCGCGAGCTGCTTGAACACTTTGAGTTCTTGCTCGAGCTCTTTTTCTACCGTCACATCAAAGTTGATGCCCATCAACCGCTGGGGCTTCCCGTCCGCACCCCGCACGACCACGCCGTGGCCCTTGATCATCTTCGAACCGTGCTCGGGTTTGAGCTTAAAGACACTCTCGAAGAGGACTCCCTTTTCGATTGCCGCCATAACTTTCGCTTCGGAGTCTGGAAGATAGGCGGGGTCGACGACTCTTCGCCAGTCGTCGAAGCTGTGCGTGAAGTCTTCCGGCTTGATGCCGTAGAGCTTGTGGAGCTGCTCGTCCCAGTTCAGGATGTTCTTTTCCACGTCCCAGTCCCACAGGCCGATTCCCAGGGCCCCGATCACGAAATTCGTTTTGAAAGCTTGGTCCTTGGCTTCCTTTCTAAGTTCGGTGAGGTCGGTGATGTCGGTGTGTACTCCGAGCATACGAACGGGCCGGTCGTCCGAGTCCCGCACTGTGTGCGCCCGCACGAGAATCGTGCGCCAGCTGCCGTCCTTGTGCTTGAAGCGCGAGGTGTGCCCGTAGGGAGTGCGTTCGGACCAATGGTCCTCGAGAACTTTCTGCGCCGGCGGGAAATCGTCGGGGTGGATAAGGCTCTTCCAGGTCTCATAACCGTCCGGGAGCTCGTCGACGCCGTAACCGAGTATCGTTTTCCATCGAGAGCTGTAGTGGACCAAGTTTTTCTTCAGATCCCAATCCCAGAAACCGTCGGAGCTCGCTTCTTGCACCAGTTCCAGCGTTTTTTTAGCTTCGCTGATCTTGAGGTTTGCCTTGTGGAACTCGTCGATGTTTTGGAAGGTGCCGAAGAGCCGTCGGACCTTTCCTTTTTCTATCTGTGACTTCGCGATCGTGCGCACCCAGATAACTTCACCGTCGGTTCGACGGATCTGAAAGATACGATCATAGGGTTGGTTGAGCTGCACGAGCTTTTTAAAGAGCTCCATGATTTCGTCGCGCTGGTCCTGGACGTAAAACTGGATGGCTTCTTGGAAGCTCGGGAAGAACGTCTTCGGATCTGTGCCGTGGATTCGATGGGTCTGCGTGGTCCAGAAAACGGACTGAGTTTCGAGGTCGAACTCCCAGCCACCAATCATACCCACCTCGTTGGTCTGCTCGAGGAAGGCCTGCGTGCGCGTGAGCTTATCACTGAGGTTATTGGCTTCATCTGCTGACTTGGCCTGCAGGCAAATGGAAGTAAAAAACTGGCCTATGAGCTGCCACCCTGCTTCAGACATCACTAGTGGTCCAACTTCCGAGAGAGTGATCATCCCCAAGGTTTGTTTGTTGTGCCTCAAGGGAACGTAAATGGTGTCGGCCAGTTTAAAATGCTGAGACCTAGATTTGCATTCGGCGACACCTAATGTCGGGGGCTCTCCTTTACGAGCAAGCCAGCACGTGCTCATCCCTTCGTCGAAATATCCAAAAGCCCCACACTGCGCCCTGAGAGTTGCGGTAAGTGTGTCGAGGCACTTTTGATACATGAGTTGTGGTGAGTCGTGAAATGTTTCAACCTGCGCTGTCAAAGTAGTCAAGAGCTTTAGAAGTTTTCCATCGAGCACAGCTTCATTGTTCTCGATGAGGTGCAAAACGAGATTTGCAAGATCACTGTTCATTTTTTTGCACAGAAAATGAGCTCGACCGGTGCGCGGGTGATTGAGCCAAAGGGCATGCGTACCCGCATGTTGACTGCTTAACCAAGTACGAAAATTTTTATGTTCATCGGAGTCAAGGATACCCAAGAGATCGATTGAAGGAAGTCCTTCACAAAACTTGTTCCAGCCCGATGAGGCCGCGTGCGTTTGGAGCTTAGCATCCAGCGCGAGGAAAAGCTGCGGCGAGGTAGCGAGATTGAGTTGCAGAGGAAAATCCATGAGCCACTTTAACAAACAAATGACTCATGGATATTGAATTAAATATCAGACAGCGAGGGTCGACAATTCCTGGACAAGCGCCTGCGAACGTTTCACGAAGGCTTCCTTGTTCTCGGCAGTTAATCCTTCGCTCGACAACGTCGCCATGTCTTGCACATGCGTCACAAGCTTCTTGGCTAAATCTTTTTTAGTTCCGCCCTCCCAGAGTTTCCAGGCGTTCTGCACAAGAGGGTGGGTTGGATTAATCACGAGGGTTTTCTTGAGCGGCATGTTGAAACCGTTACCCATGGATTTGGTCATCTGTTGGAAGCGACGCATTTGCTCGTCGACTTTGAAATAACCAGCGGCGGTCGCATTCTTCAGACCCTTCACTTCCACATCGAGCGTCTCGGGTTTCGCATCAAGAGCTTCTTTAAAGAAGTCGCAAATCTTCAGATCATCAGCACCCACGGGGGCGGTCTCGAGAAGGTTTTCGATTTCGGTTTCTACCGTAGAGAACTTATATTTCTTCTCGCCTTGCGGCTGCATCTCACAGTGCTGCGTGAAGTGCGGGTCGATCATCTGATCAAGACTGATCGCCTGGATGCCTTCGCTCAGGAGCTGGCGACGCAGACCTTCATCCCCGGTGAGCATGTCATGAGTGAGGATGGTGTCTGCGAGCTTCGACTTATACGTCTCCGGAATCGCCGTGACGTATTCTTCTAACGTCACGAGCTTGTTCTCAGAGTTCTTGAAGAGCACAGAGCCGCGTGCGACTTCGTCGAACTTCGGATCAGAGATGCAGCCGTATTTCACAAACAGGCCGATATCTTCCCAGACTTTCTCAAAGCGCTCGCGATCAGCGTTGGCGAGTTTCTTGATCCCTTCCGCGACTTTCTTCACCACGTAGTTGGCGATCTTCTTCACGTTCGGGTCACCCTGCAATGCTGAGCGTGACACGTTCAACGGAATGTCCGTTGAGTCCATGGCTCCTTTCAAGAGAGTAAGGAAATCCGGCAAGACGTTTTTGACAGAGTCAGAAACGAACACCTGTTTGCAGTAGAGCTTGATGCCTTGTTCTTGCATGGGCTTCTGCATGTTCACTTTCGGGAAATACAAAATCCCTTTCAGCGTGAACGGATGATCCACATTCAAGTGCAACCAAAAGAGAGGCTCCGGATCCATCGGGAAGAGCTTCTTGTAGAAGTCTTTGTACTCTTGATCCGTGATCTGACTGGCTTCTTTTTTCCACAACGGCTCGCGCTCGTTGATGACTTCAGCTTTGGCGTCTTTTTCTTCGGCATCGAGAACGCTTACGTCCCATGGCATGAAGTCGCAGTAGCGGCGCAAGGTTTCCGCCGTCTTCCAGCGATTGAGGAAGTCTTTTGAGTCTTCTGAAAGCTGGAGAGTGATGGTGGTACCGGCTTCTGTGCGTGTGCCGGTATCAAAGGTGTAATCGACGTCGCCTTGGCAGGTCCACTTCACGGCCGTTGAACCTGGGCGGTAGGAGAGCGTATCAACGGTGACCGTGTCGGCGACCATGAAGGCAGAGTAGAAACCCAAGCCGAACTTTCCGATGACGTCGGCGTCCTGGCCCTGCGCTTTCATTTTTTCCACGAACTCAGCTGCGCCGGAGAAGGCGAGTTGGGCGAGGTATTTTTCGACTTCTTCTTCGCTCATCCCCAAACCGTTATCACTGATGGTGAGAGTGCCAGCGGTCTTATTGAGCACGACCTGAACCGAGCCTTCGGGGGCCTCGAGGTTTTCGGTACGCGCAAAAGCATGGCGCTTGGTGATGGCGTCGCAGGCGTTGGACACGAGCTCACGCAAGAAGATGTCATGCTCCGAGTAAAGCCATTTTTTGATGATAGGGAAGATGTCTTGGGTTTTAACTGAAATACTTCCTGAGCGGGCCATGGAGTCCTCCAAAACAATGTGGTAAATTGATGGAAACAATATGGAGACGGTTGGCCCAGAGTCAAGGGCGACCGGGTGAGTTTTTATGGCCCCCAACGATCCACGTCCGCTGATCATTTTGACCACCGGCGGAACTATCGAAAAAATCTACGATGAGAGCGAAGGCACGCTGCAAAATCGCGACACCATCATCAAGAACACCATCCTGCAAAAACTGCGTTTGCCCTACACCGACATACGCGTGAAATCGCTCATGGCGAAAGATTCGCTCTACATGGACGAGAGTGACCGCGAGCTGATCTGCCAAGAAATTCAAGAGTACGCGAAGCTTGGCTTTCCCATTGTCGTGCTCCATGGGACTGACACCATGGATATCACCTCGAGTTTCTGCTTCGAGAAAGCCCCGAAGCCGGCCGTGGCGGTGGTCTTCACGGGCGCCATGAAACCCATGGGATTCGATGATTCTGATGCGACTCAAAATGTGGTGGAAGCGATCTTTGCGGCCCACATGGTGAAGCCGGGCTACTGGGTTACGTTCCATGGCCGCCTCTACTCCGTGCCCGGTTTTCGCAAGAATCGTCAGAAGGGCACCTTCGAAGTCATCGAGTGAGGCAAAACCTGGGCATGCCAGTCGGGCATCTCGAAGGATGTTTCACCGTATTCCAGTGAGTTGCAGGCTTTCCCCCAGGCAAAATTTCTCCCCCCCTTAGAATAGAAGAGAAGTTAAAAGTCTCGAGCCTTTAGGTCGATAAGAAGACCAGAGGGGAGTCTCTTGAAACGTACGTCTCACCATAGTCTCGTCGTTCTGCTCGCGGTCATGACCGTGTTGCTGGCGTCGTGCCAAGAGGTGCCGACCCGTAACATTGCTACGGCAGACATCGCTCCTGGAAGCACAGGTGGTTCGAGCGGTGGAGTGGGCGTTACGACTTCAGGCGCCGGTGGTGGTGCGATTACAGCAGCACCTCCCAGAGTTGAAATTCGCAATTTAGTTGAACCGAAAATCACCACAGCAGACTACCCGACGTATTTCACAGGCACGGGTCTCTCGGGTGCCGGTTCGTACGTGCGCAAACTCTCACTGCCAAAAAACTACCAAGGTCTCTTGTACCTCGGTGGTATCAACATCAACTCGCTCGCTGGTCGCTTCGTGCAGGTGCGCTTCACCTTCGGTGTTTCACGCGAAACTGTAACGGTCCCAGCGACCGTCGCTCGTGCTCCGGGCATCACCCCGAACACCGAGATCGATGTGTTGGTGATGGATCTGCGTAACCAGCCGTTCTCGAACCAGCGCTTGATCTACGACATGTACGATTACCGCGACTACTCGGATCCAGCGAACGAGCCGGTGGAAACCAACCGCGATCCGAATCTCTACTGTCGTGCTCTTCGTCTCCAGGACGACAACACCTTCAATGGCCAGGGCGCCTGCGATGGCTTGAAGGCCGACGGCTCGGCCGATCCTGATGAGAAGTGTCTTTATACTTACGCTAAAGTTGTCGACCGTGCCCTCGTGCAAGGTGTGAGCACGGCGGTCTATCCGTCACAGCCGCAAGTGGATTTAACACTCGATAAGCGCGGCTACTACCACCAAGCGCCGTCGACGTTTTTGAATCGCTGTTTGCCGGATAAGTCGCTGAGTGTTCCAACGATCATTTCAGCAGGCGTGTCGAACGCGACGACCGGCACCGGTGTGCAAGACTTGTCCTTCAGTGTGTTCGGTCAAACCAGCACTCTCGTCCAACGGAATGCTAGCAACGCCGTGATCTACTCTCAGGCGGTGGGCTACTTCGGTCCTTTCAAAGCGATCAACGCGAACAACTGGGAAATCACCGAGGACGCGGTCTTCGGTCCGAACGGTCTCTTCGACTTCGCTCCGCTCTATCCCGTGGCGCCGACTTTTGGCGAGACGCTGGATCTCATGCATCTGAACAACTCAAAACTCTTCCCGCGCTTCGGCTACATGAACCTCAACACTGACGTGAAGTATCTGATGACGGATCTGTCGTCGCTCGACACGAAGACGACGACCCAACAAATTAACAGCGGCGTCACGGAACTCGTGGACGGCTGTAACCTACGCGTGCAGAGCGTGAACTTCTCGGGAGAGAACATCGGCTCGTGTAATGCCACTGGCAAAATCGAAATCCTCACGGTGAACGAAGACGGCACGATCATCTCGGTCGCAGAAACCTCCGACGTCGTGCTCCAGTTGGTGCGCGCCACGCAGATCTCGGGCGAAGGCAACGACTACCTCTACAGTAACTTCAAGTCCTGCTCGAACTCGAACCAGTGCGGCAGCGGCGAGTGCTGCTACAACAGCCGCTGCTGGAACAACGAGCTCGTCACGCAATGTGTGGAGCAAGCGCCGAGCATCGGGAACCTGCCGATCGGCACGAGCTGTTCGTCGGACTTCGAATGCTCGAGTCTGTGCTGCAACCTTTCGACGGGTCGCTGTGGTGTGCACGACAACACGTTGAGCCCGGCCGTCCTTTGTAACAAGCCCTACGGGCAATTCTGTTTAGCGAAAGAATGGTGCCAGAAGTCCAACGTGACCAACTGCTACATCGTGAAAACGGGCACAGATCCGCAGGGTAACGTCACCTGTGCTAAACGTTGCTATAACTCACAAGAGTTTGGTGACTGTCGTGCCGGTACGTGCCAGCCACCGCCAGCGGGCCTCAATCCAACATTTGACCCTTCTAGTCCGACAGCATGTGATGACGCTCAAGATCCACCCGATCTCTAGCCGAGCCGTCTCTTTTGGAGGCATAATGCCTCCATGCTTCCTGAACTTAAAAACTGCGTTTTAGACCACATCGCCATCGCCGTGTCGTCCTTGGATGATCGCATGCGCGTGTGGGAAGACCTGGGCTTGAAGTTCGAAGCGGGCCGCGAGCTGGTGGCGGAGCAAGGTGTGACCACAGCGTTTGCGCCCATCGATGCGCACGGACACATCGAGCTGCTCGAGCCCACCGGGCCTGAGACACCGATCGGAAAATTCATCGCCAACAAAGGCGAAGGTATTCATCACATCTGTTTTAAAGTTCCGGATGTGGCGGCGAAGCAACACGAGATGGAGGCCCGCGGTTATAAATTTATCTATCCCGTCGCGCGTCCTGGTGCCGGAGGTTGCATGGTGAATTTCATCCATCCCAAGTCCACCGGCGGCGTGCTCATTGAAATCTCTACCGGAAGACACCACTCATGAACCAGGCCCCTCCTTTAACACCGGTGAATAAAGCGCTCTTGATCGCTCTGGTGTCACTCTTCGTGATCCATTCCATCGGCCATGCGCTGGGTGCTTTCTCGTTGGTCCAGTGGTTCGGTCTCGTGCCCGGCGAAACGTTCCCTCTGCGCCTCTACACGTTGCTTACCTATCCCTGGATCGAAACGCAGCTCATGGCGGTTTTGTTCAACGGACTGGCACTTTGGTTTTTAGGTTCTGAGCTCGAGAGTCAGTGGGGCCGCAAGATCTACCTGAAGTTTTTGTTCACCTCGGTGTTCGTCGCCGGCGTGCTCTATCTTGGGCTCGCGTCGTTGATCTTGCGCGGAACTTGGCTCGGTGGAGGTGTGCTCATGGGCACCGCCGGATTCACCTACGCCCTGTGTGTCGCCTACGCGGTTCTCTATCCCGATCGCCAGTTCATGCTGATGTTCGCGTTCCCCGTGAAGGCCAAATGGTTCTGCCTCATCATGGCGGGAGTAGAGCTCTACATGGGTCTCTTCTCCGGAAACCCCGCATCTTGGGGCCACTTGTTCTCCATGGCGGTGGGCTTTGGTTTGATTCGTTTCCAGACGGCGCCGGCAATAGCGTGGTGGCTCAACGGGACCTCAGGGACGAAGCGTTCGGGGTCTAATGCGAAGCATCTCAAGCTCGTCAAAAAAGACGATAACGATAAACCTCAGTATTGGCACTAAGCAGCATCCTGGACATGTTTGACGGGGTTTGTTAGCTTCACCCATTCAACACGAGGTATTTCATGAAATTACGCCAAGCTCTTGAAGAAAAATTGCTCGATGTCCGTTTGCGCGACCGCTTGCTTGCGGAAGGCAAGATCACCAAAGAAGAAATCGCGAAGATGTTGAAAGGTTTGGGAGACGATGCAGATAAGTCTGTAGCTCTTGAATCCGACTCGCCAGCCACTCGTCAGTAAAATCAATTTTAAATAGTCATCTTCGTCGTTAAAGTATCGCTCGCTTGTGCGACGTACTTTAACGTACGTCTCCGCGCTCCCTCAACTTTGCCTAGAATCTGATCTATTTAAAAATGATTTTGTTCTATTGAACAACAAACTTAGAGAAGTAGATCTTCTTTACGACAGGAGCTCCCAACGCTTCGTTGGTGGCTTTTTTCAGACGTGACTCGAGCAAGATCTTGCCCGTCACAGACGTCAGTTCATCCGGCGACATGCCCGCAGCGATGCTCACCAACGCATTCTTGAAGACGTACTCGCGCTCCTTGATGAGCACGCGATCAGATTCTTTGAACGGTAAAACTCCCAGCTCCACATCCAAGTAGCGAAGGCGCGTGCCCTCGGAATAGATGTTCACCACCATCGCCTTGAAGTCGTAGGCCTTCATCTGGCTTTCTTCGAACGCGGTTTGTTCCAGGGAAGTCTGTTCGGCTTTCTGATCGGTGGGGACGGGCTTGATGTTGTTGTGGGCGTAGAAAACCATGCCCGCCGCGGCCAGGGCCACCAGACCATTCAAGCCAAGCAGGATTTTGTCAAAAAGGGGTTTACCGGTCATGGCTTAATGATAGGCCATGACCGGAAAAGACTAAAGATATTTATCGAGGGCGAGCGGAGTGTACGGAAGGTCCAGGTCACGAGCGACTTGCTCGTAGACGAGTTTCCCTTTGTAGATGTTCACACCGAGGCGCAAAGGCTTGTCCTTCATGATGGCCTTGTCCACACCCATACCAGCGATCATACGGGCGTACTTGAGGGTCACGTTGGTCAAAGCGAAGGTCGACGTGCGAGCGACGGCACCCGGCATGTTAGCTACGCAGTAGTGAACGACGCCATCAACAACGAAGGTCGGGTTTTCGTGGGTGGTTGGCTTACAAGTTTCGATGCAGCCACCTTGGTCCACCGCGATGTCCACAACCACTGAGCCTTTGCCCATTTTTGAGATCATGTCGCGAGTCACGAGCTTCGGAGCTTTTGCGCCCGGAACCAAAACGGCGCCGATCACGAGGTCCGAGTGGATGACAGATTCTTCGATGTTTTGTGCGTTCGAGAAGATCGTGTGAACTTTGTTTTCGAACAACTGGTCGAGCTCGGCCAAACGCTTCGTTGAAAGATCGATCAACGTCACGTCTGCGCCCATGCCGACGGCCATTTGCGCAGCGTTTGTACCGGCGATGCCGCAACCGATGATGGTGACCTTCGCACGGCGGACACCTGGGACGCCGCCGAGGAGGATGCCTTTGCCGCCCTTATCAAGTTGCAACGCTGTCGCGCCGACTTGCACGGACATGCGGCCGGCCACTTCTGACATCGGAACCAAGAGAGGGAGACTGTTGTCTTCGAGCTGGATGGTTTCGTAGGCGATGCACGTTGCGCCCGACTTCATGAGACCTTCGGTCTGTGGCTTGTCAGCCGCGAGGTGCAAGTATGTGTAGAGGATGTGGTGGGGCTTCAAGAGCGCGATCTCGTTTGGCTGCGGCTCTTTAACTTTGATGATCATTTCGCCGGTGGCGAAACACTCTTCAAGCGTGTTCAAAATTTTCGCGCCGGCCTTGATGTATTCTTCATCAGAGATGCCGATGCCTGCGCCGCCGTTCTTCTGCACGTAGACTTCGTGACCGTCGAGCACCAACTGGCGGACGCCACCGGGTACGATCGCGATGCGGTTTTCGTTGTTTTTAATTTCCTTAGGAATAGCAATTTTCATGGAGAAGCTCCTTCATATGAGGACGTAAAATACTTTGCGCCATAGTACCGGAGGTTCAAGTGGGACACCAGGGGGTGTGTTAGGAATACCTGATCAAGTCCCCGTCTTTTAGAGGCGCTGCCCCATGGAAACCGTCTTTGATCAGCCGCTCCGCTAAGGCTTCATGGTCCCATTCATGGCCCATGTGAATCAACCCTGCGCGGCGGGGTTGGATTTGTTCCAACGCAGTACGAGTTTGCACATACCCCATGTGCGTGTCGTGAGGTTCGGGCTTTACGCAGTCGATGATGAGCCATTCGAGGTCGGCCTGGCGCAACTGCTGGGCCACGGCCGGCGGAATACTATGGCAGTCGGTGAGGTAGGCGAGCTTGCCATGCATGAACCCCGTCGACTGAACGTGGCCATGGGGGAGGTCGAACATGGTAAAAATTTCATCAGCGATGCGGGCGTCTTCCGTGTGAAATTCTTCCAGATGGAGCCGGGGAATCCCGCCACCGATGACGGGCCGCTTTGGCGGGCCGAAGATGTAGTCGAACTTCCGTCTAAGTGAGGCGGCAGTGGCCTGCGAGCAGTGCACCGGCAGAGATTGGTTTTGGTGAAAGCAAAATGGTCGTAGATCGTCGATGCCATGAGTGTGATCGGCGTGGTCGTGTGTGATGAGTGCGGCGTCGACGTGTCTGACCTCTGCGCGCAGCAACTGTGTGCGCAGGTCCGGTGACGTATCCACTACAATATTTTTTCCGCGCGCCGTCGAGAGGAAGACCGAGGTGCGCAGTCGCTTATTGGCCGGATTCGTTGATTGGCAAATTTGGCAGTTGCACCCTAAAATAGGTACTCCCGTACTTGTACCCGATCCTAAAACGGTCAGTGTGTTCATTCTCCTATCATAAGGTTCTTCATGCGATTTATAACTCTTCTTTTTTCTGCGATTCTCTTGGCCGGTTGCTCGTCGAGTCCCTCGACTCCATCACAGAGCTTGCCGGACCCACTGAAGCTCGACGTCACGAGCTTTAAGCTCAGCAACGGTCTGCAGGTGCTCGTCCTCGAGGACGATCGCTTGCCGGTCTACTCGCTCTACACGTTCTACAAGGTCGGCGGCAAAGACGAGCGCAAGGGCATCACCGGTGCGAGTCACTTCCTCGAACACTTGATGTTCAAAGGTACGAAGACCATCGCGGCGAGCAAGTTCGACTACCTCGTCGAAGGAAACGGCGGGAGTTCGAACGCGTACACCTCCAACGACCTGACCGTGTACCACGAGAACATGCCGACCTCGACGCTCGATCTCATGCTGAGCGTGGAGGCGGATCGCATGGTCAACCTGGTCATCAAGAAAGACGAGTTCGAGCAGGAACGCCAGGTGGTGCAAGAGGAGCGCAAGATGCGCTACGAAAACTCACCACGCGGCCAGGTCTACCTGCGCACGATGGAAGAACTCTTCCGCGGCACGCCTTACGGCACGTCGGTCATCGGCGACATCGCCGATCTCAAGACCGTTTCTCGCGATCAGATTTACCGCTACTATCGTCAGTGGTACGCACCGAACAATGCGACCATCGTGATCGTCGGCGACGTCAGAGCTGGCAACGTCAAAGACATCGTCAAAAAACATTTCGGCGAACTCGCTGCCTCGGACGTGCCGGAGCAGTCTCGGGCGTCGGTGCCGGCGAGCGCCTTCGTGCCGCAACTCAAGGCGCCCGTGGAAGTCGCTCTCAAGGGACAGTCGGTCTCGCCGATGTTCATGCTCTCGTATCCGGCGGCGCGCTCCGGTGCACCCGAAGCTTTCGCGCAAGACATTCTCAGCTCCGCACTCGGCGACGGCAAGAGTTCGCACCTGGTGCAGAAGTTCGTGTTGAGCAAGCGCCCGCGCGTGGCATCGATCTACGCCGCGAACTACACCTTAGAGAAGGCCGGCATGTTCATGGTCGGCGGCGAGCTGGTTCGTGGCGTCGATCCGCTGCGCTTCAAGAATGATCTGCTGAAAGAATTGAAGGGGTCTTGCTCTGCGGCCATCACGGAGCGAAGCATTCAGAAAGTAAAAAACCAATACGAGGCGGGCCTCTTCCGCCAGCTCGACACCTCGGCGGGCCTCGCGCAATTCATCGGCGACCGTCAGTCGCTCTACGGTGACTGGGCCTACTACCGCAAGGAACTTCAGATCTACCGCGGCCTCACAGTGAAAGATGTCCAGAGCGCGTGTCAGCGCATGTTCGCGCAACCGGCGCACGTGTGGGTGACGGTGTGGGAGAAAAATCCCGGCGAGCGAGCGGGCAGCGTAGGGAGCGTCCAATGAAATATTTAATTCTGCTTCTTCTCAGTTCTCTTTCGTTTGCTGCGGACTTCCGCAAAGACGACATCCAACAAGTGCAGTGGGGCGACTACAAAACGACCTGGCTCGAAGACAAGCGGTTTCCGCTCGCCACCGTGACCATGTACTTCTCCGACGGCGCACTCCGCGACGGCGCGAAGAACGCGGGCACCACGCAAGCGGCGCTGGACCTCTTGTTCTCCGGAACGAAAGACCACAGCCAGAAAGAACTGAGTGAGTTCTTCGACTTCTACGGTGTGGAGTTTAGCCACAACGTGACTCACGAATACTCCGTCCTTTCGTTCTCTGCTTTGGTGAAAGATCTTCCGGCCGTGGTCGACCGGTTCTGCCACGTGGTCAAAGATGCGCAGTTCCCGCGCTCTGAACTCTTGCCCCATCAGAAGCGCTCTCTCGCGAAACTGCGTAACCTTCCGTCGAACCACAGCGCTCTCGCCGAGCGCGCGTTCCGCAGCTTGATGATGAGAGGCTCGAGCTACGAGCAGGCCACCGAGGGCAACATCGCATCTTTAGAATTGATTCGCCCGGATTCGCTGCAGAAACGCTGGACCGAGCTGCGCGACGAAGCGCCCAAGCGCTTCTACGTGAAGGGCCCGAAAGAAGCTCTCTTCATCCGCGACCAGTTTTTGCAGAAGTGCGGCTGGAAAACGGGTGCGTCGCAACCGTTCCGCTTAAAAAATCCCGTCTCCGGGATGGGGCACAGAATTTTCCTCGTACCCGTTCCCGGTGCGAACCAAGCGCAGATCCGCATTGGCCGCTACCTCCCGTCGTCTGAAGCGAAAGACCCCGATGAGCGCCTGCGATTCGCCAGTGACTTCTTGGGCGGCGGTTTCACCGCACGCTTGATCCAAGAGGTTCGCGTGAAGCGCGGTCTCACGTACTCCATCGGAAGCTACGTCAGTCTGCAGGCGGAGTACGGCCGCAGCGGCGTGAGCACGTTCTCGAAAAACGAAACGGTCGCGGAGACCATCAATCTCGTGAAAGACATCCTCGAGCAGAACACGAACCCGGCGAACATCAAGCCCGAAGACATCGAACACATGCGCAACTACGTCGTCGGAAACTATCCCTTCTCGTTCGAAGGCTCGGATAGCTTCTTGATGCAGTTGCTGGTGCTCGATCACGTGGGTGAGCCGCTCGAGAAGCTCTACAAATTCCCCGAACAGGTGAAGGCGCTGGGCCAGCGTGAACTCGCCGACGGGGTTCGCAAACTCTTCACATGGGACGAGCAGGTGATTGTCGTTGTGGGAGATCCATCATTGGTGGGACCACTGGCGAAGATTCGCCAAGTGCAGATCATCAAGCCAGAAACGTTGCTTTAAGGGCAGCTAGCCCGCGGATGTCTCGGAGTTCAAGAGAGCTCCGGGATACACGACGATCTTCGCCGCGTGAATCACGCCGCTCGTATCGCTGCCGGGACGTAGAGTGAGCGTCCCGCTGGCGTGCAGCTCGCCTTGAAAATGACCGTGAATCTCCACGTCATGGCCGGACAACTTTCCTACGACCCGTGACGTCTTCTCGAGAATGAGCTGCGAGCCTTCGGCCGCGTAGAGCTCACCGTCGACTTCGCCGCTGATGGAGCTGCGTCCGGCGAGGTGGAGCACGCCCTTGAGCTTGGTGCCGTCACCGACGATGTTGAAGCGAGCTGTCTTAAAGTCGGCGATGTCCATGTTACTGACCTGATGCTTTGAAGGGGCCCGTGAGTTCCTGACGGATGAGAAGGTCGCCTTCGCGGCTGAAGACGATGACAAGAAAGCGTGAGTCCGAATCGGCGGGAGGGAAGGGCGCTTCCACGGGCCGCAAACGCGCCACTGCGAAACTTTCGCCCTTGTTGTAGCGAATGCCTTCCAACCATTCTTGCGCCGTCATCGCCGGGTAGGGGGCCAGACCGCGGTTATCGATTTGAAACACGAAAATGTGGCCCGTCACTCGGTCCTCCGGGGCACCGGAGTTGATCAGGTTAAAGCGCAGCACGCGTTTCCCCGCGCCGTCTTCCAGGGCGATGCTGTCGAGCTTGAGGAAGCCCTTCGCCGTGAGGTCTTGAAGCGCGTAGGGTTTTTTCACGGGCCCTAACCACAGTTCTGATTCGTTGACGGTAGTTTGGGCGAGCTTGTTCTGCATCGCCACCTGCGCCAGTTTGAGTGCCTTGAGTTCGCCTTCCGCTTCGGAACCGTCACTCACGTCCGGACGGCCCGGGAGGCTTGGCATGCTCACGCGCCCACTGACCGGCGGGGCCTTCCACCAAAGACTGAACGCGACCGCCACGAGCAGCACGAGCACGATGCCGAGGGGGAGCGTGATGAGGAAGCGCTTGAGCGTCGTCTTCGGAATCACCAGTAAGCGCGGTGGTTCCGGATGGTCGTGGAGAATGATGTGAATGTCGGAGGACCCTTTTTCAATCATCGATCACTCTTTGAAAAAACGCTGAGAGGGAGTAAACGCCACGTTTCCTTCTTCAGGAAACTTTTCCCAAAGTTCGGCCACGATCTTCCAGCTGTAGTCCTCGTCCAGGCGCAAGAAGAGCGTCTTCTTGCCGGTGTCGTTGATCACGACGGAACGGTAGTCCTGGCGCAGAGTCACGACGGCGTAGTCCTCGGCCTGCAAGATCGAGATCGAGTCGAGCGTGATGGTGGGCGTGTCGGGACGAGAGAAGACCGCCTGCTTGTAGGCCTTGTAGGAGGCGAAGCCGCCTTTTGAACGGTCGCGGAATTCTTGCGGATGATAGAAGGAGATGTAGTCGTTGAAGCGTTTTTCTTTCCAGGCATTCGCCCAGCCTTCGACGACGCCCATGAGCTCGTTGCGCTTTTTGTCCCAGGTGTTGCGGGCCAGGTAGTTCACTTCCTGCACGATGATGATCTGCGTGTTCGTGAGGTCGAGGTACTTCGAGACCTGCTTGAGGTCGTTGTCGTTCACCACGACGCAGCCGCGCGAGTCCAGCGCCTTGTCGATGCGAGTGGCATCGTCAGTCGAGTGGAGCCAGATGCCGCTGCCCGTTTTGCCAGAGCGCTGATCTATCAAATTGGGGTAGTCGGTCGTGAAGGCGCCCGCGCCGTACATCTTCGCCATGTCGCCGTGGCGTTGCTTCAGGTTCGCGGCCGAGTAGAACTCGAGAAAATTATAGATGCCTTCCGGCGTCTTGCGATCGCCTTCGCGCGCCTTGTCGCCCTTGATCTTTCCGCTCGCGACTTTAAATTTTTCAACGAGCTTGGGCATGCCGGCCTGGTTCTCGTACACCGACATGGTGTGGGTCGACTTCTCCACCAACAAAACGTGGTGGTTGAAGAGCGAGTCGAGGGCCAACAAATGTCCTGGCAAAAAGTCTTGGGCACTCACCGGGGTGGCCAGCAAACTTAGGGCGACGAGGGCAAGACTGAAAAATCGCATGGAGAATCCTCTAAGGTAGATATCCCTGGAATTTTATTACGCTCTATCTCTCGGTACAAGTAACAAACTCATCGGACCAGAGTGAAATAGTCCAGAAATCTTTGCCGCTTCCCGCAAAAAAGTGAGCAAAGCCATCTTCCTGATATCATTTAAACTCTATTATGAGCAGGAGATGACTGTGTCAAAAATTAAGCCTCTGCAGGTCGGAAAAGACTTAGGGACCTCGTTGATACGTTTGGGTTTTCATGAAGATGACAAACTCGCCGGATTTTTGGCCATGCCTCAGCACCGAAACATCCAGAAAAAATTCGATGCGGTCTTCCCCGTCATAGAAAAACCAAAATTCGCTTCGGCGTCTGGGCTCGACGGCGGGCCCGCGGAACTTCCCTCAGAGCTAGACCTCGGCGCCGACCTGGACCTGGGCGGCGGTGAGGACATGGCGATGAACGACGACGGCGGCCTCGACCTCGGTGCGGCCGGCGAACTCTCTCTGGGTGACGACGACGTTCCGCAGAGTCTCCCCTCCGATGACGGCCTCGATCTATCCTTGGGAGACAACTTCTCCATGGACGACGAGTTGGTCACTTCTCCGCTCGCCGAAGACGGCACGAGCACCAGCCTCAAGCTCGGCGACGACATCAACCTCGACGAGGAGGTCCTTTCGAAACTCGCCGAGATCGACGAGATCATGCAGGCGGATGCGACCAGTGCCACCATGGTACGCACGAACCTCGCGCAAGACTTGAGCGCCGACATCGATCTCACCGGTGACGAGTTCTTGAGCTCGCAGATCAATGAAGACCAGACCAGCGGTTCCGCCGTGTTCATGGGCGGCGAAGCGAGCCTCACTCTCGAAGACGAAGGCATGTCGTTTGAAACCGAAGAAGAAATCGAAGTCGAAGCACCGACGGCGAAGGCCAAGAAACCTTTGCCCGCAGCTCCCGCTCTAGAGGAAAACTACGACGAGGGCGGCGACCTCGATTTCGGCGCGAGCGAGGAGGAGGCCCCTCCGATGCCCGTTGCGAAGAAGAACACACCAGCGCCGAGCTCGCGCTCCACCGCTGACGAGCGCAGTGGCTTCGAAGAGGTGAAGGGCCACTACAACCACGAACTCGAACGCCTCCAGGCGACGCTCAATCATCTGCGCTCGGATCGCGCCGAGCTCTTGAAGAAGATCGAAACTCTGGAAGAAGACAAGATCGGCCACAGCCGTCTGTCACTTGGCATGCGCGCCGAGCTCGATGAGAAGAAGATCGAGGTCCAGCTCTTGAAGCGCCGTCTCACCGAAGAAGGCATGGATCTCAAGTACCAAGTGGAACTCGAAACCGAACGCCGCAAGCTCGCCGAAGAGCGCGCCAAGACGTACCAGGCAGAAGTCCAGGCCATGCAGCAGAAAGTGAAGCTCGAAGTAAAAAAGGTGTCGAGTCGCGAGCGCGAGCTCGAGCAGCGCCTCGAACTGCTGAAGAGCGACGCCGAAACTCAGATCCGTCACCGCGATCAAAAAATCTTGGAACTCAAGCGCCGTCTGGATGCCATGGAATTCGACATGGACGCCATGAACGCGATTGAGCAAAAAACCGTCGGCGACAAGCACGAGCTCGAAGGGAAGTTAGACAAGGCGATTAAGACTTTACGCACGGCCATCGGAATCCTAGAAACAGATGACCCGAAACTGGCGACCCTGGAAAAATTGAAGAAAAATCTGGAAGTCTGAATATGCCTGCGAATAGTTCTCCGAGTCTCAAGCTGCTGGGCCTGGGACTCGATCCCCACCTCAGCGAGAAGGTCAAACGGACCGTGAAGACGTACCGCCTCAAGGTGCGCACGTCCTTCGCGGCGTCGAGCGACGGACTGGTCATGGAGAAGGGCGGCGTCGACATTCTCCTGCTGCAAGTTCCCGCCCACTTCGGCCAGGCCCTGAAGCTCGTGCAAGAATTCCTCTACCGGTTTCCCCGTGCGGCGGTGCTGGTGTTCTCTCCCAAGAGTGATCCGCATCTCCTCGTGCATTTCTTCCGCGCCGGCGCGTTCGACGTGCTCCTGTCGCCGTTTGATGACTACGAACTCGGCCAGGCCCTGCGCCGCGTATCCTTGCGTCCCGGCGACATCGCCAATCCGTCCGACTGGACCGCGCTTCAAGCGGCGGCCCACTTCTTCACGCGTCCGATCGCTGACCAGTGGGACGACCTCGCGGATAACCTCGTTCGCTACTTCTCCCTCTTCTTGCAGATTGAAGAGAACCGTCGCTTCTTGCTGCCTCACGGGGTCGACGAGTTCTTAGCAAAAAAGCACAAACTCACAGGTACCAAACTCAAGCGCTTCCAGCACTTCTTGCAGGACCCGCGCGGCATCTTCTTCGGTCTCGATCTTCGCTCCGGCTCGCTCTCCTGGGTGATCAAGCTCGCCCCGGACTTCGTGTGTTACTGGACTGCCAAGGGCACCGAGAAATTCTCCGTGGACGAAGTCTTCGGTCCGCACTTCCTCAATCTTCTGCGCGGTCAGCGCGAGCACTACGAAGCCCACCTGGAGCGCGTGCGCATGAGGCGGCTGGCACTCACGGATGAGATCACCGGTCTGTGGAACCAGCGGCGTCTGGCACAGGACTTGGAAGAAGGTGTGACGCAGAAGAAGTCCTTCTCGCTCTTATTCATCGACATCGACTTCTTCAAAAACGTGAACGACCAGTTCGGCCACGTGCACGGCTCGCAGCTCCTGATCGACATGGCGGCGATCCTGCGCGCCGAACTTCGCGGCAGCGATGCCATCTATCGCTACGGTGGCGACGAGTTCATCGTGCTGCTGCCGGAGACTGGGCTCGCGGATTCGAAGGCCACGGCCCTGCGACTCTCGAACGCCATCAAGGCGAACGAATTCTCCGTGCAAGAGAAGCCGTACTTCTTAAGTCTTTCTGTGGGAATCGCGGTGTATCCGGACGACGCGCAGACGTCGCGGGCGTTGATCGATTTCGCGGATCAGATGATGTATATGTCGAAAAAATCCGGCCGAGGGAAGGTTTTCCACGTCACCGAAGTGATGTGAGCCGAAATGAAAAACAGCCATCTGCGGCGTTGCTTGCGTCGTTCGGTCGTGCGGCTTACTTGTAGTAAGCCTCCTCCGCTCAATCCTGAGCGCCTTGCATCTGACTATTTTTGATTCCGGCAGAAGAAAAAGGGCAAAAAAAAAGCCACCCGAAGGTGGCTTTTTAACTAGCGCTTCTTAGTAGCTTTCTTCGTCGCTTTCTTCACGACTTTCTTTGCCGTGGCTTTCTTCGCTGTGGCTTTCTTCGCCGGAGCAGCCTTCTTCTTGGTGTTGCCGACGAGCTTCTCAAGGCGGGCCTGGAGAGCGGCAATTTCTTTCTTCTGAGTCGCGATGAACTTCTTCGCCGCGAGCGTTTGCTTCTTCACTTCTTTATCGAGCAAGACTTTCTCAGCGTTGAACTTCTTCTTCGCCGCGGCCACGTCTTTGTCGACGAGCTTAGAGAAATCTTTCTGTGCGTCTTGGACCAATTTTCTCACAGAAGCTTTGATCTGCTTGATGTTGGCGTCGCTGGTGAAGGTTTCAACAGTGTTTTTCACTGTCTTCACATTTTCTTTCACGTTGTTTTTGACGTTCTCGAGAGCATCAAGGACGACGTTTGTGCTGTTAGTATCGTTCTCTTGCATGGTGGGCTCCTAAGGTTAGTCCTGGTAGAAACCAGGGTGTTTGCTGAGTGGTACTCTATACCCAAATCCAAAACTTTTCGCCTTGATTTTGACTATAGGGCAGAACTGACGCCTCTTATACTCTGCCTTGGCATAGAGTTGGAAGACCCTTTTTACTTCGGCTGCTTCAAATCCCATGGTCGTGAGGTCACTCGGGCGATGGCGGTAACTTAAAATTCCTTCCAGCATGGCATCCAAGCGCTCGTAGGCGGGCAAACTGTCTTGGTCTTTTTGGTTTTCTCGCAGCTCGGCCGACGGCGGCCGCACGATGATGCCCTTGGGGATGAGGTTCCCGTGGGCCAGGTTGATCCACTCCGCGAGACGGTAAACCTCTGTTTTATAGAGATCGCCCAAGAGCGACAGGGCCCCCACGGAGTCCCCGTACTGAGTGGAATAGCCGACCGCGAGCTCGGACTTGTTGGAGGTATTGATGACCATGGCGCCGGTCTGGTTCGAGCGCGTGTAGAGCAACATGCCTCGAAGGCGGCTCTGCACATTCTCGTCTGTCAGCCCCTGAAAAGGTTCAGGGAAAGTGTTCTGAAACGCCATCCGCACGTTGGAGTGCAAGAATTTGATCGGGAGACTGGTGAGTTTGAGGCCGAGTTTCTGACAGATCTCCATAGAAAGATCCCAGCTCAGAGGACTCGAAAAGCTCCCTGGCATGTAGACCGCTTCGAGCTCCTGGCCCGGGGCAAGTGAGAGTTTCGCGAGAGCGAGGACCAGCGCCGAATCCATGCCGCCCGAGAGGGCCACGAGGAATTTCTTGAAGCCGTTCTTCGTGGCGTATTCCTGCAATGAGAACTGCAGCGCCTGGGCGACCCGCGCGCACTCCTCGTCACTCCATGTCTGCAGCCGGCGCGGAAGGGCCTTATCCATCGAGAAGCGTGGGGCAAAAAGGGACTCCCACGTATTGTCACAAATCGTTACGCCGATGGGTTGGTACTCGGTGCTGCTCGCGAGCGGTAAGCTCAAAGTATGCGCGGCGAAGGCCGGCGCTTGGGCGAGCACGCTGTCGCCGTTGACGGCAAAGGACTGCCCGTCAAACAGCACTTCGTCTTCGCCGCCGACGCGGTTCACGTAGTAAAACGGTGCTTTCAGCAGGTGCGACAAGGTTTTAGCGCGGGCGAGCCGCGTGTCACTCTTAGTGACATCAAACGGCGATGCCGAGAGATTGATGATAGCGGCAAACGGGCCAATCTTCGCGAGATCCATGGCCGGATCGAGCTGGTGGAAGCTCGACGCCCACATGTCTTCGCAGATCATCAAGGCAAAGCGCTGGTCTTGCCATTCCCACACACCAGGGGTCGTACCTGGCGTGAAGTACTTCTGCTCATCAAAAATGTCGTAGTTCGGCAGCAGGCGCTTGGTGTAGAGAGGGCGCAGCGGGGCGCCGGGCTTCAGCTCATAGATGACGTTGCGAATGCTGATCGGGATGCCCTCGTCTCCGAGCTGGTACGCCAGGCCGCCTATGAGCGCCACGGTGTCAGGATTGGCCGGCAGTTTCTGCACCCAGGCATCGATCTCTTTGAGGAATTTCTGATAGCTCGCGACAAAGGGCGCCTGGAGGCATAGGTCCGCCAGCGGGTAGCCGGTGAGGTAAAGCTCGGGAAAAACATGCAGACCTGGGCGATCGAGGGACGTTTGCAGGGTCTGGCGGATGGCCGTGAAATCAGCAATGGTGTGGTGGGTTTGATGGAGGTGTATTTGCACGCCTAATCCCTCGGTCGCGTTGTGGGAACGACCCCATTATGCTAGAGGTCATCTAAAAAGAGGACCAAAAATGACGACAACACGCGTATTGGTGATCGGAGCGGGCCTAGCAGGTTCGGAAGCGGCCTGGTTTCTGGCCTCTCGCGGAGTGTCGGTGGCCCTCGTTGAGGTGAAAACCCTCAAGCTCAATCCTGCCCAGAAGATTAAAAACTTTGCCGAATTGGTGTGCACGAATTCGCTTAAATCCCTTGATCCTGACTCGGCCCACGGGCTCTTGAAAACCGAGATGCGCGCACTGGGCTCATTGGTTCTTTCCGTCTCAGATGTGACGTCGGTTCCCGCCGGCGATGCCCTGGCCGTTGACCGCGAACTCTTTTCAGCCGAAATCACCAAGCGCCTGCATGCTCACCCGAATATCAAAGTCATCGCCGCAGAAGCCGCGGATCCGTTGAGCCTCATGCGCGAACTCGAATGCCAGCACGTGATTGTCGCCTCGGGCCCCTTGACCACCACACCACTCGAGGAGTGGATGGTGGCGAACCTCGGCGCAGAAGATATCTACTTCTACGATGCCATCGCACCCGTGGTGGACGCCGATACCTTGGATTACTCGAAGCTCTACTACAAAGATCGTCACCGCAAACCGGATGAGCGCGCGGACTACCTGAACGCGCCCATGAACAAAGAGCAGTACGACTTGTTTGTCGGCGAGCTCGCCCGGGCCGAGAAAGTGCCGCCGAAAGATTTCGAGGATTGGAAGTTTTTTGAAAGCTGTTTGCCGATTGACCTCATGGCAGAACGTGGCCCGGAGACGGCGCGCTTTTCTTGCATGAAGCCCATTGGCCTCGAGCTTCCTGATGGCAGTGAGCCCTGGGCCGTGGTGCAGCTTCGTAAAGAGAACCTCGCCGGTGCAGCGTTTAACTTGGTCGGTTTTCAAACGCGTCTGACCTACAAAGAGCAGGTGCGTGTCTTCCGGATGATTCCGGGCCTCGAAGAAGCCTCGTTCATCCACTTGGGTTCGTGCCACCGGAACTCATTTCTCAACAGCCGCCGGCTCTTGAACCACAGCATGACGAGCAACAAGTTCCCGGAGCTGAGTTTTGCCGGTCAGATCACCGGCGTCGAGGGCTACACCGAGTCGGCTTCGATCGGTCTCTATGTAGCAAGCCAGCTCTTGAACCGCATCGAAGGCAAGCCAGAACTCGCATGGCCAGTAGAAACCGGCATCGGCGCTTTGGTCAATTATGTGATGACCATCGAGAAGCCCACGCCGTCCAACATCAACTTTGGGCTGCTGCCGAGTGTAGAAATGACAAAAGAGCAGCGAAAGTCAGGTCCGCGTAAGAAAGTTCGTAAAAGTTTGGCCGCTGCCCGTGCACGAGAGGTTTTCGAGGCGTTCCGGGTTCAGCTATAATTTGAGCTGAACCTTCAAAACTGCGAGCAACTGTGGCCGGTGTATTTTTCGTCATTTTGGCCAGCTTCCTGTGGGCGATCGATACCCTCATTCGCTACCCACTTGTAGAGAAGGGGATCGACCCCACCGTCATCGTGTTCTTCGAGCACGCGATCCTCACCCTCATGTTTCTTCCGCGGCTGTTCTCCGGCCTTCCGCGCATCGGCGAACTTAAGTTCGGTGATGCTTTTGGCTTCTTAGTGATCGGTGCTGGCGGCTCCGCAATCGCCACGGTGGCCTTCACCGGCGCGTTCATGTTCCTCAATCCTTCGCTGGTGATCCTCTTGCAGAAATTCCAACCGGTGATCGCGGTCATCTTGGCGTGGTTGATCCTCAAAGAGCCGATCCCCAAGCCATTCTTGTTTTGGGGCGCCGTTTGTATTCTGGGCGCCGTGCTCATCAGCGCGCCGGATGTCGAAAAAGTCTGGGCCCTCCTGCGCCTGGATCCAAGTCGCTTGGCTTCGGACGCCGCCGTTCAGGGCTACGGCCTTGTCGGTATCTCGGTTTTAGGTTGGGGTGCGAGTACGGTGTTCGGTAAAAAACTCAGTCTCGCGGGCTTCGAGCCGGCGTCCATGTCGGCCGGTCGCTTTTTCGTAGGTTTTCTGGCGTTGTGCTTCTTCGTGCCCTGGGGCCAGAAGATGCTCTTCGCTGATACCACCGATTACCTGCGCATCGGTGTCATGGTGCTTTTGTCGGGAGCGCTTGCGATCTGGCTCTACTACAAAGGCCTCCAGCGCTTGCCGGCGAAATTTACTTCTATTGTGGAGATGTTCTTCCCGCTGTGTGCGGTGGTTGTGAACTGGGTGTTCCTCGGAAAACAACTCAGCGACATCCAGCTTTTGGGTGGCGTCTTGTTGATGCTCGGAGCGCTCGTCATCCAGCTGAAGAAGTACTGACATGAAAGTTGCCTTCGCCATCGATTTCTTACTCGAGCGCACACCGGAAGTGTTTCTATTAGAGCTTCTCCTTGCGGGATTCGATGACGCCGACATCTACTGCATCGCTCATGCGCCCGGAAAAATCCTAGGCCGCATTGAAACTCATCGCATTCATTCCTCGCCGTTCGTAAAAAGTACCGAGGCCCTGAAAGAGCGCGCCTGGATGCTGCCGACGGCAGTTAAACACATCAAAATCGCCGATGATGTGGAGAAGCTCATTATTATCTCGAGCGGCTGGGCGCACACGATCAAATCCCATCCTCAAACGCAGCGGTTTACGTGGCTGTATGACTTTGCACCCAAACTGCTCGAGCTCAAAAGCTGGCGCAAGATTTTTAACTTTCATCATCGTGATGTGAAGATGAAGGCACTGATTGATGAAAAAAACGTGGCGTTTGCGACGAAGACGCTGGCTGCCTACTTGGGATTCCCGGAAGGGAAGGTCATCTATCCCGGATTTAAAACCGATGACTATCCGATTGTCCCCGATGAGCAACACACCGGAGAGTATCCCTATCATTTGATCCTTCTCAATGGTGCACCGGAGCGGCAAGTACGTGAAGTCATCGTCGCTGCTCATGAGGCGAACGTGGATGTGAAGTTCATGGGGGCCGATGAGGTGTATGCGGACGAGAAGAAGCAGAATTTGGGAGAGTTCATCGGTGATCACTGCGCGTCCACCACCGCAGGTTTCACGCATTCAGCTCGTGCGGTGTGGGTGCTCGGGGAGAGCATGTTCCCTACAGTGGCCCTTGGTGCTCTCTGTGGTGGCCGTCCGGTTGTCGTTCCTGATTTGCCTCAGTACCGCGAAGTTTTGCCAGCTGATGGCGCGTGGTATGTGAATGGAAACGTGAAAGAAATTTTCAAGGTCGCCAATCGCGATTTCTTATCGCCGGATAAAAAAGCGCTTCGGCGCGCAGGACTCAAGTACAACGAACGGTTGTTCAAGAATCAGCTGCGCGCTTGGGCGGGTGTGAAGCCGGTGAAGGAAGAGTAAGCTCTTCAAAGCACGATCGGCTAAATAATAGAAATCAAATATAAGTACATTCGTTTCCACGAGTGGAAACGAATGTAAGATTCTCTTTTTAAAGCAGTCCTAACACACCTTTTAATCAAGCGGTGCTTACTAGCTACGGTTCCAAGCACACTTTTACTTAAGCGGTGCTTACTGAAAGGTGTGTTGGAGTTTAAGACTCGTTTCCACTGATGGAAACGGATGTAAGATATGGTTAAGCTCCAATCAGACTTTATTGCAATATGCGTTCAGGGGTAATAATTGCGAGGGTAAGATGTATAAATATCCTAGCCTCGCATTGTTCTATTTAAGTATCCGCATCATCATAATAATTATTAGGAAAATCCCAAAGACTGTGATGTAGGAAAAAACTAATGACTTAAGCATGCCCTGACTCTTAACAATATCCATGAACTTTCCGTCTTTGTCTTTTCTCCATTCGAGTAGATAAGCCATTATTAGCACTAGGATTTGAAGAGCTGTTAAGGCCAGACGATAATCATTCATTCAATGTCCTACGGTGTACAAGTATTAGGTTGAGAGGTTGATTGTTGTCTTAATGGAGGAATTCCACCTAATGGTGCGATTGGATATCTAGGCTTAGGAGGAGCTGGAGGAATATCACCCCCGATATTTAGCGAACCAGAGTTTGGAGTTAATGCTCCACCGATATTTCCACCGAGCATTCCACCTGCAAAGCCACATAACGGACCACAGGTCGCAGCACCAATGCCAGCACCAACAAAGCTTCCGATCATTCCACCAGTATTAGGGTCAATATAATCTGGAACGTCTAAGAGTGGACCTGTTCGGTTAAGTCCACTTGAATCAATGAAATTCACCGGATCTTGCATGACATAACCATAAAGATTCGCATCCCCACCAGAAAAGAGAATCGGATCCTTCGCAGTCCATCTGCCAATGCTGGCATCATAGTCCCTCGCTCCAAACCGGCACAGCTTCGTGTCCTGGTCATACAAGCATCCCGCGAAACCAAACGGCGTGAAGCCCGGATTCGTATCCGTGAGCACGTTCCCAAATTCATCATAC
>Ga0115549_1000081_pt1 | contig 64550 bp, 58 predicted proteins | sample COGITO_mtgs_1004_2_FD_87176 | JGI IMG/M metagenome (GOLD analysis project Ga0115549, IMG submission 87176) | Pelagic marine microbial communities from North Sea - COGITO_mtgs_100430 | ecosystem: Environmental > Aquatic > Marine > Epipelagic | place: Germany:Helgoland, sampling site Kabeltonne...
CCGGCGATAGTCGTGAGCGCAACCCTTTTAGAAGACTAATTTTTAGAAATCTACCCACAACCTGTCCTGTGGGTAGATTTCTAAACAACTACGCATGCAACCATGCAATATACATTTGACATGTGAGACTTACATGGTTGTCCCTGAACGAGGACACACCTCGCTGTCCGCGAACCAGGACACGCAACAGAAACATCCACTGTGTGCATCCCAAGGAGAACCCCTTACGGAGAAGAGTTGCGAACACACGCGAAACAGTTGCGGGCTTGTAATACCAACCGTTGCGAAACAAGTACCGGCGTGTACGGGAACCCCTTGTCGTAGCTGAGGAAGTGTTTCGTATACAACGACAGAGCCACACACGCGACACTGCGAAACAGTGTGTGTTTACTAGCTACTAGTTCCTGTGTGTGTTAGCAGCTAGTAGTTTCGTTTATGTTGATAGTAGTAACTTAATTAGTTGTAGATACTTTGTAGTAGGAGTGAGAGTACGTCTTCCTCTTTACTTAGATAAATAGATAGTTTTATGTGTTTTTAGCCCTTACTGAATCCGAATACCCGCTCTGTCGGTTGCCATATTTTTACATATGCGTTTTTGGCCCTCTCCCCTCCTGAAATAGCCCTTTTCGTACGCTACCTTCACTACCTGTGTAAGTGCCTCTTTTAGGTGGTTCCAAAATTAGCGTTATTTGCAGGTTCTATGTCCTTTTTCCCTATAGGTGGACAGTAAAAGATATGAGCCCTGAACAGTCCCTAGAGGATCTAGCTGTAAGCGCTATTTCCGTGGCGGAGCTTCAAGCGTTGACTGTTTCTGCAGGATCAGTTGTCTGGCTTGAGGGTGACATGCCCAACTGGGGTTCCCTTGTTTCATGCCTTGCTAGTGGCAGCGAAGTCCGTGAGTTCTCACCTGAGGGTGCGTCCTGGAGTGCTGATGAGGTTCGCTCGGTACTAGGTAAACTTCGGGTCCGTGCGACCGAGGGTGTATCGCATGTTGTGTTGTCTCAGTGCGAAACTCTCACCCCCGCGAACTGGGACAGGTTGCTAAAGTCCTTGGAAGAGTTGCGTTGTGTCGTCTGGGTTTGTACCAGCACTGGTGCGACTGTTCCCGATACTGTTCGCGGTCGTCTTAGTGATCAAGTGTCGGTGGTTGGCGGTTTCGATGTCCGTGTTGCGGCTGAGGTTCTGGGTGGTGAGGTGGAGACGGTACGCCTGCTGGAAGGCGCGCACGGTCTTAACCTTTTAATGAACACAGCTGTGCGCAAGGGACTAACTGATCAGCTTCGCCTGGTAGCTGCGAGCTCCGGTTCGCTGTTCGATGGCCCAGTAGCGGCTATGGATTTTTTGAATGCTTTTGGACAGTTATGCACAGGCAAGGTTGGTTTCTCCGCAACTTGGGATTGGAACAAAGAGAGCCCTGAGCGCAAGCGCCTGGTACGCACAGAACTTTTAAAATGGTTCGCTGTGGATGGGGTCCGTGTTACTGATGGCGCTTCTGCACTAGTCAGCCAGAATGTGCAGGAACGGTACATTGAGGTTGCAGAACTGTTACGACGCAACGTTCCACCTATGCACGCTGTTAGTGCGTGCGTGCAGAATTAAGATCGGCAGTCAGCTGTTGCGGCCCGTAGCGCGGTACGGTCTGCATCCGTGATACCCGCTGACAGTGACGGTGTTCCGTGCATGAGGTCACCCTCAGTGGTGGAGTGGCCTACCCCGACAATGTGTCCGAGTTCGTGCAGGAGCACGTTGTATCGAGTCCCGGTACCTGTACCGCGGAACAGTTCATAAATACGATCCTTGTTGACGAACATTGTGTGGTTCAATCCTTCCGCTGCAGGTGCGGCATGCAAAGCGTACGCGGCTGCACCCCCGTTGAGGTCTGCAATCTTCTGGTTGCCTAGCAGGCGTACTGGTACCACTGTCGGGTCTGTAGCGGCGTTGCTGCCGCGGGTGACGTTGATCTGCACACCTGTAATGGTAGACAGGTCCTGAGCAGCGGCGCGTAGGTCAGTAACTAGTCCGTCGCGTGGCCCTGATTCGGGAACGGCAAGTGTGAAGGTACAGGATGTGGTTTCGCCGGTGTGATCATGATCGCCGGGGTTCAGGAAATTAACAACGCTGGTAAAAGCGCTGCTAGCTTTGGAGATGACGGAAGACAAGCCTGATGCAGTGTCAGCAACGTCTGATGCAGTGTCAGATACGCCTGATGCAGAGTCGACGACGGCTGATGCGGTAGCGAATGTTTGTCCGTCAGGGAGAGGCAGATTTTCCCGCACCCAGTTCCCAAGCCCGCCGGACCAAAACATGGCTGCTACGACGGTACCGCCTACTAGCCTGGCTAACATAATCACTTCTACTCCTTGGTTTGCTTGCATCCATTGCTTATGTCTTACATCCAGTACTACTGAGGGCGGCTTCAGGCAGCGGCATCCCACCCGGGGTATTTCAGGGGGGTTTCAGAAGAAAAGTTGCCTTAATGTCCTATTTGTGGCTTTTAGGCCCAAGTCTGGTCTTGACTAGGTTTTCTGTTGGCCAATCGAGCGGGAAATGCGTCGGTGATTCTCTTGTGCCGATGAGGCACTAGGGAGGGGGTCCACCATTACTCCCATTAAACCTGGTTCGTCGTTTTCACGACCTGCGTTGGCTATCACGACGGCTAGATATGGGAGCACTACGGCGCCTGCTATAAAAAACCACTTGGGCCAACCGGGAACGACAATTGCGGCCAAAACACATGCTGTCCGGATCGCCATTGCTATTAAGTAACGTTTAGTTCGGCCGGCTTGTTCACTGCTCAACGCTCGGTTTGTTTGCGTGATGGTGTAGATGTTTGTTTGCGTGATGGTGTAGATCTCCGGTGATGGGCCACTACCTTTGTTCCCCTTCGACATAGCTCTATTTGTTCTGTAAAAGAATGGAAAGTCAAGTAGAGGCTTCGTTCAAAAATACACACTGACCTGTAGCGCTTCACAGCACCTGGTCCGCCAGTGGCCGACTAGGTGCTTGACAGAACAGTGTTTGAGACGACCCTAGAGATAGAACCCGAAAGGGACAGACCATTTTTATCGCTAAATGAAGGAGACCAGTGACTAGCAAGAGTGCAGAAGCAGCGGAGGCATATACGGCCGCCGATAGCTTGACGGTTCTGGAGGGTCTGGACGCGGTTCGTAAGCGCCCAGGTATGTACATCGGATCTAACGACTCCCCCGGTCTGCAGCACTGCCTGTGGGAGATAGTTGACAATGCTGTAGATGAAGCCCTTGCAGGTTACTGTGACACGATCCTGATCACCCTGCACAAAGACTTGTCTGTTGAGGTAGCCGATAACGGACGTGGGGTACCTGTAGATGTTGAGCCCAGAAGCGGTCTCACTGGTGTGGAGCTTGTCTTCACCAAACTGCACGCGGGCGGTAAGTTCGGAGGCGGCGGCTACAAGGTGTCTGGTGGTTTGCATGGTGTGGGTGCCAGTGTCGTTAACGCACTATCCACCCGGCTAGACGTATCGGTTTTGAAAGGTGGCAAGGAGCACCACCTCAGCTTCGCTGAAGGTAAGCCCGGCCACTTCAATGCTAAGGGAGCTTTCACCCCAGGAAACGTTTTGGGAAGCACTGGCTCCTCCCCTTCTGGTGCACACGGTACAACGGTTCGGTACTGGCATGACAAAAACCTGTTTCTACCTGAAGCCAAGATTGACCGGGAAGCAACATACTCCCGAGCCAGGCAGACCGCATTCCTAGTTCCAAATTTGAACATCACTGTGCGCGACGAACGCGAAGATGAAGTGACTCAAGAAGTTTTCCATTATCAGGGTGGCATTAAGGACTTTGTTGACTACAAAGCCAAGGACAAGCCAGTCACTGACACTTTCATTATTTCCGGTCAGGAAACTTTCACAGAGCTCGTACCTGTTGTGGAAGACGGTAAGACCACCATGCAGGATGTGGACCGCGATGTTGAAGTAGAGATTGCCTTACGCTGGGGTACCGGCTACGACACTGAAATTGTTTCTTTTGTAAACATTATCTCCACACCTAAAGGCGGCACACATATTGTTGGCTTTGAACGGTCGGTAGTGAAAGTTGTTAACGATCAGCTTAAATCAACCCGCTTGCAGAAAAGCAACGACGATTCAGTTTTGAAAGAAGACGTACTCGAAGGTATGACAGCTGTAGTTACCGTTAAGGTTCCTGAACCTCAGTTTGAAGGTCAGACCAAAGAAGTCCTTGGTACCCGCGCTGTTACAGGTATCGTGCAACGCATCGTAGCTACCCAACTCACCGAGATCCTCACATCTAAATCTAATAAGGTGGAGAACCGCAGGGTTCTTGAAAAGATTGTTGCTGCTGCGAAAGCTCGTATAGCTGCCCGTGAGGTTAAAGAAACTAAGCGTCGTAAGAGTGCTTTGGAGTCCTCTTCGCTTCCAACTAAGTTGGTCGACTGTCGCAGTAGTGAGATCGAGAAGGTGGAGCTTTTTATCGTTGAGGGAGATTCAGCACTCGGTACTTTCAAAGGTGGTCGTGATTCAGACTTCCAGGCTGCGTTACCTATCCGTGGTAAAATTTTAAATGTCATGCGCGCTTCGGAGAAGCAAATGCTGGCTAACACCGAGTGTGCGGCAATTATCCAGGTCATTGGTGCAGGCTCCGGGCGATCTTTCGATGTTGACGCTCGTAGGTACGGAAAGATCGTCATGCTCACCGACGCTGATGTTGACGGTGCGCACATTCGTACACTGCTACTCACCCTGGTGTACCGGTACATGAAACCTCTGATAACCGAGGGGCATGTGTACTCGGCTGTACCGCCGCTGCACAGAGTTCGTGTCGGTGGGGTAAACAGCAAAGAGGTGTACTACACATACTCTGACGATGAGCTAACAGCTCTGCTGGATAAGCTTCGAAACGCTGGTAAGATCGTTCATGACGAAGGCATTCAGCGCTACAAGGGTCTAGGTGAGATGGATGCTGACCAGCTGGCTGATACTACGCTGGACCCTAAGCAGCGTCACATGCGTCAGATCACTATCGATGACGCTGCTGAAGCTGAGCAAATCTTTGAGACACTCATGGGTGCGGAAGTATCTATCCGACGCGATTACATTGTGGAAAATTCCAGCTTGATGGACAAGTCACTACTAGATACGTAAAGCACTTCACACTACTGCTATTTTTTAAACCCGCGTATTACTACGCCTTTGGGGTAACAAATGTAGGTGGGACTAAAACGGTGGTAGGGAGTTTAGTCTTCCCAGACCGAACCGCCGAGTGTGTATGAGGCTAGTTCTACAGGGGCAACGCCAAGCGCAATCTCGAGTGCCTTGGTTCCGGAGCATGTGGAAGAGCCCATATCAACATCAGTTGAGGCGGCGCCGTAGTTTAGGTTTTCAACAATTCTGGCTATACAGCCGTCTGGGGACATAGTTGCTACACCCAGGTCACCGTCGCCTGAGACAGCCACCGAAACCTCGGTGGTACCGTCAAGTGCAGACACCGCAGCGCCGTTTTCCACAATTACAACACCGGATCCTACAGCTAGTAGGTCACTTGTGTACGGAGAGTAGAAACCAAAATCTCTTGCTACTGCTAGTTCGGCAACGACCACGCGGTCGAGACGGGAGCTGGCTTCAGCCGAGTCGGTAGCGTTGTTTAAGAATTCGTAGGACACAGCTCCGACGGCAAACAGTATCCCCGTGATAACTAGGGTCACAACTAGTTCCATGAGTGTAAATCCCCGGTGGTTACGCATGCATCCCATCGTGTCCGTAAACGGGTTTATGTCAACGTATTTATTCAGTAATGATGTAGACAGCCATATGTAAGCGCGCACAGTCAAAGGTATGAATGTCGAATTCTCCCTGCTGCAGACGCCTTTTGTGTCGTCCTGGGTGGGTAAGGCTGTGCGCGGAGACCTGCACAGCAGTGACTTGGAATCCCGCAGCAGGGCCTGGGCTTACTGGGCTGTAACAAACATTGAAACTTTCACAGGAGCTAACGGGCGCGAATACCAGGGAATTAAACTCCCAGGTGAATTCTACAAAGCACCTAACTTTGGTACGCCTCATTTGGAAATACCAAGTTGGCTTCTTAACAAGGTAGATTCTGAATTCCCGCTGCGGTTGGCCGCACTGGGTAACGGGTTGAATTTCGGGTGGTGGCTGCCGGCAGAGGCTACCGCTACCAAACGGGCCATGTTGCTGAGTGGCCCTGTCAGCGCTCCTCTGTACAAGTTAGAAGCCACGCGGGATGCGTTGGTTACAACCGTAGAAGATCAGACAGCCTACTTGAAGAGTAACTGGTCAAAGGTAGAAGATTACTTGGCTAAAGAACAGGTGAAGCTTAGCCGCTTGCTAGCGACTGGTTTTAGCAGCGAGGACATAATCGCTTTTCACCCTGATATGAAAGTGACGCTCGGACTTAAGACCACCCAAATGTCTGCCCGCATGGACGAGAAGCTCGCAGGTACGGCAGGCACCCGCCTGGCCCGTCGTGTGGGTCTTTGGACCGTGAGCTTAGGCGATGTCAGTTGGGGGTGCCTTACCCCGCGCTTAACTAAATCTTCGCAGTGCGGTGACAGGTTGTACCTACCAACAGGTGAGAGTACAACCTCACTGCTAGTTCGAGGTTTGATACTTAAAGCTTTACTGGATAACGCAGGACTGGGCGGGGCACACGAGGTTCCCCACACTTGGGTAAGTTCGACGAAGGGTTCCCTGCGGGCTATGCCCGCGCGCAACGGTGAGGCTCTACCCAAAGCCTCAGATACAGCAGTGGTGGCGTTTGTTAACGCTTACCCTCGGGCCAACGACGCGTGGCAAGCTATTCAAAAGTGGTGTGCTAGCAGGCCAGAGTCTGCGTGCCTTGTCATACCAACAAAAGAAACCTTTCTTAAATCTCACAGGCGCGTTAGAGAGGCAGCTTGGAGATCTCAGAGACCAGATCCGGTGTGCACAGAAGTTGTTATGCCGTTGGTGTGGAGTACTGACAACAGTACTGGTGAAAGATCGATACTGCGTTTAACTTTTGTTAGGTCCTGATGTTCATCATGAAGCGTCGTGCGGACATTTACTTTGTGACTCACGGTCACTCCTGCAGTTTCGGATACTGGGCAAAATTCCGGATCTGGGGACAGTTTCCCCCGTGATCTCGATAATTTACTTAGTCTCGATTCTTCTTAGGAAGTCTTGATGAGCAGCGATATGGGATCTAACGCCTACCAAGTTTATGGGTTAGCTATTGGGTTTGACCCTGAATCACTAAAAACCTTGCATACGCAGATGGTCAAAAAATATCACCCAGATAAGCCAGGTGGAGACAGGGAACTTTTTGAGAAATACCAAACTGCTTACGAAACTCTGAACGACCCGGCTTTGCGTCTTGAAGCACGTAAAGCTGAAGAAGCTCGTCTGTTTCTCAAGTACAACAAGCCTAAGCCAGTACCTAACAAGACTTACACAGTTCCCAGTGCCCCAGTTAACAAGGCGCCGTATGAAACCTCATTCACCTATACTCAGTCTCAGCAGAGAGTCGCACCTATCAACCGTACTGCAAGCTATTCCAAAGCTGATCTATTTCAAAAAGCCTCCCTGCAGGTGCTTCACTTCGCGTTACTTCTAGTCTTCCCGCTGGCGTTCTTGTTGTCAGGACTGGGAATTGGGGAGCAGGTCTTATCTCTTTGGGGAATAGGGACTATGGTTTTGGTGGTAGCTGTGCAGGCCTTGATGTTCCCACTTACTTTTAGGCTCGCGGGTAAAATATACCGTGAGCGTACAGGGATGTTTTTCACTATGTCCGCGTTCTACTTGCTTACCTCTGCTGCAGTTTTAATAGGTTTGTCTCTCTACGGCCTGGGTTTGGCTGTAGCAATTATCTACAGGGTGCGGTACGAGGTTTTAAGGCGCCGTACACGCACTAAAGTGAGTTAAAACTCCCTACAGGTAGTTACCGTGGCTGGTATTGTTAGGCATCTCCGAAAATAGTATTGACCCTAACGCTCTGTTTGACCTACCCGTAGCTAGCTGGGCAAAATCGCATTTTCCTGCACAGTACACGCTCGTGAGCATAAATTCTAATGGCGCAAAAAAGCCCGTAAGTGCTCTTATATTTGTGGAATCTGGGTTCAGGGTAAGTCTGCTTAGCTACCTGGTACCCGCGAACATGCGTGTGGCTGTTGGTAACGCAGTAGAGGTTCCTTTCGGTACTTCTTCTAAACGAGGCTTGGTTGTGTCTTTCTCTTCAGAGAAGGGAAAGGCAAGTAAGCCCATCACACAGGTTTGGGGAGTTAGAGCTAAGTCTTCGGAGATCGAACTGGCCCTATCGGTAGCTAAGCACCACTTCGTTTCTCCGGAGAAAGTACTCGTTCGTCTTTCACCCAGGACCGGAAAAGGGGCTGAGCCGTTAGAGGTTGGCAAACTCGCTCTGCGCTCCGGTACAAAGAACGTGCTGCCTACTAAATTCAGCAACAGGCAAGTTATCGTACCTGGCCCCAGCCTTGACCTGGCTGTTGTCGCTGCTCAGGAAGCCATGCGACTTAATGAGAATGGTCAGGTCCTTATCCTGTGCCCAACTGTGGAGAGCGTTAACGCCGTGCACGCTATGTTCTCCGGTGGAGCGGTGAAACTTGATGCTAAAGCCCTGCGTGGTTCGTGGGTTGCGTTTCGGGACGGTAAAGCACAGGTGGGTGTTGGTACACGATCTGCGGCACTGTACTCAGGTGACCACCTAGGGTCCATCATTGTCGTCGACGACACGCACCCCGGTCACGAAGAAATTGCGCAGCCTTACACGCACGCACGCGACCTGGCACTTGCAAGATCTCGCGTTAGTAATTTAAAGATTTCCCTCATCTCCCCCGTACCCAGTGCGCAGGCACTGGAGGGCACACGTGCGGCCTACCCTGTGGGGACTTGGCCTAAGGTAACTATTGCTGATAGATCTGAAAATGGGCATTTGACTGCAGCTGTTTGCCCAGGGATGGGTAAAGCTATTAGTAGGGCTAATAAAGCTCACAGGTCCTCCTTGGTTCTAGCTTCGGCTTCGTTAGCGGTACGCAGATGTGCAACTTGCGGCGCTGTTAGACAATGTGAAGAATGTAGTGAGACTCGTTGTGCCCATCTCACTGAATGCACGGCTTGCGGTAACAAAAACACCAGGGTAAGTGGTTGGGATGAAAAACGGCTCCGTGAAATTTTTGGTAAAGACGTTAATATCGGTTCAGCTTTCGGAAGCAGAACGACTGTAGCTACTACGGTTGTTGCCTTTGATGTTGACGCGATGCTTTACGCACCGGGGTTGTACCCCAACATCAGCGCTGCACGGTACCTATGGCAAGCAGGGATGCTAGCCGGTGGCCGCGGTGAACTTGTTATAGGAACAACCCATACAGAAAACCAGGTGCTTAGGGATCTGGCTGCGAACCGGGGTCTTTTACCTACTGCTCGCGGGTCTGCCGCTGAGGCTTTAGCTGGGAACCTTCCACCTTATGGCCGGCTGATCACAGTGACACTACAAAGGAAAACCAAGCCTAACGTAGCCTCGTGGCCTGGTTCGGTTTCCTCACCTCGGCTTGTTAAGCCTGGCTTGTGGGAAGTACTAGTACGGATTTCTAAAGAAGAATTTTTGTTGCTGGAACCTATAATGATCAAAGCTCGTAAGAACTCCAAAGCCAAGATAAGGGTCTCCTAGCTTTAAAAGAGTGTGGTTAGTTTTACAGACCTGAAGCTAGGTCAAAAAGTATGGTTAGTTTTACAGACCTAAAACTAGGTCATCAATGTCGCCTTCACCAGTGAGACGCGACAGTGTTAAGCCAGACCAAAGCCAGGTGCTTACAAGAATCTTCTGCTGAGATGTACCAGACTTACGTAACTCAATCATTTCTTCCTCAATGTTTGGTCCCTCGAGCAATCCAAGGCGTCCGGAGATAACAACACGAACAACTACTAGTGAGGTGCCTAGGTATTCCCATTCCTGTTCGGTTAGGTGGGAGCGCTTAGCGAGTGTATGTGCGGTTGTTTTTAGACTGTCTCTCAAGCCTTTCAAAATAACCGGGTCCGTATTTATTTCAAATTCAAGTTCAGAAATGGGATCGAAGCCTTCCAAGTGAAGCACAAGGCGGCGGACGATGGGGTGAACCCGAGTGGGTACAACACCGTCAGTGCTACCCAGTAGGTCCAGTATGGAATCTACGTATCTGCGAAGCATTGCCGCTTCCGGTCCACAAATACCCACTGATGCGAGGTCTGTCAGTTTCACTTCACTCATTTGTGGACTTCAGACGGACGGAGAGACCGGACAGTGCTAGAGCTTGAGCGATAATTACTTCTTCATTCTCACAGTACATTGTGATGTCAGCTTTGCCTGCGGATGCAAGTGCCATAGTTACTTTGAAGGCCTCATCTTCTTGGATATTCAAGTTTTGCATGAGGGTACGCATAACCCACCTGGGGGTAACGTTTCCGTCTTGCTCAACTATTACAAGGAAGCTCATAAGCACAAACAGTGCACACAATTTGCGATTCGTCCATGAGGCTTAGGCTCAGGATTAGCAGTACGAAACTACTGAAGTAGCATCTCAGTCAAAGCTGACAGACCGTGCTCTGACCAGTTGCCCGTGTAGGACTCAACTAGTAGCGTGTTGTAGCACTCTGGGGTTAAATCCCTTGACCTTAACCCGAGAGAAACCCGGTAACGGTCTTCACCTGCCAGTAGGCCTAACGAACTTAAATTGCAGAGCAGATTCCATTCTGACTGAAGCAAGTCAGCTTCGTGTGTCCTGTACTTCGTGTAGCAGGCTGCAACTGTAGGGGTCTCATTCTGTGGGTTTGAGGCAAACACTGACATGATCTGTACAGCCTCACTACCTACCGCGGATCTGAGTTCTTCCGAGGAGCTGCTCAGAGCCTCGTACAGGGGCGTGTCAGCGTACTGTAACGCTTCCTGGGGTAGGTTGAACATGTAAGGAACTGTGTGGTGGTTGCCAAAAGTGCCAAGTGGGTTTCGGGCCGGGTGGGAAGGGCTGTGAGCGCTGGCCTGTCAACGGTCTGTTGGTGCTGGATTGTCCCCGTTCGGGCGTATGGCCCGCCATGCCGCGTCACTGGGGTCTTTCCCGTCAAGGATAGAGAACAACACTGACTTGTTCCCCACGTGTGAAGCCTCTACCGCGCGCGCGAACTCTGCCCTTGTGAAACCCTCACCAAGTGTTGTTCTTAACTCAGAATATTCGCGTGAATACTTTGTCATCAGCAGGCGATGTCGTGCTTCGAGGTCCTCTACTAGAACACGAACTTTGTTGTATATCTCATCTGGTACACCTTCCAGCCAAGAGTTGAAATCGTAACTTTCCTTCCCGCTTAATAGTTTCCACACAGAGAGTTCATTTGTTCCAGTAACAATCTGATGCAAACGCTTATACTCCACATGTTTGATCTTTACACGTTCGTCACTTTCAAGAAAATGCACGACGACGCCTTCCTTACCCGCACGCTCACCCAGCGTCAAAACGTCGCGGAACTGTTTATAGGGGTGCTCCTCAACTACAGGCCCGGGCCAAGAAACACGCGCTTCATCCAAAGCAACGCTGCGTCCAGTAGCGGTGTTTAAAGCACCTAAAAGCACTAAGTCATCTAGTGTGTTGTAGTTGCACACTATCCTGTTAAGTGGGTAAATAATCTCGAACAGGTAAGTCCACGCGGGGTTCAACTTAACTTTAGACGCATAGTTCGCCTGCCACAAAGAGTTCGCGTGGACGCTCTGCTCAGATGTGAACGACCCTCTCGTGGCGATCGCCTGAACCCCGCCTCGGGGGTAGGCGATACCTAGGGACCCGTCAAGTTTTTCAGTAACGTGAACTGGTCCGTGCTCGGAAACTGTTTCCTGCCCGTAGTTGAAAAATTTCCGGAAACCACGAGCGATCACTTCACCTTCTTTGTTAGTGATCAGTCCCCTGCATGTGCGTGTAACTTCATTCCAGCAGGAAGAGTACTGAGCCAAAGCCGTATAGTTGTATACCGCGAAGCCGTCGTTATCGACCGTGCGTTTAACGTAACCTTTACGCAGCATTTCTCCCAGAAGGTCACTATCTAAAATATCGTTAATGTGCACATTTGGAATAGTTCCCAAACAAGGTATTTTTGCCAGCAGCTAACCCGAGATTATGTTTGGTAACCGTGAGTATCCCGGTGGGTGGCGAGCAAAGGTAAAATAGGCAATCTCCGTTTTATTGCGTTAATACACCTGACATCGCGTTTACAAAGTATCGTAGTGGAGTACGGGCGTGATCTTCTCTGGTGCGGGCGCACCACGGTAGACATATTTGTATACTTGAACGGGGGGTTTCGGGCCAGTCACGGCTTAGAGGGCCGACACTGTTTATATGGCTCAGCTGGAAGTAACTCGAGATCATTGGTTGAACACCGTTGTGGGACTCATTGACGCTAGTTTCTATCTATCCCCAGAAGAGCAGTACGCCAGTACTAAAATTATCACCGGCTTGCTGGACCGCCTCAACATACCCGACAGGGGCCAGCCACTTGTTATACCCATGCCGGTAGTACAAGAGATGCACGCCAACTACTACAGCACAGCTTTAGACACCGTTAACTCAGGACTGCCTCGCCAGACACGCTTTGTAAACAATCAAGATTGCGTGACCAGCCTGGAAGCTTGGCGTTCCGCGCTTGAGGGAATGATCCTGCAGGCTTACCCGGATTTGAGTGGAGATCAGAGGCTTCTCCTTGCCAAAGTTTTGAATGACTGGTTGGCTGCGGTAGGTATTCCTAACCGTGCTGCTAGTTTCCTACCGGCCCAGGTTCTCAGGGCTCACCGGGACCTTGACGACAACTAGTCGCACCTATTACCCCGTGATACCAATAAGTGTTGGTAACTAACGTATTTAATCCCCGCCGAGTGCGTAAATGACCTTGCCAAACGTGAAAAACTCCAGACGATCATACGTATGAGAGCACACTTGTGGACGTCAGGCCCTTTCCGAGGTTGGCCGGCTTCCCGTTCCGAAGAGACAGAGTTCATAAACCATGCCCGAGACGATGCCGACGAGGAAGCTGTATTGGACACACCCGTTACACGCAGTGACATAGTAGCTGTATCCGTTAGCTTGCGAGAAGGAGCAGAATACGGTGCGCTGCGTGAATTCCTCCCCGGGTTGACTGCGGAAGGTTTAGTTTCTTCGTATGAGTACCTTGAAGCAGGGAGAGTGAGAAGTTTAGAGGCATGGAACTATATTGAGAAACTTCATTCGTTTACCGCCACTATTTTAAATGCTGCGCGAGCTGCTGAAGTAGTACCAGCAGCTGTGGGCAGGCTACTACGCGAGATGCAACAGGGTAAGAATGAGCTTCACTTTGTGCGATGCGTGCAGTCTTTCGAAGAGAGAATACGCGAAGAGACCCGGACTGCTCTGAGACTTGAGAAAGAATTACACAACCCCCGCTATTCCCCTAAGACCAAACTACGCATTGGGGAGGAACTGTTTCACCCAGCACGCGAGTGCGCTTGGATGTCTCCCTACTACCTACCAAGTCGGGTGACAGATTTAAGTCCTGAGCGAATAAACTCCATCATGGGTGAGAGTCTTCGTACCGGTTCAAAAGACGTTTAAGACCTGTCGCAACATCAACAGACCGCTGATGTTGAAGTGAAGACCGAAAACTTGCTGTAACTCCCTGTTACTTGGCTAGCGGCGACCTCGCGCGCACGGTTGGTTTAAACGAAGCTAGTTTCCATAAAATATATAAGGAGAAAACAGTGATTAACGTCATCGAACCAAACGCAACCGTTGAAATTGGAACTACACCTATTAAAGGTCTTTCCATTTTTGAAGGGGACCGCGACGAGCAGTTCCCTGTATGGTCAGGCGAATGCTCGTCCTGGGGTACAGTGCAAACTATCCTCACATCCTACAAGCCACATAATTACAGCTCTGTTGTCAAAGTGTACGTAGAACTTCACGACGGCAGCGTCGCAGAAATATCGCCTATGGCATACAACTTGTAAGCCGTAAACAAAACTAACTGAACCCCCTCACATACGTGAGGGGGTTCTTTAATTTCCAGCATCCGCAACAACGGTCTGTTGATGTTGGACCTGTCTCGCTAGCGTGCCGATACTATGTACATGCGAGTAAACATTGATGGGGCACCCGCGTACGCCATTGCGTACTGCTTCCTGGAAGCCGGTGAGACCGTATTTATCGAAAACGGTGGCATGGCTTTAATGAGTGAAGGTATTCAGGTAAACATGAGTACGGGAGGAGGGCTTAGTAAAGGCCTAATGCGTAAAGCTTTCGGTGGCGAGTCTTTGATCATGGGCGCTTACAAGGCTGAGGTGTCAGGTGCTTGGGTAGCAGCTAGCCCTAAATACCCAGGAGACGTTAGGCCTTTAGACCTTAGTACAACAGGGTCGCTACTAGCACAATCTGGCGCCCTACTGGCTTTTGATGACCGTGTAGATGTTTCCGTTAGACCCTCTAGTGTGAGTTCTGCACTGGCAACACGCGGAGTTACCTTGTTAAAAATGAGTGGGCTCGGTATAGCTGTAATTGGTACTTACGGAGCTATTAGCGAATTTGACGTCAAAGACGGTCAGTCTGTAATAGTGGACACTGGTCACCTCGTAGCGTTCTCTGAGAACATGGATATTGAAACAGGGTTCCTGGGAGGCATCGTTACTAGTGCAGCCACTGGTGAAGCTTTAGTTTCTAAACTACACGGACCAGGTCACGTGTATATCCAAACACGAGCTGAGGAGCAGCTGTTCGGGTGGATTAACCCGCAACGAAATCAGAACGAGAAGTAATCTTTATGGCACAACAAATGTCCCTTGACTTCACAGGGTCTAGCCAACAGCGGATACGCCACGCTGAGAAGGTACAGCGGGAACAGGAACAGCCATCGTTGTTTGCCTCGTGGTCACCCAATATTGATATTCACCTGCACTCCACTACTGAAGCTATAGCAAACATCGCTGGCGGGGATCCGGAACGAGCTCACCACTGGTTAGCTGGAATCACAGGCGGTATTCGAATAATCAAAACTAGGCGTGTTGCCTTTGATGTGAACAAGTTAGACGTTCTTATGTGGTTGCGTCCCCCAGCTAACGTAACCCTAGATGCGGCCTGTGCCACTTTCGCTAAGGCACTATGGGCCCACAAGCTAGGGCTTAAGCCACTCAAAGTATCAAGGTCTGGATCCAGGCTCACTGCTAGCTCGCCCCGGTGGCCTACCGGCATGGGAGTAGAAGACGCCCCTTGGACAGCTATTAGTGCCCTGGTGCACAACGATGTACCACTGGATGTGGTACCTGAAGCTCACGCTCTGCTGGAGCGACGCTTGAGAGACTCCGGAGCTAACATTGCCATTGCTTCCCTAGCCGGTTCAGCTGTGAGACTTGAAACTAGTCGGCCTGAGATACTTGAAAGACTGGGTTTGCCGGCGCTCGCTTTTGACGGTGAGCCCAACGCTGGGCGGTACAAGATACCCCTACTAGCTGCGCAGCCGCTTTTAACTCAACCTTTGATACATGTTCCAGACAAGCTGCAGAAGCAGATTCACGAAGCTACCCGCAGGTCCACTCCCCTAAAGCCGCATGATCCATTCCCCTGGACCTTGTACAACTTCCAGGCAACAGATGGTGGTAAAGCCTTGCGGATCCTTACCACTACCGGCGGTGTGCTACTTGCTGGCGACATGGGTAGCGGTAAGACCACTGTAGCTCTGGCACTAGCTCACGAGATGGACCTGTGGCCACTTTTGGTGGTTGCTCCCCTGTCGGCTTTCTCCACTTGGGATAGACAATTGAGGGAAATGGGAAAGAAAACGTATTTGGTTACAGGGCCTGCACGTAAATGTTGGGAGGAGCTGGAGACGGGTGAGTACGAGGCGGTAGTAATCGCCTACGACAGAGTAGCTGCGTTCTCAGAGCTCATTGAGCATCTCAACTTTAAATGCGCTGTTGCTGACGAGATTCAAAGAATCCGATCCGCAGGGTCTCGCAGGTCTAGATCGATGCGGGCTCTGGCCGGGAATATCCCCTACCGTATCGGTTTGTCTGGCACCCCACTAGTTAACGGTGTGGCAGATCTGCTTCCTATCGGTGCATGGATTGCGCCCAGTGAGTGGAAGCCTCGTGCTAACGAAAAGGACTTAGCTGATATCTACCCCGGGGACGCTATTGAAGCGATTGCCGATCACCTGGGTACCTATATGGTGCGTCGAAAAATGGAAGATGTTCCTAGTGACTTACCCAAACGTAACGATCACCGCGTGTTTGTCCGCCTGAGTCGCGAACAACGCAGGGCATTAGAAGACTTGGAAGAAGAGGCACGTAAAGCCAAGGAAGACGGGGCTTTTGACGACCCTTCACAACGGATGCACGCCTTCGCAAAACTGCAGCAGATGCGTAAGATAGTTAACAACCCTAGTTCTGCTGGAGTGAACGGTCCCAATCCTAAACTTAGGGCAACTATTGACTTAGCCGAGGACTTTTTGAGTATGGGTCGCAAAGGGGTAATTTTCACTGCTGATCGGGCCACGTTTAGGGACATTGGTAAAGAGCTAGACGCACTAGGTGTCGGGTGGGTTGGTATATGGGGAGCTACCCCTGCTGCTGATCGCATAGCTAATGAGAACAAGTTTCACACAGACCCCGACATTAAAGTAGTTGTGTGCACTATTCAGGCTGGTTCAGAATCGTGGTCGGCTAGTCCTACCGCAACCTGGCTGATAACCACGTCTTATGTCTATGCACCTGCCAGCTTGGATCAGATGGCTGCTCGGGTGTACCGGATGAACTCAGACCCTAACGGTCCCGATATTGAAGTCATGTATGTGCACGCAGAAGGTAACGAACCCACACTGGATGACCGTATGCTGGAGATTCTGACGATTAAACGAAATATTTTCTCACAGGTAGTAGACAGGGCAAGTTTTGCCGACGGTACTAACACGCACTACTCCATGTCCGATCTTTTGTTCCTACTTACAGGTGAGAAGGACGACAAACGCGCTGCATTGGAGGCAGATGGTGCCCGCGCAGATAAAGTCGATGCCGATAAGAAATTACACGCCCGTAAGAGCCTGTACAAGAACAAGCGTGGGAATAAGGATCTGGCATCTGACGACGGATCCTTTGCCCAAACAGCTGAAGAGTGGGACGCCATGGAGCAAGAAGACACCCTGGAAGAGGACACACTCGAATATGAAGGCTTCGATGTTGCAGAAGGCGACGACTAGCCAGCGATTGGCAATCACGAGCAGAGCACGCACTGTACCTAGTGATAACACAAATTACTAGGATTGGACATTCTTTGAATACTAATAAAGTGGCCTACGCTGTAGTAGACACAGAAACCACAGGTTTCTCCCCTCGCAAGGGTGACCGCCTAATTGAGGTTGCTGTAGCAATCGTCGAAGACGGGCAGATCACTAAAACGTGGTCAACCCTAGTCAATCCCGGCAACGGAATTGACCCTGGAGCTACCCACATTCACCGCATTACGCGGGAGATGCTGGATACAGCCCCTAGCTTCGCTCAGATTGCTGGAGAGCTCATTGATCTTCTTAAGGGAAAGGTTCTAGTCGCACATAACATGCGATTCGATTCCTCGTTCCTTGAGCGTGAGTTTGAACTCATAGGTGTTGACATGCCCCGCGAGGGTCGCATGTGCACACTGGAAGGTTCACGCTTTTTGATGCCTAACTCTAAAAGCCACCGTTTAGGTGACTTGTGCGAGTCGTTGAATGTAACTTTGGATGGTTGGCACGCTGCTGAAGCTGATGCTGTTGCAGCAGCCAAGATCCATATTCACTTGTTGCAAATGGCACCTGCGTTAGTGGTCAACTCACCGAGTTCTGACCTCTGGCCGGACATGCCTATCACAACTTCAGCTCTACCAAGAGCTGCTTAAATACTAATGAAGACCCCGAGATATTTTCAACTCTCGGGGTCTTCACTCATTTTCAGGCCGGCTCACAAAAAGATAACCCCCGAAGGGGCCATCCTGAGGGTCTGAGCCCGGTGAGCTTTAGGAGCAGAACACGCTAGGCAGAGCCTGCACCTGCTGATCGGTAACTTCCCGGTCAACCTTAACGAACATGAAGTCCGCTACCGGTGCGCCCACCATGAAGGCTGGCACAGGGGCGGTGCGTAACTGATCGCTCACGGTAGCGATGTTGCCCGAGCAGGTAGTCGGGTATATCGCGCCCGGCTCGATCGGGTAACCGAACCCGTTGTACGTGGTCGAAGGAAAGAGGCTCTGCCTGTTGTAAGCGGTCTGAAGTACAGCCAGGTCAGCGTCGGAGACGTAACCCGCGCGCCAGTCAGGAGTGGTGGCGATACCGGAGTCGAGCGCCTCCCAGTTGTTAGCGGCCACCACGAAGTTCGGGGTGGACGGGTCGTAGGAAGTGGCGAGGACGATGTCCGGACTGATTTGGGACACTGAGATGTTGCCGTTTGCTACGACCTCCATGGTCCTATCAGTGAAGGTGCCGCCCAAGGTGACCCCTGTTGCGGAGAGCTTGGCATCAACGGCGGTGAATGTGGCGGACGGGCCGGAAGGTGTACCAGAGCCACCGGAAGCGGTGACGGTGCCGAAGTCAACGGTCTGACCCGGGAGGATCGGGAGCGGGCCGGATACGCAGTACGAGTAATCCGAGTTACACACCGAGATCTCACCATCAAGGACGGTGTCAGCGGTTACGGTACCGGCGATAGCGAACTGGGTGGGCGCACCGAGCGGGTTCACGGTGACGTGCGCTACGTTATCGCTCAAAGAAGCGTTAATGTCATCAAGAACACCTTGGGGGTAAGCGGTGACGTCGTCGTACGAGTTCATGTCAACTTGCTTGAACGCGGACTCACTGGAGACCACCTTCCCGATCTGGACAGCGCCAAACTCGGTAGCGGACTTGTTAGCTCCAGCGATGAAAGAGTTGTACGCAACGGCGGCCACAGCGGCGAGTATACCGATAATCACGATCACCACGATCAGCTCAATTAAGGTGAACGCGCGGCGGACTGGTTTCAGAGTAAATGTATCCATAAATACGACCGTGCGCGGGAGGGAGGATGCGGCAAGGATAACGATGATCACGATCACAACTTCAGCTCTACCAAGAGCTGCTTAAATACTAATGAAGACCCCGAGATATTTTCAACTCTCGGGGTCTTCACTCATTTTCAGGCCGGCTCACAAAAAAAGATAACCCCCGAAGGGGCCATCCTGTCTTTCCTACCAACCTGCTGCTTTTTTAGCAGCTGCAAGGTTTCCAAAAACCTTCCCGCATTTCTGAGGGTCTTCATAGTCCTCACAAACCAGATAAACAGTATTGTCTGGCGAAGCTAACATGTCTTCCCACTCCGCTTCCATAGTTTCTTCTTGGTCTTTATAGAAAGTAAGCTCCACGGCCATTGTTATCATTTTCATTTCGACTCGTTTTCAGGCCGGGGTTCCGGCACACATTCAAATCCCCCGCTGGTCTTCACGAATCTAAAGAATTTTTCTAGGGTGTCCCTAACGTGCGTATGCTCACTTAAGGGATTCACATCAGGGGGTGTGTCCAAATCCCCGTATGTCACAGTAAACTTGGGCACAACTCTGTACTCGCTGCCAGGTACGTGCACCTCTAGGTGCGTTCTTTGTGTTGATTCCACAACCGCAGATGACAAGGCAAGGTCGCCAAGGTCTACAAAATGGTGAAGTAGACCCTCACTCACCGACCATGACGCATTTGAGGTAATTATCCCCACTGGTACTAAACCAGCTTCAACAAGAACGCTAGCCACAAACATCCATTCCTGCTCATTAAATTTGATTGTACTGGTTGGTGAATCCGTGTGAGATGCTTGAAAGCTGCGCGTATTCATGTCCATATGTAACCACAACTGGGTGACAACATCGGAAAAGCGTGTAAAACCGGGGTTCTTGCTCCGAAGCATCCAGCACCAACAGTAACTTGTACAAATAATTATCATGAAGGGATACTTCAATGAGACAGAAAATTCTAGCCCGGTGGAACGACCGAGCAAAGAGTACAGCTTCACTAGGCATGGTCCTTGGACTGTTCCTCATGGTGGCCTCTTTTTGGTCAGTCGGACAGAACTGGATTTCTTACGACTTATCAGGAGCACCTGGTTGTTCAACTATCGGCGCGTCCACCGTCCTAAAAATGGAAGATGGTCAAAGCGTGAGTATAGAAACTCAATGTAATTCTGGCTGGGATGCGGTTAACACATCTCAGGAGCAACCATTGGGTGCTCAGAACAATAACGACAGTATTCCAACTACGCTTGGTTTACCAGCTGTTACGTTCAGCATCATGGCGCTACTTGCAATTAGTAGCCTAGGTCTTATCTTAAGGAACGCTCTAGTGTTCCTACCGGGTATTTACCTATTAAATCAACTGTTCACTACTTACAACCCCACGCAGGCTGCCCTACAAGGCAACCTAGGTGCCGAGTTCTTCTCCATGGAATTCGGATGGTCTGTAACAACATTTCTAGTTGCCGCAGCAGTCGCCCTGTTTTTAACAGGCGGTACGCTGGTAGCTGTCACAAACCACAGACTCCGTAAGCAAATAATCACCGAGGTTTCCGGTAAGGAAAGTCTCGGACTGGTCAGTGACCTTAGAGTATTTGCTAGATCCGGAATAAGTGGTGGCGGTTAATACACAAACTCGCACTCCAAACGAAAATAGCCGTACCCACTAGGGTACGGCTATTTTTTGTTTAAGTTTCTATTCGGAAAGACGAATAGGCATAACGACGCTAGTTAGGTCTATTACACCTGTAGAGTGGATAAACAGCGGGTTAAGCGGTGACGACCAAGATATAGTCAACTCTTCGTTAGGGCTGGTACGGGCGGCCTGCTGTATGTAGAAGATGTTAGCTGCGATAGTTGTGGGCATGGGAGATGACGATTCCAACTCTACTTCCTCAACGCCGGTACCCACAGCCGAAGAACCTGAAGACAATTTAAGGAATGACCCGTCAAACTCCATTACAAGCGGAGCTGAATCGTCAGCTACACAGGCCAGTCGTTCTACCGCATCTGACAGTGCAGAGCGCAACACGCGTACCTTGTGAGGTGGTGAGGTGGCGAGTATGTTCTCTACTGGTGCAAACTGTGACTCCAGCGTACGAACAGTCACTTTGTGGTTCTCACCAGAGAACACGACTGTACGGTAAGACTTGTCAAAGCCAACATGGGTTGATTTGAGGTTCTTTACGATCTCGAGTGCTTTAGTTTCAATAACTACTGACACGTCTTCGGTATTTGCCGCTGGTAGTGATGCTCTAGTGATTCGGATGTGGTCTGTGGCGTTAACACACAGGTTACCTTTACTAAAAGCTAGCTGAATAGCGGTCTGTCCTGATCCGGCGGTAACTTCACCGGCTACATCTTTGGTAGCTGCCAGGGCTGCAGCTAGGTTTGTTAAGTCTATTTCCTTATCGGCGGTAAGCGTGGCGCTCTGTCCGGGGAAGGTGGCTACCATGGTGTTGAAAGTGTAAGGCGAGTTGCTGCCTTCAAGTTCTATTTTTAACTTCCCCGAGGGTGCCGCTGAGACGGTAAGCAGTGAAGCCTTAGGAGCTTTGCTCAGCCACTTGATAAGCTGCTTAGGTGGCACCAGTGCAGTGCCGTTCTTGGCTCCTGTTACAGGTAGCTCGATAGTCACGCTCACTTCGCCATCTGAACCGGCTATAAGGAGTTTGTTGGCTTTCACTGTGAAGTTAACCCCAGTGTAAGCAACCAAAGACGCGGATTTGGTAGGTGTGACGCTTGCAGCGCTAGTCACAGCAGAAGAAAGCTCGTTAACAGTGGTGGTGAACTCCATGTAGAGAGTGTCGGCACGAAGGGCAAACAGAGAAGCTGGATTGTTAAGGGGTATCTAGCTCTATTCCCTCAGTGTTCTTGTTCCAAGCCGGGCATATGTCCTGGAAGAAACACCAGTTACACAATGGGCCGGTCTTAGTGGGCCATTCGCCGTCTTTAGCGTTGGACTTTATCTGGCGAAAAGTTGAGTCAACTTGCCTCTCAGTAGCTGCCAAACGAGCTGTCGTTACTTTCTCGGTGAGTATACCCTTCTCACGGTTGCCAGATTTAGTAAATACTAAACGCAGAACATCAGTCTGAATTCCGTACTGCTTCTTCAGCAGTACTGCATAGATACGTAGTTGTTCGAAATACTTGTCCTTAAAACGCGGTTGCGGTATTTTACCTGTTTTGTAATCTGAGACTGCCCAGTGAGTGTTGTCACCGTCTTTCCAGGAGTCAACACGGTCAACGTAGCCGTGCATAGGGACAGAGCCTACAGAAGAGTTAACGTACACTTCCCGGCCATCTATCGTGTCTCCTGTGGGTGTCACAAGTCCGGTTGGTGTGAAGTTGTTGACGCGTTCCATGTCGTACCAGGTCGCAACCACAACTTTTGTGTCTTTCAAAAGGCGCTTCTCATCATCTGAGCCTGCAGGGAACATTTCCCGTGCTGCAATAGAGCTGTGGTAGTCGCGAGTGTCTTCTTCGTACTCGGCTGTCATCTCTTCCCAGGCCACATCTACCAGGTCTTGTGAAAGTTCAACGGTTCGTTCACCCTGAGGGGTGGAGAAAGTGTGCTCGTAGGCGTAGTGAGCGAGGTTACCTTTAATAGTTGCCTCTGAAGGGGGTGTGGTCACCTTGCACACTGTCTTGTAAAAGAACAACTTAGGGCACTGCTTGTAGTCAGCTAGGCGGGAAGGTGACAGAAACTCTGGAAGGGCTGCGGAATGGTCATCAAAGGCGGGCTTAGGTGTGTCCATGTAGATCATGGTGCCTCACTTGGGTCATTTGACCACTTGTTGCAAACCCCTACTCTAGGCAAAAAACCGTTAATGGCATCCAGTAGTAACCGGGGTGAACATCTTGAAGAGCTACGACTTGGAGCAGGCAGGTTTGGTAAACCTGCCCCTTTCGGCTCTGGTGCACTTTCTGACCCCTATAGATACACAGCTGGGGGTCCAAGCTCGCATTTTGGGTACTAAAGGTGTGCTTTTTCGTGGTGGATTGAGCCAAGGGTTCTCACCCGAGGCAGTAGAGGAAATTGTTGCAGCTGGGGCTATTCGAACAGATCGCTGGTTGACGCCATACAGGGGTAACATTCTCGCTACGGTCAAAAGTGCACCAAGTGGTAGCGGAACCTTGTACTGGGGGCCGCAAGAAGTTTACGGGTTACCTAACCTGTACGCACGGGGCGGAGTAGAGGACCAGCAGGTGCGAGAAGTGCTCAGATGGATATCTCGTTACGGCGGTCCTAGTAAAATGTTATCTTTACCTGATGTCGGAGTTACACTTTCGCCAACACGGAGTGGGCTGGTTGTTAAATCAGATCTTGGGGTCACGCATAGGTAGCTTCACCCATTCGATAGTCTCTGTGGGTTTACCCACACGGAGGATTGCTTCACCGACTCCCATGCGTCGAAGATCGTCTGGGTCAATGACGTGCTTTAGCTCTTCTCTGACAGAGAAAGATTCCATGACTTCACCGTCTTTGTTGCGAGCCTGCTTGTTGAACAGCAAGCCCCTAGATTCGCTAACCGTCTCAGAATGCTGCTCCTTGTAAACTTGTCCGATGTAGTCGGCGCAAATCTTGGCTGATTCCGGCTCACCTTGGCTCATGATAATTGCGATGTTTACGTTTTGTGTGAGCTTGCCCCAGTCGTCGCCCTGCTCATCCATCCAGTCCTTAGGTCCCTGTGTACACAAGGTCATTGATATACCTGCGCTACGGGCCCGACTGAGTAGGCTCTGAACTATCTTACGGTTGACCCAGTTGGCTTCATCAACAATCAAGAAGCGTGGCTTGGTAGACGCATTCTGCACCTGACCAGTAACTCTCGATGCTGCATACACGCTCATGCGTTGCAGCATTGCTGAGGAAATAACTTTAGTAAGGTCGCCTTTTCCTTGGGAATCCAGACCAACGTAGGTGAGCCCTTCAACCGTTACGTCAATAACTTTACGCTCGTTGTTGGGACCTGGGCGAAGGATGATACGACCTGCTTGGGTGTCGTAGAACTGAGTTAGTTTGGATCCATACCCTGTAGCTGACTGCTGCATAGCCACAGAAGGGTTCTCAAGGGCTCGGAAGTCTTCGGAAGTTACCCCCGGTACAGAAGATAGTACGAAAGCTCGGTGGTCTTTCGTTGCTGTCTTTAGGTCGCCGTAGGAAAGGATCTTGCCGAGGTCGTACATAGACGGGTAAGGGAACCGTGATGGTTCCACTTGGTGTGCCCACACGAGTAGGTTAATTATCTGACCAAGCAGTTCCTTGTTTAGCGCTTGCCAGTAGGCATCATCGAAATCTTGCAAGGCAAGGATGGTGTCTCGAATCTCATCAGGTCCCATGCCCTCTAGTGGGTTGAACCATGACTTTGATTCAGGGTCAGACAGGCGCAACTCCTGGTAGGCGGTGTTGTGGCTATTGGAGTAGTCGTAGCACCATTCGCGCAGGCCACCTGGGGCTACGTCTTCTTTCAAGTCGAGAACCATGCCTGACCAGCCAAGGTCGAGCAAGCCACCGGCTAGTACCTTGATGGCTTCGGTCTTACCTGATCCTGTAGCTCCGAGAATCATGGCGTGAGTCTTGATCTGGGCTTCTGACAAGAAAACGTCTTTACCTGCACCGTTTGATCCGATCTTGAACTTTCGCGATCCGGATGGCTCTGTGTTCTTGTTCAAGGTTGTGTTTAATGGTGTAGCTAGCGTCCCGGGTGCTGAGACGATGGAAGATACTAGGGTTTTTTCCTTCTCTGTCGGCAGGATGGATTCTCTTACCGTGGGCTTGCCCCTACCTTTACTCAAGAACGGTACTCGGTCAGCGATTCGCGTACCCAGTAGTAGACCAAACGCTCCGGTGAACAATGTGGCCCACGCCAGTACGGTAAGGAATGGGAAGCCGTCCACTGAGAAATCTCGCTCTATAGCTGCTCCCCAGATCCAGCCTAGGTATAGGGACGCTGAAGTGTAAGTGGTTATCAAGGCGGCAGTACCACCAATAGCACACAACACCCAGAAGTCTCGCTTGCTTAAGTGACTCCTGACCAATAGGTAAGCTGCAGCACCCAGTAGCGCTGGGATGATGGCAATGACAAGTAGGGCCGCTGCGATAATCGCTACGAATGCGAAACCCCAATACTTATCTGAATTGTCGTTCTCTGCCACCTTGTTCTCCTTTTCCGATATTCCCCTTCAGTATCGGAACCCCACACCTTCAGGGTTATGCCTGGTTCGCTGGTAACGCCCGTAGTAAATCTGGTGACATTTTGTATGAGTGGGTAACTATTAAAACCATGATCTGTTACTTGAAAGGTACGGTTAAGCACGGTGGTGTCGTAGACGCTAGTGGGGTTGGCTGGGAAGTTAAAACTCCCACAGCACTACTGGACGGTGAAGAGGTAGAGCTTTTCGTACAGACCGACATGCGCGATAGTGCTATAACCCTGTACGGGTTTGTAAACCGTGACGAGAAAGCCGCATTCCTTGAGATACGAAAAGTCCCAGGGGTAGGCCCTGCCGCTGCTCTAGCGCTAATCGGCCAACTGGGTCTGAAAACGCTGGCCGCTGCTATTAACACTCAAGATTTAAAAACCCTCACAGCCGTTAAAGGCGTGGGGCCTAAGGTGGCCAAGTCGGTATTGCTTGATGTGGAGCTTGATGTGGACTTGGAAGATGACGCTGTAGCTGGGCTTATAGCCCTGGGACTATCTTCCCAAGAGGCTAGACGGTGCGCTAAAGCTGCACGGGATTCGGGTGCTAGCGATACATCAGCGACTATACGGTCGGCTCTTTTGATCCACTCGCAGTAATTATTCAGCTGTATACCCCTGTAATTTGGAGTGCTTTTTTGTTCCGATGCTAAATGCAGAGAGGTAGGTGAATTGCCATGGCTGGCTTTCCAAAGATTGCTGTACCGGCGGCTCGTTCGAGCGCGTCTGTTTTGAAGATTAGGCGCAGGATTGTTCTGGGTCTACTTGTTCTGGCCATAGTAATGAGCCTTGTGGCTCTCCTAATGAGTAGAGGCAGTGGAGGATCTGACGTAGCTAGTGCTGGTGATTTGATAGCCACGCCCGTTGTCGCTTTCTCTGAAGAAGCAGCTAGAGATTTTCTAGATGCTAAACCCACAGACGTCCCGGTGGCTACTGGTGTAGATCCTACATTTGGTTACGACCAGGACGCTCAACCTTTCCAGTGGTCAGGGTTAAACCTGGCCGGTATCGGAAGCAGAGAGTTCGGTGACGATAGGCGTCCGGTCAGTTTGGTTACGTACTATGTACAGATCAAACAGCCGGAGATTGTGGACAAGGAAACTGTGTTCAATCCTAAACTTTACCGACTTACTGTTCCGATGGTTTCCGCTGCAGGTACCTATCCACGCCTTGCTGCGCAACCGTCGTTACTGCCGACAGATTTCAACGATGGCACGACAGACGATGTCGCAGGGCTAAACGTAGAGCAGTACTCCCAGGCAGTCGATGGTGCTTCTGAGGAAGTAACAAAGGTTATTCGTGACTGGGGGTTCGCTTTCGTTGAAGGCGGGTACAAAGACGAAGTGCTAAAGCGCATCACAGGTGATACGCGACCTGAGGCCACATACACCGGATTAGGTGGGTGGTCTTTGGACAAGCTGAGCATCGTTGGCGTTCTCCCTGCTCCCGTAGAAGGAGAAGGTTACGTAGCTCGAGTAGTACTTGCTATTACCCCGCCCGCCGGCACTGGTCCTAGTGCGGAAGCAGAGTACGACGTATGGGTAGCCCAGACCGAAGCTGGTCAAGCTAATCCCCCCGTTATTGCGTGGGGAACAGCTGGAACGGCTGAGACTTTACTACCTTACCAAAACGCTGTTATCCCTCAACCCTAAGGAGCAAGAAAATGTTAGACATCATCAACCCAGATACACTGCTACAAGCGGCCGGCGCTACCGACACGATCAAAGAATTCCTCGGTAGCGGAATCGGTGCACTACTTGCAGGTGCCATGGGCATCGCAGGTTTCCTTATTCTACTGTTCGCAGTGTTTAAGGCCGTTAAGGATATCCTTTCCGGTAAAATTGGTGGAGCCGTCAAGGCTATCGCCGGTGGAGCTATCATCGCTGCAATGCTGATTGCACCAGCGGCAACTCTCGGTGGTTTGATCGACTTTGCAGGTAACATGATTGGCCTGTTTACCGATAGCGCTGAGCAACTACCTGGTGGCGGCGGAATTTAAAGAATTTAACCTTCCTTAGGGTTAGTCGAGGCAAGGTTAATTAAAATCCGGCCTGTCACGGCACTAGAAAGTCCCTCATTAACCTGAGGGACTTTCTCACGTTTAGGGTCAGTTTAGGCTGGTGATTTGTAACTGTGGGCGAATGGTTAGGAAAATAACATGTATATAGCGGTTTTAGTAGAGGACTCTACTTACAGTAGTTAAAACCTTTTAGCTTTAACTAGTAGGAAGTGGCCTTGCCGCGGGTGAGCATGTTTAGTAGCTGGGTAGGTATAGGTGAAAGGGTGAGCGGGCTAGCTTGGCCAGAGCGGTCACGCATGTAGAAGGTAGCTGGGTTTTTTACCCGTCCGGCTAATAGGCGAGGGTATGAGTCACGCAACCATGCACGGCGAGCGTCGGTGTCTTTTGCACCAACCCACCGTAGTTGATCACTAGCCAGACCCAGCTGATCGTTAGCTCCAACTATCGCAAGGTTAGGTGTGGATCCGTCCGTGGGTACGGTGTGTCGTGTTTGGAAGAGGGTAGCTGGTAGTTGGTACCTACCGCAGACTTGAAGTGCCCATTCAGTTAGTGGCCCTGTGGTTATCCCGTCTGCTATAACAAGTCCTCCGCGTAACAAGGCGGCGCTAACCAGGAGGTCAGCGAAAGTCCCACGCAGCTGCTCCGGTATCGAAGCAGAAACCATTGGTAAAGACACGGCAGAAGATCCAATATCTTGGTATGCCGATGCTACCGAAGCGAAGATAGGGAGGTTTGATATTGAGCGGATAATCTGGGCTGCCCACACATCGTTATGTGTGAAGGACTGCACCGATGGTAAACCTACACAGAAGTCTGTATTCTCAGTGTTGGGCACGGTGAGCAGAAACTGCCATGATTCCTTTGGTAAGTCCGGGGCAGCGTACTTCAACAGATTTACTAAACCGACATTTTCATGGGCTCGCGCAGGGAGGTAGGCTAGAGACGCCAAGCCGGGTGTAAGTTCAAAGACCGGAGTAAATCCAATATCCGATACAAGTGGTCGCCCAGATTCCCCGTCTCCCGAAATGTAAGTTACCTTTTGACCCGAGAGAGCGGCTTGTACAGCCAGGTACTCAGCCATAAAAGTTTTACCGCTTCCGGGCGCACCGACGACCGTGGCTAGCTCGCCGGGGTTGGCGATAGTGTCCCACCAGGTGACCTCGGTGTAGCGCCTACCTGACAGTCCCAGGTGTAGACCTGAGCGGTCCCCCGCACGAAGTGAGTCCGTTAGTCCCACCGACACAAGTTCGGAAGTCTTTAATGAGGACGATCCACTACTCAAACGCTCACCCGAAGTAGGTAGCGTCTCAGATAGTCCAGGCAGTTGCCGCAAGGGTAGATTCTGGACTGAGGCAGAGGTTAAAGCGTCTTTGAGTTCTTCAACCCAAGGGGCACCGGAGCTGGTTCTACGGGCGCACACAACAGATGTAGATTCTAAACCCTTGTCTGTTGACTTTCCTCGTACAGACAAGCAGGTATTGGAGCGAGCTACGTTAGGGGAAGGAATGTGGGATGGGTCCCCGTGTTGGGCCACGTCAGTTACCGCTGCCAATGTCAGAGTCGACAAGTCAGGGAACTTAATGAAGGACTCCTCCTCAGTTACAATCGGTTCGGTGTTAGCACCAAGAAGGTACCAGGACTCAAGCATGGGTGTTGTTGTTGAATTTATGGGAACAGCGCCGTACTCTGCCAGCGTCTGCCCGGCAAGTACCCGAGACCGCTCAACCGAGGGGAATTCCGGTATTGACTCCCCTAGTAAGTCATCGGTACTGTCGCGGAACGCGCGGGCGTTGCGCTTCAGGAAATTCTCACCTTTCTCCTTATTTTCGGAAATTAGCTTAACCCCTATTACCAGCGTGTTTGCTGTTGAGAACAGATCTTCCAAACCGCCCAGCAGGTTAGACAGGTCCGGGGACAAATCAGCTGGTAGTACTACTTTACTAGTGTGCCCGTAGTACAGGAGGTGTACTTGCGGGTTGTTTGATACTTTGGCTAAGTCTCTAAGCATGTCCGATAGGCGCTTGTTCCGGTCAAAAAGTAGGTTTGCGGGTAACTCAGCGTACAACCAGAAACCATCCTCGCCGTGGTAAAGTCCGCCGCTGTCAACCCAGGACCACGGTGTGAACCAGGTCTTGTCAGACCCCATACTGTCGCGGATGCCTTTGAGTTGGGTAGTTAGGCGCTCTCGCCATTGGGTCGACTTCTTTGCAGGTGATACTGCTTCGTCTAAGCTCATTTTGAAATCCTGTACCGAGCTTTTGAGTCAACCAGGACACCCCGGTCATCCACCATACCTGAGGAAACTTTTACAGCTGATCGTTTCAACTGAACTTTTCCAGAAGATAAGCGTCGAGCAGGTGCTACACCTACAGACAGTTGAACGGCTTTGCCGTCAATTCTGCGTGAGGATAGTGCAGAAGTGACCTGTAGGGACAGCCATGTGGACAAAGATTCACCCTTTAATGGTGAATAAGATGTTAAAAGGTAGCCTAAGCCGCCACATACCACCATTACATAGGCGACGTTCTGGGGCGATCCACCGAAAATGAGGCCAATTACTAGACCAACGATCGCGCCGACACCAACACCTACAGCAGCAACTAGTCGTACGGTACGGGGAAGGGTTATGTCTTTGGAGATACGACCAATACGCGCGCCCTCGTTTTTGAGAACTCGCGTGGCATTAATCATTACAGGTCCGTTTAGCTGACCTGAGTCACTTTGCGACATGTTTTACCTCCAGTTACAGCATCGGCACGTTGGCGGCGGTCCGATGCTGTAACCAACAAGGAGATGGAGCGTTATGTCTAAGAACTCGTGGCAGACCCGCCCGTGGGCTCGCGTACTTGCACCAGGGGTCTTTGCTAGTACAAGCAAAGAGGTGTGGGTCTACAAAGCGTTGCCACTAGCTCCTTTGGAATGGGAAGATGCCGCTCGGCGTTTGGAACATCAGGCCGGATTTGAAAGACTCCTTATTGAACTTGGTGAAACGTCCAGAGACATGGGCCAAGGCGTGCGGGTACTCTCCCAGAACAGAACCATCCATGTCCTGACTGTGCAGTATGAAGAGCGGGCAGAGATTGACCCCCGCACTCCCCCAATGCTGGCCACATTTCAAAACCAAGTACTTTTTGATACTGTTCCGCGGAAGGTTCTGGCATTCGGTGTGAAGTTACGTCGCGATGCTGTCTCTGCCCTGTCAGCTGATACCAGCGACGACGGCATGATCAAGCGGGCAAGCAAAGCTTTAAAGTCGGCCACACAGGACCCCACCGATCTGACACTGTTTGCTAAGGACTTAGAAAGAGTGAACGCCCTACTAGGTCGCGCCGGTGGCGTGGAACTAACAACCGAGCAGACCGAGCAAGTAACTAGCTGGTTCAACCTTGGACAAGGTGTAGATACTGTGGTAGCTGCCACCAGCAACAAACTGCAGGTAACCAGCGGTGAGAAATGGCAAGTTTCTGCTCTCCTAGGTACAGACGAGCAGGGTATGAGTATGCAAAGCCCTCACTCAGGCTGGCTGTTAGATGCCATGAACCATCCTGAGCCCGCAGTTGCCGTATCAATTCGTAGTGAGCTTGAGCCTTCCAACGTAACTCGAGGAAGATTGCGTAAGCAGCAGCGTGTACTGGCCGACCAACAGCAAGAGGAAGAAGCCACAGGCGACATCGGTCGTGAAGAAATTGGAGAGAAAGCAGCTGCAGCTAAAGACATCGAGAATTACACCCGTAGTGCCGGTCACGCTTGGTTAAGTAAAACTAGTGTCCTGTTCGCCAGGCGCATCTACAGCAACGAGCCAGATGAGACTTTCGTAGACATGCTTAGAGGCTTCTACGGTATGGACGTGCAAGTTCTTGAGAAGAGGCAACTTAAAGGTCTTAGCGAAATGCTTCCAGGTTCCACAGAGCGCGTAAACCCTTTCCCGCAAGACGTCAACCCTGCGTGGCTGGCATATTCAGGTATAAGTGGGTTCGGTGACATTGGTGACCCAACCGGTTTGCTACTCGGTAGTGCCGATCCCCAATGGACTAACGTTTTCGTTGATGAATTCGCCGCAGCTAACAGAAACAAGACACCAATCATGGGTATTTTTGGCGAGCCCGGCAGTGGTAAAACTTTCGCTGCCCAACTACTCACCGCCCAAGCCGCACTGAGCGGCAAGAGCGCCATTTTCATTAACCCTAAAGGCTTTGACAGCCTAAAAGACTTCGCTGGATGGGTAGCTTCTGCAGGTGCACAGTCACAGATCGTCTCCATGCAAAAACTTGAGAAGGAAGGCGGGGCATTTGATCCGTTCCGCTTTACTGAACCTAAAATGGCAGCAGAGATTTTAGCCCGCCACATTAACGCTGTACTTGGTGTTACCTACTCTGGTGGGTTGAGTGGCAAGCAGGAAGTTGAACTCGGACGCGGACTGTCCCAAGGTGCAAACGAAGGTGCCAGGTGCGCTTTTGATGCTCTGCAGTTTGTAAGAGACCCTGAGATCATCGATCAGGTAACTTCCATGGTTGAAGCTTCCACACTGTTTGCTTTAGCTTTCGGTCGCGAAGAGCAGGAGCCATGGACAGCTGCGAGTGGCTTGACACTCATTGAGTTCGACCGCGAGATGCCGTTGCCAGCTGCTGGCAAAGACTCTGCTTACTTTGAGCGTGACGAGCGTATCGCTGTTGCAGCACTTCGTTTAGTCTCACGGGCCAGCCTGGAAATTTTAATGCGCTCAAAAGGTGGTGTACTGGTAGTTGACGAAGCACACCATTTCCTAGGGTCTTCTGAAGGTCTGGCTACCCTGGAGCGCATCGGGCGAGAAGGACGGTCTTTGGGTCTGCTACCTATCTTCGCTACCCAGCGAGTAACTGACCTTTTGAAGGTAGACATGGAGAGCTTCATGTCTCGTGTGCTTGCTCTTAAACTTACTGACCCCAAAGAAAGCGAAGCTGCCCTACGCCTCTGCAGATTGGAAGCCACGCCCGGTCGTAAAGGATTCCTGGCTTCGGCGGGTGCCGGTAGTGGATTCTTCCGCGATCTTGACGACCGGCACAGCGTTATACAAGTAGGTGCGGGTGTACCTGAGGATCTCCGTATGGCAATGTCCACTAACCGGGCTGACCGGTTGCTCAAAGAAGTTCAGGCTGACGGGGACGGTGTTGAGTAGGTAACCCCTGCGCGCACTGTATACGATATGTCCTCATTTTTCTCTACTCGCAGAGCGTATACGTTTTTGCTCGCCATAACTTTAGCTTTCACCGGATTTCTAGCTGGGGCAAGCACAGCGCTGGGCGCTGAACCTACTGCCGTTAGTGGTGGGTGCTATGAAGCTGGCGAACTCGGGACAGGATCATGTGGGCTGCCACCAGCTGAGCGTTTCTACTCAGGGTTAACTGGTGAAGCTAGCGACTATCTGCCCATGAAGCGCTGGGATAGTTCCTTAACTTTAGTTTCTAACCTTGAACGAGGTGCACTAGATATTGGTGGAGCAGCAGCAGACACCAGCACAACATTCCTCGGCGGGATGGGTGCGTTAGCATTCACTATTGCAGACCTAGGATGGCAAGTAACTGGTTTCCTACTCGATTTGGCAATCGGGATCGATGTGGTTAGCGCCTTCGGTGAGGAAGCCAACAAACTGTTCGCCAGCATAGGCGGAAGTATTCTCTCTAGTGGTCTTATTTTAATAGTTGGAATTTTTGTAGTATTCCTCGCGGCTAAAGCGTTCTTCAGCGGCAGACTAGGTAAAGTTTTAACAGCATTCGTCGTGTTCCTGGTACCTGTAGCAATGCTCCAAGTTCTGGTAACCGCTGCAAGTGGTGCAGAAGAGGGTAACGGTCCACCCAAATGGTCCCCAGTGTGGATTGCTGCGCAGGGTACAGCTGCAGTGAACGACCTCGGATCTGGTGTCCTGCTAACTATCACTGACGCTGCCGGCGTAACTAACGTTGGTGAGGCAGACAACTTCGGACTTGAAGATCCAGAAAATGCATCCCAAGTCAATTGCATCGATTACACAAACTACCTTAAGTACCGCTACAAGCAGAACGCCGAGAACTCCCAACCTGACAATGTCCAAGGTATAACCTTCGGTGACGTTAACGCCGCAGCCTCCACGATGCTTATCCTGGACGAAATGTGGCAGAAGACTTACCTTCGTAGCTTTGCGACAGCGCAATACGGCGATGGTGACATGGGAATGACCATGGTATGCAAGCAAGCGGAGATCGTACGAGGGACTACACAGGCTGAAATGTTTGCTGTTGTAAACGACGGTGCCGCTGGCTCCGCATTCGCAGGCTGGAACACCATTCCTTTCACAACTTTCACAGACGGTATCCGCGGTAGCGGAGCTGCACAGATTTTTGCATGGAACGCGTGCCAGGATGCAGGCGGTAAAGCAGTATCTGGCGGTTGGAGGTACCTCGGTGGTACTGCAGACAACCCCACAGTTCCACCCACAGACGAGAAAATCACTGACGCCCAGTGCGCCCATTGGTCCACTGCTGCTGCAAACCCTGATGCTGTAATCCAAGCTGACGGTAGTGGTACCGCAGCTGCCCTGTTCGGTCCTGGTGCACCAGACAAAGCCCTTGTCCCACCACGGAATGAAATAACAAGCGTCACCACAAACAACGGAACGCTAAGCGCGGAACAAGAGAACGAACTTCGCGATGTTGCCAACATGCTGAAGGCCTACCGTGGAGAGAACGCAACCCAGCGCCTAACGCAAGGTTCCCTGGCCGCCGTTACCTCAGGTCTGTACTTGTGGTCATTAGGTGGCCTGTCTATCGGAGTAATTATTGCCCAGATCGCTCTGGTACTCCTACTTATCCTTCTGCCAGTATCACTCATACTTTCGGCCATGCCGAGCGAGAACCGTAAATCAAACCCAGGTGTACGCATGTTGAAGCTCACCGGTGGTTTGCTGATAACTAAGTTTGTACTGGTTGCTGCCCTTGGACTTCTCCTAGTCTTAATTAACTTGTTCACCCAAATACTGGGAGCAGTGCCGGGAATCGGCGCAGGGTTCCTGGCCGGTCTGGCTCCTGTCGGCGCACTGTTTGTTATGCGCTGGATATTGAAGAAAGCCGGTATGGGAGACATAACTTCTGTAGCTGGCGCTGCAGGGTTAGCTACAGGAGCTGCCCGTAAAGCCGCAGGAGAAAGTGCTGCACCAGGGTCAACTATGGCTAAGCTCGAATCCAAGACAAGCATCGGTGGAGCTATGGGCGCAGGTGCGGTTGCGGCCAGGGACAAGATGGTTCGGGAGCGTCGCACAAACAAGCGGGCTGCTGCCAATGCTAATGCTACCTCTGATCTTGCCGCTAAGCAGCAAGCTGACAGTAAAGAAGGTAACTCTACAACTAAAGGTAACTCTACAACTAAACGCGAAGAGAACATGCGCACTTCCCAGACCAACTCTAACAACATCAACAGTGCACTCAACGCTAACGCAGGAGCGGCTGATTCCCCCTCTGTGCAGGCCAAAGTTTTCGGGTCCAAGACTGGTAGGATTGGGACAGCAGCTGAAGCCGCTGTTGTTACCGCTGCTAGTAAGGGTAGGACCGGTAAGCCAGGGTATGTGGATGGCGCCAATTCGCTTCCTCTTAGCAGCCTGAACGGTTTGATTCCGGTCTCTAGTGCCACAACGGATCGCGGTAAAACCGTGCTGGCTGAATCCTTAGGAGTTACAGCTGGTTTGGTAGTAGGTTCAAAACTCAGTGAGCCTGCGTTGTTTATCGGTACCGGTGAAGAAATCTCGAGCAACTCGGTACTTACCGACGGTCGAGGTAACATCGACTACCAGCGCACCCGTGAGCAGATTGCACCTACAGCACTCATGCCAGCAGGAGTCAAGCAGTACACAAACGAACTAGTTACTTCCTTCGTTGAAGACGGCTACAGCCGTGAGCAGGCTACACACACCGCTTACAAGGTTGTCATGGAAGACATGGGACTAGTTGGAGCAAACGGTGAGACTATTGATGTCTTTGCCGCAGTTGGAATTGACGAGGATGGCGTAGCTAAAGCTATTGAAGAACTATCCCAAGGTTTAGTGCCCATACAGATAGCATCTTTCATGTCAGATTACGAAGATAAATACCGCGGAGCACAGGAGCAGTACGAAGCTCAGTGGAGAGACGTAATCAGCACCCAGCTGCAGTTCGCTTCTCAGGCACACTCGGCGAACCTGCCACAGCTGCAGGATAGTTTTGATAAGCTACGGGTTCAGCTACAACCTAGTGGTGACCTTAACCCTGTGGACTGGAGCAGCACTGTTACCCAGTTCAACAGCATGGTTGAGTCTGCGTTCAGCGCAGCCGCACGGCAGATGGAAGTTACCGGAGAGCAAGCTGCAGTTATAGCTGTTAAAAACCTTAACGACGCTTTCACTTCACAGAACCAGCAAGTCGAGACGCTGCTAGCTAAGGTTGCAGAAGCACGCAACGCAGGTAACGAAGAATCTGCAGCTAAACTACAAAGGGAGCTTGAAGCTGCCACTAGTAAAGTTCGTGATTCGTTTGAGACAAACTCCCAGACCGTTTACCGTGAGGTTTCCAAAAACGATGATAGCACTAACAATGGTCCTGTCACGGGAAAGATAATGCCTTAACATTTAATCTGGTTTTTAAAACGAGATTGGTTTTACCTAGAAGACAAGTAGCTAAAGTTACTTGTCTTCTTTGTATTCGGCGTGCGCTACACAAGAGGCGGCTAGTGGGCACCAGGTACACCAAGCGCCAGCGGTTAAGACAGGTTCAGCAGTTTCCAGAAGCACCTGTGCTTGACTGGCTGCGCTAGCTGCAACAAATTCGGCGGTCTCCATTAACATGTCAGCGGTAATCTCAGGGCTAACCCATTCACCACTTGATAGCGAATAAACTACAGACTTGAATGGGGCAACACCGTGACGCAGGGTGGAAACAAGTGCGTAGATGCTTGCCTCCATGTCATGCTCTTCTTTTAAATCCCCAGTTTTGAAGTCACACAAAATCATTGTTTGGCGCATGTCCGCACGAGGGCGACCAAGTACCAGGTCGGGCCTCACCGAGAGAGTAAGTTTACCAATCCTGGCCGTGGTACTTTCCTCAAATCGGGGGTACCACTCAGGAGCTAAGGTCGGCCAGGAGTCCAGAAAAGCTGTTGTTTTAGATACTGCTCGAGTAATTACGTCAGACTGCACAGCTATGTCAGACTCGTTCCAGTAGTCGTTGAACGGTTGGTCTGTGTCACACTGGGCGGTGATAGCAGATTTTACATAAATCTCCACGCCTAACCCAGGGTGAGTGTAACTAATTTGAATGGCCCTGTGTGCTACCTGACCTACTGCAACAGGTAATACAAGGCCTGACCAGGGGATCTCCTTATTTGCTTTAAAAGTGCCTTGGCATCTTGCGAAAGACATAAGTGAGGACTTAGACACCCACAGGTTACGTTCAGGCCAGGTTTCCAACGGTATCTGGGTCTTGGCGAGTAGTAGTTCTTTTAGCTGGGCTTGGAGATCTGGTGGAGAAACTGGTCGTTCCGTTCCTAGGTCAAGCAGATCGCTGAGCGTTCGAGTAGCTGCTGGGGTGAGAGCCGAAGTTTGAGCTGCGGCAGGCGCAGGCGCAGGCGCAGGGGCGGTGGTAGTAGTTAGTACTTCCAAACCTGTGTCAGATTCAACCGGTGCTGGCCACTGTGTGGGGGTGTCTTTAGCGTCAGAGGGGTCATCCAAATCCCACGGATTGGTATTTGCAGAGCTAGTCATGTGCCTCACGGTGCCGGTAGTGGTACACATGTCACACTACCTTTGGTAAAAAATTACCCAAAACTCGCATATTTTTCCGCACTAGGGTGTGGTTGCTACAATCTCACCTGCTCGGACAGTAGTAAGTATGACCAGTTTCGCTGCGAGAGCCCAGTCCTTTGGGCTAGAAGACGACGCCCCTTGGGCCCTTCCCGCGTTACGGTTGCTGTATTCCGCACCTAGAATCTTCCTGCCGTTAGCACAAAGCTGGGACACGCAGTACCCAGGCACGCTTAAAGCCTTACGTACGATGCAGGAGCAGGGCCTTGTAGCTGAACAAGATGCGGTAGTTGTGGACACCATAAAATCTCGCACAACTAACAAAGTAGGCCGGCCAGTTAAACGATTCCGTTTAAGTGCCAAAGGTGACCGCATGCTAGTAGCTGCCAGCTCTGACGTTCGCGTCTTGCGAGACTCGTACCCACGAATAAGTGAAGGAAACACTAGCGCTGTACTTTCCCTATTAGCGTTCTTTGCAGTGACAGACTCAACTCGGCACACCGGGTACTCCCTTCAGCACGCCGCGTTTGTAGTCAACATGGAAGTAGAATTAGTCAAATGGTGGGTACGCAAATGGCTTCAGGATAAAGTTCTTAAAGAGCTCCAAGTGAAACTTGCAGATGTACGGGAGGTCATCCCAGGTCACTTCCGAGCCCGTCGGGGCTTGAGTACCCAGCTTAAAGTCGCAATTAAAGAGTACCCAAGATGGGCAGGCCTCACCGCACAGTTCAGATTACAAAGAAGTACTTACCTCGAGGACATTAGCCCCGCTCGTATAGGTTCAAACGGCGCCACAGATTACGACCATGACGTAACAGCCCAGCGCATCCTTGGCGGGTTTACTACCTCAGGGAACGTATTAACGAGCAGTTTGTTCTCCATCGAACCTAGATTCAAACTCCTCACTACTACCGTGTCCCCTGGAAAAGTTCACATTTCTCACACGGGTAAAGGCCGAGTGTTCTACCAGCCAGATGCCCTATTCAGAGAACGGGACGAATCAGGTGTGACAAGAACCGTTCTAGAGTACGAACGCTTTCAGAGCCGCAGAGACGCCTGGAGCCACATTGAGCGTTTCCTAGGTTACATACACACGCACCAGACCACCGGTGAACGTAGCGTTCTCAGGTTCGTTGTAGACACACGCACGCGGGAGAGAGGTTACGTTGAGTTATGCGAAGCGTTCTCTGACTACTACTTGGACTTCCCGGAGTTCTTACCGCAGCAGGAAACCTCACTTATGGTCTCATCAGCACAGCGACTTTCCCAGGTACCAGATCCGCTTAACCCAGCACGGTGGTTCAAAGTACCACTTACCGCTGGACGTGCCGATCCTGATAGTGGGTCCACATTGCTACACACCGGCAAAGGTGGGGCATACGACTTGTACTTCGCTACTTAAGGAGAACTTCAGACCATGCTAGAGAAAGCCAGTTTCAAGCTCCAAATTAATTGGGGTTTAATAGGCTTTGTCTTTGGCATATTCGCATTGAGTTTAGTAACTTGCGCGGCTTGGTTTGCGGGTCTACCCCTGCTAGGGCACTCGTTAGCTGTCGAGTGGCTCATCTTTGCAGGTGTTTTGACTGCCGCCCTGGTGTGGTGGATCAACAGTGTGTGGCACAACATAGGTTTTCCAGCGCGGGTATCGGTTGGCGTAGTAATTGCTGTAAGTGTGCTGTTCCTCGGAGTTGGCATCGTGGCTAACCCTGTCGTAGTAGACGGAGTGGTTTATGTAAAGGGAAGTCAGACTTACAAAGAAGTCGCTTACGCTAGTGGACTGGCAGAGGACCTGTTAACCCTAGGTAGTATGGATCGGTTCCTGTCGGACTCAACAGCTGAAGCCTGGAATCAGAGCAAAGACATTGAGAAAGCCCAAATTGAGTCAGCCGAGATATCAGCTAAATACGGAAAAACCGTGCAGGCCAGGGAGATTCCGGCTGGGGCTCTAGGACCACCCACAACATCCACTATGGCTGCAGCCTACGAGATGTCCAAGGCACTGGAATTTAGACTGTCGCTACTGGAGTTGGGCACAGACAAAGAAATAACCGAACTTCAGGACAGGCGAACATCTTTTGTAAACACTTGGAAACAAGCTGGTCAGGAACTCGGGTCAGCAGCAGAGGAACTAAACATCCCGCTTAATGTTGACGGGGGGCCTAGAGAAGCATGAGTTGTGACGGTAACTGCAAATACAAACGGTTGTACGAAGGCTCACAAGCTTCCCTCAACGACTTAGCGGCTAAGCAAGCTTCGGCTCTGCGGCGCGCGACCAAGCTACGCGTAGCGATCCTAGATGCTGTAAAGCAGCACTTCCCTAACGAATACACCCAGGCTGAGATTAGTTTGGGTAAGCAGCTGTCAAGCATGGATGACGATGTCATCGTTGCATACTTGGCTGCTTTCATGTCCAAGAAGGACATAGCACCTGCGCCCAGTCACGAACTGGAAAACTTACGCGCACACCTAGGTGAGCTAGGGGTGAGCGTCCCCGCTAACACCGATCCAGGGACGTGGATTTCCGCAGCACACTCGCTACTTATCAAAGAGGAAGAACCTGGTGCGTTCGATCCCCCCAATGTGGAAGACCTCATATTTGTTGAAGGACAACTCCTTACCGATCTGTTCGAGGTAGATGATGTACCTAACGACCTCGCTGACCTGTTCGGTTCAGTTGAACCCGTTGAAGAAACCGATCTAGCCAACGACCTGTTCTCTGAAGATGTCCCGCCCGCGCCAGAAGCAGATGACGAAGCACCAGAAGAAAGCACCGAATTTGCTGTCGAAGAGCCAGCTACTGAGACGGTAGAGCCTGAAGGGGAAACTACTCAAGAACCAGTGGCCAAAGGTGAGCAGCTGGGACTTAACGGACCGGTTAAGCCTGAGGTAGTTAAGCAGGTCCGCAAGTCCAGACGTCAACCCAGAGTGAGTGCATCCGGTCCTAGTAACGGTGCGGACTTAAGTGTCCTTAAAGACGCAGGTAAACAACCTTTCTTCCTGCGTGAAGGTGTCGCTGACCTTAGTTCTGAGCAGGTAAGCAACCTGGAGACTGCTATTAGGTCCACAGGAAGTGAATACGTACTGATAAAGGGACGCAATGCGAAACAAGGTTCTCTAGTAATTCCCAAGTCTGTAAACGGATCCGATAGCCCGTGGGCACAGTGTGTATCTAATGACGCTCTAAGAGGCCAAAGCTTGTACGAGGTGGCTACTTTGCTATCGCGTAATACAGGCCGGGTCCTTGGGTGCGTACCTGGTAAAGAAGTAACTTCTCTCACAATGCAAGGTAACGGCGGTGTGCTACTAGCTTTGTTCGTAGGTAATGGTGACCTATCCCCTACCTCTGAGCTGCGTGCTGAACTGGCTCAGATTCTGGCAAGGGAAGTCTCTGCTGATCACGAAGCTATTGTTCTTTTAACTTCCGCTAGGAAAACGGACGCACCGCACAGGATCGCTACGGCCGTGGCTGGTATGGCTGCAGAAGCGCAATGGAATGTGGCTGTACCTGTTGTAGCTGGGTCTTCGGCAACATACCAAGTTGCTAGCTCAAACCAACTGACGCACGTTTTGCCTTAAGAATTTTAAAACACAAGTAAGTGTTGCGTACCTTGTAACAGCACACACTGTTAAATTTGCAAGACAACAAAGAAACTTCTGACTAACAGTCAGCAAAGTAATGCGGACTCCTCCTCGTCCAAGCAGCCTTTCTCCTCCGATATGGCGCTAACATTACTTGAGTAGAACAACCTAGTTTCGGTGAAATGGACTAGGGCTTCTCCTCCCTAAACCCACACAGATCCATTCTGTGAAACCCGACTTTTTCAAAGGTTATTCCACTCCGCGCCAGAAACTTTGTTTCTGGCGCGTTGCTACGTTCTGGGTCAGTTTTACAAATTGGCTGTGAGAATTGTTAGGCAAGCGGGAGTGGTGATCCGTCGTCGCCGGTGTCCGCGGTAACTAACCAGTACCAAGGCTCGTCCATGGCGTCAGTAAAAAACTCGTAAGAGTCTACTATTCCACCAGAGTTAAATATCTCGTGTTTACTCGCCTCTGGGACACCGTACTGCTCCAGCCATTCAGATGGTATGAAAGAAGCGGCTGTGTTTGCGTGAACTACCACCAGCAGGTCCCCTGGCTCGAGCTTAGAGAAAAGTGCTTCCGTTATGTTAGTAACATCCACACCGCTAGGGTCAGCGAAAGTTCGTGAATTAGCTACCTCAACATCTGGCGGTACTGGGAGAGTGCCGCTGAACTCGGGTATCTCACCGACCATAGCCATCGTTGAGTACCCGGTGTACAGGTAGTAGTTACTCATGGGTCATCTCCGTGCTCGAGGTTGTGTCTAACCACTGTGCCACTAGTCGCGTATTTGCACACTCCCCTGTCGAACAGGCGTTACCCGAACGTGAGTTTCACACCGGATTGAGCAGTTTCCGCGTCTACGGTTTGTGTCCCGAATCTGCCCATGTCTAATCTGACATCGTTCAAAATCAAGTAGTGATGAAGTTCAAAGAAAGCATTAACGGGGTCTGAGCTAGCCAAGCCTGAGGGTCATCAACAAATTTAAAAGGTGATGCGGATGAGGGCATACCGTAAGCCATAGCTAGAAACGCTTCCCGGGTAACCGCGTGGCTTCTGCTAGCGCTGTGGAACTCAGTGGCGTTTGCTCGTAAGAATGTGGATAGATCCACTATGTCCTGGTGGCTTAGGTCTCGCAAAAGGTACAGGTCACCCGACGGGGTGCACCAGTGCTCCCCTTGGTTAAAAATGTGCAGCTCCACCCATGACGGGTCTTCCGTCATGTACAGATCTTTGTTAATTACTTTCGTTTCTTGCTGTGGGTGTTTATTCATAAACGGTACGGTGCACAGCGGAGGAGCCCACTGCACCCTACTCACTACAGTTTTTAAAGAGTCTTAGCGCTGGCCCTGGTCTTGGCGAGTGAAGGAGGCGATCATGTCCTCGTCACTGCCTGTGGATCGGCGGAGTGAGTAGTAACCGGCTACGGCTTTGATGAAGATAATCGGTGGAAGTACCACAGTGGTGATGAAAACTGCAGGTACAGCGAAGTTAATCAAGGTAGCTAGAACGTCGTTACCGGCGGTAGGCGTAGACATTACATCTTGCAGGGCCCAGATGATAGAAGCAATCGCTACGCCGGGGAATAGAGAGAGTCCAAAAACGTAGTGGCGCATCTGCGCGATGATCTCTGTACGGTTCTGCGGGAACAAGACAGTTCCAAGTGCTGCTGTTACATACATGACGCAGGCAGAGAACCACATCAAGGCGCCACCGTAGGAGGTTGTTCCAGCGGTTACTAAAAACCCGTTGGTTATCACCGCTGCCAGTACAGTAACCATGAAAAAACCAAAATACTTTAAGTAAACCGTGAAACGGGTGGAGTTTGCGCGGGGACCTTCAGAGTGGGCACGGAGTTCCTTTGTGCTTAGTGTCTGAGCTGGGCCAGATTCGGTTGGGCGGAAGTGCCAGGTAGCTGAACCGCCCTGGTCATGTGTGAATTTTGGGGTTTGTTCCATCGTGGTCTCCTAGTGCCTTGCTACCGTGGGCTTAGTTGCGCGACGGTCGACATCATCAACTTCAAGGCGTGACAACCATGCTAAGGACCCCATAGTGAGGAGCCCAAATACCACTGTCCAGTTTGCCAAAGCGGTTATTGAAGTGAGACCGCCGTTTAGTAAAACTGTGAAGCCTGAAGTTAACTGTTCCATACCGTAGACCGTTACGGGCAGGAGGTAAAAGTCAAGTGCAAAGGCCACTGGCTTTTAAGTGACTAGCGGCGACAGTAGAAGGTATGTCACTACTAACCCCTCCCCGTAACGCGCTTGTACTTCCCGGCTCTTCCAAACGACTTCTGCGCGGGCCTGATGCTAGAGGGCTGCTCAACATCGGACCAAGCGCCGCACCTATAACCAACGACGAGGTTGACTACGATGAACTAGATGTTATTCGCGCTTGGCGCGTGTACGCTGACGATGCTCCCGGGGAAGTTAAGTACTTCTGCTACGAGCTGACACAGAAAGACCCTTTCAAGCCTTCAGAAACTTACTTCAAAGTTGTCCGCCTAGCACGACTTACTCGCGTTCCCCGTTACCTTCGTAACACCGGTGGAGGCGGGAGTGGGCAACTTTTCTCTCAGATGCGCGATGTTCTTGTTGGTCTTCGTGAAAAGCGGATCCTCTTTTTAAATGTTGTAGCTAAATCCCCAGTGCTTCCCCTGATATTTGCCTACGGCGTACAAGGAACCGGGGATACTCTCAGTGAAGCTATGATGGTATCTGATGAGGCGTTCGCTGCTCTGACTTTCAACCTGGATGGCACATACCAGCAACTTGAATACAAGCCCTTAAAATTTGAAGAAGCCGAAAACCTTGCCCGTTACCAAGCCGAATGGAATCACGTTGCTATGGCTCGCGGCCGCCCGATGCCACAGGGTGTGGCTTTGGGTTCATCCTCCATCCTGGACGGAAACCGTACAGATGCCGAGAACACAAACAACCAGTTGGAGAGCTTCATTCGTGGAATGTCCGACAAGCCGTTCATGCTTTCGCTGGTTACAGTCCCCCTAGCACCACAAGATATGACTTTAGCTTGGCGTAACATTACCGAGAAGCTATCGGCAGCACGGTCGGATCAGTCCGGTAGTCGTGGCGTCGCAGCTGGTGTGGCACTGCCGTTAGGTATGGGAATGTCAAACGCTGAAGGATCTGGAACTAGCCAGGGAGTAACATCTACGACCGGTACAGGTATGAGCGATGGGGTTTCACAATCCTTGTCACAAGGCTTAGCTTTGTCCACAACAGATAGCACCGGCCAAGCTTTCACCCAAGTCAGCTCAGACAGCATTAGTGCTGCTGAGGGCTTATCCCAGTCAAGTGGAACTTCCCTGGGTCAGTCAACAACCGCTACAGAAGGCGTATCGTCCAGCGTTGGTCAGTCCGGCACATTCAGCGAATCTCAAGGACAATCTGAAGCCGGTTCTGTGAACCAAGTTGTTGGAAGTAACGAAGCTGTAAGTACCCAGCAGGGTGTATCTCGTGCAGATTCGGTAACACAGTCCCTCGGTGTGACAGAATCCTCCGGTATTACACAAGGTCAGAGCTTTAGCCAAGGCGTTGGAGTTAGCCAAGGGCAAACTCTCACAGATGCTGTCAGTGCTGGAAGCAACTGGAGCAACGGCGCATCACAGAGTGCAACTGCAGGCCAGACCCTCGGCGGTTCCTGGTCCCAGAGTGCAGGTGAGACACTTGCCCAAGGATTCAATATCGGTAACACCAACACTGATGGAACTAACACGAGTCTTAATACCGGTGAAACTTTAGGAACTAACGCTGGCATTGCCGGCTTCGCTGGTATCGCCGGGTCAGAAACCACCACCTCCGGTCAGGGATTCACCGACACCTTCGCCCAGAACCTCGGGTTGAATCAAACCGGTTCCGGAAGCAACTCGCTCACATCAGGTCAGAGCCTGGGTAACTCCCTGAGTGGAACCCAAGGACTGTCTGAGTCAGCCGGTGGTAACTTCAGTAGATCAGCTAGTGAAGCCGCAAGCGTATCTCAGAGCGAGAACCTCGTGTACGGCCAGACACTAGCGGCTACGCAGATGAGCTCGGTCTCCCAGTCACTTTCCCAAGGCACAACCATGGGGCAGTCACTGTCTTCGGGTTACTCACAGGGTCTTAGCCAAGCAACTGGCGTCGGATCGTCAGCTGGTATCAACTCTGGCCAGTCGGTCGCAGCGAGCCAAAGCGCGGGTATGGGTACCAGCAACGCGCTGGCAAGCGGCTCAAGCTTGAGCCAGAACATTTCCGACGGTCGCAGCACCAGTGTGGGTACCTCCCAGGCCTTAGCCACTGGTAACACTGTCTCCAGCACTCATTCTGAAGGCTCCACAACATCGCAGACTAACTCCTCCGGAACTTCGGCTGCGTTATCCAAGCAGCAGGCGCTGTCTGATGCTTGGTCAGTTGCGATGAGTCGCCAAGCTACCCAAACTGGGTCACTCGGTATCGTTCCTACTTTCACAGCGCAGTTCTCCAAGAACACTTACGATGAATCCAAGCGCATGGTTGGCGACCTTCTCCAGGCCCAAGCTGACCGTTACATGGACGGAATAGAAGGCGGCGCGCTGCTGTACCAGATGTTCCTAGTAACACCTGACCGTGAAACACTCTCCGGTGCATCCACGCTACTTAAGAGCGCCTTCTGGGGACCAGGTGGTGACGCTAAGCGTCTCACGGCCCCTTTCCACACTGTGATAATTGACGACGAAGACGAGCGACGCCGCATTCTTTCCCATGCGTCTGCGTTTAGCTCCTACCGTAAGCGGGAACCTAACTCCGACCTTGTGGAGCCATACCTGTACTCGTCTTTCGTAACAACAGGTGAAGCCAGCACACTGTGTCACCCACCAACTTCAGAAGCGTTAGGTTTGCAAGCTCAGGTAGATTCCATGCCCATCATGGCTATGCCAGACAGTCGTTCCGACCGTGACCTGTACTTGGGTCACATAATAAACGGCGAACGGGCACGCGTTACTGACGCCCGGTTTGGTATTGACCTCAATGAGCTCACCCACGTTCTCATCCAAGGTGTTACAGGTCTTGGTAAAACAACCACCGCGATGCGCCTTATGGAACAAGCCGTGCGCATGGACAAGCAAATCGTATCTACACCAACAGTGGAGAACCCCATGGTTGAGGTAAAGAACGCTAGAGCAGGACTCTTGGTTCTAGACTGGATGCAGAACGCAAGAAACTTGGCCAGCGTCGTTGAGCCCGAGCGTTTCCAACTGTTCTCCGTCTCTCACCCTGAACTAGGGGCTTTCCGCTTCAATCCGCTGGCTGTACCTCACGCAAAGATGGACCCAGGCCAGTGGTCAGGTGCCCAAGCCGACAACTTGGCTTCCAGCTTTGGTTTGGGCCAGTACGGTCGAAGCATCATCTCTGAACTGTTGGATTTTCTGTACACAGCTAACCGTTTGGAAGAGACAGTTCTGCGACCGGCAGTACTGGACGATTACACAGGTGAAATCCTGCGTAACTCTCTGATTCTTCCTGCCATCAGCCGCAGCGACCTACCAGAGGACGCTGTCCAGTACGACGCTTCAGGTAAGCCCTACGCCAACGTTTACACTCACTCTCCCCTGTCACGGCTGGTTGGTCTCACCCACCTTGCAGTACTGGTTAGCAGCAAAGTGGAAGAAGCGGCAAGCCAGGAAGGTGGCCGCATGATGGGTACCGAAATGAGAAACCGTCTTCAGAGCGTTTGGCGCCGTATTCAGTACTACACACCGGGTAACCCGTTGGCCAACATGGTCACACCTGACCCCAGCCTTGACATCCGCGAATGCCTTGGTGTCACAGACCTCATCGATCCTGATCGGGGCCTTGTTACCGTAATCGAGACGGACGGACTAGATGTTGAGAACCGCCGTGTAGTTCTTGGTAGCGTAATGCTTGCTGTTTACCGGTATGGCCTACAAGAAGGCAATGGTTGCTATGACCACGGTGGCAAAGGGCCAGGTACTTTCATTGTTCTTGAAGAAGCCCATGAGCTTTTAGGTGAAGCCGGCGAGACCGAAGACCGCGACAGCGCGGGGATGCGTACTGCATTGTACGAATCCTTGTTCCGTCGGGCTCGGGCTACAGGCCTACGGCTTGTTGTCATGACCCAGAACTGTGGACAGATCCCCTCTGCTATCACGAGCCAGACAACAACAGTGTTCACTCACCGAACCTATGACGACAAAGACCGCCAGCGCATCTTCTCACTACTTAACTGGTCCAACATGATCGGTCAACAGCAACGCGAATGGCGTTACCTGGGTGAGATGCCCCGTGGTTACTGCATCGTAAGGCTAGACGCTAAGGACAACTACCTAGATTCAGCTCCGGCACAGATTCTTATTGACCCGCCGAGCTTACCTGAAGTTACAGAGGCGCAGCTGATTTCACTAGCTGAGGGCGCTAAAACTTTACGCCTGTCCAGGTAGGACGTTAACCCTCGGGGCCGACGGCTTACCGAGGGTTGCGTGTTCCGATGCTATAAAAAGTAGAACCGACCCAGGAGAACACATGAGCTACCAACCAGGACAAAGCGCCGGACTCGGCGCACTATCTAGCAACGACGAAGAACCCAATTCGAAGAAGAAGAAAAATAAGACAACTAAAAAGGTTGTCAACCGACAGATTTTGGTCGCCGGTGCATTCGCTCTGCTGGTTGCCGCCGGTGCAGCGTTCTTCCTTACCCAGGATGACGACTCCGTTTATGTAGTGCGCGCCAATACCGACATACCTGCCTTGACCGCCCTAACCATGGACCTGGTCGAAGCCGCACCAGTATCTGAGGAAAACCTCGCAGCTGGTTCCTTTGCAGGTTACACCGCTGAAGAGGCACTCTCTTACGCGTCCGAAGCTTTCGCTGCAGGTGGGCGTTCAACCTCCATCATTAACTCTAGAGAACAGATCGTTGAATCCGACATCAGTGGAGTCAGCGGACTAAACGAGCCACTGTTGGAAAATGAGCGTATTCTCAGTATTGAATCCGATGTTGTAGACAGCGTCGCAGGTCAAATCCGACCAGGCGATCGTGTAGACATCTACGGGACAGTTAGTGCTGACCAAGGAGCTTTCTCCGGCATAGTAGCCAGCAACGTTCCAGTCATAGCTGTGACTGTGGCTAGCGATCAGCTACGCCGGGCAGGTGCTAAGCAACAGTCTGCTGATGCTGACAATTCAAACCCAAGCACTTACATACCAGTAGATCCTATTGCTCCTGGCATATTCGTTGTTCGTGTAAACGATGAGGTTGCTTCTCGACTAATCTCAGTCCAAGGCGACGGAAAACTTTCGCTGGTGTACCGAGACCTTGAGGCCACTGACTACGACGGACCACCATCCACACCAATCGAGGCTATCTGTTCAGGTAGCCCAGACGCTGGTAGCACAACAACATGCCAGTCCGTGGGTGCAGACGCTACTTCCAACTTCACACAGTAAGTAGCAAAAGACACAGTCTTAAAAAGTAGATCCGGTACCAATCAGGTACCGGATCTACTTTTTTGGTGTGCTACAGGCGATGTGGGAAGTTTCGGCACAGTAGCCAGGGAGCGTGGTTCGTTCCGATGCTGTAACTGTAAATACTTTAAGGAGTTGTTGTTAATGTCCAACGGTTTAACTGTGATTGTTGCCGGAGCTGACGACCTAGGTGCCGCTCTAGAGGGAACTACCCTTTTCACATCCGTACGCACCGTGAACAGTTCCGGTGCGCTGCGCGATCTACTATCTTCCGGTCAACTTAGTGCAGGTGTGGAAGACAAGATTTTTATCTTTGCTGACAACCTGGTTGTAGACACTTCCCAGACCTTGGAATTTTTGATAGGGAAGCTAACGCAGATGCGAGCACGCGTTGTAGTACTCGGTGTAACCCCCGCAGCTGAAGGACTAGTGAAGGCTTGCCCTGGCGCTGGGTTGTTATCTGGCTTGGTTTACCTGAACACTGTTTTAGGAGCTTTGGCCGGATTTGCCGGTGTGCAAGGCGTAGGTCCGGTAGAAACCGGTAACGTACTAATCGTTGGCCGTGAAGATGCAAAACCACCCAAATCTAGGCCCGTGACTCCCCCTGCTTTTGGTCAGCAGGCTGCTGCACCAGCAGAACCAGTTGCTCCAGTTGCACCTGCTTTTGGTCAGCAGGCTGCTGCACCAGCAGAACCAGTTGCTCCAGTTGCACCAGTTGCACCTGCTTTTGGTCAGCCGGCTGCCACACCAGTTGCTCCCGCTGCTCCAGTTGCCCCAGCTGCACCTGCTTTTGGTCAGCAGGCACAAAGTGGGTCTAACCCCTTCCAAGCTAGCCAGGTTCCTGTAGCTAGGCCTGTAGTCGCAAATACTCCAGCCTTTTCTAATCCGAACGATGCTCCAGTTTCAGTGGAGAACCTAGGTTCACTAAGCCAGACCAGTGCCTTCGCTCCCGCGCAGGTTCCCACACTGGCTTCTGCTCGACCCACACTGTCACCAGGTCTTGCTCCTTCGAGTGGTGCCCTAGCCGTCCCATCCGGAGAGGTCAACAATGGCCGCCGCGGGTATGTAATCACAGTAACTGCCCCGAAGGGTGGTACTGGTAAGTCCACACTTAGCCTGAACCTGGCCGCTTACCTTGGTATGCGTATGCGTTCCAAAGGTAAGACGGTAGCCATTCTGGACTCCAACTTCCAGCAGGCTGATACCGGCAAGTACCTGAATGTTTTCAGCCCCAACATTCAAGATCTACTCAACGACCCGTCAGGAATGCACCCTGACCGCATTACTAACTTCATGGTTCACAAGCCACAACTGAACCTTTCAGCGATGCTTGGACCAGCCACACCAGATACGGCAAACCCCGTGCACTTCACCGGTCGCAGGTACTCACAAGTACTAGAGGCCATGAAGCCCAACTACGACTACATAATAATCGACACACCAGTCGCCGAGTTCTACCATGACCTGTTCGAGGATTTCGCTCTTCCCCAAGCTAACTACATTATGATCGCCGCTGCACCCAACATTCCCACGCTACAGAACACAGATGCTTGGTTAAGACAAGTTACAGCACCAGTAGCTGCAAACGGCATGGGAATAAACCGCGACAACATTGGCGTTGTACTAAACCGGTCGGAAGAAGGAATTGGTTGCTCTGAGGACGAAGTACGACGGAACCTTGCTGAGTGGAATTACCTTGGTGCTATTCCCGAGTCAAAAGAGTGGAAGTACGCCAACAACGCAGGTGAGATCGTGGCAACAAAGAACTACCAGGAGATCAACGGAGCGTTCGCACGAATCCTGGCAGGCGCCACTGGCGAGCACTGGTTAGTCGAGGACGGTATCCCCGAGACAATCCAGGAGAAGAAAGGTGGGTTTATGTCCCGCTTCAGAGGTAAGAACTAGTCATGAGCGAAGAAGACAACAAGCCAATTGTATGGAGAGACGGTACACCCGTTCAGCCAATACGCGACGACAACGAAGGTGCGTTGGATAAGCTGTTCGCCGACGAGTCAGAAGACACCTCCAACCTTTGGGTATCTCGCAGCGTTGTCCCAGTTGTTGAAGAAAAAGCTGAGGAAGTAGCAACTTTCAGCAGTGACTACTTTCGCCAAAGCGACGTTGCTACTGAACTCTTCCAAGAGGAGCAAGGTGACGACTGGTTGTCCCTGGTTGGGGCAGAAGCAGAACGTTACATAAAGCAGGACACCCTGTACCGGTATGTACAGGACATACTAGCTATCGCACTGAGTGGGGATACATCACTGCAGGCTGTTGTGAGTAAGTTCGTTTTAACTCGCGACCCCGAGCTTGACAAGGCGCAGAAAACAGCCTACTCAGATTTGATGCAAGATCTTATGCCAAAGCATGGGATTGCAATCACTAACCCTAAAGACTTTGACACTGTACTTAGCATGGCGTATGACGAACTACTGGGTATAGGACCACTTGGCCCACTGTGGCGCGATGAAGAAATCGTGGACATCATGGTAACCGGTCCAGACAAAGTAACTGTGGAGCGAGGTGGCAAACTCGTGAGGACGCCCGTTCGTTTCCGTGACCGTGCCCACCTACAGAGCACAGCCCGACGTATGTCTGTACTAGTTGATGACCGTGCTGTAAGCCGCACCAACCCTATTATCACCGTTCAACTTCCAGGTGCCCGTGTACAGCTGGTGTGGGAGCCCATCGCAACTGAAGGGGCGAGCGTAGTTATTCGTAAGCACAGGGCCCAAATGACTCTTGACATGTTGGTTAAAGGTGGGGCACTGAACAACGAGATCGTCGCATTCCTAGCTGATGCTGTTTCGGCCAAAGCTACAGTCTTAGTGTCGGGAGCTACCGGATCGGGAAAGACAACCTACTTGAACGTTCTCTCAGGCTTTATCCCTAAAAGCGAGCGCGTAATCGTTATTGAAGATGCACGAGAACTACACCTTGCCAACGAGCAAGTGGAGTACCTACTGACCAAATCTGCAGCAAGTGCCGATGACAATGTGATTTTTGGGTACGACAAGCTCCTCCGTGCGTCCTTGCGTATGCGCCCAGACCGTATCGTTGTTGGAGAAATCATCGATGCTTTAGGTGCTCAAGCGATGCTAGAAGCATCTTTCACAGGTCACGATGGCACCATGACCACTCTGCACGCTAACAACCCCACCGACGCACTCGTGCGTATCGCTGGGCTACTTCGTCAGGCCACCGGAATGCCTGAGGATCTCTCTCGTAAGCAAGTCAACGCCACATTCGATCTTGTGCTGCAAGTTATGCGTGACCCCAGCGGAAAGCGCTTGGTAACCCACGTATCTTCAGTCAACGCTGAAGATGGCAGTACACAAGCAATTTTCCGTGGGAAAGTCTCCCCGGATGGAAATACGGTGTTCGAACGCACCGGAGTGGTGACCGCCGATAGTGAACTTGGAATGCGGATGGTTGCCTCTGGCGTAGATATCGGACCATGGGAAGAGTTATGATTACATTACTTATCGCCGTTGGCGTAGCAGGTTTCGTTTTCTTCTTTGTGCGCTGGATACAAGCAGCACTGGGTTACCGCTCCATGAGCGAGCTGGAACGCCGGTATGCTGAAATTGACAGTAGCGTTGAGGGTAAATTACGGGACAATACCAACAACTCTCTGGGCGCCAAGCGTGCCCGTTTGCTAAATCGTTGGGGAATGAAAGATTCTATTTTTCCCGTATTAGCAATACTATCTTTCGGTTATGTAACCTTGGCTGCGGTGATGGTGGCCCTTGGGGTAGATACCCTGGTAGCTTCACTGCTTCCGGTACCTGTGGGTGTAATGGGTTCGCTTTTTGTTTCCAAGTTCGTAGCTGGCAGACGAGTTCGCGCTTTCAACCTGCAACTGGTTTCACTGCTAGACCTACTCTCTGGTCAACTCCGCTCAGGTGTGGGTATGGACCGGGCCCTGGTTAATGTGCTGCCGAGCTTGCAAGAGCCAATGTTCTCTGAGATTGATGCAGCCATCGAAGTTGCCAATTCAGGCGGTGACATGATCGTCGCATTAAGCGACATGAAAAACCGCTACCCATCTCGTTCTTTGGACCTGTTCCTGTCGCTACTTGAAATTGACCGCGGTGAAGGGTCATCTATTACTGAGGCACTAGAACAAGCCAGCGAGATCATGAAGAACTCCTTTGCACTTCAGGCTGAGGGTAAGGCCGAATTGTCCAGTTCAAAGGCAGAGTTCTACGGCGTGGCTGGGGTAGTCGCGGTGCTAGGTGGTAACTCCATACTCAACTCCTCAAGTCCCGACGGTTACAACCCGTGGCTATCGACGGCAGGTGTAGTCATTCTTGTGCTCCTAGTCGCCAACGTTACTTTCGGTTTTTGGAGATTCAACCGCGTTATGCGCTCAGTGCAGAAAGAGACTGAATAATCATGTTAATCATCGGTATCGCTATAGCGTTAGGGTTCCTGCTGGGTGCTGCTGCGCTAGTTAAAACACAAAGTTCACCCTCGGCTAAGAGGAACGCACTGAGTGCCTTTGGTGAAGCAGTTGAGCAGGAGCGCGAAAACTTCGCGGGTCGCGCTTTAGTGCGAGCTGGTCAATCCTTCTCAGGTCTTCCCTACACAAACCTGAACGAAGAAAGTGCCGGCTACAAAGCCCTGCGTTACAAGATAGCGGCTTCCGGAGGTTTATTCGGAGGTTCGGTCAACGTTTTCCTTTCAACACAGGTAGCTGCCGGTCTCCTATCAGCGGTGGCACTCAGCGTTGCTATGTTCTCAGGCCTCAGCGGTATGACACTCATAGGAATCGTGGCGTTTGCAATAGCTTTCACGCTCTACCCATACCAGCGTCTGAGCTCAGCGGCTAAGAAAAGGACAGCCCAAGTTAACCAGGATCTCCCTGACTTTGCTGAACTTCTCCTGATGCCCCTATCGGGTGGTTTCGGGATCGTACACGGACTCGGATTCGCTGCAGAACGCGCACCAGAAAACATTGTTGCTCAAGAAGCAGCAAAGATGATGCAAGCCATGGCCAGTAGGTCAGTAACCGACGAGGCAGCCTTCGCCGAGGCGGGAGCCCGTTTGGGAACACCTGGAGCTATAGCTTTCTTCAACACACTTGCCCAGTCCTACCTGCAAGGCGCACAAGCGGTCACAGCGATTCGTGGCCAAGCAACCCAGCTGCGTAAGACTGCTTACCAAGACACTCGCGAGAAGCTGAAGAAGCTACCCGTCAAGTTGGTTGTCATCATTGGTATTCATCTTTTGCCAACACTGTTACTAGTGATCCTGGTACCAATTGGCCTGCAACTGACGCAGAGCCTTGGCCAGGGGTAGGGGTTACGGAAATGTTTACTAGAATAAATCAGAAGCGTGTTAGGCACTCTCGTGGCACCGTTATGTTGGAATTCGGATTAGTAGCTTTGTTCATGCTCGTGCTAGTGGGCATCCTGGTAGACGTTGGCAGAGTCATGTTAGTAATCAACAGCGCACAAGATTCGGCATTTACTTCAGCCAGAGCCGGGGCCCAGGTTGGCTACTGGGGTTCACTGGACCCAACAGAAGGTCCCTCAGTTGTAGCTGCACAAGAGTCATTTGACGAGTCATTACTACAACAGCGCGGCGGTTGGGGATCTGTTTTCGCCCTGGACATAGAGCCTTGCTCCCCCAGTAACGACTTTAACTTCTCCACTAAAATTGTCGGTAAAGTTGATCTTATCTTTGCAAACTGGACCTTTGGCTTAGCCGATAGTCTTGGGCAGTACACGGTAGAAACGTCTGGAGTTTCCCGCTGTGAGATCGTGAGATCGTGATACAAGTATGAAGATCAAAGGTAACGGTCTTGTCCGCAAAAATCGCGGAGTTGGACTCTTCATGTTCTTGCTATTAATTGTACCTGCATTTATCTTTTCAGCAGGTATAGGCATAGACCTGTCAAGGGTTATTACCGAATACAACTACAACGAGAACACTGCACAGCTTGCAGCCAATGCTGGCTCTACAGCACGGGATGTACAGACTGGTGCCCTAAGCCCAGGGGAAGCAACTCGTCGAGCTCAGCAGATCTGCAGCAGGATGCAGGCACCATGCAGCGTGGGGGTTAGCTCCTACCAAATTGACGTTTCGGTACCTATGCAGCCTTTCTTCCTAGTATCGGGGTTTTTCGGTTTGCCTACCGGTGGTGTAGTACCTACCCCGAACTTTGCGTCCTTTACCGCTACTTCCACAGCGAACGTGTGTAACTCGCTTGAAAATGTTGGCCAGAGCGATCTTAACTGTGTACGACCCAGCTAAGTAACCCTTACAAAACTGCAAGGCCCTCAGACAATCATGCACCCGTTGGGGCTACCCCAGGTGCGCCCACAGTCTAAAAAGCGTTAGCCATCAGGCACGCGCCAAATCAAAAAACCGAACGAAAGAGAGGTTCATGTATGTCAAAAAACCTATCAGTAATCGTTCCCGGTTATCCTGAAGAGTATCCGCAGAATCTTGCGGATCTGGTAGAAGCTGAAATAGAAACAATTACCGACCCGGTGGCTCGCGAACTTCGCAAGCAAACACTGGCGGTAGTTAGAGCAGGCGTCGCCCACTTCATTAACGGCCCTTGGGACGTTCTTGAATTACTCACATCAGGGTATGTGCTTCGTTCTTGGGATAAGGCTTGGGCCTCGTACGCACTAGACCCGAGTAGACAACCAATTCTGGTACCAAACCAGAACGGTGTCTCTACTTACCTTAAGAAACACACAAAACTACTTCCAAAGATCGACGATCTCCCCCCGTTATACACGGGACGGGAGAAAACCCCACCTAAATGGTTAGTCATTTACGGAGGGAGTCCTGAGATCTTAAAAAAGGAGCCTGTACGCAAAGGCCTGCTGCGTCTAACGCGGGAGGTTAAAGTTGCGGACTTTATCTTCTTCCAAAAAGGAGATAACGAGGCGCCAGTTTTGTGGAGTACCAAAGCAGGGACTGGAGTTACGGGCACAACACGCCCCACCTCACAGGAGGTTTCATTCCCTGATCCGGAACTAATAACGGCCTTAAAGGAGGCGCTATGACAACACTGAAACACTTAGCAGAGGTGGAGCCGGCATTTACGCGGACTCCGACTCTACATCAGGTGCGACAGATAGTCTCGCACCTGCGAACAGGTTACAGCCTGGACGAATCACTTCAACAGCTTGACGGACTAGAGTCCGAGGACGTAGTCCACCTTGTAGAGGGATTGGGAAGATACATTTCCCAAACCACAAAGGTTAAAGTTGATGCGGTCGTACTACCGTGGGATGCCAGCGGAACAATGTTTTTTGCACCCTCTCAGGAGGAACTTGCAGCAGAACGCAAGGCGAAAAAAGCTAACCCTAAAGCAGGCCTTACGGGAAAGAGTACCAACTTCATTCCTGCTGAGGTTTCCCTTGATCAGGAAGTCGTGTTCTTGCCACACAGTTGGACTAAAATTGAGTTAGAAAAAAACCTATCTCAGTCCGTAGCCACAGTGGTACTTACAGACATTGATGACGACGAAGTGACGCGGTTCCTTAACAGGTACTACTCACGGAGCGAAATCACTGTAAGTGCCGAACACCTATTCCTGTTGCAGTGGCTTAGCGAGAACAAGCTACTCGGAAGGCTCGAAAAGCTGGACGAGAAGCATTACGCATTAGCGTCTGTTCTTACTAAAACCTGGGAGTCTCTACTAGTGTGGCAAGGTGAAGCGCAGGAATCCTACGCAGCCCTTTGTAACACTCCAGAAGACACTTGGGAAGCCCAAGAGCTACTTGACCACGTCGACCGGTGTGCCTGGTTATGGCCCGCCGAGTTGGAGCAAGTCAGGTCAGCGCTGCAAGCTGTACATCGCAGTGCAGGTAACGAGTCAGTTAAAATGGTCGCTCAACGGCGCCTTGATAGCTTCTCGAAGGTTGCAGGTGCATCCGGTAAAGGCTCCATCGCTATACCGGAAGGACTCACCTTCGCTCACGTTCACTACTTGGCCAAAAGCCAGGGATTGACAGGGCACGAAGATGAGGAAAAGTCCGTTAGATCTGAGTTGAGAGCATGGCTCATTGATAACAATCTCGTGAACGACATCGACATCGAAGTTGAAGCTGGTGTTGGAGCGTGGAGACTTGGACTACTTAACGAGTTCTACGCTAACCGCGAAGATCGAGTTCAGGGTGACCATAACTGGTCCACCGCATGGCAGAAAGTTTTAACAACTGCCTAAGCACAAAAATGGGGCCGCTTTCAAAGCGGCCCCATTTTTACGTTCCAACTCAGGTAAGTTGAATATGTAAAACGCTCACCAGGTTTTGACCCAGGGTTGCACCTTTGCGCCGCTGTTAAACAATGGGTCCACACCGTCGGTGGTGAGAGCCGCATCGGCACCGGTGGCGCAGAAGAAGTCCGCAAAGCTACGGGATGCCATCCACAGCTTTGCTGCGTAAGTTGCTGAAGCAACAGGGTCACCCAAATCGCCCGACTGCCACGCTGGTGGCGCCGCAGATAGTCCAAACAGTCCCCCCATTGGGAATTTGCGATCAGTGCCGGGTTTAGCAACATCTACGTACTGTCCCCCGAACACGGTGGACTGAGGGTTAAGGCCAGAGGAGCATTCAGCCACAGCGAGTGCCGTTTTAACGACCTTCTCGCGCTCAGGTAAAGGTATGGCCTCCTGGGCTAGGCGGCACCTGAACACAGCGGCAATAACCGCAGCTTCAGGCATGCCGTAAGGGGTGCAGTCAGCTTCGGTGCGAAACTCTGGGCCCAGTCCAGCTGGTGCGACGTAACTTAATACAGCCGGTTGGTCCTGATTAGGTGTGGCAAAGCCAAAGCGCTCAGCGTTGGAGACGCGGGTTCCTGTGCATTCCGATCCCGAGGAGAACTCTCCGGCGTCATCGATACAACCTGAGTCCTTAGCGAGCCACTGGAAGGCTTCAGGGTCAACGGCCACCGCCCAGCCTTGGCAGAAAGCCGAACGGCATATGTCACCGTCTGAGTACGATACAAAATTACCAGCTTCAGCCCCGTACGCCTGTTCAGCCTCGGAGTACAGGTCAGCCTGCTCGGCTGGGGTTCGAAAGCCACCTATTGGGATTACAACTTGCTCCTGCTGGGCGGCTTCGGCGCACAAGCTGGCAAAGGCTGCACTCACTTTCGGTCGGGCGGTAAAATCGTAATTGCGGTCTTGGCAGTTAAGTGGAGTCAAAGCTCCAGGGTCTGTACTTAAATCCGATATCTTGGATACTGAACCGGGGGTCTCCCATGAATGGGCAGGTACCCACTGGTCCCCCACAAAGGCAGCATATTCGTAAGTTACGCCCGGTGTTTCCCTAGTGAATGAACCGTCCACACAGTCTGCGGAGTAGGCAACCATTGTTTTGGCCCAGAGAACATCGTCGTATCTGACTCCCACAGGGGAAGCAGCTAGGAGCGTAGTGTCTTTACACGCTGGTGTACGAGGTGTAACAACAGGTTGGGAAGGTCGGTCGTACTCCCCCAGACCCGTAGGTGCGTCGGTTAGCTTACTTAAAGCTGTAAGAGCTGCGAGAGTTTTCACAGAATCAACGCTAGGTTCGGTAAGTCCAAAAGAGTATGCATCAAGTTTTTTTAAATCAGCCTGGGTTATTGCGTCTTCTCCACCTAAGGTGGCAGACCACGTTGGGGAGGAAACCTGCCATAGCGGCAGCAAAGGCTCAGGTTCAGAAGTAGTTGTTAAATACGCCGCACCGGAAGCTAGGACAACGGTAGCCAAGCCACCTACAAGAAAAGCTTTACGCATGTCCGGCCTCCTACAATTACAGTTCTGTTACTACTTAAAGGATCGGCACGAAACAAGGTCCTTATGGAGTCACTCTGCGGGCGCCGAGGAATCCGTTGCCTGTACCCCAAGAGTTAGTAATGTGGGCGACATCTCCGCAGGAGTTAGTGTGGAGCATGTAGCCGTTGGCTAAAGACATAACAACGTGGCGGTAGGTAGTACCACCGGTGTCGTAAGTGATCAGGTCGCCGGGTGCTACCGAAGCTGGATCCAATGGTGTTAACCATTGGGCTAGGGACGCGCCGCCCCACGGGACCATTTGACGTGTAGTTGGTGAGCTGGACCCTCCGGCCGCTGTGACGCCGGCGCCCTCATAGTAAGCGCGAGATACAAGGGAAGAGCAGTCAAAGCGGAACTCCTCCATGCGGCCTTGACCGCCACAGGCATACGGTGCCCCTAGCTTGGTGAAAGCCCAGGCTATAGCTGAGGCTGCTTCTTGGGTAGGGGCTTGTTCCACCGAACGCGAACAGAGTTCGTAGGCACCTATTGACTCTGCCCCACCGCGGAGAGAACCAGCTGGTACCGAGGATGGGCACGCAGCTGCGTAAGAGCTTTTAGCTGCAGCGGCCCGTTGAGCGGCGGAAGTGTCGGCGGCCTGGCGGGCAATGTCTGAGTCATTCACTGCAGCGTTGGAAGCGGTGGCTAGATCAGAGACAACGGCGAAGCTGTCCAAGTTGACCATAGCGGCCATGTTTGTCTCAGGGGCAGAAAGCATGCCAGTGGCTGAGGACAGCAATGTCTGGTTAGTGAGAGTTGAGGCCTGTAGTGGTGTGAAAGTTGTTAAGGGCGCTGTAGCACCGAACCCCATTCCAAACGAGTTGAATGTGGTATCTGCCTGGGCCGGAACAACGGTACCGGAGAACAGCACGACGCTGCCGAGGGCGATTGCCAGGGTTTTCCTCATGGGATCCACTGTTAGTGCGACGCTTTGGTAAAGAAGTGCCCCACTTCAGGGCATCGGTGTAATGGTAAGGGTGCAAAAATGTAGTGTCCTCTACATTGTAGAAGAGTTCCGGGGTGTTCCGATGCTGTAGGTAATACCAACAAGGAGTGTTAAAGATGACTGAAGGCCTGAGCGGACTCTTCGATGAAACAAACAACGAAGGTATCGCGCGCATGTTCGACATCCTGCGTGACCCTAGCGTGTCCCAGATCATCGCTAACCGACATGATCGTATTTCCTTCATTGACGCTACCGGAGCCAAGAGAGCCGACAAGGTTTTCCCCGGCCCACAGCAGTACATCGAGTTCTTAAACCACCTACTCTCCTTCACCGACGCTGGTTACACAGACGTTGAAAACGCTAACACCTCGTTCATAGAGGGATCCTTCCGACCTGACATGATCGAGACTCATGGATCCGTTCACATCGCAACCTCAGAAGTTACCCGTGATGAGCCAGCCCTTACAGTTCGTAAGCAACCTTTCAACCTTGTCACGCTAAATGACATGTACCAGCAAGGCATGATGAACGCTGAAATGCGCCTGTTCTTAGAGACTGCGGTCCGTGGTCGTTCCAACATCATGATCTCCGGAGGATCCGGCGCTGGTAAAACTACCCTGGCCCGGGCCATGTCGTACTTCATTGACCCTGCCCAAGTAGTTGTAACTGCTGAAGAAATTGATGAGCTTCACCTTTACGATCGCTTGCAGAATGTTACTAGCCTTACCACCGTGCGTAAGCGTGATGAAGATGGCCGAGTTGTGAGAGAGACAACACTAAATGACCTAGTACGGGAAGCACTCCGTATGCGTGCAGATCGTGTGTGGGTTGGTGAAACCCGAGGTAGCGAAGCTTATGCCCTAATTAAAGCTTGTAACTCAGGCCATGACGGTTCTGTAACCACATTGCACGCTGACACCGGCAAGCAAGCAGTTCGCCAAATGGTCACCTACGTAATGGAATCCGGGCTACCTGAGACGCCTAGCCGCGAGCAGGTTTCAACCGCCATGAACATTGTTGTGCAAATCAACAGGGTCCGTATGGATCGCCGGTTGATCACAGAGATCTCTTACTTGGAACCAGTTATCGAAGGTGGAAACCAACAGCGTCTGACACCACTTTGGGCGTATGACCGTGCTCGTGATGGTCACAGCTTCCAGGTTCCAGCGATGCCTCGGGGACTGCTTGAATCTTGGGAAAAGTTCGGCGTCAACTGGGACCACCAGCCGCCCAGCGGGTACTAAGCCCCACTTGTAGGTCACACACCTCTTGCGCACACAGTCACAGACATGTATGTATTTCGTGATTGGCGTGTTATCGCTTGGGTATCAATACTTTTAATTCTCGGTGTCTTTTTGGGCATCTCTTACGGTGCTGGATCAGCTACTACCGTTGCTGCAAAAGTTTCCGTGAAAGACTCACAGAGCCAAGGTGCAGTTTCGCAACTCAGTTACCTCACCTACCAGGGAGTAAGCCAAGGCAACGACAGGGCCGGCATTGGTTCGTGGTTAAACGAGATAGATGCGGTAGCAGCTAGAGGGTTACAAATCCGAGCTGAAGAGACTGGCAATGTCAGCGACCCGCTTATCAAAGGCTTCGCCTATGTGCAAGACAGCGTGAAGTACGGTAAAAGTAAACTACAAAACAGTTCTGTTGAACCCAGTAGCGTGCGTAGAAATACTGCGGCTGCGATCGTTGCCCTTAAAAACCTGTCTAAAGGTTTTGAAATGTCCGAGTTTAAGAACATGGTTCCTTCTACACCAGATGCGGAACTAAATGTGGATACTCCTGAAATACCAGCAAGCCCCAACAGTGACAAGTGGCCATTTAAGGAGAACTCATGAAAAAGTATTTAGCAGCAGGTTTATCGCTCGCCTTTGTTTTAGGGAGTGCAGGAAGCGCCATGGCGTACGAGCAACAGGATTTAGTCGACAGATACTCGACCCTCTCCGGAGCGCTCATTAACCTGCAGGCAGGTAACCAGAAAATGAGTTTGGGAGATTACCTAGGTAACACTAAAGCGACCATTTACTCCCTACCCGAGTCACCAGGATTAAGCCGACTTAGCCTACTTTCAGCACCAGGGTCTAACGCGTCAGCAGGTACCCGCCTGCAGGCTGCCACTCTGCCAGAGCTGAACCGGCAACTATTAGGTGCAGGACTGGGCTTGTCCAGCTCCGATTACAATAACGTCGAATCCCTTGCCGAAGCTGTCAAAGCAAAAAGCAGCAGCGTCGATGCACAGGTCATCGGTGCAGGGGCACTATGGGCATCGAAACTGTCCACCCTGAGTGCACCAGCTATCAGCACACCTGACGCTGGGGCTGGCCCAGCTCTGCCTGAGGTACCAGCCGGGGCTTTAAGCTTTGGGCTACTCCTTAACAAAGGTTTGACCCAGATGGCAATGGACTCCCCAAAGATTTTCTCCCAGGTTGCAGCAACTGGTGTTGGGACCGACGAGGCCAATTCGGCTTGGAAAAGTGCCTTCTCAAAAGCTTACGACGGTTCACAGCAAGACCTATCCCAAGTAGTACCTGACGCATGCACCGGCGGCCTCCTCAGCGTTGCCGTATCTGGTGACCCAGCATCTGCTGATGCTTTCGGGGATTGTGGACAGGGTTGCAAAGCCACAGGACAGTACCTGCATGCACAGGTGGACGGCATGTTCTCCACTAACGATCAGGAAAATAGGTTCCGGCCTTTGGAAAACCCAACATTAGACGGAAACACGAAATACGAAGATTTAGATCAGATACTCCCAAGTGCTATGCGCGTACAGCCAAACAACTCCAAAAATTATGGTGAGGACCTAGACAAGATGCTCATCAACAACCAGAGCACTTGCCAAGTAGGTTCAGCAGCTACAAAAAGTGCCATGGAATACGCGCTTCCGGATGTATGGGGCGGCTTGAGTTTAGACTAGACAAAATTAAAAAGCAGGGCCGTGTAACTACCGGCCCTGCTTTTCTTTGCCAAAAAATAAAGAACGCGCTCCAGTCTCAGGTTGTTAGTCCTGATTGTGGGGCGCGTTCTTGGTTGGTGTTTGGTACATCTGGGCAAAGACACTAGTGTCAAAGTCAAGAGTTTTAGCAATTTCTTGAGCCGATTGCTTGGGTAGCTCTGCGGTCTCTTCGTTGCTTGGGTTTATAGCGGCGATACTTTCCTCTTCACGCTCGCGTGCTTTACTAGCTTGCTGGTCGTCCTTGGATTCCAAGGCCCACAAGACAGCTTCTGTACTTTGTCCGGTCTGCCATGCCCTAAATCGCGCATGAGTCAACCTGAACCAGCCTGGGCCTGTCTCACTACCAACTAACTTGACAAAAATGCCAATGAAGGCGGCTACAAGAGGTAGCCAAATTACTGAACTTTGCATGGCTACTCCTATGTGAATTATTTGTAATTGTAACTGTTAGCGCGGACGCGTGGGTAGCAATCTTTTCTGTAGACCCATGACAACTACTGTAAACCAGGCACCTTCAAAACTGTGGGTATCGACGTTTCTTCAGACGAGCGCAAGGGTGTAACGCTACCCGAATACGTCTCGGCGGACGACGATCTAGAGCTTGACGATGAGTTAAGTGACTTCGTAAAGCGGAGTGGGGTTAACCAGAGCCCTCGCAGTTATGAGGCTGTTAGCGCACTATCTGCACTGACTCAGCAGATGTCGTTCTACCCCACTCTGAAACCAGCAGAGCAGCGGGAACGACTAGTTACCTACCGTGAAGGTATGGAAGCTCAAGCCTTACTTGACTCTAGTAAAAAACTGAAACCAGGCTCTAGCAAGTATGAAGCGGCGTTAAGCAAAACACGCCAAGGAGACCGGGCTCAAACTGAGCTATTAGGTGCCATGTTCCGACTAGTTCACCTAATCGCGAGAGAGCTGAGCACCCGCCGGTATGGTCGTGAGAAGGGCCTATCCATGTTGGAAGATTTAGTAGCAGAAGCAAACTTGGAGCTAGTCGAGGCCCTGCACCGGGTCAACGTCGACAAGATCGGCTCGTTCTCGGCTTACGCTGGGAGAATAGCCAGGGACAGGATTAGGTCTTCACTCAACAACGACGCCCACGTTCAGGTACCCGGTGCGTGGTTGCGGCTGAATTCAATTGCAGCTACCCGCATACCTGAACTCATCAACGAGTTGGGGCGCCGCCCGAGTATCGACGAGATAAAAGATGCTTTGCGTGTTCGGTGCTACGCGTGGGCTTGGGATCATCTAAGTGCCGAGCAGCAAAAGTTACCCGAAGAGCAATGCCAGGCCCTTATGCGAGCAAAACTCGTTAAGCAAGGGATGCTTGGAGCTATTGACCGGTATGAGGAAGTTGTGGCCCTAACACAGACGACAATGAGTATGGACGCTCCGGTCGGTGAAGACGGTGGAAGTTCCTTCGGGGACGTAATGTCACTAGCTGACGGCCGAGGAGACTCAGTGTACGAAGAAGTAGAGGCCGCCGAGTTAGCTAAAGAAATTCAGGTCGTACTAGCATCCTTTTCAGACCGAGAGCGCGACATCATTCTTAAGCGGTTCGGTTGGCTCGATGGTGAAGTTTGGACTTACGCCAAGATAGCTCCCCTATACGGGGTGAGTGCCGAACGCGTGCGTCAGATAGAGGCATCTGTTCTGGGCAAGTTACGTGGGCCAGATTTCGCGCAACTTTCCGACTATTTACCCGGATAAACACCGACCCATCCAGTGTGGGTTAGGGGGCATTTAAAGGTTCAGGTAGTGCCCGGATCAAGTGCATCAGCACTATAGGACCTATGTTAAAGAACCGTATTTTATCCCTCGGCCTAGTTTTTGCTATGACATCAGCACTAGGTGCTACCTCTATAGCGGTAGCGATACCGGCAGAGGCCAAAGTTACCGTAAGCAAAGCATCAGTGGAAGCAAACCACCCAATTACTGTGAAGGTCACTAATAGCAAAAGTAAGAAAGTAGTCACTGTGCTATGGGGAGACGGTTCCGTTTCCAAGAAGAAAAACAAGTGCACCGCCAAACAGGTCCGCCAAAAGCTTACCCGGTGCAATATGAAATTCACACATACCTACACGCAAACTGGAACGTTTGCAGTGAAGGTCAAGCAGGGTAAGAAAGTACTGAAGAAAAAAAGCGTAACGGTACGCGCGGGACATTCCTACCAGGGAAAGCATAACCATGGCAAAAGCTGGAAGGCTCCCAAAGGATTTAAGCAACCAAAAGGTTGGGCCGTGTTTAACCGTGGGGCAACCTTCAAGCCTTGTAGCACGGTGAAATGGCACTATGACAGTAAAGGTGAACCAGAGAACAGTTCACTAATGATCCAGACTATCCGTGAATCTTTTGATTTGATTTCTGAGCGAACAGGTTTGAAGTTTGTTGAGAAAAAGAAGAAACTAAAGCGCAAAAGTGGAATCAATCTTGACTGGAAATACGACAAGGGTCGTGGTGGACTTGCTCTTGGTGGCGGATACGGATACAACTCCGGTGATGGGCACGTGAGTTTCAATCCGACTAAGCCTGAATATTACGCTGATACTCAAGCCGGTCACGATGTTTTGCTAGACTATTTCGGTAACCCAAAATCAACAAAGGCTAACGGCTGGACAGTCGTTCACGAGGTGCTTCACGCACTGGGTTTCGGTCATGTTGATGACCCTTCTTCGGTCATGAACCCAACCGGAGCAGCGGAATTCAGTGAAGGTGACCTAGCAGGGATGCGTGAAATGTACCTAAACAACCCCTGCTGATCCGGGTCACAGCAC